>ERZ1370068.1855-contig-11805_pt1 | contig 53614 bp, 68 predicted proteins | sample MGYA00561227_ERZ1370068 | MGnify/ENA primary metagenome ERZ1370068 (study PRJEB38410, sample SAMEA6850437) | metagenome | study: Metagenomic assessment of the ecological functions of the soil: analysis of the soil microbiota associated with the... | reverse complement strand
GTTACGGGCCAGTTATCTCGATCTGGTCCTGATCGATCTGAATTATGCGCGCGATACCACCTCAGGCAGCGAAGGTCTGGAGCTGTTGCCGAGAATTCAGGCGGTCGATCCAACCTTGCCGGTGATCGTCATGACTGCCTGGGGCAGTGTAGACGTCGCGGTCGAAGCGATGCGCCGCGGCGCTCGAGACTTTATTCAGAAGCCCTGGGACAACGCGCGCCTGCTGGCGATATTGCGAACGCAAATGGAACTGGGCCAGGCGCTGAGACGCGGACAGCGTCTGGAGGCGGAAAATCTCACCCTGCGTGATGATGGCGGGTCAGCAAAACTTGGTCGAGTTATCGCCGAATCAGCGGCCATGAAATCCGTTTTGAACGTCGTCCAACGCATTGGTCCTGCCGATGCCAATGTGCTCATTACCGGCGAGAACGGGACCGGCAAGGAAGTGATTGCGCGGTCGCTGCACGCAGTTTCAGGTCGCGCCGCGAAGCCCCTGGTCTCAGTGAACGCCGGTGCTCTGGCTGCAGGTCTGTTCGAAAGCGAGCTGTTCGGTCATGTACGCGGTGCTTTCACCGATGCCAAGGCCGATCGCGTCGGCCGCTTCGAGCTGGCAGACGGAGGCACTCTGTTCCTCGATGAAATTGCCAACGTTCCGCTAAACCTGCAGGCAAAGCTTTTGCGGGTGATCGAGACGGGTGAGTTCGAGCGGGTGGGTTCATCAAAGACCCGCAAGGTCGACGTGCGCGTGTTATCAGCCACCAACGCAGATCTGAAAAAGGAAGTGGCCGAAGGAACTTTTCGGCAGGATCTGATCTTTCGGCTGAACACCGTTGAGATTCACCTGCCGCCGTTGCGGGACCGGCGCGAAGACATTGAAGCCCTGGCGGATTACTTTCTGCGACAGCACAGTGAGCGTTATCGTCGCGGCCGAATGGATTTCACCTTGCAGTCACTCGAGGCCCTGCGCGAATACTCCTGGCCGGGAAATGTCCGCGAGTTGAATCACATCATCGAGCGGGCCGTACTGATGAGTTCAGGTAATACCGTCACTGCGATCGACCTGGCGTTACAGACCAGTCCCGCTACCCAGCTGTCAGCTCGACTTGAAGAGATGAGCCTCGAAGACGCCGAGCGTTTGTTAATTAAGAAAGCCCTGGCGCGATTTGAAGGCAACGCCAATCGCGCTGCCGAAGCGTTGGGCCTCAGCCGCAGCGCCTTGTACCGGCGCCTGCAAAAGTATGGGTTATCATAAACCCGTGAGTACGCCGCTTAAGCCATCCAAGCACGACTCGACATTTCCTCACCTGGATCCTGCATTACGAGGCCATCACCTCAAGTTTGAAGGCCGGGTAGGACTGCTGGCGCTGGCAGCCGGATTCCCGGGCGTGGCCCTAACCGCTCTGCTCCTTTGGGTGGATGGGTATTCGAGCCGCGCGCAATGGACCGTCGATTTGCTGCTGGTGGGATTTTGGCTGGCAATTTCGGCGAACCTGAAGAACCGCGTCGTCCGGCCGCTGCAAACGCTCTCGAATATCCTGGCCGCGATCAGGGAAGGAGATTATTCGATTCGTGGCCGCCGGGCCTCCAGCGGAGATGCATTGGGCGAAGTGATGCTGGAAGTAAATGATCTGGGTGAAACCCTTCGCGGCCAACGATTGGGGGCGATGGAAGCAACGGCCCTGTTGCGCACGGTCATGTCGGAAATCGACGTGGCAGTTTTCGCTTTCGATCTGGATCAGCGACTGCGGCTGGTAAACCGCGCCGGTGAAAGGCTGCTGGCCCAACCGGCGATGCGCTTGTTAGGGCACACCAGCGCCGATCTGGGTTTGGCAGATTGCCTGAACGGCCATCACGGCGAGGGCCCACACACAATGCAGATGGTTTTTCCCGGTGGCGTCGGCCGTTGGGAGATCCGGCGCGGCACCTTTCGCGAAGGCGGCATGCAGCATCAGTTGTTGGTGCTGACCGATCTGAGCCAAACGTTGCGCGAAGAGGAACGTTCAGCGTGGCAGAGACTCTTACGTGTGCTGGGCCACGAGTTGAATAATTCGTTGGCGCCGATCAAATCGGTAGCTGGAAGTCTGGCGGATTTGATCAAGCGCGAGCCGCGACCTCCTGATTGGCGAGATGACATGAATCGCGGTCTGGAAGTTATTTCCTCGCGAGCTGATTCCCTGGCGCGCTTTATTGAATCGTACTCGAAACTTGCGCGGCTGCCGCAGCCTCGGTTCGAAGCCGCTTAACATTGGTGACCTGGTGGCCCGCGTGGCCGCTTTGGAAACCCGCTTACCGGTTACCGTTAGTTCCGGGCCCGAGATCCTGGTGCAAGCCGATAGTGTGCAATTGGAACAGCTACTGATCAATCTGATTCGTAACGCGGTTGATGCATCGCTCGAGACGGGCGGCGGGGTCGAGGTTGGCTGGGCGCGGCAGAACGATCACGTGATCGTGTGGGTTAAAGACGAAGGCCCTGGGCTGGCAAACACAGCGAACCTGTTTGTGCCGTTCTTTACCACCAAGGCTTCAGGCTCGGGAATCGGTCTGGTCCTTTCGCGTCAGATTGCCGAAGCTCATGGCGGCGCGCTCACGCTTGAGAATCGTCCAGCTGCGGGTTGCGAGGCTCGTTTGAGATTGCCGTTGTGAGGCGAAGCTGTGGATTAACTGTTACTTACACTTCATCAAACGGCCTTCGCTTCCACGTTTGAGGGTGAAAGTGCCGATCTCTTCTTTGGTATTCGCGTCTGTAATGGTGAGGGTCATCTCCTGGTCTTTCACGTTTCCCGAATAGCGAACTGAGCGATCGTTACTTTCCTCGTCGTCTCTGACTGGACCTGCATGCTCAATGGCAAATTTGCCGAGCACGTCAAACTTCCCGCCAGCATCCAGTGTCAGCCGCTTACCGATGGTTCCACGGGCGCAATCGAATTCGAACTGGACTCCGCCTTCGGAAATCTCAGCGCGAACGTGTTGCCCGCCCCAAACTCCATTCGGCAGCTGTTCATTCGTAGTCGATGTTCTCATGTCGGAGTTGGCATTAGCCGATTTGGCGCTATGGGCGCCACACGAACCACCCTGAGCAAAGACGCTCGCGATCAGGACTACTGTAGCGAGCCCAAAAACATTATTCATGAGCGCATTATACCACCCAAATTTCCATTGACGTGTGCCAGATACTCGGATATAGTCCGCACGCTTAAATGCGTTAGATAGCTTTGCGAATATTCTTGCCCGTCCCCGATGGCGTGAAGCTCCTGAGAATAATGTCTAGCTGGTAGGCATTGTCCGCCAACGTCGCCTAAGCAAAATCAACCTATCATAAAACTAAAGAAGGAAGGTTCCCCGCATGAAAGCCAAGTCTACTCTTCGCCCAAAGTCTATCCGTTCGTACTATTCGAGATCGTTGAACACCAGACGTGGATTGCGGTTTGCCGCGATCTTTATTGTGTTAGCCGCCGCAGTTTCGGTTGCCATTACCGCGCTGAGCTTCGCGCAAAAGCAGGAGAAAGTTCTGCGCGCCGAATCAAAGGCAGAACCTGCCAGTAGCATAGAGCGCCCAAGCAAGGCGGCGCCGGCTCGAAAGCAACTAAACAAACGACGAGGGCGAAACGGTAATCAGGATCAACAGCTCGTCTCAAAATCTCAGGAGGAGAGAGGCGAACGGGTTAGCGGCGAACGTAAGCCGCGAGAGTGGCGCATGCGCCGGGCGCGCCCGTTCACCGGAGACCTGCGCCAGCTTCCCCAGGGTGGCCTCTCTGTCATGGAACGGCCCGAGTTGGAAGGTCCGGAACCAAGTCCCGGCTTCTATGTTCCGCCGGGTCAGTCGGCGCCCACCGAACCAGAGTCGGCGCCTAATGCTGAGGCCCCAAGTTCTATCAACGCGCCCGCCCCACCGCCAAGCGCAAGCTTTGAAGGTTTGAACTTTGGCGCTAATGGCAACGGGCACCCGCCGGACACTGTCGGCGATGTGGGTCCGACCTATTACATCCAGAGCATCAATACTTCAATCGGTATCTTTGATAAGGCGACCGGCAATCTAATCACAGCGCCGTACCTTCAACACCTTCATGAGCCAGGGCCATTTTGGCAACCTGTGCGACACGAATAACTTTGGCGATCCGGTGGTGTTGTACGACACCTTCGAAGATCGTTGGATCATCACCGACTTTGCGTTCACCCTTACAGGCGGCAGTCGTAAACAATCCGCCGGGAGCGTTTCAATGCGTGGCAGTTTCCAAGACCGGCGATCCGATATTGGGCGGATGGAACTTCTATTCGGTTAATACGGCGGGTGGCCTCGGCGATTATCCGAAATTCGGAATCTGGCCGGACGGTCTCTACATGACCGCCAGCATGTTCAACTATGCCGGGCACTACGTTTCTGAATCCGCGCGCCTATGCTTTCAATAAAGCTCAGATGTACGCGGGTGCAGCCTCAGTCCAGATTATTTCTTTCGATATGCCTAACTCGGATTTTACGGTGTTGCCGAGTAACGCCAGATTGCAAACCGGTACTCCGCCGACGGGAACGCCAAATTACTATTTATCGACGTGGCAGTTTACCAATGCAGTCACGGTCTACAAGTTTCACGTTGATTGGAATAATCCCGGCGGCCTCTACCTTCACCGGGCCGGACGTTCCGCTCGCTGCTACCAGCTGGCCGAACTGCGGCGGTTCCGAACGCGCCTTCGCAAGGAGGAAACAATCTCGACGTTCTGCAAATTCGCGCGATGATGCAGAACCAATACACCAACATTGGCGGCGTCGAATCGCTTATGGGCGACGCACACTGTGCGCCGAGGCACGATCACTCCGCACGGGATTTGCCGCACCCGCTTTTATCAGGTGACCGTAACCGGCGGCACCGTCGCGCCGAACATCACGCAGGCTGCGACCTTTGATCCTGACGGAGCCAACGTCATCCACCGTTTCATGCCCAGTTTGGCTTTGGACCGGGCCGGGAAACATGGCGCTCGGTTACAGCACTTCGAGCAGCACTACCAAGCCGGCCATCAAATATGCAGGCCGCTTGGCAACCGATCCGATCAATACGTTTAGCCAGACCGAGCAGTTGCTGATTCAAGGAGCGGGAACGCAAACCGGAAACTGCGGCGTCAGTGCTTGTACGCGCTGGGGCGACTACAGTGCCGATGACGCTCGATCCTGATGGTTGTACCTTCTGGTATACGAACATGTACTACGCGGTGGATGGTCTCAACCATCACACTCGTATCGGATCATTCACGCTGCCGCAGTGCACTACCGTCGGCCAGGGAAGCATTCAGGGAACTGTAACCTCAAGCTCCGGTGGCGGTCCGATCAATGGCGCGACAGTGAATTTGGGCAGCAGGACTACAACCACGGATCCGAGCGGCTTCTATTCATTCACAGGTCTTCCGGCCGGAACCTATCCCGGCATGACGGCTAGTTTTCCGGGATACACGTCGGCGTCGGTCGACCAATGTGGTGGTGAATGAAGCCGTCGATCACCACGCAGAACTTTGTGTTGAGTCCGGGTGCCAACAGCGCGTGCTTTGACTGATACTGACACAGACTCGACTTTCAGCGCGGAGCGCCGACCTCAGTCGACCTGAACACGAGCCCCGGCGATGTGAAGCTGGCTAGTCCTGCGAATCTTGATCAGCAAAATCTGTCAGTCACCACTAGCGGCTTTGGCGTCAATGCCAACCAGCCTGGGTAGGTCAGACCTTCCAGCCGGCAGTTACGGGACAATTGACGCGGGCCGACATAGACCTGTTCTGTTCTGGCTGTACCGGCACTACTCCTAACATCACCCTTTCGATTAGGGCCACCAGCGGCGATTTGCCCACCGGCCCGGATTTGCAGCAACTGCGACGATCCCCGGCTTTAGCAGCGGCGCCGCGGTCTTTTACTCGGCGAACTTCGCCGTTCCGCCGACTCTGACTGCCGGAACCAGGTACGCGATCGTCGTTCGACCGGTCGCAAACCCATCTGCCGGAACCTACGCCTACGTGATCAGCGCAAGCAATGTCCTATGCGAATGGCCGTTGGGTTGCTTCAAGCACTTCGGGAGTGACGTGGGCCGGGGCGACCACGGGTACGCCGCGCGACAGCCAGAGACCTCGGGTTCCGAACGTTCATGAACACCGGTTTCACGCCAGCCGGCAATCTTGTTTCAGGGGTTTTTGATGCCAACCCGCATGCGGGCGGTGCCGTAACCTGGACGACGATGTCGTGGAATGCTTCAACACCCGCGGGCACGTCTCTCAAGTTCCAGGTCGGCGCAAGTAACAACGTGGGCGGACCCTTTAACCTCGTTGGCCGGACACCACGGCCGCAACCTTCTTTACCACGAGTGGTGCGTCGTTGGCCCAGTTCAACGGCATGAGATACCTGAAATATCAGGCGTTCCTCGCCACTACCAACGGCGCCCTAACGCCAGTTCTCAATGATGTGACGAGTCTGCTTCACCAACACGGTGCCTACGACGCTGACCACCGCATCCGCGACCGGCACCTACGGAGGGACAGTTAATCTGTCGGCAACTTTGACCGATGGGGTCTCGCCTCTGAGCGGCAACACCGTGAACTTCACACTGAACGGCAACCCGGCCGGCAGCGGGGGCACCAATGGATCAGGCGTGGCGACAGTACTCAATGCGAGTCTCGCCGGGATCAATGCCAACACTTATCCGAGCGGCGTGGGTGCGCAGCTTTGCAGGCGATGCCACTTACATCGCCAGCAGCGCCACGAACACACTCACGGTTAATAAGGCCGATCCGACAATCAATGTCACGCCTTACAACGTTCCGTTCGACGGCAACTCCGCACACTGCGACCGGGACTGCGACCGGAGTGAACAGCGAAAGCCTCAGCGGTCTGGATCTGAGTGGAACGACGCATACCAATGCGGGCAACTATCCGACAGATCCGTGGACGTTTACCGACTCGACCGGTAACTACAATGACGCCAACGGCACGGTGAATGACGTCATCGGTCAGGTGTCGTCCACGACGACTGTGACCGTCGCCAACGCCACCTATGATGGCAATCCGCACGGCGGCTCGGCGTCGGTAACCGGAGCCGGCGGACTGAACCAGTCGCTGACGGTTACTTATAGCGGCCGCAACACCACGGTGTACGGCCCGTCAACAACTCCGCCGACGAATGCCGGTGAATACACGGCCAGCGCCAGCTACCCGGGCGATGCCAATCACACGGGCAGCAGCGACTCGAAGGACTACACCATCTTCCAGGCTACATCGTTGACGACGGTGATTTGTCCCGCGAGCGTGGTTTTCACGGGCTCGCCTTTGACGCCGTGTAGTGCGACACGCAACCGGGGCTGGGGGCTTGAATGTAGGTCTCTCGGTTAGCTACGCGAATAACGTCAATCCGGGAACTGCCACCGCCAGTGCCAGTTATCCCGGCGACAACAATCACACGGGCAGTTCAGGATCGGCGACGTTCACGATTACTGCGCCGAATTACAACTTTGTGATTGGTGACAATAATTCGGCCGTCGGTACCCAGGTCACTTTCTGGGGAGCGCAGTGGGCCAAGTTGAACTCTTTGAGCGGTGGCTCAGGTCCATCGAGCTTCAAGGGGTTTGCTAATTCCGCCAGTACGTCGCCGGCAACCTGCGGCGGCACCTGACCACCGATCCTGGTAATAGTTCAGGATCTCCGAACGCGATTCCGGAGTACATCACGGTGATTGTCTCGACGTTCCGTAGACAAGAATGGTTCGGTAATTTCCGGAAACATTCACAAGTTGGTGATCGTGAAAACCAATCCCGGATATGGTCCCGATCCCGGACACGCGGGTACGGGAACGGTCTTCTCGGTGGTTTGCCAATAACGAAGACTAACAACAACTAAGGAAGGCGGCGTGTGGTTACGCCGCCTTCTTTGTTTTCGCTCCTAAACCGGCGGCGCCCCAATTCGAATGATTTGTGCGTAGCCCAGGCGTTCACGCCTGGGAATGAAAAAGGGTTTAGTTTCAAAGCCCCATTAATGGGGCTTTAGTAGCGCCTCGTTTCTGACCCAGGCGTAAACGCCTGGGCTAGAGAAAGTCTCAGGATAAAGTCACTACCCTCAATCCAAACTTGGTGACCGGCGGCTGTTTTTCACTATGATGAGCGCGAGTCCGCGCAAGCATTTTTAGAAAGACGCCCCTTCCAAAGCAAGAGGCAAGAATTCCGATGAAGATTAATCACAACCGCCACACTCCGCGACACCGAATCGCATGGCTTGCTTTGGTGGTCGTCGTTTGTGTGGTGGTGGCGATGGTTGCTGTGCCGGTGTGGGTGATTCAGCCATTCAAGCCGCAGACCGATCGAGGTCTGGCAGTTTCGTACGCGCTGCGACGTTGGTCACCGCTGCTGAGCTTGGCGGCAGTGATAATTTCATCGATCCTGGTTGCCACGTTATGGCGCTACTCGCGCCGATGGTTCGCGAAAGTTGTGCTCGTGATGCTGCTGCTGCCGGTGATTGCCGCAGCCTGGTTTGCGCGACAAAATCATTTCGAGTGGATGTTCAATCCTCTGGCGAGCAGCGCTTACGCGAAAGCGCCAGACGCTTCATTCGTTGGTGATGAGGACATGGTGCTGGCAGTCGAGAATCAGGGTGAAGCCGCCGCTTATCCCGTTCGTTTGATGGCCTATCATCACGTGGTGGAGGACACCGTCGGCGGCACGCCGATTGTGGCGACCTATTGAACGCTCTGTCACACCGGTCTGGTGTGGGAGACGACAGTAAACGGGCGAGTGCTGCACTTTCATCTGGCCGGCATCAACAATCAGAACTTCATCATGCGTGATGAAGAAACGGGCTCGTGGTGGCAGCAGGTAACCGGTGAAGCGATCTACGGTCCGCTTAAGGGTCAAAAGTTGCGGCCTTTCTTTCATGACGAGCTGACGTTTGCATTATGGAAGCGAGAGAAGCCGAACGGCCGCGTGTTACGTCCCGACGAAGCGTTAGCGCGCGCGGGCAAGTACGCCCCGGCCAATTGGGAAGAGCGCATGACGAAAGTGCCGGTGACCACGTCGGCCACGCTCGATAAGGCTCTCGAGCCGCGGGCTCTGGTAGTTGGTGTGTCGATAAATAATGCGGCGAGGGCTTATCCATTCGATGCTTTATTGAAGCAGAGTCCGGTGGTAGATGAGTTGGGCGGCGTGCCGATTCTGATTCTGTTGGGAGACGATAAGAAATCGGTTCGCGTGTTTGAAAGCAGGATTGACGGGCGCAAACTCGAGCTTTTACAGAAGCCAAACGTTATCCCGCTGCGCTTGGTTGACGCAGAGACTGGCGAGCGAATGGGACTTTTCAGGTCAGGCCCTGACCGGCCGTTGGCCGGAAAGCAGTTGAAGAAAATCGCGATGCTCAATGATTACTGGTTTGACTGGAAGACTTACCATCCGGAGACAAGCCTCTATCAACTTGGCAATCGCTAGGTACGCACGCCTCTGGCGTGCTTGAAGAGATAGCACGCCGGAGGCGTGCGTACCCAAAGGAGACGACATCATGATTAGACCCGGACGAACTTCTACGCTCAGTTTGTTTTTACTGATCGCGGCATCATACGCCGCCATGGCCGCGATAACGCAACAAACGTTTACCGTTTTGACCGGCGCCGAACTGACGCGCGTGGTGCCGCCGGGATTTTACTCAGGGATTGAATGCGCCGACACAGATGCGCAACGCGGTCGCCGCCCGGTTCGGTGACAAGCGTTACGTCGTCGCCGGACTGGTTGATACGACCGGTTACGCCGCTGACGTCCGCGCCGAAGTATGAAGGATTCTTTATCACCGACTCACCAATCAAGATTAACGGATCCGATCTTGCAGTGGGCGCCTATGGCTTTGGATTCAGTGACGACGGAAAGATGCAGATACTCGATCTTGCCGGCGGATCAGTTTTAGCAACTTCGACTGCGAAAGACACCGAGCTCAAAAGGCCGCGACCACTGATGATGACGGCCGCTGCTGATGGGCTGCGATTCTATAGCGGCAAAGACTACGTCACGATCAAGGCGAAGTGATTCGGCGAGTGGGAGTGTCAGAACCGCGAGCGGTAGCGACCGGATCACGGTGCGGCATCAAAATGATGGTTCGGTAGTTCAGAGTGAGTCGAAGATCCGGTAGCTACCGCTCGCGGTTCTGACACTCCGTGTTGTTCGGTACGATCGGTCTAGCAACGCCATATTGGCAGCAGTGGTAACGTCTTAAGATTTAGGCTCCGGCAAGCGTCACTTCCGAAGACATGAATTCTTCACGCCATTTTTTCCTGATCACGATTTCGATTCTGGCGGCGGCGATTTGGTTTGGTGCTTCAAGGATCAATCCGTCGCGCGCCGACACGTCGCCACAGGAGTCGTTCGAAAAACGCGAGTCCGCTTATCGCGCAAACAATATTGGCGTCGCGTTACTGGAACAGTACAAGACGAAAGAAGCCGCGGATTCATTCAGACAAGCGCTGGAGATTAAGCCGGATCTATTAATTGCCCGCATCAACCTCGCCATCACCCTCTATTACCTGCAGGATGGCGACGCCGCGAAACGACAGTCAGAACAGGTCCTGGCCAAAGAACCGAACGAGCCTCATGCCCGTTACATTCTGGGTTTGATTGCTCGCTCGCAGAATCGTTTTGACGATGCGGTTACAGAATTTCAAAAGGTCCTGCAGATCGACACGGATGATCCTGGCGCCAACATCAACCTCGGCCAGATCTTCGTTCAGCAAAAGAAACAGCCGGAGGCAATCGCGGCGTTCCGTAAAGCGATTGCGGCCGAGCCGTATAACGAGACAGCGCTTTATAACCTTGGTCTGCTGCTGACGCGTACGGGAAAACGGGATGAAGGACAGCAGCTGATCCAAAAGTTTCAGCAGTTCAAGGCCAGCGGCGCCGGAGTCGCCCTGGGCGCGAATTATTTGGAAGGCGGACATTACGCGGAAGCTGTGGTTTCGACCGGGGCTGAGACTGATCTGGTTGATCGGGCGACTCCTGAGGTGAAGTTTGTCGATGCCACCTCCGATTTCGGAATTGATCAAACGTTAATTGACTCGCGCCAAAAAGCGGCGGGTCAACATGGTCGAGGGAGGGGGAAACGGGTTTGCCTCAGCTTTCAAAAGCGGCGTCACTCTTTTCGACTCTGACAATGATGGTGCACTCGATCTAATTGAACTTAAAGATGCGGGGATTCGACTCTTCCACAACGAACAGGGAAAGTACGTTGACGTAACTGGCAAATCCATCGATGCTACGGCGCTCTCTAAGAAGCTGCCGCTTCTCGCCGTACCCGGTGATTATGACAATGACGGCAGAACCGACCTGCTGATCGTCAGTTATGGCTCCTTAACGCTTCTCCACAATGACGGGAATCTCAGGTTCTCAGACCAAACGCGGGCCGTTGGCATTCCCGATTATCCCTATCTCCTCGATTTCGGCGGCCTTTGTCGATGTAGATCACGATGGGGATCTCGATATTCTGGTGGCTGGATTCGCTGATCTTCGAAAGACACAATTCGAGCCCTTGCTGGGAAAGGATGGTCCGTTTGCTAAGAATTCGGAACCGACTGTCGAGGGCGATCTGTTTTCGTCGGTACAAAATTTGCCGAGCGCTCCGAATTTGCTCCTGCGCAACAACGGTAACCTCACCTTCACTGATATCACAGCCAGCGCAGGTCTTAGTGGGGCGAACTCGCATGCAGTAGCAGTTGTACCCGCCGACTATGACAATCGCCGCGATGTGGACTTGCTAATCCTCAACTACAAGTCCGCGCCGACTCTATTTCGCAATCAACGCGATACAACATTTCGCAGGGTCGAGCGTGAAGCCGGACTGGACGTAAGAGGTGACTGGAGTTGTGTGGCTGCCGGTGATGTCAACAAGGATGGTTTCGTAGACTTCTTTTTCGGCCGCGTCGATGGACCGGGAGTGTTTGCACTGAGCGATGGTCGAAGTCATTTCAAAACCACGGCGGCGCCCAGCGCGACGGCCGGCGCCACGGCAGTTCAGTACTTTGATTACGACAACGATGGGTTGCTTGATTTGCTGGCGATCGTGCCAGCGGGAGTTCGTCTCTGGCGAAACGTCGGAAATTCATGGATAGAGACTGGTGCTAACACAATCTCTCTTCGATCGATGGTGGCTGGGCATGGATTGCTCGATGGGCGATCGCTGGCACTGGGTGACGCTGATAATGACGGAGATGAGGACGTCATCGTTCGTGTGTCGGAGGGTGGTTTGCTCGTCCTCAGGAACGACGGTGGTAATAGCAATCACTCAATCAAGATCGATTTGCATGGAAAAGTCAGCAACCGAAGCGCGATCGAAACGAAAGTGGAAATGCGCGCCGGCAGTCTTTACCAAAAGCTCGAAACATATTCTGCTTGTCCCGCGCCGGCGCCCGCCGATTTGATTTTCGGTTTGGGAAAACGTGAACGGCCTGACGCGGTGCGCGTGACTTGGCCGGCCGGAATCATCCAGTCAGAAACTGAATTTCCCAGGACCTCGAGCGCACAATCCAGGTTGAGCATTACCGAGCTCGATCGCAAACCGTCCTCGTGTCCTTATTTATATACATGGAACGGCGAGCGCTTTGAATTCATCACCGACTTCATGGGTGGCGGCGAAATGGGCTATCTGGAAGAACCCGCGCGCGGGTTACCAGCGGAGCCGCAGCGATGAGATCAGTACCGGGAGCGATAGCGACCGGGTCAACGCCCCCACGCTACAATAAACCTGACGCGATCGAATACGTTCGCATTCGTAACGATCAATTGAGAGCAAAAGACGGCCGGTACGACCTACGCGTAACCAACGAATTAGAAGAGGCAATGTTCGTTGATCGCCTGCAACTCTTCGTCGTCACGCATCCGATCGGCACCGAGGTCGTATCCCAACGAAGGCATGAGCGATCCCTCCAAGCTCTTTCAAATTGTTCACCACACGCGACGCGCGGCCGCCTTTGAGCGCTGTTGATGACAAAGGCAATGATGTGCTCGATTTGATCTCGCGGATGGATCGACGTTGGCCCGACGATTTCAGGTCGATCGCATTCGCGGGTGTGCGGAAGAGCATACGCTGACGATGAATCCCGCCAGGGTGTCCAAAGGCCAAAGTCCCAAGTCCAAAGACTCTTTGTTATTAACCGGCTGGACCGACTGACGCCTGGTCCAGCGACAACGTCGCTGCGTCACAAGCCGGAAAGGAAATGAAGCTGCCGTCCCTGCAGGTCAAAGACAGGGCAGGAAAATGGCGCACGGTGATCGAAGACATCGGCATACCCGGTCGGCCGCCCACAGGCCGTTACCGTGGATCTCACCGGAAAATTCCTGAGCGCCAGCCGCGAAGTTCGTATCGTGACCAGCATGCGGATCTACTGGGACCAGATCCTGTTTGACGACGTTTGATGATGGGACCGGCAACCAGTGACACGTCTCGACCCGGTTCGCGCCGATCTGCGTTGGCGCGGCTATTCGGCTAGAGGTGACGCCGGACGGTCGCGAACCCTTCGGCTACAATTACGAGAAAGTGTTGTTTGCTTCACCATGGAAAGTGATGACCGGGCGGTACACGCGTGAAGGCGACGTGCGCGATTTGCTTTTGGCCAGTGATGACATGTTTGTGATTTCTCGGACCGGTGACGAGATTGCGCTTTCGTTTGATGCGACCGCCTTACCGGCTTTGGCGAATGGATGGACGCGCACGTTCCTACTCTATGCCGACGGCTTTAGCAAAGAAATGGACATTAATTCAGCCAGTCCGGATCAGCTCGCGCCGCTGCCTTTCCATGCGATGACGCGTTACCCGTATCGTTGGCCGGAACGGTATCCGTCCGACGCGAAGCATGTCGAATACATTGAGAAATAGCAATACGCGAGTCGTGTCGATCGCAGGTGCCGTTGATTGATTCGGCCCTGTTGTGGAGATAATCCGCAGATTACGCAGATTCAGATCGATAAGAAGGAAAAGATCACGGTGAGATCAGCTGCGATAGCTTGAAGACCATGAAATCCGTTTGTCTGCCTAACTTGTGAAATCTGCGTAATCTGCGGATAAAATTATGGAGCACATCCGATACTCAGCCGCCTGTTGCCAGACGGACTTTGCGAATCCAATCGAGCGGCGGCAGATGCGTGCGAATACCGATCGCATGTTGGAGTTGATTGATTCCGCAGTTGCGGGCGCTGCGCCTTTCCTGCCGGTGCGGCTAATCGTCTTCCCGGAATTTGCTCATTCCGCCCCGGTGTTCGAAACAGCGCAGGAACTGATCGACAAGCTCGCCATCGAGATTCCCAACGAGCATACCGAGCGGCTGGAAAGGAAAGCGCGCGAGCACAACATCTATATTCAGAGCGGCTCGATGCTGGAAATTGATGCGAAATGGCCGGGCCATGTATTCAATGCGACTTGCCTGATTGGTCCGGAGGGCATCCTTTACAAGTATCGAAAGGTCAATACCTGGATACCGTACGAAGTGCACACCAGTCCACACGACCTGGAAGGTTATGACGAACCGCTATTCCCGGTCGCTGACACATCCATCGGCCGCATTGGCTGTGCGATTTGCTACGACTGGCTGTTTCCGGAAGCGATGCGGCAGCTCGCGGCCAACGGCGCGGAAGTTTTAGTTCGAGTTTCAGCGTACATGGATCCGTGGGGCGCGACTGAGCCAATGGCCTGGTGGATCGTGATTAATCGCGCCCGCGCGATTGAAAACATTGCCTACGTGGTCGCGGCAAATCAGGGAGCGAGCCTGAAGCACTATCCGCCTTATTCATGGCCCGGCGGCAGTCAGTTGGTTGATTACGACGGAAGCGTTGTTGGCCGAAGCATCACCCGGGCCGGGCGAGCGAATTGTGGTGGCGCCGGTGGACATCTCTGCGTTGCGTCATGAACGCGAATCACGCCGAGGTCATCACATGCCGGCGCATCTGCGCACTGAGGCCTATCCGATTTACCGGGCGGCATCAGTATCCGCCGCAGACAAGTGACCAGCCGCCTTCGTATGAAGAGAACAACCGGCTGATTGACGACGCGAAGTCGAATTTAGGATCGACGGAGGTCATATGGGACATATGCGTCCTATCTGGACATGGTGAGTCCTATATGTCGAGGCTCGCAAAGCAGTGCAGAATCTCCGAAGTACGATCCAGGTGAAGGGAAGCCGAAAATCGTTTTAGGCAGAGTCAGGTCGCTGAATAGTTTGACAGGCCCAAAGCTGGCGGGTATTTTTCGGAAGGTCCACCGAAGTAAATTGTTAAAGGCCCCTGCGTTGATAAATGATCGCAAACTCGGACGGAATGATGACGCGAAACGCGAGGCGAAAATCTTTGCGGATCTCAAAGACGATCCGGCGGCGCTGGCTTTAGCAAATCAGTTTCTGCGCAAACACCCTGAGATGAGCAACGAGAGCGTCTCACTGGCACGTTCACGAACTGAATCGAACAGCCGGAGAATGAAACAAAGGAGCGAAATCGCGGCGAATGATGCGAACCGTAAAACGGCTGGCCACTACCGGTCTGGGTCTCTTTCTTGCTCACCTGCTTCTAGTGCAAACTTCGATTTCGGGTAAGCGTGCGGACGACTGGTTCGTTTACTCAGTCGAGCCTCCACGCCAGACTGCACAGTCCAAAGGAAAACCTTCTCGAACCGAAGATCTCTATCGGACCAATTGCGCCCGCTGTCATGGCGCCGATGGACGTGGAGATACGCCGCTCGGCCACGCTTACTTTTCGCCTGATTTTACCGACAACGCGTGGTGGCAAAAGCATTCAGACATCACCAGCACGCGAAGTCTGGTGACGATAATTACGAATGGCAGAGGCGGCATGCCCGCGTTTGGAAAGAAACTCAAGAGTTCCGAATATCAAGGCGCTGCTGAATTATATTCGGCGGTTTCGCCCATCAAAATAATGACTTTTCCCAGAGCCAGCGGAATCCTGCTTCATCCGACCTCATTGCCGGGCCGTTTTGGCATCGGTGATTTGGGCGATGAAGCCTACGCCTTCGCCGATTTCCTGGTGGCGGGCGGTCAGACTCTCTGGCAGGTCCTGCCCCTGGGCCCAACCGGCTATGGCGATTCGCCGTACATGTGTTATTCGGCTTTTGCGGGCAATCCTTTATTGATTTCGCCTGCCCGGCTCTTAACGGATGGCTGGTTGTCCCCGGATGATGTTGATGAGATCTCGCGATTTTCCGCGCGAGTTGATTTCGGGCACGCCCACGACTCCAAAGAAAAGGTTCTTCGTAAAGCATTCGAGAAATTTCAGGTCGCGAAGGACGCGGAATCTCAGCGCCAGTTCACAGTTTTCTGCGAACAGAATCAGTCGTGGCTGGAAGACTATGCTTTGTTTCGCGCGCTCAAAACGGCCCACAATGGCGCGGCCTGGCATGAATGGGAAGAATCTCTGGTGCGACGTGACGAGTCCGCTCTGCGAGCAGCGCGCAATCGCCTTGATGATGAAATCGAGGCGCACAGATTCTTTCAGTTTCTTTCTCTCGCCAGTGGTTCGCGCTTAAGTCTTATTGCAATGAGCGTGGCATCAAGTATCATCGGCGACATCCCGATTTTTGTGGCTCAGGACTCGGCCGATGTTTGGACCAATCCGGAGCAATTCAAACTCGATGGCCAGGGCATCCCGACGGTCGTCGCCGGCGTGCCGCCTGATTATTTCAGCGCTACGGGTCAGTACTGGGGCAATCCGCTTTACAACTGGGACTTCATGCTGGCCGATGGTTTCAAATGGTGGATCGAACGTGTGCGAGCGACGTTGCGAATCGTGGACATTGTGCGCATCGACCACTTTCGTGGGTTCGCGGCGTGCTGGGAAATTCCCGGGGGTGACCAGACCGCAGAACGTGGATGTTGGGTCACCACACCGGGAAGGGAATTGTTTACGGCCATCAGAAATGCGCTTGGTGAGCCGCCGATTATTGCCGAGGATCTCGGGGTCATCACGCCGGACGTCGAGAGACTGCGCGACGATTTCGGCTTTCCGGGGATGCGCGTGTTGCAGTTTGCTTTTGGCGGTGACGCGACGTCGGTCGATCTTCCGCATAACTATCGTAAGAACGTCGCGGCTTACACCGGCACCCATGACAACGATACGACTGTGGGATGGTTTCGCAGCGCTGCCGGCCCGGGTTCGACGCGGACGGACGCGGAAATTGATTCCGAGCGTGACTTTTGCCGGAAGTATTTGAATACGTCTGGCGAAGAGATTCATTGGGACTTTATTCGCGCAGTGCTTGGTTCGGTGGCTGATACAGCCATAATTCCGTTGCAGGATGTGCTGGGTCTTGGTAACGAAGGTCGCATGAATCTGCCTAATAGCACTGAAGGTAATTGGAGTTGGAGATTTGCCGCGGGCGCCCTGACCGATGTTCATGCGCAAAGACTGCGCGATCTTAGTCAGACCTACGGTCGCTCGCTGAATCTCAAAGACCAAGTGGTTACCTGAACGATGAGCAACGGCACAAGTGTTGATTATGTGCTCGCCATCGATCTTGGCGGGACGCATGTCCGAGCGGCGATCATCGACGAGGAGGGCGCCATCCGCTCCACAGTTAAATCTGTTTTATGAAAATTTAAGGCGGTGAGACCGCAAAAACAATATGACCTGGATCAAAACAATATCTCCGGACAAAGACGAAAACGAGTTCGACGCGCGATGGAAGCTCAGCGCGATCTTTATCCAGTCGAATATTCGGTGCCAATCCATCCGACGCCGGACGGCCAGGCTTCACAGATCGTCGCTTCGCACAGTCTTGATTCCCGACGCGCTGCAACATGCGTTCAGTACTTTCGGGGCGCTGATGTCGCCGGACCTGCCTTTGACCAGGCGGCAACACGAGATGATTACCACCGTCGTCTCGGTCCTGAATCGCTGTCATTATTGAATCGAATCTCACGCAGAGTTTCTGCGTCGCGTTACCCTGGACGAGGATTTGGTTAAGGCCCTGCAGGCGGATTATCACAGCGCTGCCAATTTCTGACGGCGACCGCGTGATGCTCGATTACGTCGCGCCAACTCACGCGCGATGCCACCCGAATCTCGCCGGCGGATCACGAGCGGTTGCGAATGGCAGGATTCGACGATCCGGGGCATTTTGCAGATCACGCTGATTGCGTCGTGGTTCAACTATATCAACCGCGTCGCAGATGCGTTGGGTGTGGGTAGAAGCGAAGCCTGATTGTGCCGGGCGCCACCTGGTCCGTTGCTCAATCTTCCTCAGTCTCTCCAAAACGCGCGAGCACCACAGACACGTTATCCAAACCCCCGGCGGCCAGCGCCACGGTGACTAAGTCCTCGCAGGCTTTGTCGGCGGAATCCGCACTCTTCAGTAACGAGGCAATAACCTGGTCGTCAACCATTTCGGTAAGCCCATCGGTGCAAAGCAGAAGTTGGTCATCCGGTTTAAGCTTTCAGCTGTTGAATCTCGGGTTTGGTTTTCGGGCCCAAAGAACCAAGCGCCGCAGTCAGGACATGTCGCATCGAACGAGCCGCCGGTTCGTCGCGCTGCGCGACTCCGGCTTCAATCATCGCCTCGGGCGAGGGTGTGGTCTTTGTGAGTTGTGAAAGGGAACCGTCGCGAAACAGATAGGCCCGCGAGTCGCCGATATGGCCAATGACCAAATCGTTTCCCACATTCGCGGCCACCGTTAGGGTTGTGCCCATGCCGCTGAGAGTGGCGTCCCGATCTGCCTGAGCTCTAATCGTTTCGTCGATGCGCAGGAAGCGTTCGGTCATGCGCTGGTTCACAGTTTCGACATGTTCAGGATCCTTATAGTCGAGCATCCAGTCCGGAGTCTCCACGACCAGTTCAACCAGTTTGGTCAGGGCTGTTCGGCTGGCGACCTCGCCGGCGGCCATACCTCCAAGACCATCGGCCACCAGCAGACCATATCCGGTCACGTCGTAAGTTCGAGCCAGCATGCCTTTATCAAGATTGGAATATAGATTTTCCAGCGTGCGGCGAAACCGCACCACCAGATAATGATCCTCGTTGTTACTCCTGACGTGGCCTCGATGGCTGGCTGCGGCCAGGTCTACGGACATGGCAGCGCCGGGATCGTGCATGTAGGAGTTTGAGGAAACCGCGAGCGAATACTCTGCGGTGACTTCTTCCGAACCTTTTTGTGTAATCATTGATCTCCCTCTTAGCGATAAGTTGGGGACCACTCAAATCCCCGCGCAAGGACTTGTTCTCGCAAAAAGCAGGCGTCAAGTGTAACGCCGCTGCCATGGGTTCGCCGACTGTCAAAAATACCAGTTTTGTGTCGATCCACAGCGCTGTACAGTCGCGCAAAATCTAAGTAGTATGAGCGTCTAAACCTTGCTAAAAGACATGTGTCGCCGGAAGCACTAAATCCTGAAACACCAGGTGAATGGAGTAACAAGAATGAGACGGCATTTGAGTTTGACGGTTCTTTTCGCCGTTTTGATGCTGGCTGCAAGTCAGGGCAGCGGCGCAGGAGACGGCGAGTGCGGCACAGACGGCGGAGAATCTTCGCACGCAATTGCGCGATGTGCAGTGGAAAGAGGCAGATCTGCGAGTCCGATTGACTCAGTTGGACTATGATCTGAAGCCGGAAAACATTGAGCGTTATTTCGCCGGTTTTGGTTCTACCCGGCCCGAAGAGTTGCGTGAGCAACGGCGGGTCCAACTGCAGGGCGAAAAAGATGCGATCGTCGCTCAGATAAAGAGCCTCGATGAAAGCAAGGTCCGGCTCCGAATCGGCGATCCAGAGGGCCGACTCTCTCGCCTATCAACAGAGCGCTGTGAGTCCGGCCAGTCTCATGGTCACTCAAGTCTGGCATTCCCACAAGGGTTTGGTCCTGGGGGCGGAGTCGTTTTGTTCGGTCTGGTCGGATTATGCTCTTTGCTCTAATCGTGCTCCGCAGACGTTCGCAGGCCCGCTGAAAAACCTATAGTTCCGAGAGATTAGTTGCGGTTCCGCATCCCGGCGCTTTGCTGTACGTAGCCTCACCATCAGACAGGCACAAAGCCGCGAGGAAAACCGCAAAGTGAGGAATCACTCAGCCTGATTCTCTCCAGCTTTCCCCGCATAAAACTGCTAAATGTAGTGATTAATTTGAGGAAAGTCGCGGAAGTAGCATGCAACCCGCGTAAGCACTTTCGCAATCCCAATAAGCTTAGTGTAGTCGCGCTACCTGATTCGAGCGTGGGAACTCCCCACCTATAGATCGCTCGAGAAGAAATAGCTTCCTATAAAAAGTCGGTGGGCCGAGTTAGCCCCCTTGTGCGCTCCCGGCCCACCTGGAAGGTGTGTCAAGTGTGCACGCTTGTCGCCAAAGAGTGCACTATTCACCCTCTCATCCTTAGCGCGAATTGGCTGACCAATCGCACTATTTCTGACAAATAACTGGTTTCTTAGCTATCCACTCCCGATAGATTTGAATAGCCGAAGTCTCTCGAACTCAAGCCTGACTCCGCGAGCGTCCTAATCCTCACAAAGACACAACGGCTCATGCCTACTGTCAAAATTGACAGTATCAGGCGCGTGAACGACATCTAAACTTCGTGCGGGCGCCAGAAGGACAATCAGCAAAGAGTCAGGTTGCATCCACCGGACTTCGAGGGTGCCCATGTCATTGTGCGGTGCTGGTTTTTACCCGTGAATTAAGTGCAAGATGAGCGAACTCCATCTAAACTGCATCAGTACGAATTTTGAGAGTCAGGTGAAATCCATGAAAACATTGTTCATCGATGCTACTGGTCTTGGCTGGGGCAGTATCAGTCAACGCGCAAAAAGTTAAGGTCGGGGCTGACCCCGCGGTTGACGTTTCCAAAGTACAAGACTTACGCCTGGTCGAAACCGATGCCGCCGGGCAATCCGTTTGTTCAGCAGAAAATCATGCAGTCAATTGAGCAGGCGCTGGCAGCCAAAGGGATTAACGAAAGTCGAGGAGAACCCGGATATCACCGTCGCGTATTACGCCGCCGTAAATGCCAACTTGCAGATCGGTTATCCGAGTTGGTCAAACGCGATGGGATCCGCATTATCCACGGGAATCGGGGTTGATTCGCAAACCTGGGTGGTGCCTAAGGGAATGCTGGTGGTTGATATTGCGGATGCCGGCGACGAAGAGCACGGTCTGGCGCGGAAGCGCGACCCAGGCCCTGGAGCATGGTCCCACTGGCAATCCGATGAAAGATGCGAAGAGCGTCGATAAACCGATCCGTAAATCCGTTGAAAAAATGTTCAAGCAGTACCCGCGTCCCAACTGAAGGGCCCTTCTAACGCAGTTGGAGTCATTCTCTAAAAATCCCACGAACGGATTGCCGACCAATTCATCAAATCACTCAGCCTTTCATCCGTTAAATTGGCACGTGTTCACCTGGGGAAGGTCAGGAGGCGAAACCGTAGGTGAGTAGGCTTGTTAATCGGGCCGCAAACTGGGAAGATTTCGTCCTGCTCGACCCCAACTGAGGATTGACAATGCGGTCAGCGATAACAAAGCCGGTGCGCCCTGCGCTGGAGAGAATCGTTTGAATGCGGCGTGGCCTCGTGTTTATGACAGCACTGTTTACCAAAGAATAGAGGACAGAATTCATGCCTATCTGGCTCTATCAGATTCGTCCCTTTATGCGTGATCTTACTGCTCTTCGCGTGTTGATCGAAACCGTTTCGATGATCGGCCTCTTGTCTAACCAGACGGCTGATCCGTCCCACGTCTGCATTATCACGATGGAGCTAACGATGCAGTCAGCGGCACGGTCCAGGCGATCGGTGTTTTCTACGGCATTACGGTTGGTTTGATTGCGGTGGGTGTGTGGAGTACTCACTCAGAAGCAGCTGACCTGGTTTCGAAAGAAGCATCGTCGATCGGCTCGCTCGTATCGGGATGTCAGCGGCTATCCGGAACCGGTGCGAACCGAATTGAGATCGAAGGTTGCGCGAGTACACAGTTTTTGTGATCGATAAAGCCTGGCCCGCGCAGCGAGTCCGGACACGGGCAACTGTTGGAGCGAGGGGGCAAGCATAATGGACGAATTTCAGGATAAACTGTACGCGTTTCAACCTGCGAACCCGGGACAAGTCGCGCTCCACACCGAAACCTTAACGCGCCTATAACAAACTAATCGAGTATCGGCGGTTGCGAATCGATGCAGTTGAGGGAGGTCTCTCGTCAACCATGTGGTGGTGATTTGGGTTGGCGCCATAATCAGCATCGGGATCGCCTATTTCTTCAACATTCCTGACGCGAGGTTGCACGCCATTCTGGTGTCATTGATGAGCGGCACTTGCTGACGATGGTGTTGTTCATGATTATCGTCAACGACAGGCCGTTCTTTGGGTCACGTCAGTGTCTCGTCCGCTCCGTTACAAACTGATTCTGGAGCGGTTGATTGACTTGTCACGATAAGGGATTTGCGGCCACGATTCTCGAAGCTGAACTTGCCCTCCGGGCCTGGGTCTGGCGCCAAAAGATGTTGAAAAGTCGCCATAAACCGAACTGTCGGGACCTTAACTCTCATCCTGGATTGGGTCACCTCGAGGGGCAGGCGACGGGTTCGGGTTGGCGCCTGGTTCCCGGTGCGCGGCAGCCTGGAAAACCGTTGTTGATGGCGGCGCTCGGAATGCTAGACTACGTGCCAGATTAGCTTGTCACCCGAATAAGTTCCAAACACCTTACCCGACAGAGGGGTGTACTTCCTCACTCGCATTGCTTGAGAGAGAGTTGCCACTCGGAATTATGATAGAGAGGCAATGAGAGCAACGTATCTATTCTCCTGATCGTTCCGAGACTCCCTACCCGGGGAGATACCGCTCCGCATTTCAGCGCGTCCTGCGGGTGTCCAAAATCAAAACAATCCGGACCGTGGCTGTTGCCGGCCCTGCTCTTGCTCGTGCCGCTGGTAGCTGCGGCTGAGACGCCGACTAAAGCGCGTCCTGGTGGTGACTTCGTACGAACTGGACCGTCCGGCGGTGATGATTTTTGTCCAGGCCATGCGCTCGACCATTGGCGCCGGCACGCAGGGCAGTGTCGAATTCTTCTACGAGTTCCAGGAGACCAGCAGAATCTCGACCGAAAAGTATGAAGACCGCGATGGTCAGCTACATGAAGACCAAGTATCAGGGAGAGCACTTCGATCTGATTGTAGCTATGGGCGCGCCGTCGTTAAGGCTTGGTCGTAAATCATGAATCCGAAATATTTCCCGGCGTACCGAGGATTTTTTATTTTCACGACGAACGTGAAGAGACAGTGCGCGGCCTGTGGCCTCGTACCACCGGCGTGTGGGCCAGTCTCGAAATAGCTCAGACCCTCGGCTCGGCGCTTGAACTTCAGCCAGAGACGCAAAATGTTCGTGGTCGTTTCCGGTAATTCATCTCAGGACAAATTCCTGAAAGAGCAGGCCCAGCATGAACTGAAGAAGTACGAAGGCAAAGTCAGGTTTACTTATCTTAACGACGTCTCGATGGACGAGTTGAAAGCCAGGACGGCGTCTTTGCCCCCGAAGACCGTGGTGCTTTACATAGCCTTCTTTCTGGACAATCAGGGCAATAGCTTTTCCGGTCCGGTAGCCCTGTCGCTGTTTGCGCCCACTGCGAATGCGCCGATCTATGGCATCTCGGAAACGTACCTGGGTGCGGGTAATCGTCGGCGGCAGCCTGATCGACTTTGATGGGTCTGGGGAAGCGTACCGGTGAACTTGGTCTGCGCATGCTGGCCGGCGCAAAGCCTCAGAACATCGTTCCTCAAACCGTGCCGAATGTAATGACGTTCGACTGGCGACAACTGCACCGCTGGGGCATCGACGAAAAGAGGTTCCCGGCGGGCAGCGTGGTGCGGTTCACGACCCCGACTTTCTGGCAGTTGTATAAGTGGTATGTGCTGGGCCTGGTCGCACTGGTGCTGGTTGAAACCTTGCTCATCGCCCGACTGCTGTTGACTCAAACCCGGCGTCGCGAGGCCGAAAGAGAGAAGCGGCGCTTGAGTATCGTTGCCGAGACTGAACACAAACGGCTGGGCGAGATAGTTGCCAATGTCCCCGGTGTTGTTTGGGAAACCGTTATCGATCCGGTTACCAGGGAACGAAAGACGACCTTCATCAGTGATTACCTGCGCAGAATGTTGGGCTACACGCCGCAGGAGTGGCTGGCGGCTCCTCCCGGCTTTGGCTTGAAGATCATGGCCGCAGAAGATCGGGCCAAAGCGACGAGCGAAAGCGAAGCCGTAATCGCCAGCGGCAAGGAAGGCGTTACCCAATTTCGCTGGCAGGGAAAAGATGGGCAGACCGTCTGGACTGAAAGCCACCTCAGCCCGATCAGTGACGGCAACCAGAACATCATCGGTCTGCGTGGGGTAACACTCGACATAACCCAGCGCAAGATGGCTGAGGAAGCGCTGAGACAAGCCGAAGAAAGAGACCGCGCACTTCTCAATGCCATTCCTGACCTGATGTTTCGTGCAAACGCGTGACGGCGTTTACATCGACTACCACGCCAAGGATCCAAGAGACCTGCTGGTTCCGCCCACCGTACGTTTCTGGGCAAGAACATGCGCGAGGTGTTGCCCGCCTGAGCTTGGCCGATCAGTTCGCCGGTTGCTTCGAGCGCGCTGAGGAGATCGGGCGAGCCGCAAATCATCGAATACAAGCTGCCCATCAACGGCACTGATCGATGGTTTGAGGCGCGGATAGTGCGCAGTGGGGAAAACGTCCTCAGTGTGGTGCGCGACATCACCCGAGCGAATCGTTATCGAAGAAGCTATCAAGAGAAACAGAAGCTCAGTTGGCTGGGATAATCGGGTCGGCGATGGATGCCATCATCTCAGTCGATGAGGATCGGCGCATAATCTTGTTCAATGCGGCCGCCGAAAAGACCTTCGGGTGTTCCACGGCTGAGGCTTTGGGCCATCCGGATTGAGCGATTTATTCCGGAGCGGTTTCGTCTGGCGTACCATGAGTATATCCGCGACCTGGGTGAGCAAAATGTAACCCGCCGATCGATCGGGCAACTTGGCGAACTATACGGACTGAAGTTCTCTGGTGAAGAATTCCCTCTGGAAGCTTCGATTTCACAAACGGGAATCAACGGACAAAAGTTTTACACGATTATTCTGCGTGACATCACAAATCGGAAACAGGCGATAGATGAATTGCGGCAAAGCGAGGAGCGATTCAGCAAGGCATTCAGGGCCAACCCGCAGCCGATGTCTTTGACGACAATGGCCGGACGGCCGATACGTCGACGTAAATGAGAGTTTTCTCGCTATGAGTGGTTACACCCGTGAACAGGTCATCGGCCATACTTCGCTGGAGCTCAGGGATCTGGGACACACCCGAGCATCGGTTGGACTTTATCAGAGCAGCTAAAAGGCAGCGGTCTCTGGTCAACGTTGAATCGAGATTCCGCACCCGGAGCGGTGAAGTGCGAGTTCTGCTTTCATCAGCGGAGCGGATTGGAGATCGCCGGCGAAGAATGCCTGCTGGTGGCTTCGAGCGACATCACTGAGCGCATGGCGGCGCAACAGGCACTTGAAGGAAAGCGAAGCGCGCTTCCACAACATGGCCGATACTGCGCCGGTGATGATTTGGATCGCCGGCACCGACAAGCTCTGAGCAATTACTTTAACCAGCAATGGCTCGATTTCACTGGCCGCACGATGGAACAGGAAGTGGGCAATGGTTGGATCGAAGGCATTCATCCTGATGACTACGAGCAGTGTATCGCAACTCATGTCCAAGCGTTTCGAACGGCGCGCGTCCATTCCGGATGGAATTTCGGCTTGCGCAGTGGCTGACGGATCGTTTCGCTGGGTGATCGACAGCGGCACTGCCGAGGTTCTCAGCGACCGGAGAATTCCTGGGCTATATCGGCTCGTGCGTCGATATCAGCGAGCGCAAGCATTCTGGAAGAAGCCCTCGTTAGCGCGCACAAAGAGCTGGTGGTGGCGCACGAGGAAGTGAATCGCTTGAAGAACCAGCTCGAGGCCGAGAACATTTACCTGCAACAAGAGCTGCAACTGGACCAGACTTTTGGCGAGATGGTTGGCCAGAGCGACGCGCTCAAATATGTCCACTTCAAAGTCAATCAAGTGGCCATGACCGATTCAACTGTCTTGATTACCGGCGAGACCGGTACCGGCGAAGGAATTGGTCGCCCGCGCTATCCATGGCGCCAGCCTGCGCAAGCATCGACCGCTGATAAAAGTGAACTGCGCGCGCTCTACCGGCGACCCTGATCGAAAGCGAGCTGTTTGGATACGAGAAGGGCGTTCACCGGCGCGGCGTCGCGCAAGCTGGGCCGGTTCGAACTAGCCAACGGCGGCACGATTTTCCTGGATGAGATTGGTGACCTGCCGCTCGAGTCACAGGTAAAGCTGCTGCGCACGATTCAGGAAGGCGAGATCGAAAGGCTCGGTGGCACCAGGATCATTAAGATCGATGTGCGCATCATCGCGGCGACCAACCGAAATCTCAAGACAGGAGATCGAAACGGGAAGTTTCCGCGAAGACCTGTGGTACCGGTTAAATGTCTTTCCGATCACGGTGCCCACCGCTCAGACAGCGCAAGGAAGACATCGGTCTCATTGACGGATTATTTCGCCAGCAAGTCGGCCAAGAAGTTCGGCAAGAAGATTGACTCAGTTTCCGCCAGCGCGATGCGTACGCTGGAGGAACACTCCGTGGCCGGGAAATATCAGGGAACTGGAAAACGTAATTGAGCGAGCAGTTATCCACTGCCAGGGCAGTGTTCTTCACCTGAGCGAGCGGTTTGAAACGCCATCCGAAACCGTTGACGTCAAACGCAAAGAGCCTCGAGGAGATCGAGCGCGACTACATCATTCGCATTCTCGAGACTGACGCGAGGACGCATCGAAGGGCCCAACGGAGCAGCAAAAATCCTCGGTCTCAACCCCAGCACCTTACGAACCCGCATCATTAAGCTGGGCATTCAAAAACAGAGCACTCAGCGCTGGGAAGTAGGACTTTACTAACTTAATTGCCCGGACTGGCGCAAGCTCGATTCTGCGGCATACCGCAGATGCCGCGGAATGCCGCGGAATGCCGCGGGACATTCCCGTAATCAACCCATTTCAAAGACGCAGAGACTCAGGCGAATTGCCTTCAAATAAAGGGATTATCACGAACCTGGGGCCTACGGGTGTGTCTGGCGCACACAAGCTGCTTATTGACCAACTCGGATCCATTTTGAGTCTCGGTTTTCGCGCGAGCAGGGAAAGCGGCTTGCAGCCAAAGCGCGAGTGGGAAATCAAGCCCTGGAAGAGAAAAGTTAATTAATTTTGGGTGGCTGATAGTGATTGTCAACACATCCCGAATCACCGTTTACCCCGAGAAGCGTGCTGAATTTCTGCAAACCGTCGCAGAGCTGATTGAACCGATCAAAGGGTCGAAGGGCTGTCTGACGTTCCACCTTTACGTTGACGTCACCGACGAGAATTCCTCGTTGCTGATCGGCGAATGGGAGACGGAGTCGGACCTTAACGATTATCTGCGCTCTGCGGACTTTGCGATTCTGCACGGCGCGATCACCGTCCTCAGCCGCCGGTCCAGCGATTTCAAAGCGATCGCGAATGGGGTGACGAACACGATTCAGGAAGCATAAGGGTTAATGAGGAAATCAACCATATCAAAGAAGTCGCCTGCCGGTACCGGCTCGTCTCCGTTGCATCCGGTAGACCCGCCGGGCCGAGGCTCATCGCGTCTGAAGCTGGTTCGTAAGGCAAAGGAGAGCGGAGCCTGGATTCTTCCGGAAGCGATGAATGGAACAGAGGAGTTTTTGCGCGAAGTCGTTGACGCTTGCGCGTCCAGCGTGGCGGTGCTCGATGAAGCCGGCTCAATTCTGTACGCCAGCAAGTCGTGGCACCTCTTTGAGCGGGCGCATGAGATGAGCGCTGATATGAAAGCCCAGGCGCCCGACGTATTTGCTCATTGCCTGCGCATTGACGACGAGGCGATCTCGAACAACGCCAGGGTGACTACTCTGCGTGACAGCATTCAGACTCTTGGCTCGGGCAAACAGAAAGAATTTCACGGCACCTACTCGTATCTGGATTTTGCCAGGCAGATTACGGTGCGGGCAGCGCGGCTGAACCTGCCGGGTTCTGGTTTTCGGATCCTGATGACGTTCGAGGATACGATCTCGTCACGCGAAGCGCTGCGAAACACCGAGGAGCGATTCCGAGTTCTATTGAGAAGACCCATATTCTTCCATGGGAAGCGGATTTCCCACCGCCCGGTTTATTTCCGTGGGGCCGCAGGCAGTCTCGATGTTGGGCTATCCGATCGAAGATTGGTATCAGCCGGGCTTTTGGCCGTCACACCTGCACCCTGACGACCGTGAACGGGCGGTCAGGGAAGCGAGCAGGCTGGCAAAGCTCTGTGACAACTACGAGCTTGAATACCGGATGTTAACCAGCGACCAACGCGAAGTCTGGTTTCACAGTCTGGTGACTGTGATTCGCGAAGACGGTCGACCAAAAACTGTGCGCGGATTTTCGATTGACGTCACGGCCAGCCGGAAGACGGAAGCTGAATTGAGAGACTTAAGTGGTCGTTTGATTGCCGCGCAGGAAGAAGAACGCAGCCGCGTGGCGCGCGAACTTCACGATGGGTTGAACCAAAGAATGGCGTTGTTGTCTATCGAGCTTGAACAGCTCGGGCCAGAGATTGAAAAACCCTGGGCCATGAGGCAGCGGCTCAACAAGTTGCGGGAGCAAGTCAAGGAAATCTCTACAGACATCCACCGGCTGTCTTACAAGCTGCATCCGTCCAAGTTGGACCACCTCGGACTTGCCGCTGCGGTCCAGAGTCTTTGCAAGGAGTTGACCGACAGCGGAAAACTAAGAGTGGACCTCCAGCAGAAGGGTTTCCGCTCCGCCCTTCCCAAGGACGTGACGTTGTGCGTTTTCAGAATTGCCCAGGAAGCGCTGCGGAATTGCTCGCGACATAGCGGCGCCCAGGCGGCGCAAGTGTACCTGGAGCAGACCCGCGATGTTGTTCGCCTGTCCGTGTCAGACAATGGCTGCGGCTTTGATCCTGATTCGATCTGGTCAAAAAGGGGCTTGGCTTTGTCAGTATGAGAGAACGCTTGCGGTTGGTTGATGGTAATTTGCAGATATTTTCACAGCCGCTCCGCGGTACGCGGATTGACGTAAGCGTGCCACTGAAGCGTAAAAACGGCTTCGCAAAGTGATCAGCTTTAGTCGAACGGATATAGAGCCAGGCCCTTCGCCGGCGCCAGACCGAAAGCAGTTTGGAGGAGTATGAAAAACCAAGAATCATATTCGCTGATGATCATACGATTTTGATAGAGGCGCTGAAGAGCCTCGTGGAACCGGAATTCGAGGTGGTCGCACTTTGTTCTGACGGCCGGGAGTTAATTAAGGCCGCAGCCGAACTGAATCCAAGTCTGATTGTGCTGGACATCGGCATGCCCACGATGAACGGCTTAAGCGCGGGTCAGCGTTTGAAGCAGATCCTGCCCACCGTCAAGCTCTGTTTACCTGACGATGAATCAGGATCCGGACATGGCGTCAGAAGCCTTTCGCCTGGGCGCGTCCGCGTATTTGTTGAAAACGTCAGCCGGCTCAGAGCTGATTCGGGCCTTGCGTGAAGTGATGCGCGGCGGAACTTACGTGACGCCGCTGATGACGGAAGGCATGGTCGGGTCCGTTCATTCAGAATTTCAAACAACGCAAAACCGGCAACCAACTTACCTTGCGTCAAAGGGAAGTGCTCCAACTGCTGGCTGAGGGCCGCTCAATGAAGGAGGCTGCCTTTATCCTTGACGTGTCTCCGCGCACGGTCGCTTTTCATAAATATACGATGATGGACCATCTGAACATTAGAAGCAGCGCCGAGCTGATTGAATACGCCATGAAGAGCGCTCTGGTCCCGGCGTAAAGCGCAGCCCCGAACATTTGTAAGCTGTTCCGCAGCCCGCTGACCCGAACTCCCGCAACACCTGTCATTTTTGCCAGTACCATCCTGTCCAGAAATCTGTAGGATAAGCTTGCAGTAAAACTGCCGATTGTTGTGTGGGCCTTCTTCAACGATGAATACCCTGGGCCGTTGATCACGAAAGGAGCAGCGGTGGCTCGCGTGCGAATATTACTGGCCGATGATCATAAAGAAATGCGCGACCGGGTTGTGCGCGTTCTGGAAAACGAGTTCCAGATGCTCGACGCGGTGGCTGATGGTCAGGCTCTGCTCGAAGCCGCCAGCGAGTTGAAACCGGATCTTTGTCTGGTGGATATCTCCATGCCTGTGCTGAATGGCTTTGAAGTCGCCACCCGCCTGAAGAAAAGCGGCTCAAAAGCGAAGATTGTCTTTCTGAGCATTCACGAGGATCTGGACTTTGCGCGGGCCGCGTATGATGCAGGCGCCTCAGCCTATGTCGTCAAACGTCGTCTGGCCAGTGACCTGTTGAAGGCCATCCGAGCGGTCCTCGCGGGACATACCTTTACTTCGTCGATGGTTGTCACCCACGGCGAGTTAGCCTGACGATTATTGTTTGTTGGCTTCTTCGCCGACGTATTCCCAATGCCAGGGCTCGTAGAAATAGGGCCGAAAGCCGAACCGTTCAGCATTGCGAACCAGCCATTGATAGACGGGTGTTTGGATTTGCAGGGCGCGATTTGCGTCTTTGGTGTCGACCGGATCTCCGCCGACATAAAGGTCAGAGAGCGCGGCCGGTGAAATGTGGGCTGTTGATGGCCAGGCCGGCGCGACCGGCGTTCGGTGATTGACGCCGCAATTTCTCCTGATACTCACGCGAGCGAAATGAAGAGATGATCTTCAGGAACTTCTCAGTACTGCCAAGTTTGCCGTCGCTGGTGTGAGCCAGGTGAAGTGACGGGTCCTTGATCGCTGCGGCCAGCATCCGCTGGTAAGCGACATACGTGGTTTTCTCAACCTGCCGGAGCTCTTCCAATCGTTCCGGATCGTAAAACTCTGCGGCGGAAACAGTAACCAGTTGTTCAGCCGGAGCCACGTCGCGGTTCTTGATGCGCGCCGCTTGCCACTTCGCCACGATTGCATTCAGCGAATCTTCATCGAGCACTCCGGTGGGAACCAGGCCCGCAGTTTGCTGCCAGCGCGCCAGCGCAATGGCGAACCCTTTCGTGGCCGGCCCTTCTTCAGTTCCGAGCAGGCGTCCGATAAGCGCCGTGTAAAGATACCAGCCATGTTGTTCTTTGCCGCCAAATGGCCAGACGAATTCAGTGCTGAGCGCTGCGTTGGCGGCCGCGGCAGACAGAATTGCTTCGTTGCTCGTGGGTTTGCCGACGCGATCGATTATTAAGATCGTAGGTTTGACCAGCCGCCTGGGTTCGCCTGGTAGTTGTTTGGCGGTCTCCGGTGACTGTCCATGACCAATGCTCGTCAAGAGAAAGCCTCCCACCACGAGCGTTGGCAGCACGATGAGGATTGCGCCCCTATTGATAGTCAAACGCTTCATGAACAGCCAAACCTGTGGTAACGAACGTCGGTTACTGCGGACCCTGCATTTTTAGTTAAGAGCTATTGCACGGCATCGTTGGGACCAGCGGGCTGATCCAAATTCACGTGAATACTTCCATCAGCTGAATCGATGTAAAGTGGTTTTTGCCCGAAGAATCATTCTGCGGATCTGCGTTCAGCGTGTATGACGTCGGCGCGGTAGCGGTTTTCGGAACTACCTTAAGGTTGAGGATGTAGCCGTCAACATTCGGCGGGCTGCCTGAGAACTTTGAGCTGAGCATTTGCTCTTTTCACCAGTTGGTCGAACGTTCCAAAGGTTCGAGCATGCGTGTTGTAGAACTGAATCTGAACAGCCGCGATGGTTCTGAGGTTCTGCAAAGTAGCTGCCTCGTTACCGGCTTTCTGTGCCGCTTTCCAACCGTAAACTGCGGCGCCGATCAGGATTCCAATAATGGCGATCACGATCATCAGCTCGATGAGCGTGAAGCCCGATTCTCTGCGGGGGCGGGTGTGGGTTATTTTCATAATTACTTACCTCAATGTGCTAAAACGACGAGACTCGGCCGCGGTTCCGAAAAAGCCGCACGCGAGCCACTTATCGCGCCGATTTTACTACACGAAGCAAGCTGAGTCATTCCCCAACGGCCGGGAATGATGTTCGAGGATGAGTGGGATGCGGTCACGGCGTTCCCCAAATCTGAACCCCTCAGACTTTAGTAATGGTCACTTGGCCTGAGTCCATGTAAAATGGGCAGGATTAGGCGCTATGAGAAACCTCCGAACAGCCGGCACTGACGCAGTCGCGATCTCACCCGCGGAAAAGGTCGAGTTGCTGCAATCCGCGATTGAACGGGTCATTCGCGGCAAGCCCGAAGCGGTGCGCCTGGCGATAGTTACGCTGCTCGCGGGCGGCCACCTGTTAATTGAAGACGTGCCGGGAGTAGGGAAGACGACCCTGGCTCACGCCCTGGCGCTCGCACTTGATTGTTCTTTTCAGCGAATTCAATTCACTTCAGATTTGCTGCCGTCGGACGTGGTGGGCCTATCCGTTTACAATCAACAAGAGTCGCTTTTCGAATGGAAGCCCGGCCCAATCTTCGCCAATGTCATTCTCGCGGATGAGATAAATCGAACTACGCCGAAGACCCAGTCGGCCTTGCTCGAGTGCCATGGCGGAGCGGCATGTAACGGTTGAAGGAGTTACTCACCCGTTGCCGACGCCCTTCATGGTTTTGGCCACGCAAAACCCGATTGAGCATCATGGAACTTATCCGCTTCCTGAGTCCCAACTCGATCGATTCATGCTGCGTTTGCGAATTGGTTACCCGGGGCGGCCGACGAAAGGCAGATTCTCGCGCGACCGTGAGCGCGCTGAGCCGCTGGATGAAGTGCAGCCGGTGATGAGCGCCGCCGATGTCCTCGGAGCTGCAACAGCCAGTCAGCGAAGTCTCAGTTGACGACGCAATTATTGATTACCTGATGCGCATTGTGGCCGCCACGCGAGCTTCGGAAATGCTTGACCTCGGCGTAAGTCCGCGCGGAACGCTGTCGCTGTTTCGAGCGGCCCAGGCCCTCGCGCTGGCTGAAGAGCGATCCGTATTGCCTGCCGGACGATATCAAGCGTTTGGTCATCCCTGTCTTTGCTCACCGCATAGCGGTCAGCTCGCGCTATTCCTCGGCCATGCGCCGCAGCGAAGAAGCCGAAGCTGTGCTCCGCGAAATCATGAAGACAATTAGCGTCCCACTTTAGGATTGCGGATTGCGAATCCAGGAATCCCGGTGAATTACAGCCCCGCTCAAAAGCCTGCCATCGCCAATCCGAAATCAGAAATTCACTTTCGCTGGTGGCGGCCCATCCTCGGGACTTTGCTGGTCCTGGCTGGTCTGGCGACCGCCGTCCTCACCTTGATGGCCCGGCGTCTGGGCGTGCCGGAACTTACCAGCACGGGCGCGATTGCTTCTCTGGTTTTCGTGTTGCTGATCATGCTGCTGGTGGTGCCGCCGCTGACCCGCTCGGCCTTTTGCCGAAGTCTCAGCCACCGGTTTCCCGCTTGAAATTACCACCGGCGGCGTCGTCTTTATCGTGATCCTCGTGATCGTCGCCTTTGCCGCCTGGAACACCGGAAACAATTTGTTGTTCCTGATCTTTTCGATCATGCTGGCCACGATCTTTGTCTCGTGGATGTCAGCGCGCGCCAGCCTGCGGGACCTGAATGTATCAGCCCGGTTTCCGGATCACATTTTCGCCGCCGAACCAGCGGAGGTCATCGTTACGATCCGGAACTCAAAGCGGGTATTGCCTTCATTTTCAATCCTGGTCGAGATGCGGGGCAGTTTTGATCGACCCGGAATCGAAAAAGGAAAGAAGACCTGGATGCGTTTGAAGAAAACTGTCCTGGGTTACTTTACCTATGTCCCGCACAACGCCGCGGCCGAACAAACCATTGAGCAAACGCTTCCCCAAACGAGGCCATGTGCTGGTGAAGGGTTTCGAATTATCGACTCGTTTTCCTTTTGGGTTCCTGCGCCATCGCCGGCGGCTGACCGCGCGGGACGTAGACATTGTGGTTTATCCGAAGCCGGAGCCGATTACCGACGAGTTGAACCTGCTCCCGCTGCAGTCGGGACATACGACCTCTTTTCGCCGGGGCGCGGGACAGGACCTCTTAATGCTGAGGGACTATCAAAACCGTGACGACCTGCGTCATATCGATTGGAAAGCCACTGCCCGCGCGCGGCGATTGACTGTGCGCGAGTTTGCGGCCGAGGATGAACGCCGGATTACGATTGTTTTGGATACAACTCTGACTGACGATATCGACGAAGAGAACTTTCGGATCCGTTTTGAAAGGGGAGTAACGCACTCGGCATCTCTGGTCAAGCACTTTATTCAGGAGCGCGCCGAGGTCCGCTTGATCCTAGGGACCAATGCGGGAAAGTTTGGGGCCGGCTTCGAGCATTTGTATGCCTGTTTGCGCCGGCTGGCGCTGGTTGGGCCAGTGCGTTCAGGCAGCGATCAAAACCTACAGACGATTATCGATCGGGCGGCGGGTCTGGACTTTCGGGCAGAGACCAATTTTCTGATTGTGCTGACGACCGCTGAGCGTGGCTCGATCGCGCCACACATCTGGCGGCGAGCTTTTGTGATCCACTTGTAACAGGCTCCGGTACGCACGCCTCTGGCGTGCTATATCGCGGGATCAGCCAGAGCACGCCGGAGGCGTGCGTACCGACCGCCGTTAATAAATGACTGAATCCACCGCGACCACGGACACACCCACAGCCAACCAATCTCGCAGGATATTCCGGCTCGCCGCGATCTGCTTCCTTTTTCCGGCGCGACCGCCCTCATTTACGAGGTACTTTGGGCGCGCATGCTGGGACTGGTATTTGGCGCCACCACCATTGCCATCAGTGCGGTTTTGGCAGCGTTCATGGGCGGGCTGGCGTCAGGCAGTGCGATCGGCGGCAACTTCGCCCGAAGAATAAGGAATCCCTTGCGTGCATACGCCTTGATCGAAATCGGCATTGGTTTGTATGCGCTGATCGTTCCCTGGCTGTTCCGCGGCATCGATTGGGTCTACGCGTTTGTTTGGGAGCGCTTTCACCCGGGGTTTTACGGCTTCGCTTTATCGCGGTTTGCGCTGGCGGCTATCGTGCTGTTCGTACCAACGGCTTTGATGGGCGCGACATTGCCGGTTTTGGTTGCCGCTATTCGAGGTGTTGGATCGCCCGCCAAAGGTGTGGCCCGGCTGTACACCTTGAATTTGGCCGGAGCGATCATAGGAACAATCGCAGCGGGATTTTTGTTCTTACCGGCCGTCGGCGTGCGCTTGACGATTTGGATTGCCGCCGCCGGCAATTTACTGATTGGACTTGTGGTCCTGGTCATGGGCCGGGCTACTGCTTCATTTGAAGAGAGTTCTCCAGTCACTGGGCCGGCGGCCGGCGCATCTCAACCGCCGCCGGATTCGGCATTTTGGTTTCTGTGTGCCTTTCGTCTCAGGGCTGGTCACGATCAGCATGCAAGTAGTCTGGTCGCGTCTGTTGTCGATGATTATCGGATCGAGCACCTATGCCTTTACCATCGTCCTGGCTCTGTTTCTGATTGGACTTGCGCTCGGCGCCTGGTTTGTCACCTTTAGGTCTAAAGCCGGCTCGGCGGCGTTGCGCCGCTCAATTCTGCTGGTCCAGGTCCTGACAGCTCTTTCGCTGTTTTTGAGTCTGCGCCTCACGAATTTAGTTCCTTCACTATTAGTCGAGACCGGCCTGCGAATGAATATTGATTCCTGGGCCGGCCTGTTGGCGCTCCAGGTTGCGGCAGCGACTCTGCTCATTTTAGCGCCGGCCGTGTTGATGGGAATGGTTATGCCGCTGGTCCTGACCTGGGCCGGAAGCGGCCCGGCAGACTCGGGCTTGAACGACGCCTCGAGTCCCAGGCGGGTTGGCCAGACTTACGCCCTCAACACGATGGGCGCGATCGCCGGGGCCGTGTTCAGTGGGTTTGTGCTTATTCCCATGACCAGCACACGGTTCACGGTTCTTTGCATGGCGTCCCTGTGTGTGGTCATCGCCGGAATTGCCTACGAGCCACGGAAAGAAACCACGGACCGCAGTTTGGCCGCGCAGCCTGGCAATTGGCGGCTCTGTTCTGTTGATGCTGGCTATGGTTTTCCTTTGGCCGCGGGTGAATTTGAATGCGCTCTCAGCCGGGGCTTACGACAGCTTTGTGCGCGTGCTGGCCAAATCGCGCAGCGGCGTTCCGGAAGATCAACGATCCGATCGTCCGACAGATCATCAACTGCTCATGTTTGCGGAAGGACGGACCGCAACCGTCTCCGTACGCAAAGATTGGGGCATCACTTCGGTCGCCATCAACGGCCGAACCAACGGCTCAGATGCCGATGACATGGCAACCCAGGTCATGGCACGGCCAACTTTGGCTTGCTGGTCGCGCCGCGCACCGAAAGGGTCTTGATGATTGGATTTGCGACCGGCGTTTCGATCGGATCAGTTCTGCAGTCGCCGGCCGGCTCAGTTGAGTGTGTTGAAATTGAACCAGCGGCGATAGCGTCCTCGCGGTATTTCGAGCACGTCAACAATCGACCGCTGAGGGATCCGCGGCTGCGAGTAATCGTAGACGATGCGCGCACTGTGCTGCGCGTCAATCCGGCTAAATATGATCTGATTATCAGCGAGCCCAGTCATCCGTGGGTTCCGGAGTGGCAAATCTTTTCACCCGAGAGTTTTTCACGCTGGGGCGAGAGCGATTACACGACGACGGTGTTTTCGCCCAGTGGTTGCAGATCTATCAACTCTCGACCGAAAGCATGCGCTCAGTTCTGGCAACATTTTCCGCGGTCTATCCGCATGTCGCGGTGTTTCGCATCCAGGGTGCGGCCAAAGGGAAGGATTTGATTCTGCTGGGTAGCCGGGTCCCGATCGATCTCGATCGCATCGATGAAAGAATGAAAGACCCGCGCACCTCGGCGGATTTGAGTCGAGTCGGATTAAGAACCGCTGCGGATGTGCGGGCCTGGTTCGTTGGCGATGAACGTCAAATCGGCCCCGCCGTCGCCGGCGCAATCATCAACACCGACGACAACATGTACGTGGAAACAGGTTGCGCCGCGAGAGGCATTTCGCGCAACCATGGACGAGAATGCGGCCTGGCTCCGAGGCTCTCAAGAAATAAATGTATCGCAGACTGTCCAGTCTGCGAGTGTTTAGCCATCCTGAAGGTGAAGCAGACTAGACAGTCTGCTTACGTCCTAGTGCTTCGGAAAGATATCGGCCGGAGCATTGGGATATTTTTGCCGAATCTTTTCCACATCCTTGGGTGAAGGATAGTCAAGATTCTCCGGATCATTGGGGTCGTTAATCATTGGCGGCACCTTCATTACCTTCCACTGTCCGCCTTCCTGGTGAAGAAGGAACCCACTGAACTCACCGAAAGCATCGCTCTTGTCAGAAGATGTTGGGTTGGCGTAGGTCCACGCCCAGCCATTGTGGGCTTTCAAATAATTCACCACGAAGACGATTTTGCCGCGGTGAGGTGTGTAGTAACCACTGCTGCGGTCGTCAAAAGCGGCGCGCAGTGCATCCATCATTCCTTCGCGTTCGAGACTGCCCCGCTCGGGGTGTGCAGCTCATCGGCTAAGTCGTTACCGGCACTCGTAGTTTCGCTTGATTGCGCCCGGGTGTCGTGACCGGATGGTTGTGACTTGTCCGAATTGGTGTTGTCGTTAGGGTGAACTGTCGAATTGCTCGTCTGGGGCTTGTCGGACTTGCGGTTCAAGGAACATCCATACAGCGAGACGACGGCAATCATCAGCACGAGTGAAGTGAGTGCTTTCAAGGTGATCTCCTACCAACGCAACGCATTTCACGAGCACATCTGATGCCAACTCAGCTGGCCTTTTGCTGAGCTGCGACTCTTTGATTCCAAAGATCCCTTGCCAGGATAAACATCAAGCCCAGCAGTTGAAAAAGATGGCCGCGGCGCTGGCGTAGTCCGATCTCCTTACGAGCGATGCTCGGGCGGCTTGCAATTCGCGAATTCGATTGCGCTTCTTTTTCGGTGCTCTTCGCCATTTCGTCCTGGAAGGATCTCATCACCGGTAGCAAATCGGAGAAGAGCACGGCTTCGCTCCCGGAGAACTCTGCGGTATCGGAAACGTCGCGGAATTCGCGAAGCTTTCGAGCCAAATCGGACTTTGGCTGAGGCAATTGCTTGCGCAAGTCGTCGGATTCTTTTGCAGCCGCGCCCTTTCCGCAGGGCTTGCCGCATCCATTTCCGGGCCAGTTGTAAATCTTTTTCCATTAGCGGAAGCCGCATGCCAAAGTCTTCGTTTTCAGTTTCGGTGATTGCGGTTTGAGGTATGTCATAAGCCGCCTGATAGTATTTTGTGAGCGCAGACGTCAACTGTTCAACCGCATCGACGCGTACATCGCTCTCCCTCCTCGGCGGCACGGCGAATGCGAGGTTGTGCATCATTCGGTAGAGGTTGAATTGATTATCGCCTTCGGTCAGAGCCGCCGCTTGCCGCTCAAGCGAATCCGAAAGGCTGGTACGCTCTTCGTCAACTTCTTTCAGTCGCCTGTTCACATAGGTAATGACCAGGAATTGAACACCACAGATACGAGGGAAAGCGCAAACCCCATCAGCATCATGTTTCTCTTTGAACCGATATTCATAGTGTGACCGACTTAGCAGGCAGGATTATGAGCACTGTTTCATTGGTTTTCAGGAGCCGCCAATTCTACTCACTCTCGACGGTCTTAGCCAAACCCAGTAGCTCGCCAACAGAAAGACGCGCTCCATTCAAAAAATCCCGCGCGATCATGCGGCGGCCGCCTTCCGCCTGCAGCTCGAAAACGCGCAAAGCGGTTCCGTCGCCGCAGGCTATGGTCAAACGATCTCGCACAGCTTCTATGACCTGGCCTGGAGGAAATGGGAGTTGCTCGATCCATTCGGGTTTGGCTTCAGAAATAATCAGCCGTTGCGATTTGAGCGTGGTGTAAGCGTTGGGCCACGGCTGCAGGCCCCGAACGCGACGCTCAATGGAGTAGGAATCCAACGACCAGTCAATTAATCCGTCTTCGCGTTTCAGGATCGGCGCAAAAGTCGCTTCCTCGTCAGTCTGCGGCCTGGCCTCGAGTTCATTCAGATGTTTTAGCGTCTCGCTGATTAGATCAGCGCCGTCATCCGCCAGGCGAGCGAGGAGTTGCGGTGCAGTTTCTTGATCTTCAATCGTGGTTGCTTTTTGCAGCAAAACCGGGCCGGCATCCAACTCCGCAACGATGCGCATCGTGGTCACGCCGGTTTCGGCTTCGCCGTTGACGATGGCCCAGTTTACCGGTGCGGCGCCCCGATACTTTGGCAGGAGAGAGAGTGAACGTTGACGCAGCCGGACTTCGGCGCGTCGAGAAACTCCTGGGGCAGGATTTTCCCATAAGCCACCACTACGGCCACATCCGCCTGATGCGAGGCGAAAAGCTCTTTGCTTCCTGGTTCTTTATCTTCGCAGGTTGATGGACGGTTAGATTGTTTTCGGCGGCGAATTGTTTGACCGGCGATGCGTGCAGCCTCTTTCCGCGGCCGGCCGGCTTGTCCGGTTGGGTCCAGACGGCGGCGACCTCATAACCATCTGCCAGCAACCGCCGCAAAGACGGAACAGCAGACTCAGGTGTACCCATGAAAACAATGCGCATAGTTAGTGCCGGTACGCACGCCTCCGGCGTGCTTCGGTGATTTGTATCAGGCACGCCAGAGGCGTGCGTACCGTAAATACAAAAGGAGGCTGCGCCTCCTGATTTTGAAGCGCAGCCTCTTATCAATATCTCACGCCGATCGGAAAGGCAAAGCCTTGCCGCGTTGTTGCTGCAACGAAGGCCAGTTAAATCGCGGTGCCGGCTTCAGCTCGCTTGCGCGTCGCGCCAACTTTCTCTGAAGACAACTTAGCCTGCATGAACAGCAAAGAGATAGTCGCGCCCGCCGGCCTTCGAATCAGTGCCCGACATGTTAAAGCCGCCGAACGGATGCACTCCCACGAATGCCCCGGTGCATTTGCGATTCAGGTAAAGGTTGCCGACGTGAAATTCATTGCGCGCTCGATCGAGCTTAGCTTCGTCGGTTGAATAGACCGCGCCGGTTAGCCCAAACTTCGTGTCGTTGGCGATTCTCAGCGCATCGTCATAGTCATTCGCTTTGATTACCGCCAGCACAGGCCCGAAGATTTCTTCCTGTTCAATCGTGTCGCCCGGCTTAACGTCCGCAATCACGGTTGGTTCGATAAAGAAGCCCTGCTCACCGTCGGAACCACCGCCGGCGACGACGCGACCACCCTCGGCCTTGCCCTTTTCAACGTAACCGTTAATGGTCTTGAAAGCTTTCTCATTAATCACCGCGCTCATCGTGTTGCTGTTATCCGTAGGCGCGCCAACTTTGATTTTGGCAGTGCGCTCGGCAATCTTTTCAATCATTCCGTCGTAGACACGTGCGTCAATGATCGCGCGCGAACAGGCCGAACACTTCTGACCCTGGAAGCCGAACGCCGATTGCACGACCCCGGTGGCTGCTTCGTCGAGATCGGCATCGTCGGCGACGATGATGGCATCTTTGCCGCCCATCTCAGCAACGACGCGCTTGATCCAGAGCTGGCCCGGCTGGGGTTTTGCGGCGCGCTCGTTGATGCGCAGGCCAATTTCCATTGATCCGGTGAAAGCGATGAAACGCGTTTGAGGATGATCGACGACCACGTCGCCGACCTCAGCGCCTGAGCCGGTCATGAAATTCACCACGCCTGGCGGCAGGCCCGCTTCTTCCAATAACTCAAAGAACTTGTAGGCAATCGTCGGCGCGTCCGACGAAGGTTTCAGCACCACAGTGTTCCCGGTGACTATAGCTGCGCCAGTCATGCCGGCCATGATCGCCAGCGGGAAATTCCAGGGCGGAATCACCGCAGCAACGCCGAGCGGAATGTAATCGAGATGGTTCTGCTCGCCCGTCAGTCTTATCAGTGGTTGGTCGCTGGCATAGCGCAGCATCTCGCGGGCATAGAACTCACAGAAGTCGATCGCTTCGGCGGTGTCGCCGTCGGCTTCCGGCCAGGTCTTCGCCACTTCGTGAACCATCCACGCGGACAGTTCATGTTTGCGCGCACGCATTAACTCGGCCACGCGAAACAGCAACTGGGCCCGCTCGTCGGCCGGCACGTTGCGCCAGGTCTTGAAGGCTTCGGCTGCAGTTTCGACCGCGCGGTTCGCCAGCTCTTTGGTCGCTTTATGAAACTTACCGACCACCTGGGTGCGGTTCGCCGGATTGATGCTTTCAAGGGTGTTGCCGGTCTTGATTCGTTCACCGCCAATTACCAGCGGATACTCGCGGCCGAGTTCGCTCGCAACTTTTTCAATCGCCGCCTGCATGGCCGCGGCATTTTCCTCTTTACTGAAATCAGTAAGTGGTTCGTTCCGAAATTCAGTTGACATATTCTCTCCGTCGGTACTCTGGTTCATGTGTCAGAAGCCCGACCGTAAGGGAGGGCAACCACTGAGACATGCCCTCCCTCACGGTCGGGCTTCTGAAACTACATCGGCGTATCTATGACGCCCACTCGCCGGCTTTCTGCAGTTTCTTGATTCTGCGTTTGACGATCTCTCGCTTCAGCGGTGACATGCGATCGAGAAAGACGATCCCGTCGCAATGGTCCGTTTCATGCAGCATGCAGCGCGCTGTTAATTCCGTGCCGTCAACTTCGAACTCTTTTCCATTGATGTCATGCAGCCCGAACGACGGCCCGCAGGTTCCGCTGAACCCCAAAGAAGATGCCGGGAAATGAAAGACAACCTTCGTCGCCATCCTGCTTGCCTTCCTGAGCTATGACTTCAGGATTAATCATGACGATTCGCTGCGCAGGGTCTTTGCCCGCCGAGCAATCCATCACAAACAGACGCTTGGGCACCCCCACCTGCACGGCTGCCAGACCGACGCCCGGCGCTGCATACATCGTTTCGAACATATTATTGACGAGTTTCTTAAGATCTTCGTCGAATTTAGTCACCGGATCCGCGGGCGCGTCGAGCACTGGATTCGGCCAGGTAACAATTTGTAAACGTGACATTTCCTAAAATTTTGATTTCTTATCCAATCTAACTAACAACTCGATTTTACGATCACGGTTTAGCTTTCGCTAGTTGGCAGAAGATCATTCAACCACAGAGGACGCAGAGAAAAGATAAGAGAAGGATCAAGCGTCACTGAGGTTTTGTGGCCAACCGCTATTCAGCCTTGTCTTCCTCTGTGTCCTCTGTGGTTGATATTGCTGATCAGTACCCGCGTAGCTGCTCCCGATAGCCCTCAAAATTTCGCTTCATTTCGCCCAGGCTATCGCCGCCAAACTTTTCGCGCATCGCCTCGGCCAGAACCAGCGCCACCATCGCTTCACCAATGACGCCGGCGGCGGGGACGACGGTAATGTCTGAGCGCTCAAAGGCGGCGCGCTCTTCCTGCTTGCTATCGATATCGACCGACCGCAAAGCCCGGCGCAGCGTCGAGATTGGTTTCAGGTGGCCGCGCACGCGCAGCTCTTCGCCGTTGGTGACGCCACCCTCAAGACCGCCGGCTCGATTTGTGTCGCGAATGAATTCCCTGGTCTCGTCGTTGTAGCCGATTTCGTCGTGCACTTCCGAGCCAGGCAGGGAACTCGCTTCAATCCCCGCCCCAATGGCCACAGCCTTGACCGCATGAATCGACATGATTGCCTGCCCCAGGCGGCCGTCCAGTTTTTGATCCCAGGATGTGTGCGAGCCGAGCCCGGGCGGTGTTCCCGCGCGACGACTTCAAAGACACCGCCGAGCGTATCGCCCGCAGCTCTTCTTTGATCGATCAATTCCACCATCTGTTGCTGGACGTTAATATCACAGCAATTCAACGGCGCGTCCTCGGGAATCGCGACGATCTGTTCGAACGTCAATTCCAGAGGCTTTTCGGGAATGCCGCCCAGTTGAATCACGTGGCTCCGAATTTGAATTCCAAAGCTGTCGAGCAACTGTCTGGCTAACGCGCCACAGGCGACGCGGGCCGCCGTCTCGCGCGCAGAGGCGCGCTCCAACACGTTACGCAGATCGCGCACATCGTATTTCAATCCGCCGGCAAGATCGGCGTGACCGGGACGCGGCCGTTTTACGCGCCGGGATTTCTCTGGGGCGAGTTCGGTTGGCTCGACAGCCATCACCGCGTTCCAGTTCTCCCAGTCCTTGTTTTCAATCATCAGTGCCAGGGGCGAGCCCAGAGCCAATCCATGCCGCACGCCGCTCAGAATCTGAACGCGGTCCTGCTCGATCTTCATGCGTCCGCCACGACCGTAGCCCTGTTGCCGCCGCCACAGTTCGTGATTGACCTGCTCGACGTCGATGGGCAGCCCGGCAGGCAAACCTTCGACGATCGCGACCAGCGCGGGTCCATGTGATTCGCCGGCAGTAGTGAAACGGAACATTTTCGTTAGTCAGTAGTTAGTGGTCAGTTGTCAGTAGTCCGTTTTTGTACTTTGTTTTTCGTGCTTTGTACTTCGATGTCTAATCCAAGATTAATTTTCAAAATGAGGTCCTTGAATCCACATCAAAGTACCAAGCTCAAAGAACAAAGTACAAAAACGGACAACTAACCACCGACAACTGACAAGTATTTTTCAGCAAACATATTTCCCCGACCGAGAATCCCCGCCGGATCGAAAGCAAGTTTCAGCTTCGCCATCTCGCGCAGATGCGCGTCGCCATAAAGCTCTACCAGATAGTCTCGTTTCAACTTTCCGATTCCATGTTCAGCCGAAATAGTTCCGCCGACATCGACGGCGCGACGAATGAAACTGTGATAGATCTCCCAGGCCCTCGCGGCTTCCTCATCGTTACGCGGCAGAATGTTCACGTGAACATGATTGTCGCCGATGTGACCAAAGATTGTGTAGCGCAGGTCGCCACCGCGCAGACTATCCTGATAGAAACCGCAGCATTCCGGCAAATGCTTCGTCGGGCACGGACATGTCCGTAGAAACTTTCCGTTGTTTGTAACGCGCGAACCATTCATTCATCAGCACCGGCAATGCGTGACGAAACTCGCGCAGCTTGGCCTGATCGACTTCGTTGGTCGCGAACCATGATTCGTCCGCGAGCGCCTGATGCGCTTCCACCAGATTCAAGCCACTCGCTCATCAACGAGTCTTCAGTCTCGGGCGTGGTTTCCTGCTCGAAAAAGATTGCGCCGGTGGCGCGGGCTGGGATTGAGTCGTACTTCTGACGCAGAAAATTGAGGGACTCGATATCGAAGTATTCAATGGCTCGAGCATCGAGGTTGGCAGAGTTGCCCTCCCTTACGGTCGGGCTTCTGACACTGACCGTTGCGCTGGCGCTCGAACCAACGCTGCGATTAGCCAGTGATCGTTCTCGTGCTGCGCGCACAAAGGCCAGCAAGTTCTCTTCGTTATCGAAGAAAACGACTCCACTCAACACACCCGCTGGTTTCGGCAGCAGCTTCAATTCAGCTTCGACGATTACGCCGAGCGTGCCTTCGCTGCCGATAAAGAGATCGATTACATCCATTCCGGGTGCGACGAAAGTAACCTGAGGCATGCTTCCGCACCCGCGGCATCGCGTAAGTTGGCAACTGCGCCGCGATGGATCCGCCCGATGAAAGCGGAATCACGACCTTCCCATCTTTGCCGGCAAAGATTTCACCGCGACGAAGATCGACTATTTCACCCGACGCCAGCACAATTTTCAAAGCCTGGACATAGTTCCTGCGTGGCGCCGTACTTGAACGTCCGCGCACCTGAGGCGTTGGTCGCGATCGTGCCGCCGAGAAAGCAACTGCGTTCAGTCGGATCGGGCGGATAAAAAAGTGACTTCGCATTAACTGCAGATTGCAGATCGGATAGCCGAACGCCGGCTTCCGCGATGCAGTTCGCATCGCTAAAACTTATTTGGTTTAGTTTATTTGTAGCGACTACGATCCCGCCAAACGGGACGCGGCCGCCGACAGTTCCGGTGCCCGCGCCGGAAACCGTTACCGGTGTTCGATTCCTGGTTGCTTCGCCCAGCACCTCAGCGACGTTTGCGGCATGCTCGGGAAATACGACGCGCGACGCGTGACCGCCCTTTACGTAACTTGCGTCGGCAAGGTAGTCCTGAATCTCGTCCGGTTGAGTCTTGGTTAACATAAATCGGTACGCACGCCTCGGGCGTGCTCGACGGCATCACTCCGGAGGAGTGCGTACCGTTACCTGGCCGCGCCCCCAGCAGAATACGGCCAATCAGAGGCGCGACGGTCAGAGCGATTGTCGCCCAGGTCAGTCGTCGATTGAAGTCCTCAATCAAAAACAGGAATCTGGGACTCAAATAGAAAAATGCAAACGCCCCGACTGCCATTCCCGCCCCGAACAAACGATCACCAAATGTCTGTCCTTTCCAGTTGCCGGTAAACAACTCCGCGATCCAGAGCTCCCACATGATCGTCAGCATGATTACCGCACTAACAATCAATAAATCGGCGACTAATTCCATCGGCCAACTCCGCCGCCAGGCGGCAATCTGTCTCCAATCGCTTTGGGTCGGAAAACAACTCGAGCCACGAAGAAGGTAGGCAGAATGCTGAGCGCGATCATCAAGGTCACTGGCACAGCTTTGGGCGCCGCGTCGAAGCTGGCCGCGATCACTGCGGCCCCAAGAATCGAGAGGCTGAGGTGCAGTGAAATCCATCCCACAAAAAGACAGCCGGCATAGTCTGGGTTTGGCAGCGATTTAACGCGCTCGTGCAGCGGTGCTCGCTTGAGCATCGCACCAACGGTGTAGCAGACGAAGGCCGCCAGAATAATCAAAGCCAGCTGTCGCGCCGCGTTATCGTTATTGGCGGTGAAGCCAGCGCCGAGACGGTCCCAGCAGTCTCGAAAACGAACCAAGCAGAAAGACACTGGCAAGAAACACAAGCAGATCCATTATCTGCCCGCGCCTGTTCAACGGAGATCGAAGCCAGGTCCAAAGCTCATCGTCGGGTTTGTGCCAGGCTAGGCCACCTGCAGTTCGCGTTCGCGCAGGTACTTGATTCGATCGCGCAGCTCGGCCGCCTTTTCGAACTCGAATTTCTTCGCGTGTTCGCGCATCTCGAATTCCAATCGATTGATCGTTTCCGCAATCTGTTCCGGACTATAGCCTTCGATGTCGTCGAGTTCCAAAGGCACTTTGAAGTAATCAGCTTCGGCTGCCGTTACCAGTGTGGATTCGATCGGTTTGATAATGGTTTGCGGCACAATCCCACGTTCGTGATTGTAAGCCGTCTGCAACTCACGCCGCCGGCGCGTTTCATCAATAGCGTATTTCATCGATGCGGTGATGCGATCGGCGTAGAGAATTGCCTTGCCGCTCGCGTTCCGCGCAGCGCGGCCAATCGTCTGAATCAACGAGGATTGGGAACGAAGAAAGCCTTCCTTGTCGGCATCCAGAATCGCCACCAGCGAGACTTCCGGCAAATCCAGCCCTTCGCGCAGCAGGTTGATGCCCACCAGCACGTCGAACTCGCCGCGGCGCAAATCGCGCAGAATCTTGATGCGCTCGAGCGTTTCAATGTCTGAGTGCAGGTAGCGCACGCGCACATCGACTTCAGTGAAGTATTCGGTCAGGTCCTCGGCCATCTTCTTGGTCAGGGTCGTGACCAGCACGCGCTCTTTGCGTTCGGCGCGCGCTCGACATTCGCCCAGCAAATGATCGATTTGGCCTTTGACCGGCATCACTTCGATTTCCGGATCCATCAGGCCGGTGGGACGGATGATCTGTTCGATTACTTCGCCGCTCGACTTGGTTAATTCGTAGGGACCCGGCGTCGCAGAGACATAGATTCGCTGGACGACGCGCTCTTCAAATTCGTCGAAATTCAAAGGCCGGTTGTCGAGTGCCGAAGGCAAGCGAAAACCGTATTCGACCAGGGTCTTCTTGCGCGACTGATCGCCAAAGAACATGCCGCGAACCTGCGGGATCGTCTGGTGCGATTCGTCGATCACCACCAGCGTGTCACGCGGCAGGTAATCCAGAAGTGTCGGCGGCGGCTCGCCCGGCTTCTTGCCGGTCAGGTGGCGCGAATAGTTTTCCATCCCGCGGCAAAAACCCATCTCTTTCATCATTTCGAGATCGAACATGGTTCGTTGATGCAGGCGTTGGGCTTCCAACAACTTTCCTTCTTCGATCAGCTTTGGCTCCCACCACTCAAGCTCCTGTTTGATCGACTTGATGGCGCGCTTCAAAGTCGAACGGGGCATGACGTAGTGGGACTTTGGATAGAGCGGAACGCGGGCCGTGTGCTTCTGCTTGACTTCTCCGAGCAGGGGATCGATCGTTGAAATCGAATCGATCTCATCACCCCATAGCTCGATGCGATAAGCCTCGTCCTGATAACTCGGATAGATCTCCAACGACATCGCCACGCACACGGAAACTGCCGCGCTTGAAATCGATGTCATTGCGCTCGTACTGCAACTCAACCAGTCGCTGCAGCAGCGTGTCGCGCGCGATGCGCATTCCCGGTTCGAGAAAAACCAGCATCCCGTAATACGCATCCGGATCGCCCAGACCGTAAATGCACGAGACACTGGCCACAACGATCACGTCGCGACGTTCAAACAACGCGCGGGTTGCCGACATGCGGAGCCGATCGATTTCTTCGTTAACGATGGCGTCCTTTTCGATGTAAGTGTCTGAGGCCGGGACGTAAGCTTCAGGTTGATAATAATCGTAATAAGAGACGAAGTATTCGACGGAGTTTTCAGGAAAGAGCGTTTTGAATTCCTGATAGAGCTGGGCGGCAAGGGTCTTGTTGTGCGCAATCACCAGCGTCGGTCTTTGTGTTGCGGCGATGACGCTGGCGACGGTGAATGTTTTGCCGCTGCCGGTGATGCCGAGCAGCACCTGGTCCCTGGCGCCATCTTTGAGCCCGCGAACCAGCGCGTCGATTGCCTGAGGTTGGTCGCCACAGGGCTGATAGTCCGATTTTAGGGTGAACGGCATAAGCGTAAATAGTAAATCGCCGCTCGTGATTGAACAAATGCGCTGGCCGCGCCGCGGTCTGGGCGTCTTCAAGAAGAAAAAGGCGCAGAGCGTTAACTCTGCGCCTTGGCCATCATTCTGAGTAATCCCAGTCTTACTGCATTGACGTCGCTTCCGCCGGTGATTGACTGCTGATCTGGTAGATCGCTTCCATTACCGCCGAGCGAACTTCGGGGGCAGCGAACCGCGCACGGCCATGCGTCGAAAAGCCGGCAGGATATCAGGCTGTCCGCTCAGGGCCAGAAGTTTCACGACGGCAAGACGAACTTCGATGTTTGGATGCTCTTCAATTGCGCGCATCAAAGGCTGGACTTCGCCGGCCTTGGACATCAGAAACAGCAGCGAGAAAGCATCGTAGGTTTTGTCCCGGCTCTCACCGGTCAGATTTCTAATCGCTTCGTTGGCCAAACCAGAGGTGGCGATTGCTGAACCGATCTTGCGACGCCGCTCCGGGGTCGATTCGCGCAACGCACGGGTAAAAGCCGCGGCGCGATCCTCCTGCAGATCGAACAACGCGCGCGCTGCCGCGCTGCGTACTTCAGCTGATTGATCGTCGAATGCCGCGCTGATCGTGACGGAAGGCATCTTCGCCGCCGAATCGCGGCAAGTCGCTGACCGCCGCGGCGCGCTCAGCCGGCTTGCTGCTGGTGAGTTGCTGTGCCACCTCGGCAGAGACGTAGTTTGCTTCGGCGACCGGACTCGCCTCAGGAACGCTGACCGGGTGTGAATTCGCTTTCGATATCTTCGGTGATTGGGCCGAAATCATCTTCGAAAGATCGACTTCGCTGCGGGTTCAACCGGAACGATTTCTTTGCGATTCTCGAGGCCGACTTCAAACCATTCGGCGATTTCGGTGACTTTGGCATTCGAATCGGCAGATGTCTCGCGCTCAGGTTCATCGATTTCAGGATGCTCGAGCTCAAAAGGGAAATCCGGTGGCGCCGCTTCGCGCGCGGCTTCCTCAGCGACAAGTTCTTTCGCGCTCAGCGCGACGCCGGGCATCGGCTTCGGCCCGATGTCTCTCTTCCTCTTCCGCCCGGATTTTCGCTTCGATTTCAGCGCGGATGCGAGCTTCCAGCTCAGCGCGATCGCGGACCACGGCTTCGGCTCGTTCGCGTTCTTCCTGTTCAGCTTTTAGCCGGGCCTGTTCTTCCGCCTGTTGTCTGGCTTCCTCTTCAGCTCTCAAACGCGCGGCCTCCTCGGCCTGGCGACGAGCTTCTTCTTCGGCGCGGCGATGGGCCTCCTCTTCAGCCAGGCGGCGAGCCTTTTCAGCCGCCAATAGTTGCGCCTGTTCTTCGGCCCGACGGCGAGCTTCCTCTTCGGCCTGACGCTGAGCTTCCTCTTCGACCCGGCGTCGCTCGGCAGCCTCAGCGCGAAGTTGGGCTTCGATTTCGGCGCGTAACCGAGCTTCTTCTTCGGCGCGAGTGCGCGCTTGCTCTTCGGCCTTGCGGCGAGCATCTTCTTCGGCCCGACGTCGCTCGGCTTCATCGGCCAGCCGCTGCGCTTCCTGGGCGGCGCGGAGGCGTGCTTGCTCGCGAACCTGCACCCGCTCGATTTCCTCTTCCACAGCGCGGAACCTCATTTTCCGCCCCGGCGTCGCATTTCATCTTCCTGGGCGCGCTTTCTGCCATCCGCCTCGAGATACCGGCGCTCCTGCTCGGCCCGACGGCTCGCTTGTTCTTCCTCGGCCTGGCGCAACTTTGAGAGCTCCGATTCGTGCGCTGCCTGCGCCGCGCGTATCTGTTCGTCTACCTCGTTTGCGGCGCGCGTCTTCCGCCGCGTCGCATCTGCGCCAGCTGCTTGTTCGGCGCGTTCGATTTCCTCATCCGCGATCTGGCGGCGTTTTTCTTCGTCGGCACGCTCACGGGCTTCAGCATCGATCCGCTGTCGCTCCTGCTCAGCGCGACGCCGGGCGATCTCTTCTTCCTGTTGGCGCCATTTTTCCTGCTCCATCCGCAGCGAGTGCTCGGCCGCCAATCGCTCCGCTTCAACTTCGGCCCGGCGCGCCTCTTCCTCAGTCCGCAGGCGCATCAGCTCGCTTTCGAGTTGGCTAACCTCTTCGGCAACGCTGGCCGCGACCGCGTGATCTTCGGTTGATACCGGTGACGGTGCAGGTGCTTCGACCGGACGAGCCACTACCAGAGACTTTCTGCCGGCCACTGGAAGCATTTCTGCCACCACGTTCCTCGGCGAGGCGACGCGCTCGACAACGTTTTGCTTCTTAAGGAGTTCCAGAAGTTCTGCCTTGTGCGCGGCAAGCGAGCTGCGCAAGTCATCAGTGATGGTGCCCTTCGGCGCGTCAATTACCAGCCGGCCATCGCCGGACGCGTTCACTTCAACGCCTTTAGCGCGCAATTGAAGGAGCAGTTCATGGGCCGTCATATTTCGATTACCTCGCGTTCAGTTTCGTTTGACTGGGGGCTTGAGGAGAAAACGTTTCAGGAGCAGGGATGGTAGACACTGCCACGGGTGCACTGGTGGCACACGCTTCAATGGCATGCTTGATCAAAGTGCGGGGAACTTTGCGATCATTTTCAGTTTGCAGAAGAGAGTTCAAAGGTCCGATTGCCGACGGGTCGCGTAGATCCATTAGTGCTTCGATCGAAGCTCGGCGCACATCCGGCGCGGGATCACTGAGGGCCCCGATCAGATGCGGCGTCGCTTCGCGGTCACGAACAAAACTCAGGCGACGCGCGGCGGCGGCGCGTTCATTGTCGGACTCAGCCACCCGTAAATCGCGTGTGGCGTCGTCAAAGTATCCATGCTTCATAAATGCTTCGCGCGCGCGTTCGCGGCGCTCAGCGTTGCGGCCCACCAGCGCGGAGAGTAACTCAGCGCCCACCAGCCGTCGCGTATCACGATCTTCAGAGCCGATTAACGCTTCATCATATTCTGCCCCTTCGAAAAGCTTTCTGGCTTCGGCCGCGACCTGATTGACCCGCTGCGCGGCGACCGTCATCAACGGGAGCGAGCAATCGGGACGACCGGAACCGGCACTGGACCGGGGAGCCGGCGCGCGTCAGCCTGCAATCTCCTGCGCAGCCAATGGAGCAACGGCAGCGGCAATCAGGAATCGTCACCTCGGATTGCGGCAAAGGCTCTGACAGGGGTGCGGCGGGCGCTATTGCAACTGACTCAGTTGTCGGCTTTCTTTGTTTCTACCGGGGCAGGCTTGACGCGTTTGGTTGCCCTGGCGCGGCGTCGCTGAACCAGCAATAAGACCGATTAGCAAAATCAGGACGCCCGCTCCTACAGCCACGGGCATCGGATTGAGCTGTGCGAGCAGCAGCCAGTAATGTCCGCGCTCTTTCATGCGCGTCCAAAGATCGGGTTGCGGCTGGGTCGTCGCGGTTGCGGGAGAATCTGTCGGCGATGCTTTGGCGACAGCGGCTTTCAAAGGCGACGCCGGAAGCGGACGGCGTTCGGTGTCGCGGACGCCCTGGTCTCCGGCGTCGGCGTAGGCTATTGGGGTCGGCGTCGCTCGGGCAGCTGTGACCGCGGACGCAGCCTTCCTGTTCGAATTCAGATTTGATTGCAGCGGCGCAGGGAAACTCGCACGCGCATCGTTTCCGTTAACGTTCTTTGGCGCACTGCTGCGATTAATCGTCTCGGCGTTTCGGCTCGAATCAAGCGGGTTCGATCGCGTTGCCTCACCGGTACGACTTGATGCGACGCCGGGCGATCCGCCTGGCACTGTCACCACGACGTCGAGCTTATTTGCGCGTTGTTCGACATGCGCGGTAGCGCCGGGCTGCAGTCGGAATGAAAGCACGGTGCCGTCACCGCTGCGTTGCGCCGTCACGTCGGCGAATCCACGACCGCGCGACGGCCTCGGCCCGGGAAACGTCGGCGGCAGGTATCTTCACATAGAAGCGATCGCCTCGGCGATACGCTTCATAGTTGTTCAGCGACCGATCGGAGCTGATTGCAACGCGCGAACCCTCCTGCGAATCGCTCGAGCGCAGAGTCGCGACGTGCTGTCGCTTGCCTGAATTTGAATTGCTTTGTTGAGCCGGCGTCACAATTTGGCCCTGCGCCACTGAATAACGACAGCGCAAGCGAAATTCTCCCGCCATGTCTCAAGACTGAGGAGGAGATTGCGACAAACCGGGGCGAGTGGTTCATTGTCCTAACCATTGGGGCAACATAACGAAATAACACGCGAACTTCTAAGGAGAATTATGCAACGACACCGGCACGTTGTCACTTGGGGTCAAGTCCAGCGGCGGTTGATCCTGATCGAGTTTGTAAAGCACTTCGAGCACTGCAGTTCTAACGTTTTCAGGCATGCCTTCGAGGGCGACGATCTCGCGCAGTTTCGGAGCCATTGAAGACTGGCCGGCGAGATTGATGACTCGAACTGCACACAGTCGGGCTTCTTCATCCTGATGATTTTCAATCACGTCCATGATCGGCCCAGTCTCGTTGGCCCGGGCCAGTAGCGAAAAGAGCGAGAACGCTTCGTAGGCCTGGTGACGATCTTCGCTCGCCAGGCGATCCACTGCCTGCGCCGCGATTCCGGTCTTGATACAAGCCTGAGCGACCTGTTGCAGCAGTTCCGGTGATGCCGTTTCCATCACTCGGACATAAGCATCGGCTCGATCAAAGTGAAGGCTGGTCAACGTGCGGGCGGCCGCGGCCTGCACGATTCGGGCTTCGTCAGCAAGCGCGAGCAACACCGGCGCGAATACCGACTCATGATCGATTGAACCCGAGGCTGGCATACGGCGGCGGCCCGCACCGACGGCTCGGGATCGCTAACTACCATTGATGTCAGCGCCGAGACAGAACGTTGCACCGGATACATTGAGAGCCTTTGCGCAATCATGCCGCGCGCGCCCTCGTCGGCAGTCTCTATTTGCGCGAGGGCTTCGGCTAATTCAGGATCGTCTTCTGCTTCCGGCAAGTCTTCAAACGAAACCAGCTTTTCCAGGTCCGCTGGGTTCGTTGGCTGAAGCGCCGCTTCCGAGCATGGCCGGCTCGTTAGAGGGCGCATCCAGGTAACCCAGACTCTCGACAGAGCAGGCGCTCAATGTTTCACTCAGCAGCGATGCAGGAATGTCGGGATGCCGCCGCGCGATATCGAGCAAGGCTCCGATTGCGGCCGGCATTTTTAGTGAGCCCAGACTGGAAACCGCCTGGTTCCGGACGACTGAATCATTGTCATGCAAGCGCCTCGACCAGAGAAAGACAACGAGGATGGGGCCGCGATCTGGCCCAGCGTTCGGGCGGCAGATGATCGCTCCCACGCGTCACGTCCCATCAACATGGTGGCGCTTTGACGGGCCACGAAACCATATTCTTCCAAAGCCTGTCGGGCCCTGCTGTCGTCCGTCTTCGCTGGTGTCAGACGAGTCAATCGCCTTAATCAACGAAGCTTCGATGGCCCGGCGATCGTCCGTTGCGCGCGAAGCCATCACATCCATGCGGTGTGGTTTGCCCTCCACCAACTTGTTGACTTCCTGATCTATCCGGTACGCGCCGAACGCTGACACTTCAGCCTCAGCGGCCTTTTCCAAAACCTGCGCCGCTTCAACCTGCTGAGTGCGTCGCTCTGGCAACATTGGGGCTTCGATCGGAAG
>ERZ1370068.9404-contig-8185_pt1 | contig 53645 bp, 86 predicted proteins | sample MGYA00561227_ERZ1370068 | MGnify/ENA primary metagenome ERZ1370068 (study PRJEB38410, sample SAMEA6850437) | metagenome | study: Metagenomic assessment of the ecological functions of the soil: analysis of the soil microbiota associated with the... | reverse complement strand
GTATACTTCGTTCAGTTACGTATTGCTCGGTGGCATTAAGCTATAATTTGTGAGGTTTGGGAATAGTTGGAGCGTTCTGGGAGGACTTGGTTATGACTGTTAGGTTGAAACATTCTTTAAGTCGTTGTCGCATCGACCGCGATCGCGCTCGCGATTGATTCATCGTGTTGGGGCCTGCGTCTCAGATGCAGGTCCAGCGGCGTAACCTGTGACGGGCAGTGGCACAACCTGCCCGCCGTCGGACCTGAGCAAGCATCTTGGGTGACTTTAACTCATTGAATGCCGTCGCGTGCCGTCTCGGACCGACGACGTCTGGGCGGTCGGGCAATGGCGAAGCTTCTCGGGCACTGATTATGACCACCCCTTAATCGAGCATTGGGATGGGAGCAATTGGACCGCTCTCCGATCTCCCCATCCTTCAAAGCCGATCAGTATCCTCTCTGGGGTTGGTGCTTATGCGGCCGACGATGTCTGGGCATTGGGTTACGAGGAAGACGTCGGCAGCAGTTATCGAACACTGATTGAGCATTGGGATGGCACAGCCTGGGCGATTGCCCAGGATGCCACTCTACGCAGGCTGGCTCACGAGTGTGTACCGCGATCGCCCCCGATGACGTCTGGGCGGTAGGTTCAACCAACTATATCGGCGAAGGCCTGATCGAGCATTGGGATGGCGTCACCTGGAGCCGAATCGCATTGCACGACGCCATCTTTTTTCGCGGTGTAACGGCGGTAAATTCGCAGGACGTCTGGGCAGTCGGTCAATTGTCACACGACACCTTTGGGGACTACACCTATGCGGCCCATTTTGACGGAAATAGCTGGTCCCAAGTGCCGACCCCGAGTCCCCTTCAGATGCACCCGTGCGACCAGAACTGGCTGACCGCAATCAGTGCCCTGGCTTCGAACGATATCTGGGCTGTAGGGTCTCACGCGCGATCCGGGATTTCCGGGATTCTCTCGGATCGGACACTGACGCTGCATTGGGATGGAAGCGCGTGGACGGAAGATGCCGAGCCCGGGTGGTAGGTCGAAGGGTTAACAATGACTTTTGGGGCGTGGTCGCAATGGACTCGAACAACGTCTGGGCGGTTGGAGCCGTGGGAGTCGATCCGGATTTCGACCCCACTAATTGAAAAAGTCGGACGGCACAACGTGTGGCGCGCAGGTCACGGCAGCGCCGACTGGGGGAGTGCTTTCTCTGGGGTTAGCCCGAGTGAGCTCGGGCACTGAAACTTTGGGCGACCGGGTATAGGATAAAGCAGAACCGGCTGTGCTGGCACCCTGGTGCAACACCTGTGCGGCCATTAGGAAGCCATCGCTGCAAATGAGAAGCCTGGAAGGTGTCTTCGCGAACGATTTTTCGATTTCTCGATTAATTCCAAGGCCCGGAGGGCCTTGCTCTCATTCCTCAGCCCAGCCCAACGGGCTGGGCGTTCGTGATCCACAAAACCCACCCGGCCTGAAAGGTCGCGATACCGTCCGCGCATAAACATCGCTGCGTATAGGCCCAACGGGCCGCTATCCCTCAGCCTCGGACGCCAAGGGAAGAGAGGTCCGGATTTGAAATGGTCGACGGGTGCGGTTGATCACGCCCCGATGGGGCGCGGGATTCTTTTATCTGTTACCCAGCCCGTTGGGCTGGGCTAAGGATGGCGCGCCGTTTGGTGCTTGAACTGGGAAAGAGCTAAGAAGCCATAAAATTGCTTATGCGATGAGAAAGAGTCGCAGTTGTTGGCTTCGCGCCAGAGAGGACAGCTTTAGCTTCGATTATTCGCGGGACCCGCGATGGCGCCCAAGCTGCTGCTGGTTGAAGAGGCGTCTTCGCCAAAAAAGCCTGCCGAATTCCTCGTCAGCCTGTCGTTGCGCACCCAGTCGCCCAGCGAGCGAGATCGTCGGATCTGTCGGGTCCTGATTGACTCCACCGACAAAGTCACAAATTGCTCACGAATAAAACTGAGCTCATTCACTTGCTCTCGCTTAGCTCATACCTGGAAAAGATTGGATCAACAAATCCGACTGGCGTTGAAGCTTTAGCATCGATTACTTCGCCGATCGTTGGACGATCAGCTTCGTCAAAGTCACTAACCGGCGTCGGAGTCTGGTAAGTTAGCGAGGGTGTAGGACTCCAGTTCCCTGCTCTCAGGTTGTGATTGACACGATCCAGTTGCAGCCAGGTCGCTGCTTCGGTTTTCCCATACGGTAGGGGCCTCGGGGCAAAGAAGGTTCTGAACGTTTGCTCGCGGTGACCCTTGTCAGGGGAGAAGAGTAATTTACGATTATGACAAAGCTCGCGAGAAAACCAACGCCGAGCTAATCCGTTCTTCATAATGTGGGAGGGGCCTTTGCGCCCCGATGATCTCCAGCCCGTCCCAATTGATCGCGGCGCAGGGCGCTCCCAGACTGATTCCCTTCAGATATCTCAGGGTTGGTTTTGGTTTCATGTCGTAGTCTCCTCGACGGAATTCGACCTGGTGCAGACTCGCATCTGCTGGGAGTCGATCTTATCGCCGGCGTTTTCTAACGTTTCGTCGACTGGTCCCGCTCCTAGAAGAGTTGGGTTACCGTTCCGCCGTCCGATCGGTGCGGCTCACCTTCATGTCGCTGTAGTGAGGCGCCGGCGCGTCGGTGTTGAAGATTTGCAGGGGCCAGCTTGTCCGCACGACCGTCTTGACGGCGGCCGGTGCTATCCCGGTAATAGAGATGCTCGTAACCCCAGAAGGTATGCGACCTTCCTGGACTGCGGTCTGGCTATAGGTGAGTAACGTTGAACTTGAGTTCATGAGCGCCATTGCCAATTGCCGTAGTCGCATCACCCAAGTCGAGATAGGTGACAAAAGCGCTATTGCCATTGGTGCTATTAGCCAATTCCACCCCACGCGAGGTCACCCCCGCTGTTGTATCCGCCGTTCCCACGCCGTAAGGGATGCCGTTCACACTGCCTGCCGGCCAGATCGTAAACGGCGGGCCGTCGGTGTCGTGCCGCAGCAGGTCGTCGCGAGGACGCCGCCTTTCTTCGGCTGATATTGTTTGACCGTTGCCTGGGCCCCGAGGCCAATTTCAGCCAATGCGGTTAAACGCGTTCAGAATCGAAGTCACGACCAGTTGCATAGATCGTAAAAGGTTTCGTCGGTGGATACGCCGGTGAAGAGAGACAACCCCATTTTGCCGGTGCTAAAGAGGTCGCGCGCATTTTGCGAGGTGATGTTCGTCAGGCCCGCCGGGCGCTATTGCTGGCGACGAAGCTGAATTGAACCACGCCGACTATCTGCCCCGCGGGTGGTCAGGTGGTGACGGTCAGTTAAGGGCCTGATAGTTGACCTGGTGGAACCTGCCGGCCTTGAACTTTTTGAGCGGCTGATGCGCGTCCGACATGGCGACGTCCGGAATGAACGCATCCGACAAGGTGGTTGTGCTCGGCAGTTTGTTGCCTGGCGGTGGCAGCGTCGAGGTCGGGGTCGCCAGGTAGGTCACGGTGAATACCGGTGAGCCAGCGACAGTTTGAATGCCGCCTCCGGAGGGCGGTCAATGGGTCTTGATCGTGGTCGCGACGCCGCCGACCCGTGCCCTTTGATAGCCGCGCTGCTGCTGGTGAGGGTGCCAGTGCCGCTGCTGTTATCGAGGTAAGCGTAAATCACCGTGCCCGGGTCGAAGATGTTGGTAATCGCCGTATGGGTGTTACCACGGAAAGCCGTGGAACCGGTGACGCGGGTGGTATCTGCGTGCGGCACTTACCAGTGCCAGCGCAAGCAAGCTACCAAGTTGAGGCTGAGAGTATTTTTCATGGTTGTGGATTTATTTGGTGTTAACGTTGGCTGCAGAACTAAGAGCGGGTTTGTGCCGCGTTGAACTTGACCCAACTCTAATCAGGTTGACTGCCTAACTGCGACTGGAAAATCGTAACATCTCCGCGAAGGAAAGTCACAACGCTGTGACAATTTGGGCTAAGTCTATTCGTGTCACGTAACTTACAGTTACAAACGACGACACACCACTCCTTATTGGTAGGTCAGCCAAAGTTAAGCTAAATGTAAACTTAGGCGATTTAAGTAACTAGAAGTCGTCTTTCAAATGGAATGTGGGGCGGCCTTTGTGCCGCGATGATCGGAGACGCTAAGGCCCGTGCCACATTCACGCCCCCTCACCTGGCGCTGGACGCGTCTCGCTGAAAGCCCGGCCTCGCTCCGCCTCTGCGGAGCTGCGGTACGGCCCTTACGGAGAGGATTGAGGTGAGGAGGTGCAAGAGAGATCCTAGAGTCTCCACATGGCATTTTATGAGATGGGTCCTATTGACTTAGCCGGTAAATCTCCACCAGGGCAACACCGGTGCCGTTGTTCTTCCCGCGCACGATCGCGCAGTGTGCGACGCCGGAGAGAAGGGTGCCCAACTATGGCGGACTCGGCATCGTCCGTCGGCGGCGCGGCGACTCCAGGCTGGGACACCTCGATCTCCGGGTGCTGCCGGGTATCTTTCCAGTTGTCGTTCGACGCGCCGAGAACGCCGTTGCCGATCATATAGCTCCAGAGGATGAAGATTGTCGGCCAAGACTCACACTGGGACCGGCAGCGAAGGACGCGATCGCGCGAATGAGGACACTCTGGGCGTTGGTGCCCAGCATGATAAAGCCGCCGATCGCGGCGGTGTCCACCAGTCTGGACCAAACCGCGGGTGGAAATGTTCGCCAGGGTGGGATTCGCTCCGGAGGCGAGGTCGCGGATAGGCCTCGACCAAGCGGCGACCCCGCTGCCATTGTTCGCTCCGTGGACGATCGCCGTGTAATTTCCGGGATTCAATTCCAGCGCGATGGCGGCTGACTCGAGGTTGTTCGTCGGCGGAACGGTGCTGTCGATAATGTCCTGGCGATTAGGCGCGTCCATCCAGTTATTGTCATTCGAGACCAGCAACTGACCGGCAGAGTTATAAAGATCGAGAATCGGATCAGCCAGCGCCCCGGGCACGGGCAGTGACGGTCCAATCGCCCGGACAATCACCTTCCTTTGGATCCGTTCCGGTGATGATAAAGCCGCCAATCAAGACATTGTCACCCGTCTGAACCGAGAGCCGGGTAGAGATATTTCCGAGAGTGCTCGGTGGCGGGGTCGAGGCTGCCGAGGCGTTCCGCCCGGAGTAGGAGTGGGAGTTCCACATCGGTGTAGGTGTCGGGACTTTCCGCTGGGGTTGGAGTCTGCCGTCGGATAGCGGCAGATTGGCGCCGGGCGTCGGGAGGGGGACCGGGCGTGGGAGTCGGATCCTGGAGTGCCGGCGCATGAAACACCACGGTTCCCTCGAACTCGCTTCAAGCCAGCCGAGCGAAGCCGCCTGGATGCCGTCAAAGCTGGAAATTCCCGGCTGCATCCGATTGAGGTATAGAATTTGATTGGGCACGCCCTCGATGGTCGGCCATCTCTGGAAGCATGATCCCGCCGGATTGGGAACCGCCCGGCTGAAAGTCAGCATAACTACCGCTCTGCTGGGTATTTTGGATAATGGCAACATCGCTATTCGCGGTGGAATCATTTCCATCGAAAATGAAGCCCATCTGACCAATCAGGCCGGAGGTAATGCTCTGCCGAAGAGTTGGCATCCGCGGCCATGGATTGGAAACTGGATTGGACGCGTAAAGAGTGTTATCAGGTCACCTGTCGCGGCGTCGAATTCCTGTGCGCCGACTACCGCCCAAGGACCGCGTTCGTTTCTGTATCCGGATCGATTCGCGTACACCAGTCGCTGCAAAGACAGCGGCCAGATCAAGCCCAGTGGCTCCAATGCTCAAAGCAAAGGTGCTGTTAGTTCTTGAACTGAGCAGCCTGCCCGAGGTCAACCGGGTAGTCCTGGGTCGTGCTGGTCCGCTGATCGCGCGAAACCCAGAAGATGTCGCCATCTACCCAATGGACGGTCGCTCCGCGGGCGGCGGACAGTTAGCAACACCACGCCAGTAACGGCAATCAGAACGATAAAATAAGCTTATTCATATTCATTGAGTGACGCACAGCAGGGCAACGAAAAGTGAAGGAGAAAACCACCCAGCTGTAGCTGGGGCTAAGTAGAAATATTTGCCGAGATTGTCGACGCTTGTTTGGTTACTTTTATGCGGCCAAATGTTACGGATTGACGACAAAATGTTACGTCTCTGTCTTACTCCGCGGTGACAAACAGGCCTGTCTTGGCAACGCCCGATTTGGGTCCGCGGCGTAAATGACTGAACGCATTGCACGATTTTAATGACTGAATGCCACGAAGGAATCGGGCACTGCAACTTGCATCTCGTCGTCGGGAAGCCCCGCCCGGCCCCGCAACAGGGAGGCGTTCCCGGTCATGGGATTTTGGTCATTAGACACATTATCATTCGTCATTCTCGACGCTGCCTCCTCAATCAGCTCCTTCTTCCGTCGCTCTAGCGGGATCGTCGTTTCGCGGCTGGCCATCTCCGCCGCCATAGCCCAGCACTTCAACGGTGACGATGGATGGAAGGTCCGACTGACTGGTTATCGGGCGCGAGCCTGCCGCTGAAGGCCTCGGCCGCGGCATCGCCCGTCGCTCCACAGAAAAACAGTTGACGATGCAGCCGCGAGATTTCCAATGTTCCGGCGCCGAGACCACCGGCGTTCCACACTTCGTTCCACCCGCCTACCTGGATTGTTGCCGGGCATTCAAGACCAGGACGGCCGAGATATGTTGAGCATAAGCCACCGACACCCGGATGCCGGCATCACCAGCATCGACTTGGTGCTACCGCTGGCGCGACAAGATCAACGTCGCCGGGTGGAACTCCGACCACGCTCTCAAGCACGCCAATGTCCACCACCGGTCGCCAAAACCGGCCAGGTCAGTCTGCACATCAGCGCTTTTGCAGGTCGATCAGGACCGCATGCGTCAGGGGCGGCGCGGCCTGGACGGTCTGGAAGACACGCCCCCGCCGCAATATCGCCGAGGGGCGGAGTAAATGATTTCCGCCGCCGCCGCGCAGAGTAAAGATGCGCGAGGTCCCGAGAGTCACGACTATCCTGCGGCAAAGATGTAAATGTTACCCCGTGCTCGGTCAGGATAACCTTGATCGACCGCCTGATTCTGTCCGGCATCAAACCCCAGCCGTGACCGGCGCCGCTTCGGGTGCGAACGTAAATTAATGTCCCCCCGCGTTGTTGGTCTTGATTTCGCGTGAAGTGAGCGAGATATCGCCAGCCCAGTCGTCACCCGGGAAGAGCGGCGATTACTGCGGCATTCGAGGCGTCGAAGTTATTAAAGCCGGGACCATCAGGGATCGTTGGGTGATCGCGGGCCGGAATCACCGCGAAGGACGAAATGAGAAACGTCGAGCGCGATCTGTTCCTGCTTGTTCGAGTGGCAGACCAACAGGCTCCAGCCCAGATGTCGGCGGTGGCGGCCCCGTCCAGTCCACGAGCGGACCAATCTCCGGCAGGTAACGCGCCGCTTTCCGTCGGTGGCATGCGCTGTTGGGATCGATGAACTGCGCAAGCAAAGTCACTTCCAAATGGAGTCGACGCTGTTGGCCAGCCCGCTCGCCACACCTATGCCAGCGCTCGACGATGCTCGCGCCGGCGGCTGGGCGCAAGGATTGCGCTCATTCCCAATGCTGGCTTACGCCGAGGGCGGCTCCATCCGGGATCTATTGTCGCCGTGGACACCGAGGTTCAAATCCTGGCCGCCGCCAATACGCCGAGTCCCTGGCCCGGAGATTTGGATATCGCCGGCCAAAGGCGACTTCTCGAAATCCGAGAGTGCATTGCCTGGCGATCTGAGCCTGCAGAGCGAGGGCTGGAGGCTGGGTCGTAGGGCGGTGACACACCGGGCGACCCGCAGCGCGACAACCGTTATGTCGGTTGTTCGGTCGTTCTGGATGGTAGAAGGCGATATCGGTCAAATCGTTGCCCGCCGCGACCCTGCTAACTTTCGGTGAGAACAGAGTCAGCCCGAAACGACGCGCATACCGGTGGCGTCAAACATGAGCTGGCGCCAAGTCATTGAATGGAGCAGGCCTTGCGCGTTGCAGCCGTGGTTTTGTTTTGTAAGACGCCAAACGCGCCCTGAGTCGATCACCTCTGATTCCGGCAAAGATGATGGTATCAATGTGAAAGGCCAGGAAATCCGTTCCCGTAGTCTTGGCGAGCGCGGTGTGCGCAGCCGACTCACCGCCCAGGTAGGCGAATGGAGAACCAACACCCGGGATCGAGGCCCGGATCCGCGTCCGAGAGATTGATCGTGCTTGCGGCCCAGGCATCGGTCGCGGTGTCGTCGATGGTGGATTTACCCCGTTCGGCTGGAGCGCGTTGATCGGGCTTGCGCGCGCCGCCAGGTCGAGCGCGCGGTGGCCGAGGAAAGAGACTCACGTGCTGCCGAGGAATTGATGCCGCCGGGAGGAAAGGAAGTTACCTGCAGCACCGGGGCGAATAACTCGGTCTCAGTCTTGAAGACGGTGAGGCGCACCGTTTCGGCAACCCGAAGCCAGGGCTGGTAATAGGCTACGGTGTCCTGGCGTTTGGGTCAGTGGAGCAGTTCTTTCTGATACCAATCCAGGAGGATTGAAGCTCGAGCCCGCCTTGACCGGTGGCATTGGGTTGCGCCAGGTCTCACGAATCGCCGAGCCAGCGCAGCTGAAGCATGCACTCACCGCGCTGGTGGGTGCGTAAGTCGAGAAATAGGTCTTATACCAACAAGTGTGCTTGCCAGGACCTTCTGGGAGCAGAAACGGGTTCGCTGTCGGGCCGAGGAGAACATCATTGGTACGCCTCAACATCAAACGACCCCCTTCCCGAGAAACAGAAGCGTGGTGGGCAAGCCAGGTCTGCTCGGGACACGGACCCTCGTTCGTAATAATGGTAAGCGAAGGCGACTCGAGCGCTGTTGGTGTGGATCGTGCCGCCGGCCTGGAGGGTGCCAGTTCCCCGCTCGACAGTAAGCACCGCCGCCATCGATGTCAGTTACCCGCCTGACGACCAGGAGATCGCCGCCGCCCAGCTCGACGACGGTCGCTCGGATCGGGAGAGCTCACACCGGTGCGCGTGGCATTGGTCGGCACGACCGCGTCCACATTGCTAATGTCGTGACCAGCCAGGGTCACGTTACCACCCACCGAGCGCGCCCACTCCTTCAAAGAAAGTGCTGAAATCAATCCACCACGAAGTCGAGCCACATCGCCAAGAGTGCGACACCGTATTCGCCGGTCGAAGGATCAACATAACCGCGCCGATAAAGCCAGCTGGTCGGTAACCCTCGTTCGGAATCTGGAATCAGACTTCCGTCCGGACCGCGGGTCTCATGCAGGATGTCATTTTGAGCGAAGACAGTGACGTTGCCGCCACCAGAGCTGTATTGCGCCGGGGTAAGCCGGAAAGAATCCGTCCGGATCGGAAAAACTCGAGGGGTATCGAATGTGGCGCCAAGCGTCGGATCGCCCACTTGAGAGCCCGCAGTGTAGATGGTCGCGAATTGGTTCAGCAAGGCGACGTCACGACCGACCGAGATAGTCGATGTTACCCGTGCCCGTGCGGATGACTTGGAAATGCCCTTCCAAGGCTGTGTCAGAACTGGCATCGGGGCCGGGAGGGTTGGCAATGTTAGTCCCGCCATCGACGCCAATGAGAAGTGATCCGCTATCGGGACCCAGTGGCGGAAAGTGGTTGGACCCGACGAAAGTCGGCCGCGGCAAAGTCGGCGCCGGCGGTAATCACGCAAACGCCCACGATTCCTGGGTCGTGCCATCTTCAAACCTGGGGAGCAATCGCTTCTTTCCAGGGTGCGGGGTTACCGCAGTCACCGATTGGGATATCAATCCCGCCGCCGCTGTCGCCGGAACCCATCCTGCAAGCTACCATTAAGAGTAATGGAACCTTTGGCCTCGCAAGGCGTCAGGATTCCGGCTCGACTCCGGCAAAATTTGATTGCCGTATAAATCATAGAGGAAGTTCCCGGCGTTATCGACCACGGCTTGCGTTCTCCGAACCGCCAGGTCGATAAGTCCCAATCCTGATTGAGGACCAGGTCACCTTGAGAGCTGGTCAATCTCTTCCCCGGCGGACATGAAATGCGGTCGCGAACGATGGGTTAAGAGCAAGTAACCGAGTCTGATGGCCGCGGCATTTGTTTCGAAAGCATTCGCATTCGCCAATGCTGCCGCCTCGAAATCATCGATGTTGGCCATACCAGAGGTGTTAGCGTCCTCGGCGTAGCTGCCTTCAACAACCACACTGCCGGGACTAATAATCGCCCCGGCGATCGGGTTAATCGCAACGTCCTATCCCATTGTTAGTTTGAGGGGCGCGCAGATGCAGCGAACCGCCCGGGCCGTTGCCGACAAAGAGATCGATCGTCGAACCTGCACCGAGAGTGATTGTGCCATGAGTTGTTTCGAGAGAAATGGCGCCGCCGCTGCCGGCGGCGCTTAACTGCTGGCCAGCGACGGTCAGCAGTGAGCCGGCAGAGAGAGATGCGGTCGCCCGGAAGCCTCAAGGTCGATTGAACCACCGGCTACACACCTCGAGGCATTGATAATCCCTGTAACCGTAATTGCACCTGCATCCGCCGATAAATTAGCGGAATCGGCGGTGGCCGTTCCATCGATTGCCACGTCGCCGGTCCGGACTCGGACTGAGCGCGACAACGGCGAAAGAGCCCTCGCGTCGAGTTGCAGATCCGGCAGCGCCAGCGTCGCCAGCACGCCGGTGTCGAGCGAAAAAGCGCGGCATGCCCATTCGCGCCCGGTTGACCAAGGAGTGTGCCCCCGGCAAGAAGTTACGGTTTGGAGCAGCGACCGCGATTGTCCCGCGTCTCCGCCGCCCGGTTGAGCGGAAACATTGACCGTGCTTCAGGCGTGCAGCAAAACATAGCCCAGGTCGGAGGTTAGAGTCACCTGCCGCCATTGGTATAGTTGGTAAGGTCGAAGAAGGTTTGGGCGGTTCCGCGGACATCGATATTTCCGTCAACCAAAACGTTCCCATTGGTTGCATGAAGGTTCACCGTGCCACTCGGGAGAGTCAGATTGCTGGAGACGGTAACATTCGCTCCTCCAAGGTTAGACTGGCACCGAGCCTGCTCTCCAACGGGGTGAGCCCACCCGGAGGAATACAAGGACGAGATAGGTTTCCGCGCGGCGGAGATAGTTTGAGTGGCGCCGGTCGCCCGGTGACCAGGGAGTTAGGATAGTAAGATCTCCCTGAGTTGCCAGACCGCCTGAATCTTCTAAGAGCACGCCACTGGAAGTGGCGAGTGTGACCTTGGCGAACCGATCAATCGCGAGCTGGTTTTGGCCAAGTTCAATCGTGCCGGCAACAAATTGCAGTGTGCCCAGAGGGCCGGAAGAAGACTCCGAGCACAGTGCCGTTAGGCGAATTGTTCGAGCTGGGAATTTCTGGCAACGAACGAAACGATTCCGCCCGCGTTGTTGAAACCCACGAATCTCCGCCGCGTGCAGTGGCAAAGCTGGCGACCGCAGGGTCGCCCGCCGGATTCAGCGCCGACTTCGCCGATCCCATAAATGTCGAAGGAAGAATAACTCAGGAGTGAACAGGCTTTCGGCCGACGCGCCAGGTTCTCGAACGCGGGCGCCGGATAGCACCAGCCCGGTGGTCGGGTTTAACTCTCCGGGATTCGACAAAACAAGGCTGATTTGACCGCTGTCGAGCGCGACGGTGTTACTCGCATGAGGCGGGCGCGGAGTCGAGCGACAGTCGCATTCGTCGAATCAACGATGATCGATTGCCCAGTTATCCGTGCATTGCCACCGATAGTAGAGGTTGGGACACGCGGACGCACTAACTCCTGCGCGAACGATTCCCGCGAGCGGATCGCTGCTTACTCGCAGGAGGACCCCCGTCGCCGCTCCCAGCCGTCTCTTCGTCCCCAAGCGAAAGTATCTCCGCCGGCGAAGAGAGAATGCCTTTCTGTTCTAATGTCCGCGCCGGGCGTGAGGGTCAGGTTGTGGTTGGCGACCAGGATCACTTCCGGGCCCGGTCAGGGGAGCGCCAGAGTTATCAACGGTGATATTAGAGGTTGTCACCGTGACATTTGTCTCGGAGGAAGTGGGTTGCCTGAAGCCTCCGATGAGGCAGGCTCTCAGCGTTGAAGCTACGCTTAAATCAATTCGGATCGAGCCGAGAATGCCAGGCCCGCCGCCAAAGGGTGAAATGAGGATATCGCTCGGACTGGAGATATCGATTCTTTCCGCCCGCGCCACCGGTTGGTGCCTGCGAGGTGACGCTGCCTTGTATAATTAGGCTGTTGGTCGCGGCCAGGACTAACTCTCCGGAATCAATTGGCAGTCGCGGAATCGGGAGGGTCGTGGGTCTGCGCGCCGGCGAGCAGAAACGCGTTGGCGGAATAATTGTCATAAGTCGCGCGGGATTGGACGACCAACTGAGGGGCAACTTCAAAGAGCGAACTTGCGGGTTGACCAGACCGATCGGGTTCAGGTCGTTGAAGCGATAGCCGGAGACGACGCTGGAGCCATCCGGCCATGAAGAACACTGGCGGGTGGCGTGCCAGCTCTCGGGGTGACGAGGAACGCACCCGGAAGCAAGGCATATCTCGCCGGTCAAGAGCGTATAGGTGCCAGCGGCTAATCCGCTACCCGCATTCAGGAATACCTGGTCGCCGACCGACAAGCTGGTGTTGGCGTGCGGACTCGACCGGCGCGTAGTCGAATTGATAACCGGGAATGATTGCGAAACTGCTCGATGAAGCGAGAATGTCGCCGTTCCGCCCCAACACCCGAGACGGAAGCGATAAGCGTAAAGGTCGCCGCCGCCGCTAATATCGAAGGAAGAGCCGCTCTGGTCGTCGTGTGACGGTAGCACTGATATGTTGATCTTGCTTCGATGGCACGTCCACCAGCGGTGATATCCACGCCGGCCGGATCGATCCATGAAGTGCCGTTCAGGTTATGATCCATAGGGGATCACCAGGCTCTGACCTGTCGTTGGATCCACGGTGGAAACCGAGGTTACGCTCCCGGATCCGAACGCAGTCGCTGCTGTCGCGGCGAATGGCTGGTTGGAGATCGGATCGACGGGCGGCGCTCCTTGACGCCGTCACCCACGTTGATCGACCCGAGTGGCGCGCGCGGCACCCCGTTCTGGTCAATGATCGCCGCGTAGAGGTTAAGACTCGCCGCCACCGGAAAGCGGGATCGGCCGATTGCCACCAGCGCCAGATCGCTAATCGATCCCGGATAGGTTATCCCATCGATGAGATAGTTAGACGCCGCGATCGTAAAAGCGACCTCTGTCGGCGGGTAGATCTGGCCCGCCGTCATCGAGAATCGAGCCCGCCACATCCAAAGTTGCCGTCGCCACGAATATCGCCCGTTCTCGGCGACAAAATTAGCCACACTGATGTTTTGCAAAGACAGGTTTCCGATATCGACAAGCTTGGCGCTAATGTTCAGCGCACCGGACCGATCGTCGGTGGGAAATAAAAAGGCTGACCTGGCACACCGTAAAAGGAGGAACAACGACCAGCGGGGACACCGGCGGTTGAAAGGCGCTGCCGACTGAAACATAAGGCGCATCAAGATTGATTGCGTCATCGCCGAAGATGACTCCACCAGTTCCAACGACTAGCTTGCCATTTGTCGCCAGAGTGACCGGTCCGGAGAAATCAACCGTTCCCTTCAGGGTAAGCGAATCAAAGGTATGGTTGTCGAAGGTGCTGGCCGCAAAGTGACCCAGGCCGTCAACGACACTCCCATCCGCATTGACAACCGCATGGCCGATTGCAGTGGTTCCAGGAAGATAGAATTGAGTGGGAATGGTTGGCCCGTCTTGAGTCACCATCATGGTTATATCCAACGGGGTAGGTGGATTGCGTAATGCGGGCGGATAAAAGCGGCCGGAAGAAAGGAATGAGATTGCCGCCGAGGCTGATGAGCCACCCGCCCCCCAACCAGGGTAGCATCGACAAATAACTCCTGGCCGCCGCTGAAGGTGATTGTTCCCAGCGTTGCTTTCGACCGTGATTGGCATAACCCGCGGGGCGGTCGGATCGCTGCCGGCATTCATGTCACTGAATTCCGGCGCCAGATCGAGAACGCCGCTTGTGCCTGAGACATCGAGCAGTGCGCCAGACTCAGCGACAATGTTTCCGGACACAGTGATCGAGCCGCTCGGGCAAAACCGGATCCGGTTCGAAATCCAAATGGGTTGGGCGTGAGAAGAGTCTCTCCGGCAACCGAAAGAACACTGCCGGGAGCGAGATCGACGGTTGGCTAACGCGTTTGATTGGTCGGTGAAAAGGAGACCGGCATTGCCCGAGCCACTGACTGTGATCGCGCCGCCGGGCGCGGTGATCGAGCCTAACGACAGTCAACTGTGTCACCAGTTAGAGTAACGCTGCCTTTGGGCCCGGGTAGCAAAGAGCTGCCCGGAGCTGACAATCAGCATCGCCGCGACTAAGGAGATCGCCATTGAAAGGTATCCCTGACTCCTGGCGAGGCTAAATCGATCGAGACCGTCGGACGCAATGCCTTTGGCGCCAACACTGGCGTGAGCTCGATTGGATTCGTATCGAGGTTAGCCACCCAGCTTTGAGCAGCAGGCGCGATCACTGTCCCGGGCGAAACCAAAACGCCGGGAATGATCTGATCGGGTTGATCCCGCGGGCGCCGAGTCCGGTGAGAGTGAAGTTACTGAATCCACCCCGGCTAAAGAAAGCTGGCTGGAAAACACTCGTATCCGCGTTTGTGCTCTTGCCTCCGAGTTGGACAAGAGGGCCAGCACACACGGTGAGCCACCGACTTGTGTTCCCGAGTAACCAGTCAGGGTCGCACCAGTGAATAGGTGGGGCCGCCGAGAATGGAGGCAACATTTCGGGTCTTGTCCGCCGGTGATGGTGACACCGCCGGCGTTGCCGAAGGTCTGGTTTGGAGTTCATGTCGATGGCGACGCCGCCGGAAACGTTAATCGTGCTACCCGATCGCAGATCGGTGTTGTAACTCGCGACCGAAACGGTGCCGCCGTTTGTCACTAGAGGAGCATGTCTGATGCGCACCCGCCGCCTGGCGTTCGTCGATAATCAGACCTGCCGTATTGAGTGGACGCGGCGCTGCCGAGGGGTGAAGATTACCTCCGGGTCGGATCGGCGGGAGGCGTCTGTGCGCCTGGGGTAATCTTTAGTATCGCCAGTCCGAACGGGCGAAAGATCATAAGCAGCCAGGCTAATATTACCGCCCAGCGGCAGCGAGGTGTCCTTCGATATCGACGTTGGCGCCCAGAAGTGTGATCGAGCCATTCGCGCCCCGCGTCCAAGGTGACTCCAGCGGGAACGGTGATATCCCCATCACTATTGTTAATCGTAAAGTGTCCCGAAGCCGTCCTTGTTGACCAAGTCGGGAGACAAGACCACAGCGTCCTGGCGATCCGATCTTAGGGCGATCGGCTTCCGAGTGCGTCCAGCGCAAACGGATCGGCCGGTTTGCAGGGTTGAGATGGAGCCGAAGGTTAGGTCCGGCGGCGTCGGCGAAAGCTCCTGGAAAAGCGGGCTAATCGGTTGCTGGGCTTGAAAGGTCAGAGAGCGCGCTTGGCACAGGCGCGCTTGCCTGCTGACGTGGACCGAGCACGGTGTTGCCAAGAAAGCTCCCGTCGAGGCGACCGCGGGAGCACTGACGGTGACGGTACTCACCGTTGCCACCTTAGACGTGAAGCTCGCTTCAAAATGCGAGCTATTACCAAGTGGATTGCTCATCGTTTCCGTGATGCCCCACTTTGGATGATCGACCGTGAAGCTACCATAGATGCCGCTGTAGATGCGGTCGGGCGTGGCCGTGTGAGATATCCAGGATATGACCGTCGGAGATAACCTGAGTGGTCGAAACCAGGCCACCCTGGTAATCGATCCAGCCGCCAGAGACATCGACCCGCGAACCCGGTTGCAGCATTACCACGGACTCACCCGCAGTCAGGTTCACCGAACCGCCCGCGGTGGTTAGTTCTCCTACTGAGCGTTGGACGAGATTGATATATCCCGAAGTATCGGCCAACGGCGCTCCCGACCCAGGTGTAAACCACCCTGGCCACTGTTTAAGGTAGGATCATAGCGGAGTCATGTTGCCGGATATCGATCTCGATCGTCTGGCCACGGAGTGGGCCGTTGCGTGTTGCAGCGGGGAGTTAGCCAACTCGGGGCCAAGTAACTGGACTGGAATAATGTTATCGGTAACTGACGCGGTCACGTCGCGCGAGCCTGAGACATCGATGATTGCGTTGGAGTCGAGATAGATCTGACCTTCGGAGGCCGTGAAGAGGAACCCTGACGGATAAGTGAGCCAGGTTCCGGCGTTCAGGGCTTACTGCCGCGTTGGGCGCAACCAGGAGCGCGTTGTTGGCAAGGTGGATCGCTTCACCTTGGATATTAACCTGCGAAGGCAACGCTAACTGTGTTCCGACGACGGTTTCGGTGCTCGATAACTCGGGAGAATCTGGGTGACGCTGATTCTCGCCCAGGGTAACCGTGCCTGGAGGCCGAAGGATTGAAGTGCGGTGCTCCCAGGACCACCGGAACGACGGTGTTATAGTTTGCCGAGAAGATCGATCCGGCCGTTGAGCGCAACCGAAGTGCTGCTGTCGATAAAGCCCAGCTGATCGACCGCTTTCCCAACCATGGTCACATCGCGCCCGCGGCGCTTCGATTAGACCCGGATTGGTTGCCGTCCCGCTCAGCTCATCCACCGCACCGACGAAGACATATCCAGGCCCCGGAGACTTGGGTCGGTCGTCGCGTGCGCGGTGAACCCGACCTGTTGACCCGCCGCAAGGATAGTCTGGCCGTCAGGAGTTGAGATCGTGCCGCCGTTAGCTCACATTTGGTCCGAGCAGGGCAATCCGGCCGCCAACATGATCAGGGGTCGTCGGACTGGATAAGGTCGCGCCTTTCTGAACCGTGATATCCCCGAGTCGCCCATCCACGGCGTGTTTGGTGGTGGCGGCGGGTTGAAAGGCCGCATCGTTCCACCATTGGGAAGGATTGGGATGGCGAGAGAGGAAAGAGGAATTGATCGTCAGGGTTGTTGAGCAACCCGCGGGTGACCAGGTTGGTGTTGATGGGCAGGGAGGATGCAATTAACGAATGAAGGTTAACCTGGGACGAACCGCCAAAGATGATTCCGTTCTGGTTGATCAGGTAGATTTGGCCGAGGGCGCTGATCGAGCCCAGGATCTGCGAAGGGATGCCGGAAGGATCGTTGATTGTGTTGAAAGCGATCCATTGGCTGGCGTTCGCGCCGCCCGCGGTTTGATCGAAGTTTACGTTGGTTTCCTTGCCACCGATCATTGAAGGTTTGCCAGTTTAGCCAAGGGCTTGCTGTGCGGTTTGTTTTATATTTACATTCGTTAGGCCGTCGCTCGTCGAGGATGTTGGGAGGGCGGCGCCGGTCCAAAGCGCGGGGTTTTCATTGGCCTTCGGATGCGCGAGATCCGACCGGGACACCGGGTGCGACCTGGAGGCCACCAATAGTTAGGGCCATTGGGAACGTTGGGTAAGACCTGGCCCGGGTGATTCCGGATCAAGTCCAAGGTTAGGAGGTCGGTTGCGCGCCAGATTACGCCGCGCTTTGCATTGCTTTGGACGGCTTGCAAGGCTTGAGCGGTCCGCGCGAGGAGTCATTCGGATTTGCCACCGGTTGGCAAAGTAGTTCCAGCGGTCGGAACGCGTGACCCGCCGGCAGCAGGGGACCGCTCACCATTCCCCACGCCAGAATATCCCCAGCCTCGCTCGTAAGTGTCAGGCCGACAAGGAAGGCAGAAGTTTAGCGAGATCGAAAATGCCCTGGAGCAGCGAGTGAGCGCCAGCGCGCCCGGCGACAAATCAGGGGATGACGAGAATGGAAGAACGACATGGAGCACTCCGGAGACACCTAAGATCGACCGCGGCGAAATGTTCCTGTGACTTGCGGACCGAATCCTGACCAATGATGGTCAATGACCGACGCGCAATGCAATCGTTGCATTGTGACAATCAGGTCAATTGGTGGAGTTATTCGGCGAGATAAGGTTAGCCTCCGCCGGGCTTTGGTTTCTGACTGGCCTGTTCGCTCCTGGGTGACTGTGATTGTGGGGCCTTGGTCTGGGCGCCGGGTTTCGCAGTCTCCGAGTCCTCGATTCTCTCATCCGCGATCTTGTCTGCGTAATCCTGGACCAGAGTTTCGAGTTTTACCCGGGTAACTCCAACAAATGGCTCTTTCGCAGCCAGTGCTTCTCCCAGCCCAAACCGTTCATAACGAGTCAGAATTTCATTTGCCGTGCGAAAGAGGGCGGCGTTCTTGGTCTTTTGGTCCGCCACCTGGCGCTGCAAGACGATCGCTTCGTCGGCAAGCTTGGCCCGGGCGGTCTCTTTCGAATTGGCAAGGTCCGTAGCTTGTTTATAAGCCGCTTCCCAATTTTGCAGGGCTTCCCTGAACTTGGCCAGCTGCGCCTGCTGATCGGTGGTGGTCTTGTTGGCCGCAGCGGCTTCTTTCCTGAGCGATTCGACTTCGGCGGTCAGTTTCTTAAGTTTCGCGTCGTTTTCTGCCTGGGTCGCCTGGAGTGCGGCGCGCTCGTTTTGCGCAGTGCGCAGTTGTAACATCGTGTTGCGCATAACGTCTCACGCAGTTTGGCTTCCGACGCGGCATCGGCGAGCACTGACGCAGGCACCACAATGAAGGGAGCAGGGATAAAGAGCAACAATAAGTGTTTTCAGGCGCGGCCTGCTAGAGAGGCGTCTCATAAAATAGCTCCATTGGGGCTGACCTCGCCCTCACCTGGCGCTTTGCGTCCTCCTTTGAAAGCCCGGCCTCGCTCCGCGTTGTGCGGAGCTGCGTTGCAGCCCCCAGGGAGAGGATTGAGGTGAGGGGGTCCGCAAGAGAGATTTCTTGGGATTTGTGAGATGGGTTCTCGAACCGGGCGTTAACATCGAACTGGATGATGTCATTTTTATAGGTAGGTCCATCGATACCTATCGGCACTTAACCACCGGAGACTGAGCCATACATGTGAGGCAAGGGCGAGGTTCGCGCTGATGGTGCAGCCTTTGAGGTTTGTTCCGCCCAAACCGAAATCTGGAGATCGTTAAATCCATCGACCACGGCGTCGGTCTCGACATAGCGATAACCAACCGCGATATTCCAATCCCAGCGTTTCTCCATTGCGGGCTTTCCGACCCGCGGGTTTACCATCCAGCCGGTATCTCCACCGACAAAAGGACCGACAACACCCGGTGTCAGCTCCGGAGCCGCGGTTGATTGATCGCCTTGCTGGCGATGTCACTGCCGGTCAAGGCCAGGTTATCAACAAATTCACCGGAAAGCGAGACCAGGCGGGGATCGTGATGAGTAAAGTCTAACCTCCCGGTTACAGCCAGCTCCCGAAGGGTGTCGCCAGTCCGAAAGTATTGGAACTGATTGATCGTGCCAAAGTTATTGCTGACGTCGGGAATAATGTTGCGAATCGGGAAGTAAGTGTTGCCCTTCTGAGGCAAAGGCCGGCCAGGCTATCGTCGGTGTTGCCGGCATCCTGCGCCGTCAGCGGAATGAAAGGATCGGAGAGCTTTCCTTCAATGTTCTGGAAGTAATAAGTGAAGCGGTCGCCAGTTTCGAGGCTAAAGTCTCGGGCCAGTTTCCAATCCACGCCGAGTTGTCCCCCGTAGAGATACTTGTCGTAGCTCGCGAATTTATCCGGCCGATTGGACGAGAAAGTCGAAGTCGGTGTTGAAAACCGGGAAGGCGCCGCCGACAAGGAATGGGGTAATCCCCTTGGCGACTTCGTATTTTCCCTGGACGGAAATGCCATCAAAGCCAAGATCATCGTCCCAGATCGGGTCGCTGCTGAAGAAAGGGTTGTCGAGAGCGGCCGAGATTGATGGCAAGATTACCGCCGCCTTCGACATCGCCAACTTCATGCCTGAGAAAGGCGCGATCGAGCCAGATGGCGTAACGGCTGGCAATCGCCTCCCTGACCTGATTAGCCAGCCCAAGAGACTGGTTCGTCGTGACTGGCGAGTTGTTTTCGCCGGTAGCGATGCGAATGCCGGCCGTGAAGTTCTCAGTGAGATCCGAGGCCAAGCCGAAGCGAGCGCAAAGCGAAACCTTCTCTCGATCCTGGTCGACATTGAGCTGCGGCGAGAAGAGCGTCCCGCGAACATCAACGGTGGCCCAGTATTAATCGCGTTGAAGTTGGGAAAGGCGCCGGTGTTATCGTTACCCGCGGGAAGAAGTCGCCCTCATAACGACCCGCAGATCAGCACAAAGCAAGAAAGCGCGATGCCCATTCGGGGAAAGTCCTTGGCGCAGCCCAGTTCTCTCCCGCGCGCCTGAAGTCCCTAGCACTCTCCTGTTTAATCTCTTCGCGAATCTGCCTGTTTACCACCGCAGGCACCATAAGTGACTCGAAACAGTGTCATCCGAGGGTGGCTGGCAGGCGCTTGCGGGGCCTGGGCTCGGCGCGCGCCGGCGGCCGCATCTTCCTCCGCCATTTGTATCAGCTCGGTCGCATCCTGTTTCGTCAGGCACGTTGCGTTCCACCAGGCGATTGATGAGGTTGACGACGACATTCTGGGTGCGGGTAACTGGAGTTGGAGACGGCGTCGGAACCGGTGGTTGGTCGACCGGAGCGTTGAGTGAAGTCAGAGGCCTCGTATTGATCCAGGGTGGAACTGGATGTTGCCGGCGTGGGAGCGGGAGTAGGATCAGCGGCCAGCAGGCCAACCGGGGCACAGAGTTACGAAAAACAAGTGTGCTCCATAATAGGCCGGTGAAACAAACCTGACGTATCTTGTTCGACATGGCGCGTGAGATCGACCTTTTGGTTACCTTGGTCGCTTCGCCGTCAGTCGAAGGACGATCGGCATTGGCATCCCCGCAGGGTGGTGGATTCCGCTAACTGCAATCCGGTGAGGACTTCGTCACGAATTGCAGCATCAAGGTTGGGATCGCCGCTCGAGCCTGCCAACTGTGCCCGAGTGACTCGGCCGGTGGCATCGGGCCATATATTTGCGCGCGAACGCACTAGCTCCGCGGTCCGGGTTTTGCGGTTATCACGCAGAGCCTGGCTAACTCTTGATTGCACCTGGCCGGCGTACCCAACCGAAGCGGAGTGCTATTTGCGCGGTTGTTACCAAGCCATTGCCGGAATTATTGCCAAGATTGAAGCCGTTCGATGATCCATCGCCTTTGATATTGGTCCCGATCGGAGGCTGATCCGGCGGCTTTGGAGGTTCTTCCTCGGGTTTTCCTCAGGTTGAAATGCTTGTTGCTCGTCCACCTTTTCGGGCGGCGCGGTTTGCACCGGCGGCGGAGGAGGCGGTGGTGGCAAGGCAAGCCATCACTAATGTTGATTCCTTGCGTGGACCCGGGCCGGAGTGAGCAACCAATCGGATCGAGTAGATGGCGACCAGCGCGAAGATCGCAACCATGAGTAGGGCGACGCGGTAACGGCGAAAGAATGACCGGTTATCTTCAGTGTCTTCGTCGTCGAAAGAGAAAGCTTCGCGCTGAAACGGGACCACGTTATGCGGCACCGGTTGGGCTGGATCGACAAGGTCGAGTTCTGGCTTCGATCTTCTCGCCGATCTCACTCTTGTCTTCGGTGGCAAGCATCGTTTTCTATTTCCCCTGTGGCTTGGTCGCTAAGCCGGCCTGCGTGGATTCCCAATCGTCCAGAACATCAAAGCACATCCATCACGGCCTGGTGATTGAGTCAGGCTATCTCCACGAATGACTACCGGCAGGTCTGGTGTTTGTGTTTTAGCCTGCCCCAGCCGTTGCTCCAGTTCCTGAATGGTGACCGGTAGGGTGTCGAGAAAGATCTTTCCTTCGTTGTTAATGGTCACCGACTTGGTCTTCGGCTTCGCGAGGCTGGGCGACGTGCTCGCTTTGGGCAGGTTAACCTTAAGGCCCTGGACCGACGCGGTGGTCATCAGAATAAAAATCACCAAAAGCACATAGGCGAGATCAAGCATCGGAGTGATGTTGATGTCGTCATACGGTTTCTCGGTCTGGACTTGCATGCTTCGAATCCTTTCCTGCTAGTCGCCTTCGTAGAGACTCAGCTCATCCGCGGTGACGAATTCGTCGATAAAGACATGCATATCGCTGGTCGTGTCTTTAACCCGGAGAGAAGATAGTTATAACCAAAGAGCGAAGGAATCGCGACCGCCAGGTCCGGCAACGGTGGCGGCGAGCGCGGCGGCAATTCCAGGCGCAATCGCGTTCACGTTGACATCACCTTGGGCCTGCAATGGCGGCAAAGGTAATCATCACCCCGATAACTGTTCCGAAGACCGAGGAAAGGACCACCAGAGATAGCGATGGTCAGGAGATACCATGAGGCTGTTTAGCTTTTGGGTTTCGCGGACCAAACCGCCATCGAGCGTCGCGCGGATCGCCTGAATGGAGCGGGCTGAGAGTCCCTTGCTCTTGCCTGCTCGATCACTCGCGAGGCGGCTTTGCAGTTCCCCTGAGCCGAGATGATAGATTCGGAAGAGCGGGGCTTTTCGCATCGCGCGCTGGCCCTCTTCATCGACGCGCGTCCCCGAAGGTGGTCATGCTTTTCGTGTCGGTATGATCCAGTGCGGTCAGGTCGGAGACGACGTGACGCCATTCTTTGAGGAAGAGTTCATTTCCTTTCTTAATGGCGTTGAGGTACGAGGCCTTGTTGATCATGACCAGCCAGCTGATTGCGGCCATGATCATCAAGATGCCGATCACCACCCAGCCGTCGGCGGTGAGGGACTTGAGAATGATGCCGATATAGCCACTGGACAGCCAGTTGGAGGTTTGCTCGTCCTGGGCCAAGGTGAGCAGCTTGCCGGCCTTATCTCCGCTGCCCTGGTTGATCGCCGCGAACTAATCGCTCCGGACGATCAGGCCGTCTTTGAAAGCAGCATTTCATCCATTTCGCCAACAAACCCGCCTTGTCCGGAGTTAGTGCCATCGCCGCCGATAAAGACGCGGGGCCATTCAGCGCTGGAACAGCCGCGGTCAAGCTTCCATACACTTCGCCATCGACAAATAACTGGACAACGGTGCCGGCGGCGATGACCGCGAGGTGATGCCACTCGTTCGGCGGAAGCGGCGCACCGCCGCCGCTGGGATTGCCATTAACACTTGACGAAAGGAGACGCCGTTATTTAGTCCGATCAGAAACGAGTTACTGCCCTCGTTGCGACTAATAATTATCGCGTTAGGAGCCGGGGCGGCTGCCTTGACCCAGGCGGACCAGGTGATTGAACTGCCGGCCTGCCAAGTGAGCGACGGTGAGGCCGGGACGGTTATGGAATTGCCTCCGTCGAGTCGAGATTCCACCATCAATGAGCGACCACATCAACCGCCGTTCCTGCGTTTTGTGAGTTATTACCTGAACCGCTTGAGTCAGTGGCAGGCTGGCCGCGTTCGGCAAAGTGATAGACTAGAACAGTGTCACTGTCATAGGTTCCCTTGGAATCATCGACTCTGGTCGCTTTGCTGCCGCTATTCCCGTAATAGAGCCAGAAGGTGATCTGCGCGCCGGGTTGAAGATTGGGCACGTTGACCCAAACGAAGGCTTCGGCGAGAAGCGGATCGTATCTCTCGATATGAAAGGTCAAGGGCGTCTTGTCATCTGCGGCAATGAAGGCGAATGTCGCTGCCATCTTCCTTCGCGGCGGAGAACTGGAAATTGCCGTCGTGTAGCCGAATGAGGACAGCAGCGCTTCCAATTGGCTCCATAATCCCGGCGGCTTGGGCTCCCAAGTCCAGGGTGATGCGTTTCCGGATGGACCATTCACCGTTCCACCACTTCGCCTCGGCCGAGCGCAGCCCAGGACGAATAGAGTGACAATGGTTATCCACTTGGCGCATTGCCTCCTCCAGGCAGCAATGCCTGGTGTCATAGGAAGATTGGAACGCGAAAGCCATGGCCTGAAATCAGCCTAAACCCGAAAGGTCAAAAGTAAGTCCCACGCTTTTGATTCCGTCTGGCTGACGAGTGGAATCCCGGAGATCGAGCGAGCCCGTTGAAATGATTTTGCAGGCGAATCCGGGTGCCGGCGCCAATGCTGGCGAGGGTGAACTGTGACTCCTGTTCGGGGAGAGTATCCTGGAGCCCGACAATGCCGCCCTCTGAAAAGAGATAGAAGCGCCACTCAATTCTTACCACACTGGCGGTCGCGAGTAAGGAGGGCGTGCGTAGCTCGAGCGAACCGAGGACAGCGTCGTCACCAAGGACTTCGGACTCGAGATATCCTCTTACCGTGGCCAGGCCACCGGCATTAGAACTCTTCGCTGCTCAGCAATGGCCCATCAGCCACCTGCCCCCTCCGATCTTTCAAAGATCTGCCAACCAGCCGGCAAATCGTGGCTGTGACTCAGGTCGCCGCGAAAGTAGAAGAAGTTGCCACTCGCCCGGAAACGATTGAAATCAAACTCCGCTTCATTGCTCCCAATTCCCCGCAGGTTAAAGGTCATGGCCGCATTCAGGACCGTGAGGCTTTTCGGAGCCGTCCAGCTCGCGCTGTGAATCCAGGCTCAGCGGGTAATAAGTGACCGGGGTCAGGACTTCGTTCCCGGCAATGGTCAGGTTCTGGGTATAGTGCTTGTAGTCGAGCCCCAGAGTTATGGAGTGAAAAAAGTCTTTCCCCTTGCGGCAGGGTCATGATTTGCCCGGCCGCCAACGATTTCACCGGCCAGGCCAGTCACACCCGCGCCGCCGAGCGTGGAGATATCGCTATCCTGCTTCGTCCCCTGGGCAATCAGGCTTAACCAACTGATTTCGGGAACCGGAGAAGGTGATAGGCGGAATAAACCTCGGCATCGCTGATTCTTTGCGGAGCGAGTTGGAAACTAAACCCGACCGAGTGCCCGAGGCCCCAAAGATTGTTGTAACTGACCGATCCATTGAGACGCAGCTCAGTCGTATCAACGCTGTAACCGAGTTGTTGAGCTCGAGCGCCCTTGCATGCAAGGGCAATGAATCAGTGAGCGTTGAGATCAATCGTCGACCGTCCCCGGCTCGACATCCGAGCATGCAGCATTTGGAGTAACGCCGCACGGTCGGGCAGCTGATTGAGGGGCAATGATATCCTTGGTGACCGCGTTAAGAGTTGGGAACGGTTCCCTCCGCAGCGGAAGGTGCCTGGTGCTTGATCAGGCTGGGCGAATAATAGTGCCTGAACCCCGGACTCGAAAGCCGGCCCACCGGTGTCTCGTTAACCTGAAGGCTGACGACCACCACCCACCCTGTCGTGGCGGCACCTCAACCGAGACAGTTTGATAACCCTTGTTCTTATAGGCCTGTTCCAAGGCGGCGCGGGCTTGCTCCGACGTCGTCCACAGTGCGGCCAGGTCCAAGAAACGGGTAGACAGCTTCTTCGACCTCCAATCGCAGTGAGGGTTTATGCGCCCCTTGGACGCGATACTCACTAACGTAGAACGTGGTCGACCTCTGTCCGGTCGAGGGGGGAGTTTGTGGTGGCGTTGCCGCGTTGGAGTTAACGGCCGCAGGAGTCCTGGGAACGGCGCGTGGCACACTCGGGGCAGTGACCGCGCAGAGCAGTGGTGGTCAGCGTAGTTAGGATGAGACCGGCACATTGCTCACGACGCATTGTCTGCTGTTCCTGGGGGCCAAGTGTAAACTCTGGATCAGGGAAAGACACGACTGATTGTGCGCTCCACCCTCCGAAACGAGAACAGTGTTTACGTCCTGCATCACCACAGCAGTCTGGAAGGATCTTGCAGCAGAGGTGCAGACCTCGAGTCTAAAGTTATTACTACAGGCTCTAACTCTCTTGGGAGCTAGGAAGGAATGTGTGGCAACTGTGTGACAAGCACACAACGGTCGTGACTGCAATCGTAACACTAAAGGCTTTGACCGCTGGCCCCTGGCTATCACAGCCTTTTGTGCTTGATGGATCTGAACGGCGGAGGCCTGCAGCCGACCTCAAACTTTGATAGAGAATTCGATGGGCGTGGACGGCGAACAACCGGCCTGGAGGAAGATCGTGTCGTGTTCGGGTGCTGATCATCGAAGATGATTCAACGACATCGATCGACTTGCCTCACGCCTTCGCATTTTCTCCGAAGGCAGGTGGTTTTACGGTCACGAGCGCGTTCGATGGGCGGAGCGGCTTGCAGCAAGCGCGCGATCAGTTACCGGATCTGATCGTTCTCGATCTCGCCGCTTCCGCGGATGCCTGGCCTGGAGATCTGCAAGATCCTGAAGTGCGAGGCGGCGACGAAGAACATTCCGGATCTCATTCTACGACTGCCAAGGCGGAAGTGATCGATCGGATCGGCGCTGGAGCTGGCGGGCGTGATGATTATGTGACCAAACCTTTTAGTCCGCGCGAAGTAGAGCTCGCCGGACGAGGGCCATTCTCAGGCGACGCAATCGGGACCTGAGAGATGAGCCGGCGACGATTGGGGCAATTACGATCCGATCCATCGCGTTGCACGGTCAGGTCTCGGGCCAAACCGGTTCTGCAGCTTGACGACGGTCGAGTTCAAACTTTCGCGAGATTATTTGATTCATCCGCGGCGGCCCGGGTTGAACCGCGGGATCGGCTTTTGGCCGAAGTCTGGGGTTATCATCACAAGGTCGAAACCCGCACGATAGATACCCGTGTGCAAAGGCTGCGGCGAAAACTGGGACGCGCGGGAGATCGCCATCGAGACGATCCGCGGGGTTTGGCTGTTACCAGGTTTCGGCGCGAGGTGAGCGCGCTCTGGGAACTGGGCAGGATTAACGGGATCGATTCGGAAATGGCTGGGCGCAGGGAGCGCACTTCTGCTGGAGTCGCAAACCGCCGCCCCTTCATGGGTGGATCTGGCCGCTCCGCGGGTCGTCCGGGCAGGATCGGCATCCAATCGAGCAAGGGACTGCTCGATCCACCTTAAGAGCAGAGTGTGATTCAGCTAGAAGAATTTGAACGTTGGCCACGTTTGCTTCACACCATCGCTCGCTCAATGTTAAGATGAAATCCTACGCGAGCGCGTTTCCCGAGGTGGCGGATGTCTTCCGCTTCCGCCGTATAGACGCGTATCTTCGCCGATGTTCTTGGCGTGATCGCCCCACGCGCTTCAGGAGATAGCGCGCGATGAATAACAAATGGAGGAAGTCCGGGATACGGTCGGGCTGTTCCGCCATCCGCTTGGTCAGGTTAACGGCGATGGCCTGGTTCATTTGATCGATCTCACGGTCGCTCTCGCGCAGGGCGGGCGAGAACCACGTTGCCGTCCGCATAAGCGCGGATGCTGTCGCGAAACAGGCTGATCGCTTCGAAGAAGATTGGGCCAAGAGTAATCGCTTCGTCTAACTCTGGCTCCATTGTGAGTTTGGACGATCCGTTTGGCGATATTAAGCTGCCTGATCGGCGATGCGCTCTGAGGTTACTCCCAAGTTTCATCGTCGAAACGACCTGGCGCAGATCCGGACGACATGGGTTGGAAGCGCAAGAGAATATCAACGCCATCTCCGTCGACTTTCATCTCGAGAGCATCGACCTCTTTCTCGTCCAGAATCGCAATCGCACAAAGCTCCGCATTGCGATCGAGCAGACAACTCATGGCATTTTGCAGGTTGCGATCGGCCAGGCTGGCCATCATCAAGGCGTCAGCGCGCAGGAGTCGAGTGCGCGATCGAACTCGCGCAGAGTATGTCCGGGACGAATCATAATCATTAGCCAAACCTTCCTGTGATGTAATCCTCGGTGCGACTTTCCCTGGGCCGGTTAAACACCTCGGAGGGTCTCGCCGAATTCGACCAGCTCACCGACATAAAAGAAAGCGGTCTTATCCGACACGCGGCTGGCCTGCTGCATATTGTGAGTCACAATTACGATCGTGTAGCGATCGCGTAACTCCGAATGAGTTCCTCGATCTTGGCGGCCGTCGCGATGGGATCCAGGGCCGAACACGGCTCGTCCATCAACAAAACTTCAGGTTCCACCGCGAGGCGCGCGCGATACAAAGCCGCTGTTGTTGACCGCCGGAGATGCTACCCACGGCTTTTTGCAAGTCATCGCTTAACCTCATCCCAAAGTGCCGCCATCCGAAGTGACTCTTCCAGGCGCCGGTTAAGAAGTTTTCGGTCCCGGACACCATTCAAACGTAACCCGACGAGGACGTTTTCCTCGATCGACATCGTCGGGAAAGGATTAGATTTCTGGAAAACCATGCCGACACGTCGCCGAATCACGGCCGGATCGATATTCGCGCCGTAAAGATTTTCTCCATGGAAAAGAATCTCGCCCTGCACCCGCGTCCGCGGGAGTCAGCTCATGCATGCGATTGAGACAGCGAAGGAAGGTTGATTTGCCGCAGCCGCTCGGGCCAATGATGGCTGTAATCGCTTTCGCGGGGATCTCCATGGAGACATTGTTGACCGCCTGCTTTTCGCCATACCAAATCGATAAGTTTTTAGCGCGAAAGACCGGGGCCACGGGAGAGGCGTGGGCAGGGGCCGGGTTCGGTGGTGCGTGCTAGGTCCACTTTTGTGAGGTCGGCTCCGAGGTTGACATCGTCTGAGTTATCATCGTTAGGCGAAATGCGCCGTTCGGCCACGGGTCAGGAATCGAACGATCACGTTAATCAGGAAAATTCCCACGACCAGGACCAATGCTCCGGCCCATGCCTGGCGATGCCAGTCGTCGTAAGGAGAGATGGCATAGCTAAAGATTTGCAGGGGAGGGCGGCGATCGGTTCCGCGAGATCGCGGTTCCAAAAGCGGTTGCCGAAAGCGGTGAAGAGGAGCGGGGCGGTTTCGCCGGCTTATACGCGCAGACGCGAGCAAAATACCAGTGATAATCCCCTTTGAGGCGGTTTTCATCACGATATGAATGATGGTTTTCCAGCGATTAATACCCAGCGCGAGCGAGGCTTCGCGGTAACCAGTTAGGCACGAGTAACAGGACTTCCTCGGTGGTGCGCATGATGAGTGGAATCATCATAAAGCCTAATGCCAGCCCGCCAGCATAAGCCGAGAAGCTTTTGAAGCGCAGGACAATCAAGCCATAAACGACCACGCCCCAGGTAATCGACGGGACGCCGTTAAGCACATCGGCAACGAAGCGCAGTCCCCAGTTGATCCGGGCCGAACCGTGCATCAGCCAGGTAAACCCCACCGAGCACGCCAATGGGCACACCAACGAGTGAGGCAAGACCAAGTAACTCCAATGTCCCTACGATCGCGTTGACCATGCCGCCGCCTTCTCTCAACTGGCGCGGGTAGCTGAGTAAAGAAATCCCAGTTGACGGAAGAAGCGCCACTGGCCAGGAGATAAAAGAAGACCAGGCCCAGCGGAGCGATCACGAGCAAGGCGGAAACGAAGGCAATCGCTGAAGCGAGCGCGCTTTTGATCTTGCGCCAGCGATGATTGTTATCGGTTAATGAGATCATTGCACGGCCTTGGTAGTGCTGGAACCGCCGAGAGTCTTGAGGAAGCAGTTGCGCGACAAGATTGGCGAGAATCGTGATCCCGAAGAGAACAAGCGCAATTGCAAATAACGCCTGGAGATAGAGATCAGTGGTCGCTTCAGTGAACTCGTTCGCGATCACGCTCGCCAGAGTGTAACCCGGCTTGAAAAGGGAGAGCGCAATCTGAGGCGTGTTCCCGATGACCATCGTGACCGCCATGGTCTCACCAAGCGCTCGCCCCAGGCCCAGGATGACAGCGCCAAACAGGCCTTTTTGGCGTAACTCAGGACTGCAATTCGAGTTACTTCCCATCTCGTCGCCCCAAGCGCATAAGCGGCTTCACGTTGAAGGTTAGGCACACTCCTCAGAATCTCGCGCGAGACCGAGTGTAATAATCGGCAGGATCATGATCGCAATAATGATGCCACCGGCGAGCATACTCACGCCGTAGATCGGTCCAGTGAATAGCCCGGTCCAGCCAAAGAACTTCTTCAGCAGCGGAAAAGGATAATCGCGCAGAAAAGGAATCATAACGAAGATTCCCCATAGCCCGAGGATCACGCTTGGAATCGCGGCCAGCATTTCAATTAGCGAACTGATCGGTTGGCGGATCCAAAGGGGCGCCAATTCAGTCAGGTAGAGCGCGGTCGCGATGCTGAGTGGGACGGCGATGATGAGCGCAATCAGCGACGAGACCACCGTCCCGTAAATGAAAGGCAGCGCACCGAATTGCTCCGCAACCGGGTCCCAGGTCGAAGTGGTAAGAAAGTGAAACCCGAACTTACGCATCGGCTGGAGTGACTCACTCGCCAGCTGCCAGCCAACCAGAAACACGAGCACGACCACGGCAAATGCCATCGTCGCGGTCAGCCATTCAAAGGCTTTGTCCCCTAAAACGCGAAGGCGCCGACACCTGACCGGCAAGGCTCGCATCGGCTGATTCTGTGACAGCTACGGACATGTCGGATTAATGCAGGTGGATCGACTGCTCCGCGGGCGATTCGGCAAATGGCAATCGAAATTCGAAATTCGAAAATCGAAAATCATTGGCTGGCTTCTACGTGCCAAGCGCGTTCCCATTTCCGCGTTAGTATTTGATTTCGCCGATGCGCTGCAGGACGCGAGCCTGGAGACTGTCTGGCAGGGGCGCGTAATCCAGATCCTTGGCCATCTTTTGGCCATCGGTCTCGGCCCACTTCAGGAATTCGACCAGTTTCTTTCCTTTTTGCGCATCCTTTTGCTCCTGGTAAACAAGGAGCCAGGTGGCGCCCGCGATGGGATAGGCTCCACTGCCTGAAGAGTTAGTCATCGAAAAGCGAAAGTCATCCGGAACATCCGCTCCCGCCAAGGCAGCCGTCACCGAATCGAGGGTGGGCTTAACAAAATCGCCGCCGGCACTCTTTAGATCGGCATACGGCATCTTGTTTTGGATGGCGTAGATCAGCTCGACATAGCCAATGGAGTTAGGGGTCTGCTTGACCTGGCCGGAGACACCTTCGTTGCCTTTGCCCCCAGGCCTCCCCCGGCCAGCTCACCGAGGTGTTGCTACCGGCCTTTGTTTCCACTCCGGGCTCACCTTGCTGAGGTAGTCGGTGAAGATGAAAGTCGTTCCGCTGCCGTCCGACCGATGCACGACCACGATATCTTCGCCGGGCAAATTGGTCCCGGCATTGAGCGCGGTGATCTTGGGGTCATTCCATTTCGTGATTTTGCCGAGGTAGATACCGGCGATCGTTTCGCCATCGAGCTTGAGGGCTGGGTTTCCGGCAAGGTTGTAGGTTATCACCACGGCGCCCGCGACGGTCGGGATATGGAGTAGTTTGCCGGGCGCTTTGGCCGGATTGTCGTCGCTCATCGGGCCGTCCGAGGCCCCGAAGTCGACCGTTTGCGCCATGATCTGCTTTTGCCCGCCCCCGGAACCGATCGATTGGTAATTAAACCGAACCGAGGGGTCGATCTTGGCATAGGCATCGAACCACTTCGAATAGATCGGATAAGGAAAGGTGGCGCCGGCGCCGTTGATCGTCATCTGGGCGGATGCGGTCGCAGCGAGGCCGGCCGTGAGCAGGCAAACGAGGAGTTTATTCATCGTCCCTCACCCTGCCGCCACTCCTCGACGAAGGGTCAAAATTTTTGATGTTACAATTCGGTGACGCGCCCCTCCGTTGCCTCCATCAGGCCCTTACGGCTCAGGTTTGCCTTGATCTGAATCGCATTTCCGACGGCGCTCGAGGCCCTAATTGCGGGTCATGTCGAGGGCGATTTCCTTTACGGGTTTGTCGTCGTCACGGCCGACGCAATCCGCCGACACTAGGGGCAACCGGGATGAGCGCGACATTGGAACGAAAGGCGCGATGAGCATTAGTCACCGAGAAATTCAAAGGCTTGCTACCCGTGCAGAGGCCGCGGGCGAACGCGGTGCACGCCGGCAATCGTTCTTTGGGCACTGGGTAGGACTACCCACGGGTTGACAACGCCATGAGTCAGCAACCGACAATCCTGGCCCCTTGAATCATCTCGTGCCGAAAATCCCGCAAATCTGCTCGCGGAAAAGGCTCGACACGAATTTTCAGATCTGGTGAAACTTACACATTCGTTTCCCGCAATTGATTATTCGTAGAGCGAGAACGCTTATCCCAGACTAAGTAGAAGTGATCGAGTATGCCTAATCTATCGACGCCGAAAATTCGGCCCTTTCAGCCTGCGCCGCCGGATCGCTATTGCCGGCTCTTCGAGCCAATCGATCAGCCTTTTGACATGGACGTTATGACGAATCTTGGGCGTTCGATGTCGGCCGACGAATCACCTATTCCGAAACCTATGCGCGTGGGAACACCGCCAGCAGGTTATACTTATTTTGGACAGTTCATCGACCACGATATTACGAGGGACGACACCTATTTGCTTGCCGCCTCTTCAGACTTAAGAGATATCATTAACAAAGGCGGCGCTCGACTCGATCTCAATCACCTTTACGGCGACGGGCCAGCTTCGTATTGCGACGGGCATTTGTACGACGGCCCTCTTTTCGACTTGGCAAAACGAGATTACCCAATGGATCGCTTTTTGATCTCTGGATGAAAGATGACCAGCCGCAAGCAGCTGACAATCGCACTCCGGCGAACGCGATTCTGCGGCAACTGTGCGTCATGATTATGATGCTGCATAATCTCGCCGTTGAAGATTTGAAAAAGAAGCAACCGTCTTTGGGGACGTTTGAGCTTTTGCGCAGGCGCGAAATCGGGTCCGGTGGCAGTATCAGTGGCTGGTGCGGGAAGATTTCCTATATCACGTCTGTGGCTACAACGTGTTTAAGGAGGTGGTGATCGAAGGTCGCACCTTGATAGATTGGGACACGGAATGCTTTTCCGTTCCGGTGGAATTTGCGCAAGCCGCTTTCGCTTCGGGCACAGCATGGTTCGGCCTTCTTATACGCTACCGTGATGATACCATCCCGGTGTCGCTGACAGATCTTTTCTCGGGCCCAAACCAAAGGGACCGCTCGATCCCGAAATGGCTGTCGATTGGCAGAAATTCCTTGAAGTCGGGCGCGTCGCAGTTGAAAACGCGATGAATATTGATAGTGCGATCGCCCCGCCTCTTTTTGGCCTGCCGAAGGAGCATGTCTCCCATTTCAAAGTCTCGACCCAGCCAGCCTTCCTCCGGAACTGCCCGTTCGGACCCTTCAACGTGGTGCTGTCACGATGCTGCCAACGGAGAGACCGTGGCTGAAAAGCTAGGACGCAAGATTCCATTGCGGGAGGAACAAGCTCCCCAAAGGAACGCCTGACCCATGGCCGTTCCTTGATAAGTTAGGACTAAGTGGAAGGACTCCCCTCTGTGCATTACCTACTGCTCGAGGCCGAAATCGAAAAGACTGGAGTCACTCTCGGGACGATTGGTAGTCGAATCGTGGCCGAAGTGATCGAGGAGCATTACGTGCTGATCCGACGTCTTACCTCGTGAATACCCCTAAAGGTTGGAGACCAGAGCCTTGAGGACTTCGACCGGGAGGAGATATCAATCGAATATATGAAGGATGTGGCGATTGTGGTCGGCATGAGTCGGGATGGCGCTGGGCCCAGCGACTGAAATCTGCGTGCAGGCGCTTAGCCTGGAAGAACGCAGAGAAGCGATTATTCCAGCCGAGCGTGCTTGTCATCGTCTCAATTGGCGCGGCGCTCAGCGCCGTGTGGAGGAATGCCGCCGATGGTTTCTTTCTGCGGTGGTCGCGACCATTGGCCTGAGTTCTTAAAGCGCGTCCGTTTGACGGAACCCGAGTTGTTGCAGCTGGCGGAACCGGTAATGATAATCGGCGAGCGACTACCAAGTTGGGAGAAGACGTTACGCAACCTGATTGGCGGCCTGGCGACGAGCGAGAAGCGATTGCCACCTGGAGTGACAGATATAAAGCGATTTGTCGTGCCAGTGGTCGAGTATTGCTGGCGCGGGCTATCGAGTTCTTCTCCAGATCTAGAGTTATTCTCGCATTCGGCCCGGGCGACATGGAAACAACTGCTTTGCGCGCGGCTTGCTCAAAGTGGCGCGCCAAATTTTTGCATGGGAGAATGAAAACCTGGTTATGGGCAGAAGGTCAACTTACAATCCAGCATCAGATCGTCAGGACATCATTCTGGCTGTCTTGACTTATTAAATCGGTATCCTGCTTTGGCACGTCTCTGGGCCAGGCAGATCGATCATTGGACGTCTTTTTGTAAGTGACGTTCTAACTGATACGAAGGGAGTTCCTCTGCAGTCACGGAGTTGCCGATTCAAGCCAGCGCGAGGCAGTAACGAAAGTTACCCCTGGAGTTGTCTGATCTGCACCGCGGTAATCGTTCCGTGCTCCAGATGCGCTTCCGAGATGGTAGTCTGTGGTTTTACAAACCGCGGTCAGGATCGGATGAGTATGCCTGCGTACGAACTGCTACGGCTAATTAACAAGGCCGGCTTTTCCAAGCCCGCTGAGGATTGTCCGGTCATTCCGGGAGAGCGGCACTCTTGGATGGAGGGGTTGGGCACAAAGCCTCGCGCAGCAAAAAGAAGTAGAGGCGTTTTTCTACCGGGGCGGAGCACTACTTTATCTCGCGCATATCTTTCGGGCGGTGGACTTGCACGCAGGCAATCTGGTCGCGCACGGCGAACACCCGGTCTTGGTCGACTGCGAAACCTTCCTCCATCCGGCAACGCCCGTTCCCACACTGGCCCGGTGGAGTATGAGTCCTCTGGTGCGCACCGGGTTATTGCCGGCGCGGTTAGAGCCGATGGATGAGCGTGAAGAAATCACGGCGTTTGGCAGAGCGGAGCCTGGGCCCCATCGCCAGGAATGGCGCGGTCGTGCACAATTTGCCGGTCAATTTATTGAGGATTTTCTGCGCGGATTCACGGATATGCATTCGATCGTCGCGAAGAAAGACCTTGTGACTAAGGCGATGAAGCTATTCCCCCAAAGTGGGCGCGTCATTTACCGACCTACACAGTATTACCAAGCTGTCTATGATAACTCTCTGGCTCCTGGAACCTTGATAAATGGATTCGATCGCAGCATGTTTTTGCACGCCGCCTGCCGCCCGGGCCCTATCCCGCAACGATGTCTGCAAAGTGAGGTCACCGCGCTCGCGGATGGGGACGTGCCCCTCTTTCGGGAACGACGGCCTCGCCTCGTCCGCCACCTTCAGCGGCTGCGATGCGCCTTCCTAACGAAGCGTATTCAAACGCTACTTCGTCGGGAATGCGACTTATGCCGGGTATAGGTGCCAGCTGCATTGCCAGTATTTCTTTGCTTCAAAACGAGCCTGGTCAGGGATCTCGCCTTGCTTCGGTAGAATCACCGTAATGACGTTCCGAGCGTCTTCGACGTGGTTTTCGCATGATGAAAACCTCGACCTCTTTCGGAATGATCGAATTGACCCGCTTCTTTGAGTGCCTGTTTTGCTTTCTCGCGATCCGTCTTGCACTCTTCTCGCCGGGCAAGGGCAGCGGCGCTGCCGTCAAGCAGCTTGCAAAGGTTAAAGGTGACGTCCTTGAAGGCACCGTCATCGCTAATTGGCCAACTATTCATTTTCTTCATTCTCATTTAGTTTGTCAGTCATCTGCTATCGGTTGACATGCGACCGTCGCAACGACGCTACTCGTGTAACCATCGCCTCGAAGATTTTTGGTAGCGCACCTCTCCTCGGATCCGGTCGAATCTTGGATCGAGAGCCAACGACCCATAGTCCAACCAGCCATTGGCGAAGGCCCTGTTCAGATAAGTAAGGCTGGACTCAACCTCTCCCGAGTGAAGCTTCGATCGCCGCCAATCGATAGAGTATTTGCTGGGTGATTCGGCGCCTGTTCCAATGCCGCCTTCTCATCCGCCAAACTACGTTGCAGGATTTCCCTGGCCGCATCATCGTCCATTTCTTGCATCGATCGGCCAAGAGCGGATTGATAGCTCATGCAGTCATAGGATGAACCGCCGCCGTTCGGGTTTTCCTTGTCTCAAGTCGATGTAGCGCTCTTTTTGCGTCCGCAAAATTGCGGAAAAAAACTCAACCTGTGCGGCCATCTCTCTTGCGGAACGATGATTGGGATAGCGTCCAATGTTGTCCTGGTAGATCTTGCGCGCGGCCGGAAGATCTCCCTGGAGTAACTTCAAGCGGCAAAGGCCGATCCAACCTTCTGGAGTCTCCGGATACAAATCGCTAACCCGGCGGTAATAGGTCTCCGCCTTTTCATCGTCTCCTAACGCCGCCCAGGAATCGCCGCAGATGGATTCACAATCAGCCGGACGGGAACTCCAATGGCCACAAATCTCGCTCCAGCGGACAGCCAGATCAGGCCGGCCACAGGTTCGATCAATTAGTGACAATACCGACCGCGCCATAGAGAAACCTCGCCCGTTTCGAGTTCTCTAAGTGCCTCTTCGCGAGCTTCGACAAAATCGCCTTGCAAGTAGAAGAGACTTTCCAATGCGCGATGGGTGGATTCGAGATTGCCATTCAGAGCTACTGCCTCTCCGTCCATATCGCTCGGCTTTCTCCAGGAGCTCGCGATTTTGCGAACCGAGCGCGGCCTTGTTAACTGCTGCCACCACGAACCCCGCCCGCGCGACGGCAGATTTGGGCGCCAACTCGATTGCGCGACGATAACATTCGAGAGCGCGGTCAAAATCGGCAGTCGTTTGATGACTTAGTAGCTCGTCACCCGCGCGCAGAAATTCGTGCGCGCCGGAGTTAGTAACTGCCGGGTCGTCCGACGATGCCACCGTTTCACTGCCGCTAAGGACAGAAAACATCTCTTTGGCAAGCTGTCGGGCCAGGATCGTTGGTCAAATTCGCGCCAGTGTCCAGTTCGAGTATCCCGCGCCAGCAAAACTTGACCGGAGTTAACGTCGCTCAAGCGCAGCGATATTCGCCACTTCTTGCTGACCTGACGCAGCGTTCCGGTGATGGCAGTGCGGACGCCGCTTTCGATTGCGACCTCGCGCAAGTCATCACGGTTCCCCGCGCCCGGAAAGCCGGCCGGTCCATTCGTCTTCGCGATCACACGAGAAGTGCCGAGGGTCGCAAGATTGGAAGCCAGGGCTGACGCAAAGGACCGCGCAAAATCGTTATCTGGTTGCGCGGTTTCGAGATTTAGAAAGGGAAGAATCGCAATCGAATGCGTGGCTAACTCATCTTCACGGACAGTTTGTGCGAGTTTCCGAGTTTCGATTTGGCGGCCGATGGCCAGGCAACCAATGATAAGTGTGGCGGCGAGGCTGCTAGCGACAAGCGGGTTGCGTTTGCTCCAGCGCCAGACTCATGCCGGTGGGGAAACAGGCCGGGCGATGATGGAACGGCCTTCGAGCCAGCGCTCGAGATCTTCGGCAAGGTCGGCGGCGGAAGGATAAGCGCGCCGCGGGTTCGCGTTCGAGGCAGCGGGCGCAAATCGTTTCCAAGTCGCGATCGGCCGTTTTGACTAACGAACGTAGCTTTGGCGCGGTGTTCTCCGATGCCTGTTGGATGACGGCGATGGCATGTTCGCCGAGGAAAGGTGGCCTGCCGAGCAAGTAAGTCGAACAGGATTGCTCCTAAGCTATAGATATCGGCGGTTGGCTTAAGGGCGGCAGCCGGTCCATGGGCTTGCTCGGGGGCGATAAAACCGGGAGTGCCAAAGATCGTCAGTGTCCGGGTTAGATTGGTTTGAGTATCAGCCACTTGGCGAGGCCAAAGTCGCTGACCAATGGTTCGCCACGGCCATCGAGGAGAATGTTACCGGGTTTTAAATCCCGATGAAGAATACCCTGACGATGGGCGTATTGCACCGCACGCGTCACCCGGGCCATCAGCCTAACGATCTCCGCGGAAATTACCCTGTAACGACGGCGCCGCCTGCCTGAAGACTGCCGCCGGCGGCGAACTTCATGCTAAAGAAGGGCGTTCGATCTTCGCCCTCGCTCACCTCGTAGATGGGCAGAATATTGGGATGATCAAGGCTGGCCGCGGCTTCGGCTTCGCGCCGGAATCGAGCCAGAGTCTCGAGGGAATCGGCGTGGTAACTGAGCAGCCGCTTGACCGCCACGATGCGGCGGGAATGTCGCTGGCGGGCCCGATAAATCACACCCATGCCGCCACGGCCAATCTCTTCGAGGATTTCGTAGTTACCGAGCCGCCAACGAGTATCGGGCACGGCGATGGCCTCGAGCGTGGCGCTGAATTCAGCGGTGTTATCGATCTCCGTACCCAGACCGGCATTGAGCATGCAGGCAAGACAGAGACCGTCGGCGATCCGTGGGAATCCCGTGGCAGTTAGGGCACTCTTTGGTCACTCCTTCGACACTGATGAAGGAGTCAGTCAGGCCACAGATATTCATTTGGGGCGCTCAGTATGGTTAGGAGAATCTGTCGGGAGTGGTCGTGTGCAGGTTACATTCGTTTTAGAAATTAGGCGGAGGTGCCGGCGGCGAGCGCGCTGCAAAGGTAGCGTAGCTCTTCGTCGATCTGTTCGGGGCTTTCAATTGTCTCCGCCACTTCTGCGCGCAGAAAGTAACGATAACGCTCGCGGAATTGATGCACCAATCGCTTGATCTCGGCATAGAAACTCCTAGCCTCTTGCGCGAGCGGCAGGTAAGAGACTTCATCGCGCTCCGCGAGCAGAAGACCGCTAAGACTATCGAATAAGCGGCGGCGTCCGCGGCTCTCGCATTCCTCCTCGAGCCGGCGCAGCGCTTGTTCGACCACGGTCGCGGCCCAGCGCAAGTCGAAGATTCTTTCCGCCGGCCAATCCTGGAGCACGGAAGCTGGGATGGTTAGTCGGGAAGGTGATTCCGCCATCCATTCGTCCCAGGAAATAAAATAAAAATCGCCACCGCGTTTCTTGGCGTGGGCTTTGGCGTGCGCATCCGCGAGGAAATTCTGGAGAGAGCGCCGGAGAAGGAGAGCGAAATCGTCCCCGCGCCGGGTCGGCTTGTCTCAGCAGGTTACCTTGCAGGATCATGAGAAAGAATTCCTGGGTCAGGTCCTGGGCGTCGCTGATCGAGTAACCCCGGCCACAAATGAAGGAATAAATCGGCTCGCCAATAGATTCGGCAAAGTTGCGCGAGGGCATCGTTAGCTTTGGTCTCGTCCGATCCGTCACGGACCGACGTCAGAATGAGACTCCAGCGAGTCGTGACGAATTGCCGCGGCGACGCTCGAGTGTTGGCACCGGGGTCAGTGCTCATCGGGGCCGAGTTTCTCTCGAAACTCGCGCTGGCGACAAGCAGTAAATTCAAGGCTGAGCCAGGGAATGCCAGCTTCGCGGCCGGGAGAAGGTAAATTTGGTCGCAGGGGGCTCGTGGCCAAACCAGGCGATCACCTCGGTGTCCGGGGGTAAGAGGGAATAGCCGCCCTTTGCGGTCCTCGGCACGTCGTGCCCGAGGTGAACCACCATTGACAGAAGAACAAGCTGCCGATCGCTCAAGCCAACTCACGTCTCCCATTACTACGAAAACGTCGAGATCAAGTTCCGAGGAAGCGGAGAAATTCTGAATGCCAGCCCTTTCTCCATGGCCTCAGGTCAAACTTGCGCAGCCAACATGAAGGAGGATCGCGCCGTGCACGCGTATTCTTTAGGCCGAGAACGATCTCGCCATCTCGCCTGAGACTGCATGGTCCCGTTACCCCGTTTTTAGTTCCGACATATTGCTTTCCGCGTCAGCGTCTCGGAGGTGAAGCTAATCCAGGCAAATTTCGCCAGAAATCTGACCAAACTGTAATCTTTATTCAGTGACAAGTAATTTCGGCGTTTGATAGCATTTGAAAGGTTTAGCTTCTCTAGACGCCGCTCAGCCACCGGCGCGGTCGTCGTCTCACTCAACTTATAAGGAAGAAAGAATATCAAAATGAAGAAGGCCAAAAATCGGTTTGGATTCATTGATCGGCGCGTCCTCGGCGCGCTTTTGTGTTTGCTCGGTCTGGTGCTGGCGTTCTTTGCCACTCGCAAAGAACGCCGTCGCTCAAGGCCAATCGTCAGAAACCCCAGTCGTCAAAGGCATCTATCGCGGCTTGGCGCCGGTGGTGCAGTTTCGACATCTCACCGCCTACTGCGCGAGCATGCCGGCCGCTCCAGGCCAATCCGGCCACCAAGGCCTGAAGACGAAGAACGCGACATCCTTCCCGTTCAAGCTCCGTTTTGCGCCTGAGCTTGATCCGGTGCTTCAGACGACCGTGAGCGGAACGGATGGACCGGGCACGGAAATCCCAGGGCCGATAGTTACCTTTAATGGCCAACCCGGCACCGGCGCTGTCCCGCCGGACCCGAACGGCGCGGTTGGTCCAAACCACGTCATGACCATCTGCAATCTGACCTTCCAGATCTTCGACAAGACCGGCACACTCATTCTTTGGCCCGGCCGCGAACAACACCATTTGGTCTGGGTTTGGCGGCGCCTGCCAGACTGCACAATGCTGGCGACCCGGTAGTCGCTCTACGATCGCGGCGCGGATCGGTGGTTTGTGATGCAGTTCACCGCCGGCGGTCCGACCTTCTTTAACTGCGTGGCCGTTTCCCAGACTAACGATCCGACAGGCTCATGGTTTCGATATGCGATCTCCACCGGAGCCAATTTTCCCGATTATCCGAAGGCAGCCGTCTGGCCGGATGCGTACTACCTTAGCACGCGCGAATTCCTCGGCTCGACATTCAAGGGCGTCGGAGCATATGCGCTGAATCGCGCACAAGCCTTGGCCGGAGACCCGAACGCCCAGGTGATCTCCTTTCTCGCACCACCGGCCCCACTCTATGCGGTGGGCGACGGATTGTTGCCGAGCGACTGGGATGGCCCGACTCCTCCGCCCGCGGGCAGCCCGAACTACTATCTTGGCTCACAGGATAATGGTGCGGGGTATGGCGCGCCTACGGATGCGCTGAACCTGTATAAGTTCCATGTCGATTTTGCGAATCCGCCCGCTTCTAGCTTCGGTTTGACCAACACCATTCCGGTGGCGGCGTTTAACTCTATCCTGGGGATTTGCGGTGGCACGGACGGGCGCGACTGCATCCCGCAACCGAACACGACGGTTAAGATCGATCATCTCGGCTATCGGCAGCGACCCACGTTCCGACTGGCCTATCGTAACTTTGGCGATCACGAATCGCTGGTTACCAACCAATCGGTTTCTGCGGGAATGGCCCGAATGGCGAAGTGTCAGGCATTCGCTGGTGGGAATTGCGTAGTCCAAATAGCAGTCCGGTAATCTTCCAGCAGGGCACTTATGCGCCTGGCCTGACCGACGGCATCCATCGCTGGATGGGTAGTATCGCGATGGATGGTCAGGGTAACATGGCTCTGGGTTATAGCGCTTCCAACGGCACCAATCCCTCGGTCTTTCCGAGCGTTTTTTACACCGGCCGATTGGCCGAGCGATCCACTCGGCACGATGCCGCAGGGTGAAGGAATCATTATTGCCGGAACCGGCTCTCAGCTGACCGACTTTCCATCGCTGGGGTGACTACACCTCACTCACAGATTGATCCGACGGATGACCTCACCTTCTGGCACGTCAATCGAATGGGTTCCAACGACGAGCTCCACTGGGTGGCGGTTGCGCGTCGGCAGCCTTCAAGCTCGCTTCGGCAGTCGATACGGTGACCGTTACTAAGGCCCAGTATTCCATCTCGGCCAGCAAGCTTACCGTGCAGGCGACCGACTCCAATCCGGCGGCGGTCTTGACTGTCAAGGTGACGAGTTCGGGTCAAATCCTCGGGACGATGCAGACTCGGGGGATGGTAAGCTACCAGCTGAAAAAGCCCGGAATTCCGAATCCGGTAAATGTCACGGTCACGAGTAATCTGGGCGGGAGCGCCAGCAAAGACGTCCAAGCGCGCTAACCGCTGTTGGTTCTTAATTCCGGGAGTCGTCCCAACCGACTCCCGGAATGCTTAAGGCAAAGCGCATTCGAGCTAACCGCCGAATGCCCTTTGAGTTTCTGCGTCTGCTCAGCGGTCGATTACGAGTAGGTCACGGGTTCTGAACTTTTGATGAGGACATAGTTCGCGAACGGTTGGATCAAGAACGCGGACATTAATATCGTCAAGACCAATCGCGGCCACAGTATCCCTTGACCGAATAGAATGACCAACTCCTCCGGCAGTCGTCCCATCCGACTGCCGGAAGGCTGGAGAAAGAAAAGGGAATCAGCAAGCTCGGTACCTGGCGGAGTAACGCCCACTCCGCAACCTAACGAACGAAAGTCTGACCGTTAGGTCGATCTCCTTCGGAAAGGACTACGGTTGCAGCCGAGCCGCGGCTCGATCGACCTCTCGAACAACATTCGGTGTAGCCGGGGCTACGAGTAACTCTTACTCCGGTCCTCCGAAAGTTGCCTGCAGTCCCGAATCGTGAATCACTACTGACCACCCATGGGATCTGGCATATTCTCGGATCTGTTCGATCCGCTCCTGCCGGGCCGACACCTCTTTGCTCGAGGGCGGCCAAACGCGGTCGAGTTCATTCCCGAATACCCGGCACGATTTGCGGATCTTCAGCCTTTCCTCAATGCGGCGCGTGAGCAAATCCATCGGCGGTAAGGTGACCAAATATTATCTTCGCTGGCGAGCCTTATTTTGAGGGCGGCTAATTATCTGATTGCGGTTCAGGTGCATAGTGACACGGATGAGTTCTTCGATGTCGTCAGTGCCGAAAGAAGAAGCAGTTAAAGCTTAAAGGTTGTTCCTTGAAAGCAAGAACGCCCTTGGCCTTCTGAGGCCGAGGGCGTTTTATATCTACGAAGCGAACCGTCGGAGTTTAAGGGGCGCCGATCCGCGGGAGCCGCTCTCGAAATTCTACGAGACAGCTCCCGCGGTTTAATTTGAGCCGCACCACCACTCGACATCGAGCTTCGCCCGCAACCTGGTGCTCGCGCGTCCCTTCTGCGCGAACATTGCCCCACGTCCGTCCCCGTAAGCGAACAGTCTCCACCCGTGAGAGTTCGCAAAATCCTTTACCTGCATGTAGCGATTTTTGCATCGGGCCAGACTTCGACGGAGTTCTTCATCTCGAACGACATAGACTCCCCTGTCTCTCGAGGGCATCCGTGATTTGATCTGCCAGAGATTCCATTTACCGCTGAAGTCGCGGTTTGTCGGGACGTGCACCGGATTTGACTTATTCATTCAATCTTCAAATGAGTCGACGAAGGCCACGCTCGTCCCCGTCTGCGCTAAGCCTCTGCGGTGATTTGTTTTTCGGAATGAAAATCTTTGGAGCAGAAGATAGCCATATGTTCTTACAGCTTGATCATCTTAGCTGGTGATACAGCCGACGATTTTTCCAAATCCGAATTGAATGCATAAACGGCGGGCTGCGCCGCATAGTGTGCGGCCGGCTCTGACTAGAAAGGGAAACGAAATGAAGAAACAACTTCTAACTATCGCACTGGCGCTGGTAGCGCCGTTTGCCTTCGCGCAAACATCATCAACCACAACAACAACGACGACGACGACGGAAGCGTACTGGGACGATCACAACCTACACCCCTGGAGAAACAATCGTTCTCAAGGAGACCGCTGGACCGAGGACGTATCGCTTTGGCAAGACAGTCACCTATGTGACCCGCAGTGGGTACGGTTGCTCGACGAAGACGCGGTTAAAACCCGCATTAAAGTCGGTATCCCAGTCCGGGTTCACTACGTCGGCGAAGGTGATGCCATGATGGTGGATCGCGTGGTTCTGGACGAAGATTGATCTGCGTCCAGAGGTAAGGCTATGACCGTCCCGTCCGGAACGGAGTAGATGTGAGCACAGGCTGCGGCGGCCACCAGCTTTGGTTGGCCGCCGTTCGTCTGTATTAAATGCGTGGTTCTCCCGTTCAAAGGCAATATCATCGGTTGAGCGCGTAGACAATGCCCATCCGTACGATGACGCTGATCGGGAGCGCTCCGCCCGAATCCTTTAGGGCTAGGTCTTTGACCTAGCTGAAGGTCGAAGTTTTTCAATGGGAGTATAAGCCAAACTCGAATCAAGCTGCGACGTTTGTCGGGCAATCTGAACAGCCGGCAGCTTTGAGTGACTCCTCCGCGACCACAGAAGCAGATCTAACTGGATGACGAATGCCTGCAACCAATCGATGTCCATGTTGACGATATCGCTTTGAAGGGTGATTGGTTTCGCGGTTTCGACGCAGGGTCATTCTCATTTATACGGCCAGTAAACGGTTTGCAGGCTCTCTTGAACGGGAGGAGTGGATCCCGCATGAGACATGCATGAGTTATATGCTCGGCGTTACGCGCGACCAGGGTTGACCCAATGATCGCCCTTCGCGCCCAATGATGAGCCTATTACACGACCGCCGCGGTTGCTTCGCGAATTAGCTTCCAGACAGCCGCCAGGTGCGCTTCGGTCGTGAGGATGTTTCCGAGTCCGAGCCGCAGGCAGGGCCGCCCGCGGAGCTTGGTCTGAGTCAGGTAAGTCTGGCCAGAGGCATTTAAGCGCTCCGTGAGGGCGGTAACCATATCGGCATCGGAATTGATCGGGGCAAAACAGACTACGCCCATGGCCACCGGCGCCAAAACTTCAAAGCGACCATCCGCATTCAACCACTCGACGAAGAGTTGCGCGAGGCGAAGGTGTTCGCGAATGCGCGCGGCCATGCCTTCGCGGCCAAAGGTTCGCCAGACCATCCAGGCTTTGAGGGCACGGAAGCGGCGCCCGAGCGGAACACCGTAATCCATGTAGTTAATATCGGCGCCGATTGAATCATGACGCAGATATTCTGGAACAAGTGAAAAGACATCACGCAGACGGGAAATATCTTTGACGTAGAGCACACTAAAGTCGAAGGGCACGAAGAGCATCTTATGAGGGTTGATGACTAACGAATCCGCTTGCGGCCAGGCCGCCTTTACCCAGGCCGCTTCCGGTAGCAAAGCGAGTCCACCACCATAGGCGGCATCGATGTGCAGCCAGAGGCCGTGCTCCCGACAGATCGCTGCGATCTCAGCGACCGGGTCAACACTCGCAGTCGAAGTGGTTCCAACCGTCGCAACCACTGCCAGGGGATGAAAGTTTTGCGCGATATCCGCCGCGATCGCCTTTCGCAATTCCGCGGGTTCCAACCGAAAATCTGCATCGCTCGCTACCCGAATGACATTTCCTTCTCCGATCCCTATGGCGATAGCTGCTTTCTCAACCGAGCTATGGCTCTGATCGGAAGTGTAGATTCGCAGAGGCGCCAGGTCCTGACCGATCAGACCTCGCCGGCGTGTTGCCTCCCCGCGTTTTCTCGCGCCGCGGCGAGCGCGTGCAGGATGGCAATCGACGCCGTATCATAAACCACTCCCGCGAATGTTTCCGGTAAATCAAGCTTCACTGCCGCAACCATTCCAGGACAACAGTCTCAAGTTCGGTCGCGGCCGGCGAGGTACGCCAGCGTCATCGCATTCACATTCAAGGCCGCGGTCAGCATCTCCGCGATGATCCCGGGAGAAGTCGTGGTTGACCCAAAGTAACCCATGAACCGGGGATGGCCCCAATGAACGATGCCGGGGAGGATTAATTGCTCGAAGTCACGCCAAATGGCTTCGAATGACTCACCGTTCTCCGGTGGGTCTGTTGGTAAAGACTTGCTGATTGTGCCGGGCGCAGTCGTGGAAGAGACGGCACGGTCGTCGATCTTCTCGCGATAATCCGCGATCCAATCGGCGATTTGATGGAGTTGCTGACGGAATAACTTTCAGGCGAGACGTCGCCGAGAGGCTCTAGAGACATGGGAAAGGTTGAAAGAATTGTGCGTTCGTTACAAGAGTTACAAGGGTTACATCGTTGAGAGTTAGGCCAAATTCATTTCCGAAGTTCGACGCCGCCTGCAGCCGCAACCAGGCAACGACGGCATACGCTACTGCGGCTTTGTAAACGTTCCGTCATTTGAGTTCAGCAAGAGGGAGCTCATCGGAGAAGGTGGCGGCCCTACACGTGACTTTTGAGGCAGTTCGCAACGTTCGTCAAGTTGTAGCCAGGGCGATGGACCTCAGCTCACCCTTGGGGAACTAGACAGGATAAGCAGGATTTTCAGGATTTGTCCCCGAAGGGACGGAGCCTTGAGAGCCCGGCCTCGCCCCGCACTGCGGGGCTGCGTTACGGGTCCCGTCCGCGCGCTCGGTAAAGACGACACAAGGTCGCTCGCGCCCTGGCACTGGCCGGTTTAACGCGCTCGCAGATTAGTCCCTAGGATCTCGCCGGGCCCTCAGCGGAGTGGTGGCGAAGCCAGCTCAGGCGACCGGGGTAAGGAAGCAGAGCTGGTCGAGCTGGTAAGCGTAATGGGCGTAGCGAAGAAACCAAATGGCGTATCCGACCCGGTTGGTGTCGAAGATGATCCGGGAAGGCGGACTGTAGATCAGGCCGCAGCCGGTGAATGAACGCGGCGAGATTACTGATTAGAGGAACGGCTGCTCGTCCTGTGAGTGAGTCAGCTTCGGCGGGCGCATTCGCCCAGGAGAGCAAGCGCCCCGGAAACCAGGTGTGTTTAGTCACACCAATGCTTTCGAGCAGTTGCCGTAGGATGGCACGACCAGGATGGGTTTGGTTTCCAGTCGCTCCCCGCGTTCTGAAGGTGGCTTTGGCTGGTTCCTGAGTTGGGGACTGCAAGTCATGAGCCCAGAAAAGCGCATTACGCGATTTGTAAGGTTCTTCTTCGACGAAACGATGACAGACCGTTGTGCGGCATGAGCCGCACTCCCATCTCGGTCACCGAGCCGCGGCGAAAGAAGTGGCGTTCGTCCGTATATTTCTTCCTGAGCACAATCCTAACTGGCACTGCGTAATCGCTCCTTTGAGCCGTCTCGCGAGTTACCGGGTCCGATGGATTCGGCAAGCGTTTCCAGCGTATTTAGCGGATCGGCATGTAAGTCCTCTCTCTCGTAACGCGCACAACTGTGGTCCGTCCGCTGACCATCCAGCTGATGGAAATGTTCAAGTCACACATCAACCGGCGTTGGAGAATCCGGATTAACTCTCGCCGTCTGGAATGAGATCGCTCTCAGCAGCAGGTTGATCGGTTTGGACTTTTTCCGCCTTGAGGGCATCCGCGATTTCAAACTCACATTCTCATAATTCTGCGTGATAAAGTTACGACAGTAATGATAGAGCGAGACCAGGGTCGCGCCTGGGTGTCGGAGAGTAGTTAGGAACCGCACCCTTCCGCCGCCGCCCCAGTCGAGGAGCGCGCGGTCGGGAAGAAAATGTTGATGGGCCGCCCATCGATCGCCGAGGAGCTCTCGGCCTGGGCCGGCGAAAATCGGGGTCCGATATACGGTGCGGGTAAAGTCATAGATGTGAGCTTTCAGGAGCAATTTCAGCCAGGTGTTGCCGGTTTTTTTCGGTGCTGGCGATGATGATCTTCATGGCTGCGACTAGCTTTTGAGCATACGCCCTATTCTCGATTTTCGAATGGCATTTTGCCGAATCGCCCGCGGAGAGGTCGATCCACGTCTGCGACCCTCACCTCAATCCTCTCCCTAGGGGAGAGGAGGACGCGCTTAGCGCCAGGTGAGTGAGGGTGGGGTGGAAGAGGTCCTAGGCGTCCCAATCGTCGCGGCAATAAGGCCGACTCCCACATTCCATTCATGAGACGAGTCGATTTTTAGTCAGCGGAGCCCATTTCAAGGAACGGCGCTTTGCAAGCGCCGCGGCGGTTGCAAAACCGCCGTTCCTTGGTTTTCACCGGTCAGCTTTGCCGTAGCGCCCGACAGAGCGACCGGGCAGTTTTGGATTCGTCTTCTGGCGCAGTCGGGCAAACCGCGCGAAACTTTAAGCGGATCTTTCTGCCGCGCAGAGGCGGCTAAAACGGCCGCGAGAAACGAATCTCAATCGGCGCCTACTGCAAATACATGTCGAAATCGGTTAAAACCTCAAACGTTCAGGAGGTCGAGGAACGCTTCCGTCTCCTCGTCGAGAACGTCAGTGATTACGCCATCTTTATGCTCGATCCCGAGGGACGGGTAATGACCTGGAATAAAGGCGCTGAACGACTTAAGCAATACCGGGCGGACGAGATCATCGGGCAGCATTTTTCGAAATTCTATCCGCTCGAAGACATCGCCCTGCGGGAAGCCGAAAAGGAGCTCGAGATCGCGATCACGCAGGGCCAGGTGGAAGATGAGGGCTGGCGCATTCGGAAGGATGGCACACGCTTTTGGGCATTGGCGCTGATCACGGCGATCTATGACGACAGCGACCGGCTGGTCGGTTTTGGCAAAGTTGCCCGCGACCTGACCGAGCGGCGAATGGCCGAAGAAGAGTTACGCTCGAGCGAAGAACAGTTTCGCCTCCTCGTCGATCGAGTCGAAGAATACGCCATCTACCTCCTCGATCCAGATGGCCGGATCTATGTCCTGGAACAACGGCGCGGAGAAGATAAAGCAATATTCGGCTGAGGAGATCATCGGAAAGAATTTCGCTTGTTTCTATACGGCAGAGGATGCTGGCCGCCGGAAAACCGCAGCACTAACCTGGAAATGGCCGCGCAACATGGTCATATCCATGACCAGGGCATGCGCGTCCGAAAAGATGGGTCTTTTTTCCAGTCGATGTTGTGATCACGGCACTTAAGGATGACTCGGGAAAATTACGTGGCTTTTCCAAAGTCACGCGCGACTTATCCGATCAAATCCGCGCGCGCAAATATGAAGCGGAAAAAATGGCAGCGGTGAAAGCGAATGAAGCCAAGGATGAATTCCTGGCGAAGCTAAGTCATGAGCTGCGCACACCCCTGACGCCAGCGCTCGCGGCAGCGGATTTCATGGCGGAAAACATTGCCGAGTTACCGCAAAAATTCAGCACCGAGATTAATGTGATTCGGCGGAATGTTCGACTGGAACGCGCCTGATCGATGATCCTGCTCGACCTCACCCGGGTGAGCACGGGCAAGATAGAGTTACACCAGCGGCGGGTTGACGTGAGATTCGATCGCGCGGGACGCGCTCGATCGCGCGCTCCGATATTCATCGGAAAAGTTGATCATCAATACTGACTTCACCGCCAAGGATCACTTCGTCTGGGGGGGATCCGGTTCGCCTGGAACAGGTCTATTGGAATCTGATCAATAATGCGGTCAAGTTTACGCCTGCGAATGGTGAGATCAGGATCCAGACTTGGAATCCAGGATGGCGAATTCAATTTTGCCATTACCGACACTGGCATCGGGATTGACGTCGACAAACAGAAGTCGCTCTTTACTGCCTTTGAGCAGGGCGAGGCGTGGCATTTCCCGACGTTTTGGAGGACTCGGGTTAGGCCTGACCATTTGCAAGAACCTGGTCGAGACTGCATGGCGGCACCATCCGCATCAGCAGTCGCGGCCGCAAGCATGGGCACGACCGCCTCCGTTAGTCTTAAGTCCTATCTCGGGCCGGAAGTTTCCGTCCAAGACGAAGTCAGCTTACCGACGGGTCCTGCGCGCCTGCGAATTCTTGTCGTCGAAGATCATGAAGATACACGCACAGTCCTTTCGCGATTGCTGACCAAGATTGGTTGTGTGACCACGCGCTTGCGGGCACGGTCAGCGACGCCGTCAAACTCCTTCGCTCACAACCACTGATGCGCTCCTGAGTGACATCGGCCTGGACGGAGCCGGTTACGATGTGATCGCCGAAGCGAAGCGGGTCCAGGATCTCAAAGCGAGTTGCGCTGACAGGTTATGGCATGTCCGAGGATGTCCGCCGAAGCAAGGAAGCGGGCTTTGACCGGCATCTGACCAAGCCGGTGGATGCGACCGAGCTGAGGACTGTGCTGCACAGGACTTAGCCAGAAGGTAACGCCCGCAAAGCTGCCGTAACGGACGCAAAGTAAACCGACAACCGGGCTTGGCCGTAACGGATGCTCTACCGAGCGCTACGGCAAGCTGACAACTGAATAGTTGAGAGGTTAAGAGGTTGAGAGCTCGTTCAATCGGCTTCAACGGTAACGAATCACGGTCCCCTGGAGCCCCCAGTCCGACGGGGTGAAAGAATCGTCGCCCGGCCCGATCTGGAGAATATTCGCTGTTGTAACTTCCTGAGGCAGTGGAAGTTCCAAAAGGTAACAATTTCTGTTACTTTTCATCTCTGCGGGCTTCCCAACCTCGACCCAGGTTTCGCTCCCATGGAAGGCCCAAACCCATGCTTCCACGTGGTCGGACTCTGAGTGGAATGAAGGCCCACTCAGCTAAGAAAAGAGCATTCCTAAAGGGCCCGCCAACGTTCGGGCCGCCAGAATTATTTGTGAAAAGCGACCCCGCAAGTCGCATTCGGGCAATGGCAAGCACCTTGCAAGCTGGCGCTGGCATTGTCGGAAGAAGAGTTTTCGCCAAAATCGCGCTCGGGAACGAGACCCGAACCTCGATCCTGGCCGCGGTCAGAGTGTGGAGCTGAAGCACAGGCCGGGCTCCGCGACTACTAACTCTTGCAGCGCCAAGCGGCCAATCGAAAATCGAGGTTATCTCCGGCGAGCCTTCGCGACTCGCGTAGTAACTCTCGACTCTCGTTGCGATCAAGCGCCCCGTCGTGGTTCTTATCCGCTTCGGCAAAAGCCTTCTTGGTCACTTCGCGCGCGGCCATACTTTGAGCGCTTCTTCACGGGTGACGATTCCATCATGATTGGCGTCCGCGTTTCTTGAAGTCAGACATTGGTCGCGCGCCGCCTTTGCCCCATTCTTCTTTTGTGCGATCTGGCCATTGTGATCGAGATCGATTGCGTTAAAGATCTGGTTCGGTCAGGAAGTCACTCGCTTCAGCGCGCGACAATTTTCCATCGTGATTGGCGTCAGCCGATTCAGCGCGCCTTCGCCGGTGCCGGGCGTAGCCTGGGCCGGCTGCAGGTTCTTGTTGTATGCACAGCTGCTGAAAAGGCGACCAGCGCAACAAGCAGCGCAACGATCCACAGGCATGCAGCAACGTGGATGTCTTCATCCGATGATGGATTCGCGTTCATGTAATTTGGTTCTGTAATTCGATCCCTCTTTGAGGCACATCTATTTTGCGGTCACAGATCCAGTAACAGCGTAGGCCGCTGATGTTATGGGCTTTCGTGTTCCAGAACTGCGATTCTGGAAGAAAGGCGAGAGTGGGCCTTCAATCCTTCGCGACTCACCCGCTCAACGCTCAACGTCCAACGTCCAACGTCCAACGCTCAACGTCCAACGTTTGCTAACGATCCGGTCAACCGGTCGACCTTAAACCCGCCAACCTTCTAAAGGCACAACAGTTAGCGTAAGATCATTCCCATCGCCGCCGGAGTAGTTGGCTTGGAAGGTGTTGTTGCTCGAGCGGTTATGGTCGCGCCATCGGCCAGGTTACTGAAGGTGCTCCGCAATTGGTGTTGCCGCAGTATTGCTTATGGCGGCAAAAATCGCACCTATTGGCAGCGGAACGTGGCTGCCGCGTCCGAATATCTGGAAAGAGGGCACCGATTTCAATCGTTACGCCTTGAGCAACCGTTTCGTCGGCTTTTGACTGCAGTCGCTTCCACGTTCCAGTTATAGCGGCTGTTCGCTTTGAAAGTGATAAAGACTATTTTGAATAGTGCAAGAAGGCTCCGCTCCATCAATACCCGGCGAGAAGTGCTGCCCCCGCGCCAGACCCATCCCCTATCGCGATCCGCACCGGCTGCGATGCCGTTAGCCGCCGAGCCCGGCGCGATTCACTTGCACCGGTCCAGTGCCTGTAGCTGATCCGTTATTATTATTACCAGCTGACCTGCCACGCTGGACGATAGTGCCACCACTATAAAAGCTGGCTTAGCCAGGACCAACATGCCCAGAGCCGATCTTAGTGAGTGATCCCGAAGCCGAAAATGGAGCCCGCGAAGGTCGTATCCGGTATTTATTATTCTTGCCGACGATTAGCCCTTTCGTCTCGCCACAAGCGACGGTGCCTTCGCCCTCAAGCGAGCCAATCGTCAGGCGCGACCATCAATGAGGAAAATAACCATAAAGCTGTTGCCGCGCATAATCCCACTCTTGCATTATCGCCCGTAGCTGACTCAGCAAAAGTAATGTTGCCCCCGGAGGACCCTGGCCCTTTGTTGGCGATAAGGGTGGCGCGCGCTGCGGAATCAGATTGATCGTTGAGAATTACTAAACCGGGGTTCCCATTTCCCAGAGGATCAGGATCCCCTTTCGACGATAGTCGGATGGCACTGCTCGGCGTTCGAGTTGTCGTAAAAGCCGACATAGGCCAGAGTGCCACCAAAGTTTGCATCCTCACCACCACATGAATGTCGAAGTCCGCATTGGCGGCGGTCGAGGTTCCGTTAAAAACAACGCGGCCCCCGACGGTCCGGAGCGCCAGTGCCCGCCATCGAGAGTAATGAAGCATCGCCTGCGGTCGAGCTATCCCAGAAGTTGATCAAGCCGCCGATGGTTCCCAAGCCCGTGGTAGAACCTTGCACGGTAAAGGGTATTACTGTTCTCGCGCTCGCGGAGTTGAAGAACTCCATTGTCTCCCCTGAGCGCCAGACGGGTCTGTCGGAATAAAAAACTGCTGAGCGCCAGTGGAATTGTTCACTATCCCCGCGCCACTTATGGTCAGGTTATGGAGAGCGGCGCTAATCGTAAATTACTCGCGCTGGGATTGAATGCGATGCTGTTGACTGTTACCGCGGCGGAAAGCGACAGGTCGGTCGTGTTGGAGGTTGCGATGTTTGAGGAAAGCCGCTTCGGAACCGTCGCCGGAGTCAATTGGCGGCGGTAAGTGCCCAGTCGCTGCTAGTGGGGTTAAGATTCCAGGCGTCGCACTGCTCGCGAAAGCGGTCCCGGCGATGAGGAGGAAGGCGATCGGAGAAGCTTTTCATGCCCCGATCGCAGCAGAAAAGCCCTGTAATTTCAAGTTAATCCGAGAAGTGGTGAGCTATGGGATATGGGATATGGGATGGGAGATGTGAGATGTGAGATGTGAGATGTAGATGAGATGCGAGATGAGATGTGAGATGCGAGATGTAAGATGTGAGATGTGAGATGCGCCGGTCGCTCCTTCACGGCGCATTGCACGCGACCGAAATGCAAGGAGTTTGGCGGCTTGGAACTGCGTTCGCGTTTAGCGCCGAAGGCGCCTAATCATCTTCTAGCCTGGGGCAACGCCCCAGGACCTCTGTTTAAAAGATCATTAGCGCTGAAGGCGCGTCTCATCCACCCGGTGTGGCCTCACTAGAACACCCGAGATGAATCGCGCTTTCAGCGCCTTGATCTCCAGGAGGATCATATTTCCTGGGGCGTTGCCCCAGGCTAGAAATGAATTCGCGTCTTCGAGCGCTAGGACACACCAGCGCCCACGGCGGTAAAATACCGCCGCCCTTTGATTGTTTAACCCGCTAACAAGACTCTCAACTTTGAAAGGCCGGCCTCGCCTAGCGATCAGGGGCTGCGTTACGGCGCGTCAACGATTTAACGTTGCAACCTGTAACCGTTTTAACTCTGTAACGACTCTCACGGAACAACAGTGAGCGTGAGATCATTCGCCATCGCCGCCTTCGTAACTAGCCTGGTAAGTGTTATTGCCGACGGCGATCGTTTCACGCCATCGGGGAGATTTGCGAAGGGTGCCGCTGATTGGAGTGGCGCCAGGGTTATTGAGCGCGGTAGCGCATCGTGCCGATCGGGAGCGCACTTGCTCCCAGATCGGTGGCAATGAATTGTGCTCCAGGATTAATGGCCGTGTCCGTGGCGTTAAGTGTGTCTGCCTGACGGTTATCGCTGTCGACCTGAAGGTGTAGACACCGTCAGCGTCAAAAATAACACTTTGCAGAAGCGTCAGCGTGCCCGTGTCCTTATCTGCTAGCAATACGTAACTGAACGAAGTACAAT
>ERZ1370068.9584-contig-8351_pt1 | contig 53648 bp, 106 predicted proteins | sample MGYA00561227_ERZ1370068 | MGnify/ENA primary metagenome ERZ1370068 (study PRJEB38410, sample SAMEA6850437) | metagenome | study: Metagenomic assessment of the ecological functions of the soil: analysis of the soil microbiota associated with the... | reverse complement strand
TTGTACTTCGTTCAGTTACGTATTTGCTGAGGTCGAAACCTATCTCGCTCATGGTCACTATGCAGAGCTTCTGGCATACCTTTTAACATCTCAAGGGCTTAATTACGCCAATCTCCCCAAAATTCTCCTGAAGTTCCACCGTTATGACGACCATTGTCGTACGCCTCTCGAAGAGCATTTAGTTGAGGCTGCAGCCTACGCACAGGACAGGCATCAGGTCGCCCGTCTCCACGTGACCGTGACACCAGCGCATGCCGAGGCTGTCCAGGCCCACATTGAAGGGCCAGTCGGAGGCGCTATGAGCGCGCCGGCCTCAGATACGAGATTCCCCTGTCTGTGCAAAGCCCCGCCACTGACACCATCGCTGTCGACCTGACAACAACCCTTTTCGCGACGAACAGGGGCACCTGCTGTTTCGTCCTGGTGGTCACGGTGCCTTGTTAGCCAATCTGCAAAGGCGCTTGCAGCAGACATCGTGTTTATCAAGAATATCGACAATGTCGTGCCCGATCACCTCAAAGAGGTCACGTATCGCTATAAACGCGCTTTGGGTGGGCATCTGGTGTCCTTACAGCAGCAGATGTTCGCGTACCTGGAACACCTTGCTGCCGGGCGGGTAGACGCAGGGCTGCTAGAGGAGATCCGGACCTTTGCACGGCGGGAACTCGCTATTGTAGTCCCGCCAGGGCTGCAACACGCACCGCGGCACGAACAAATCCGTTTTCTGCACGATCGGCTGCAATAGACCATTACGTGTCTGTGGCATGGTGCGGAATGAAGGAGAGCCAGGGGAGGACCTTTCTGGGTGGAACATCCTGATGGCTCTCTCTCGCGCCAAATTGTCGAGGCCTCGCAGGTGGATACGGCACTGCCGGAGCAGCGCGCTCTTTTCGCGGCATCGACGCACTTCAATCCGGTTGATTTGGTGTGCGGCGTGCGCGACTATCGTGGTCAGCCGTTTGATCTGCAGCACTTCGCTGACCCCAACACGGGCTTTATCTCGCCCAAAACCTACGCTGGCCGGCCTCTCAAAGCCCTTGAATTGCCGGGGTTGTGGAACGGCGCCATGGCCTACTGGAACACGGTCTTTGTCGAAGTGCCCCTGAGCACCTTCAGTCCGGTCAAAACGGTGCTCGATTTGCTGCGCCCCGAGCATCAACCCTGAGGGGTGGAGAGCAGGGGAGACAGCCACGCCCTCCCTGCTCTCACGCAGCGCGTTTACCGCCGTACCCTGGCGAATTTACGGAAGCATTTCAGATGTTTGGGGGATTCATGCGCTGCCCACGGATGGTATACGCCACGTCACCCACATAGAGGTCCCCGCGCGAATCCACCGCTACCCCGTGCGGGGCGATGAACTGCGTTGGCCCTTCGCCTTCCTCCGGCTCGCCAATACGGCTCTGTAAATGCCCTTGCAGATTGTAGATACTGACGCGATGGCCCAGGCCAGGCGCATCGTCCACGCCACCTATGCCGTTCAGTTCACCGATAAAAAAGTTGCCCCTCGTGATCAAGACAAATGCCGTCCGGGCGATGGATGTTGTTCCACATGGTGATAAATTTGCCGTTCGGGTCAAAGACCTGGATACGGTGGCATTCACGATCCGCGATGTAGATGTTGTCATCGTTATCGATAACCACATTGTGTGGCCGGATGAACTGACCCGGATCAATGCCCGACGAGCCCCAGGAGAGCAAGTGCCGCCCCTCAGGGAGAATTTATGGACTTTGCTGTTGCCATAACCGTCTGAGACATACAGATGCCCCGTGACTGGCGACACCGCCACGTGCGTTGGACGGTTAAAGGGATCGCCCTGCCATTTTGGGGCAGGATGATTGGGGCTGCCCAGGGTCATGAGCAGCTTGCCATCCAAGGAAAATTTCTGCACCGTGTGTAAGCCATCATCCACACAGTAGACCATATCATCAGGGCCGATATGGATGCCATGCGTGCGGGTGCTGAACAGGCCCCTCACCCCAGGCGCGCAGGAAGTTGCCATCGCGATCAAAGACAATCACCGGGTGCTCGCTGCGGTTGAAGACGTACACGTTGTCCTTGGAGTCCACCGCGACGCCAGCCACGTCGATGAACTCCCCAGCCAGACGGGAGCTTTTCCCAATTTTCCACAGGAGTAAAGAGCAGCATGCCACTACCGACGACGGTGGCCATCATGTGTCTCCTTATGTCTGAGAAGTCTGGAGCAGTGCCGAACGACGACTGCATCATAGCACAAAAGCGGACTCTGGATCAGCCCAGCCAAACAGCGTATGATAGCGGGTAAAGTCACGAAGGGTTGCAACCGAGGGAGGAAGTAGCATGGCACGCAAAGGACAGGGCGTTTTCTTGGTGTACACTGACCTCATTGAGCCAAAGTACGAAGAAGAGTTCAACGCCTGGTACAACACCGAGCATTTACCGGAACTGCTCGCCGTACCGGGCGTTCTCGATGCGGCTCGCTATGTGGCCACGAAGGGTGGCCCCAAGCATCTCGCTGCCTATGAAATAGCGAGCGTTGACGTCCTCCAGACCCCAGAGTTCAAAAACCGGCCGCGCACGCCCCTGGGGCCAGCGCGTTTCCCCAACGGTCATTGGCAAAAATTTTGCGCGTATCGTCGGGCAGCAGATCTTCCCGAGTGGCCTCGAAAATCCTGACCGTGGTATGGCTCCGGCGCTGCAAATCGGCCGGATGTCAGTCCCTGACAGCGTGGATGCCGAGTGGAACGCCTGGTACAACGGCGAGTACATTCCTGGGTATCGCAAAGTCCAGGGCGTTATTTATGCGCGGCGTTTCCGTGTTGTCGAGGGCGAGGCCCGCTATACCACCGTGTATGAATTCGAGCACGACAAGGTCTCCGAAAGCGCCGAGTGGAATCATCAGCGTGAACACTCGTCCGCGAACTCCGGACGCATGCGTGAGGCCATGACCATGGCCGCTGGCTCCCCTGGTGTCTACCGGCGGATTTATCCGTAAGCTGGGAAGAGCCTGGGCACAAGGAGAGGCGGTTCCTGTCCCCTCACTCTCCCATGGTGGCTTGACCAGTAGCCGCTGCGAGCGTCCTATGCGGCAGAGCCGAGGAGTCTGCTCCAGGATGAGGGCAAGGGCTCCTGCCTCTGTGCTAAGAAGTCTACCGTAAATACCTTAGCCTGAATTTTTGGCAAGGTTCGCGCATGTCAATCAGGCAGACATGGTATAGGGGGTGCACCGCGCAGCCGGTGGCGCGATATCGCTGCCGCGGCAGAACCAGACACGCACAAAGCTCCGCACGTACTCGAGGAATTGCATGAGACCTTTGGCACGCGCCGGGCGGCTCGATCAAACGGTCGTGCAGGCCGATAGACATCAGCCTGGGATGCTCCGCGCCCTCCCCGTGGAAGACAGGTCGAGCGTCCGCATCCTGCATAGTGGAAGAAGTCCGCGGCATGCGCGCGAAGCCGTAACTCTGATCGTAACGCGGTTGTCGCTGGTCCCAGGCAGAGCACGGAATGACCAGATGAGGGCTGGCCTGCTACCTCGACCCAGTAAGGGCAGTTCGCCATTGAGAGCATCACGGTCGTAGAGAAACCCGCCTAGCCTCCACCAGCAAGCGTCGCGTGTTCGGTCCAGGCCGCCCGGTCATCCAGCCCACCGGGCGCGTCCTGGTCAGGCGCTCGATAACCGGCCGCAGCCAGAAGCCTGCGTGCTCGCGGCTCCACCTCTCTCGTCAACGTGATTGATAGTCGATCCAGCGACAGCCACGGCTGACAACCTCGCTGGCCGCCCTCGAGCATTGAAGTGCGTGCGTCACCTCCGGGTACACGCGCCAGCGCCGTAGCCAACGCCGAGCGCACTGGAGCGGAATCCGTCGAACCCGGCAAAGATGCGCAGCACGCGCCAGGCGCCGACCCGGCGTAGCCGCCGTACTCAAAGGCCAGGACTCCACCGAAGCCCGGATTTGCGTTTGCCCGGCACCGGCGGGAAGCCGATGTCGCTGAGCATGCCCCCTCTGAAGCCGGATGCACCGTCGGGGACGTTCGCCTCCTGCCCCCAAGCCTCATAGTTGAGGTTGAAATTCAGCGCTATGCGGGCTCCCCCCGGCCACTGCGGATCGGGTGGATGGTTGCCATAGCCTACATAATCACGCCGCCAATCGTACGGTGTCCGTGCGCGCCATCCTGCATCTCCATGCCCATGGCTCTCAGGAGCCTTCTGGATAAAGACGTAGACCAAGCCTGGCGAGTTCCACGACATTGAGCCTGGTCAGGTCAAAGCTCGTATAGTCTGCTGTGCAGAGCAGCTTCAGTTGCGGCTCAAGCTGTCTACGCAAGGCCGCCAAATACTCCCTCACAACACGTCGACCGGTGCATTGTCAGGGCGCAGCCCCAATTTCTCACGTGAGATCGATAAGTCTGGCATCGTTTAGGCTCAACAGATTCGTGCGCATGGCATATGCAATATCATAGAAGTCGCGGATCGCCGGCTCCCTTGCGTGTCGGCGCAGCACGAATTTCTCGGCATGGGTCTCACGGAGGGCAAGCACATTGACAGCGATTGGGTACAATAGCCGGTGCACTCCTGAAGAGGGTCGATAAGCATGGTACGTGCCAACCGCAGTTCGATTAAGGTCGGCAGTGGCTCCCGCAGGCTGGTTTCACTTTGATGGCAACTCGGCCTGCCCGGTCACCAGTGAGCGATATGCATAGCGCCCAATATACTGTTTAGACGAGGTTGAACCCTCGCAGCGGTGCGGCTACGTGAAAACATGGCAGCCTCTCTTGCCAGCCTCGTAAGATGGTCCCTACAACGGGCGACGGCGGTGTCGCGGCGCTCCGACACGCGACGCCTTGGGTCTCGACCTGGTGCCGACGAAATCGAGGTCTCTCACTGGTGTCGATAAAAATCTGCATAAACCTTGCTCAGACAGGTGCCACCTTTGAAGACCATGCCGTGCTGGAAAGGCCGGGAGCGAAAGTCACGGACGGAGGAGTGAGCAATACCAGTCTTTTTCGACGAGCCGTGCGCTGAAGCCAGCTTGCTGACTCTCGTGAACGATCAGGGCCGTCGCGGGAGCAGGGCCAGGGTCGCTTGAGGCATTTCTCAGCGGCTGGTCAGTCAGTCAGGCATCACGTTGACCACAATCCCCCAACGCTGATCCGCTGTCTTCCCCTGTTTCACGGTAAGCGTCGGAACCCATGGAATCAGGCTCGTAGAGGCACGCAACGCTTTTGCCAGTTTGCGGAGCAGGGGCTCTTGTCCTGCGGCCATTTCTAACAGCTTGCCAATCCGTCGCAACGTTCGCTTGGTTGCCATAGCGCGAGGCTCGCGTTGATCAGCCCCGCTGCCAGAGGTAACGTCTGTAGCCAAGGCTCGGCACGCATCCAGCCGTGCCGCCTGCACGGCAGGAGGGTGTTGAACCGCGCCCAGTCATATACACCGCAATCCATCAGCGCACGAGGCAGCGCACCGACAGCGCTACGACAGCGATGCCGCCAGGCGTTTTGACGACCTCTGGTTGCCCCCAGACGCTGCTGTCGCCACCTTGATCAAGGTCAGAGTCGCCACACCAATCTTGCGCTCGCCAGAGAGACAGTTGTTGTACGCATAAATACGGTTGGGGAACCTGCTCGATCCAGCCGTAGCGATAGGGCGCATTCGGGCCGCAAATCTGGTAGGTGCCGTTTTTATCTGCGATTAACGTCTGCAAAGCCAGAAATTCTGCCCGGACTCCATCTGCCGCCAGCGGGGAGGTGGGGCAGGAACCAGACCTGAACCGCGGCGCACGCGTGCAATGGACCCACTACGCGACAGGCGACTCAGCGGCCTGCCGCTCTGAGTGGGCGTCGGGCCTAAGGCGCGGGAGTCAACTCCCCCGGTCTCCACCGACGACGAGCTTTGCGCCCTTGAATATAGGCGAAAAATTGCGTTTCAGGCTGCCCTAAAGTTTTGGCCATGGTTGCGTTGTAGTTTTCTAGCCACTACTCGAAGAGGGATTTTCGAAAAATATCGCACAGTTCCCGAGGAACAGAAATGTGCAGTAAAAGAGCAATTTATCACCGCAGGAATATGAAAAGTGAAACCGTTGCGATTGCACATGTTGTCTTTCTAATAACAACGGGTAATATCAAACTCAAGATCGTTGTATAATTACAACAACACAGGAGAAAATAAGACGATGCCTACTGTGACACGATTCGGGCAGTTTTTCAAGCAGTGTCAGCGCGGCGCGCTCTCGAGGCTGACCCTGCGGAGTTCTGTCGGCGCAATGGCTTCGATCCTGGCAACGTCAGTCGCCTCGAACGAGGACTCCTCCAGCCACCCCCAAGGCAGAGGAACTCCTTGAGTCATATGCCAAGTCGCTCAAACTCCAGCCGGATTCCCGCGAATGGCACAACTTTTTTTTGATCTGGCGGCAGCAGAGACCGGTCAGAATTCCGCCGCAGATGATGGTCTCAGGCAGTGCTGGAACGATTGCCACAGGTGTTCCATACTCCGGGGACAGGGAGGCGGCATGGGATGTGGCCTGTCGGAGAAAACGCGGTTCGCTGCTAAGTAGCCCCACTTTTGCTCCAAAATTGGCCGAATTCGGGGTGTGATTGCCTGTTTAGGAAAGAAACCAGCCATAAACAGGGCGTCTAATTTTCTCTCCGACAGTCTGCTAGACCTCGAAGGGTGGGCCGACTCATATGACGCATCCTTCACTGCTGCCGCAATTGGTGCGGCGCCTTGTTCACGCCACGGTGGAATCACTCAGTGCGCATCCAGATGCCGAGCGGGAGAGGGAGTCCGACGGCCAAAGGGTGGGATGGTATCGTCGGGGGCTGGGCCCAGGGGAATGCGTTCGTCCCGTCAGGGGATCAGCGGTTGGGAGCTGGGTACTCGATAGACGACCCTGCGTCGTAAAGCGGAAGACGACTTCCAAAGAGCAGGACCCAAGACCGCTCACGGCCCCGGACACCAGCCCAGATGTCTTTTGTTTTTGTCACCCTCGTAAATGGCTCAAAAAGGCTGAATGGTGTGAGAAGAAGAAAGGGCTTGGTATCTGGAATGATGTGCGGGTCTGTGATTCGGCAAGTCTTGAAGAGTGGTTAGAGACTGCGCCAGCCGTGGATGTATGGTTTGCTCGCCGTCTCGTTGGACGACGTCCAGAAGGTGTCACCGATATTGACGAACATTGGGCAAACCTCGCTGTGCTGACCTATCCCAGCCTCAACTCCAAGGTATTTCTCGCTTCTCGTGATGATGCAATAAAGCCGCACTATTCAGCTATCGAAGTGTTAAAAAAATGGTTGGAGGGACCACCAGGAGCTTGTGCATTTGAAGCCCAATCACCTGTGGAAACCTGGATTTCGTGGCAGCATGTTGCCGATCTGACCAGGAACAACATGATGCACTGGCAGCCCGGATATTGATTGTTGCAGAACGCGAGGCGTGGGTGCTTCTTGCGGCAACCCGTGATCGGCTCATCTTAATTGGCCCCTCTCTTGCTGTTGAACCTGAGATGGTGGCGGGGCAATCCGCCAGGGGCATCGTCCTGCTCTGCTCACACCGTTTTGCCACGGTGCATATGGCACAAACTACCGCCTCCGTATCGTGACGATTTGGAAAGGGCATTGGTCTCGTCGGGCTTGCATGAAGAGCAGGCACAGCGCTACGCACGTGAGGCGGGTGGAGCCTGACGGTGTTGAAGCGTCGGCTGGCGCGCTTCGCGAGTACGAGCCAACCGGAATGGAGTCGTCCTCCCGAGGCTGCAAGTCTGGTACCGGTGCTCCTGGTTGGTAGTTGGGATGACGCCTGTGCCGCGGACCGAACGGTTATCGAGAAACTTGCTGGCCCTGGCCGCACATACGCTGAAGTCCTCTCGGCGGCGCACGCTGGCACCGCAGAAATCCCTCGATCATGCGTGTTGCTGACACGCTGGAGCCTGAGGCCAACCACGCGCGGATTCATGGCTACTGTTGGCCCCGTATATCACTCGCCAGCAACTCGATACGTTTGAGGAAGTGACAAATTGCAGTCTTGGGAGAAGACGATCCGCAGTACGAACTGCCACCTCGCAGGCGTTGAAGCATGCAGCGTTTGCGTCTTAAGCTGCCCCAGTATTCCCCTCAGTTACGTACAGGGCTCATGAGGCGTTGGTGTTACTCAGGCCAAATCCAGGCGCTGACTTGATCGAGATGCGATTGGCCCGGTGACACGGGCCGAAAGTCTGATGCAAGAGCACACTACCTGTCAATGCAAGTTGGCGGCGCTGGGCCTCGTTGTCTGATTACCTGCCTCTGTTGGCAGAAGTATGTCCAGATGTGTTTCTTGACGCAGTCTGAAACGTGATCTGAATCCGGTCGCCAAGCATTGTTGTTACGGCTTTTTAAGCAAGCGGGTGTCCTGCTTGGTGGCACAAGTCCTCACGGGCTTGTTGGGCACTCGAGCCTCGCGTGGAAGTCCTCTTTTTTGTCGCGAATTTAGTTTGATACTCGCACAATTGGCGCTACGATCCTGGTGGATACAACTCGCGGCACGTCCGCAGAACAGTTTGCGGGAAATTTTTCTCATGAAAAGCACCACAAACAACTGCGCCCCAGCCAGAGGAACGCGTCCATGTGCTTAACACCTCCTGATGCGGAAGTATCCTGACGCCTGCCGGCACTGCTGCTCTCCTGCCAAGGACACGCTGACTCCACAAACCCAACGTATCGGCCAGGTGGCGAGATTGGGCATTCAACTGGACACGTGGAAGATTTTAACCCCAACAGAACGCGGCAACAGGTCGAGTCGTGTGCCGATTTGTTACTCCTTCCGCATCGACCATAGCCTCGAACGTCAAAGGCAATTGCTCGCGTCATGGAGCATCTACCATTAGCTGCCCAACAACGCTTCCTGGAGGATTTGCAGGCGTTTGCTGAGTGCCTCACTTGATACTGAGACAGGAGACGTATTGCTGACAAGATACGTGAAAGTTCATCTCCATCGCCATTTTCGCACACACATTGGGCGCTACTACCCAATGTGGTCGACGATAGAATACGCCCAGAGACAGTTCGAACCACAAGACAGTCGCCCGATATGCCTGGCTGTTTAATTTACTGCATTACATCTTCCTCAGGAATCCCGCCAGGCTTCTCACGGAAGAACAGATTTTTCAAGCCCAACGGGCAGATTTAAGAAGGACATCTTGACCACTGGGGATTACACAAAATTCTTGCACTCGCTCAAATCGTTGGAAGCCCCTCCACCACTGTGGGATGTGTACTCGGCAAGGCAAAACTATTGAGAGATAATAATTGCTATTCTTCCTCTTTGTTGATCGCAGAGCAAGGAAAAATTGCCATTTTGCGAAGGGGGTATGTATGGGGCCGATTCGCTTCATGGGAAGGGGTGGAACAGCTTCCTCTGGCGACATGGTCAGTGGAGCAAGTCAACCGCATTTGCCCAAAGCCTGCTTTTGCGAGCAGAGAACGTGGGATCTCGTGGCGCAACGGCACCGATAGCATCGCACATTACTGGCAGCACATGTGGATGCGCGGTTCTACCCTCATGAAGATGACGCGGAATACAAAGTGACCATGCCCGCCACGCACCACCGCCCATGGGACGCCATCAAAGTGCTAGGTATGGCTTTGCACAAGGGATACTCGTTACGTTCCTCGCTCACACTGGAAGCGCTGGAAGCCGGACGGAAGGGGCCGCGCGCAGCTCAGGGCTCCTTGGATGCCCAGGATTCTATGCTTGGGCATCACATCCGAGAACTTATCCAGCGCCTACAATCTGCTCAAGATGTAGATGATACAGAACGACTGGCAGCTTTGGAATGGGCATATTTACGTGGTGCTCTGACAGCTGACGCGATGTGTTGCCACAGGCGTTACATGCATTAGCTGCCAACAGCCACAATTCTTTGCCGAGCTTCTGGGCTTGATTTTCCCAGTCGCGAAGCAAGAAGTCTGCGTGAAGCGGTTGACCCACCGACAGAGCAACAAAAAGCTGCTGCGTCGAAATCGCCTCGCACATTGTCTCAGCTCTTGGAACACCAATACCGCGGCACCACGAGGATGAGCACGGTCTGCTGATGATACAGCTTCCATGGAGTGGGAAACCACAGTGCGTGAACTATCGCGCGGAACGTAAGCAGGATCGCCGGCTGGCGGTATGTGATAGCAGGTCGGGCGAAAGCGTTTTGCTCGCTCGCCTCAGGAAAGCGATGGTAGTTGGTCGTCTTCCGTCGGGACGTCATCGAAGAGGTTGTTAGCAGCCTGTCGGAGAAAACGCGGTTCGCTGCTAAGTAGCCCCCTTTTGCTCAAAATTGGCGAATTCGGGGTGTTTGCCTGTTTTAGGAAAGAAACCAGCCATAAACAGGGCGTCTAATTTTCTCTCCGACAGTCTGCTGCGAGGAACTCATGCGGTCATATTGGATTTTCAACCAGCGCGGCGTTTGCTCAAAATCCCCCTACCGAGTGGGGCGCACAGGAACGAGGGTTGAGCACAACAATACAGAGCCTATGCCGACGCCTGCGATATCGAGTGGCCCAGAACAGCATCCGTGCTCAGGCGTGTTGCGCAACACTATGAAGGCGAGAGGCGCACAACGCGCTGATGAGGAAGTGCAAGAGCGTTTGTGAGGCCCTACTCTTATCCATATGCAAAAAGTCCCCCCTTGTGAGCCCAGTCTCGCGGGGACTGCGTACAGCCAATGAACCACAAAGTGGCGCACCCCCGCTGATTTGTGCGGGGCAATTTGCCGCGCGCGGCACTAAGCACCCTGAGGGGCTCGCTGCGGAAGGGTACGGCGCGGAAGGGACCTGGTTCCATCTGGGCGATGTCAACTGCATCCATCATTTGTTCCGGAGAGACGCACACGGCCCTCTTTGAGGACCAGCAGCAGGCGACGCAGGTTATGGATGTCATCGAGCGGGTTGTCCTCCACCACAATCAGATCCGCCAGCTTCCCCACCTCGATGGTGCCGAGGTCTGCACCAACGCCACACAGCGCTGCGGCATGTTTTGTTGCCGCCAGCAGGGTCTGCCACGGCGTGGCCCGTCCTTGACCCACAGCCCCATTTCGAGTAAGGCAGCCTCTTTGAGCGGGCGGATATCCGATCCTAGCGCCATCTTCACGCCCGCCGCCAGGGCACGCTGGAACCAGGCGCGATGCTCGTCGACGGCGGTATCGGCACGGTGGCAGAGATCAGACGCTAAATGTCTCTGTTCGACCCAGCGCTGCTCCCAGACGTTACTGGCCTGGCCGGGCGTGAGATGACTAATAGCCAGGGTGGGGACGTACCAGACGTCGTGTTCCAGGAAGAGCTGGATGCACTCCTCGTCCATGATATAGCCGTGTTCGACACTGTGCGCTCCAAGGCGAATCGCCGCTTTGACGGCCTCAGGATTGGCGGCATGCGCCATCACCTTGTAGCCGCGCTGACGACAGATAGCAAAGGCGGCCTGTAACTCGTCATCCAGGAAAAACGAATGCCAGTGCCGATCCCAGGATGGCCCCATAATGCCCCGGTGAGATTCAGCTTGATGTGGTCCACACCGTTTTTAATCTGCTCGCGAATGGCCTGTACGAAGCCATAGGGACCATCGCACTCCCGAGCATGGCCTGAGGTGAGAAAGTGCCCGCCGGTCGTGGTCAGAAAATGGCCGCAGGCAAAGACGCGAGGGCCAACGTACTGCCACGTATCAAAGGCGTGTTTCCAGGCCACGTCCATGAAGTAGGCCGAGCCAGCACAGCGCACGCCTACCACACCGCTCTCGGTCAGGGCTTCCATGAGGCGGTGGCCAAACTGCACCGTCTGCTCGACGGCGGACGTATTGGCGGCGGTGAAGTAGTCGGGATGGATATGCACGTCCCACAGCCCTGGCAGGAGATACGCCCCGTGCAGGTCGATCACCTGTGCCTGGTGCGTATCGGGGAGCGACTACTCTCGAGCACCTCCACAATACGTCCGTGCTCCACGGTCACGCTGGCTCCCGCCAGGGGACGCGGATGCACACAGTCAATGACATTGGCATTGCTCAGCACCACACGCATAGACACCTCATCGAACACGAACGTTGCTGGCTGGGCGAGCGGCTCGGCAGTGCGGCTCGGAGGCAGGCATCCCCAGCATTGCCGCCGAGTCACGGGCCTTCAGGCCTTATCGCCCTTGGGGATAAACCGCAGCGCGACGCCGTTGTTGCACCAGCGCTGCCCGGTAGGTGGTGGGCCATCGTCGAACACGTGCCCGTGGTGGCCGCCGCAGCGCACGCAATGATATTCTGTGCGTGGCCAGATCAGTTTAAAATCCCGACTGGTGGCAAGCACGTCAGGTATCGTCGTGAAGAAACTCGGCCAGCCCGTGCCGCTATCAAATTTCATCGCCGACGTAAACAGCGGCAGGCTGCAGCCAGCGCAGACGAACACGCCAGGCCGCTTCTCATCGTTGAGTGCGCTGGTGAAGGAACGCTCGGTGCCTTCTCGGCGCAGTACGTCATATTGCGCGGGGCGTGAGCACCTGCTTCCACTCCGCGTCCGAGCGTTTGAGAGGCTCAGTGCTGAGTACCACATCGGCGGCTTCCGCCAGATACATCTTTCCAGTTCTTCTGCAATTCTTCCACGCTCATTGTCGCTCCTGCACGCTCTGCCGCGTGTCCAGACCGCGCTGAGCGCGATCGTCAAGGGCGCGACCGCCATCCCTATGAGCAGCATGCGCCGTTTCATAATGCCTCCATTGTCGTGCGACAAGAATTGCCTGAGTGCGCTATACTTACCCAGCAATCGTAGCGCATAGCAAGGCGCTGTGTCATCTGTGAAAAGCAGGGCCTTATGCCGAGCCGCGCTGTCGTGATCCGATCCCGAGGAGGACCACGCGCCTGCTGACCTGCAGCCACTTCCCCAATGCTCCGAGGCCCCAGGTGCTCCGCATCGCATGGTGATCCGCGCACGTGCGCGCGTCGCCTGCTCACGATTCATGCCCATCCTGACGACGAGACTACCAAGGGCGGGGGTAGCGTGGCGCGCTATGCCGCAGCCAGCGTGGGCACAGTGCTCGTCTGTTGCACTGGCGGGAGGCCGGCACTGTTCTGAACCCGGCGCTCAAGCGCCCGGAGGTGCAGGCACGCCTCGCGGAGGTCCGCCGCCAGGAACTGGCCGCGGCGACGGCGCATCTCGGCTATCAGCGGGTCTGGATGCTCGGCTACCGGGACTCAGAACATGCCGGCGAGTGGTGCGCCTGGCACCTTCGCCGCAGCCCCCTCGAGGAGACAATCTGGGCGCTCGTCCGCCTCATCCGGCAGGAGCGGCCGCATGTCGTCGTGACCTACTCCGACAACCAGCGCGGCTATCCACATCCCGATCATCTCCGGGTGCACGAGGCGTCGGTGCCAGCCTACAAGGCCGCCAGTGACCCCACGTTTCATCCTGAACTGGGTGTAGCGTGGGCACCACAGAAGCTCTACTACGTGGTGTGGTCACGGGCTCGCCTCGTGGCCCAGCACGAGGCATTGCTCAGGTTGGCTTGCCGTCGCCCTTCAAGGTCGAGCGCTGGCAGCGACGACCGTCGATGGATCATCGCCTCACCACCAAGATCTTCATCGGCGACCACTGGGAGCAGGTACAGGCTGCCCTACGCGCCCACGCGACTCAGATCGACCCGGATTCGCAGCACTGGTTCGGTCTGCCCCCGACATCGCCCGGACTACTTACCCTTACGACGACTACATCCTCGCGCACAGCACCGTGCCAACGACGTTGCCTGAAGATGACCTGTTCGCCGGTGTTGTCGGTGACGACATCCGAGGTATCCCCAGTGCATAAGCTCTTGTTTCTCTGCACTGGCAATTACTATCGCAGTCGCTTCGCCGAACTGCTCTTCAACGCCATGGCGGCGCTCATCATGCCTTGCCGTGGCAGGCGTTTTCGCGCGGCTTGGCGCTCGACAAAGGCGTCAACAACATTGGCCCCATGAGCCCATTCGCCATCGACGCCCTGAGCGCCTTGGGGATTACCAGCGTCGGGGCTGAGCGCTTTCCTCTGCAAGTCGAGGCGCGTGATTTGCAGGCTGCTGATCACATCATTGCTCTGCAAGAAGCCGAGCATAAACCCTATCTCCAGGAACGCTATCCCGCCTGGATCAATACAATAGAGTACTGGCACATCCGCGACTGTGTGCCGACGCTCGACGTACAACCCGCTGGAGGAGATTGCGCGCGACGTGCAGCGCTTCATTGCCCACTTCAGCGGCGCGTGACCACTGGGCATACGCACCTTCGAGTATAATGTTGCCCAGGTCCATCCGTATCGCAGAGGCGAGGAGACACATGCATGCAGACACATCTCAAGGGCTGGCAGAGCTGGCTCGTGCTCGGCATCCTCATATTGACACTGACCGCATGCTCGACAACCGTGACGCAGGGGTCCCTGGAGGCACCCGTTGACCTTAGCGGACGTTGGAACGATACCGACTCGCGCTTGACCGCAGAAGCCCTGATCAAGGATGCGCTCGATCGTCCCTGGTCCCAACGCTTTGCCCAGGTTGTGGGGCGTAAACCCGCCGTCGTGGTGGGCACGGTACTGAATCGCACCCATGAGCCTCTCAATACCCAGACCTTCGAGAAAGATCTCGAACGCGCCCTCGTGCAATCTGGACAAGTGCAGTTTGTCGCCGATGCCGGACAACGCCAAGAGGTGCGCCAGGAACGTCCTGATCAGGCGCAACACGCCCCCGTGCTGACACCGTCAAACCTACGGGCCAGGAATCCGGAGCAGATTTCATGCTCCAGGGCACGATCAACAGCCTGGTGGATGAACTCGACGGTACCAGAGCGGTCTTCTACCAGGTGGACCTGGAGCTGATTGACATCGCGAGCAATGTCAAGGTCTGGCGAGGACAGAAGAAAGTTAAAAGGTAGTCGAGCGCAGTAAGAAGACGCTGTAGCTTGCTCGCAGCGCGTCCGTTGTCTGTCCTCAGGCTGGCGGCCGGGGCCAAAGCCTCTATGAGTCTCGTATCATTCGGCGTTGTATTCTAAGGGAATTCCGCTACAATAAGCCCGCTAATGGCAAGGCATTCCATGTCTCTGCTTTCTCGTCTTGTCTGCAGTATACGCCTGGCAACGGGAGAGCATAACCTCAGTGACACAGCATGACGATACAGCACCGCATGGCTCTCGTCTCCACAGGCAATGACCTGGCACACAGCCTCAGGCATCTACGCGAGGTCTGCACACGACCAGATTTCCAGGCGATGGCACGCCAACACGCCAGGGGAAGCTGACGGTCCAGGAGAAGATCGCCTGCCTGTTTGACCCTGGAACGTTTGGTGAAGACCTGGCACCTCGTCCGGATCTCGATCCTCGGCATGGGGAACGACGCTTATTGACTGGGCACGGCATGATGCATGGGCGTGCGGTCGCTACGGCGATTTTTGATTCAGCCATTGCTGCTGGCTCGGTGACAATTTCCACGGGGGTCAAACTCATCAAACAGATGCAATTGGCCGAGGCGCAGCGTTGTCCTTTGCTGATCGATTGGGACTCCGGCGGGGCTGATATTAACGACGGGGTCGCGTCGCTGGATATTTTCGCCAGATCTTCACCCAGATCAACGAAATCTCCGGACGCATTCCGACGTTGTCGATCATCTCCGGACTGAATGCCGGTGGTGGAGCATATGCGCCGGTCATGACCGATACGGTGATCATGATTGACGGCAGCATGATGGCGGTGACCGGGCCCACGGTCATCAAAGTCGCCACAGGGGAAGACGTCACGCCGGATGAGATGGGCGGGGCGCAACTGCACAGCGAAAGGTCGGGGGAGGCGCACTATCGCGTGCCCACCTATGAAGAAGCGGCACGTCTGGCACGGCGCTATGTGACGTATCTGCCGGAGAGCATGTGGTCCTTTCCACCGCGTCTCGAGCCCGTGACAAGCCTGGAGTACCGACCAATCTGCGGGCCATTGTCACGCAAGCCCGGCACAATGCTCGCCTCAAGAAAAATGCCAGTTGGGACATCCGTACCTTCATTGAGGCGGCGGTTGACGACGACTCCTGGTTGGAATACCACGAGAAATTCGGTACGTCGGCCGTGGTTGGCTTCGCCCGTATTGCCGGTATCGCCGTGGCCATGATTGCCAACCAGCGGCAGGTTCTGGGGGCCTCGATGACGGCGGCCTCGTCATCGAAGGTGACACGGTTTTTGAAGCTGGCCAATGCCTATCATCTGCCAGTAATTACCTTCGTCGATGTGCCGGGCTTTATCGCCACGCAAGAAGAGTCGGAGGGGCAGATCCTGTCGCAGGGAGCCGCCCTCTTGATGATGTACCCCAATGTCATGGTGCCGCGTGTCTCTGTGGTCATTGATAAAGCATTTGGTGGGGCATATTGCGCCATGGATAGCCCTGACGACCTCCATCCGCTCGCGCTTCTGCCGGCACTATGGTTTTACCACTGGGCAAATCGCCGTGATGGGCAAGGAGGCCGGGCCGTTCTTCACCTACGGCGGCGATGGCGGTGACCCTGCCATGCGCGAGCGCAACCAGGAGCGCTACGAGACGGAATATTTAAAATATGCGTCTGGCCTTCGAGGGCCGTTTTGTGACGCCGCTCGAACCGGAAGCCCTGCGTCAGCGCCTGGTGGAAGACGTGCCACAATTGTATGCCGCGTATCAGGAGTACTGGCACACGCTGGTGCGATGAACTGGACCTGGTCCAGGAGCACTGCCCAACTCTCTGGCACGAACTGCGCTACGGTGCCATCCGGGGTCTGATCCAGCCACTGTAGTTGTGATGGATCGTCGAGGCTACCGTTACTCACATGGGAAAATACATGCTATGTCCCGGTCTACCCAAGCCTCGCAGGCGCGTGCTTGTGCCCCCATCGCCGTAGAGACGATGCGTACACTCCTCGTGTGCCGTGGTCCCATTGCGTTCGAGACGCTGGAAATCTACCGCCAGCGTGGCTGGCAGTTACCGCATGTGGTGGTCTCGTCGCGAGAATGGATCGCTGAGCTGCAGCGCACTGCCCCTGGATCGTCGACCTGCCGTCTGACCATGTCCACTATGTCCAGGAATACAACGATGTCGAGGCCATTCTCGCCCTGGTCAGAGAATATCGCATCGACGCCGTCTATCCGGGGTATGGCTTTTTAGCCGAAAGTGCCGACTTTGCCGAGTGTGTTGAGCAGGCGGGAGCGCGCTTTATTGGACCGACGCCGCAGACCCTGCGTGCCGTGGGCGACAAGGATACGGCCATTGCGCTGGCCAGGCAACTCAGTATCCCGACCATCCCCGGCGACGATACGTTAATTGCTTTTGCCCAGACGCACCGTCAGGACGAGACCGCTGCCGAAACCGTGCGTCGCACGCTGAGATATGGCGCAGCGCTCCCCTGGCTCTCCCATCCGTCTCAAGCACCCCGCAGGAGGCGGTGGTAAAGGCCAGCGGGTGCTCGCTGCTGACGTGCTCCAGGGTCCAGAGGCCGAGGAGAGCATTCGCGATGCCCTCACCAAGGTGTGGTCTGAGATGGGAGTTTCCCCGCGCGCCGCCGACGCGCGCAAAGGTGTCCTGCTGGAGTTGAACCTGCCGCGACCGCTGCACTGGGAAGTACAAATCTTTGGTGATGGTGAGAGTGTCGTGCACTTTGCCGCGCGTGATTGCTCGCTGCAAAATCGTGGGTATCAAAAATTTATTGAAGTGGCCCTGCATCCACAGGCGATTGCCCAGGAGATCGCGCACCTCGATGCACTGGCGGCGGCAGCGCGTATTGCCAGCCTGCAACGGCGCCAGGCAACCCTGGAGCGCATTTGCGCTGATGCACTCCGCCTGGGCACTGCCGTCCATCTGCGCGGCGCGGCCACGGTGGAGTTTTTGATTGATCAGCAGGGGAGCCTACTTTCTCGAAGTCAATCCACGTATCCAGGTCGAGCACGGGGTCACTGAGGGTATCCTCCGAGTACGGGGCCATGCCATCAGTCTGGTGGAACTGCAACAGCGGGTGGCCGCGGGTGAAAAACTTCACCTTTCACCAGGACGACATTACCTTTGTTGGCGATGCCATTGAGGTACGTCTGAACGCCTGGCACGAGGATCTCAGCCCGGTGCTGGGCGGTGTGGTGCTACAAACTCCACCTCGCGCCTGCTCCTGCGCTCGCACCGCACGTGCGCCTCGATGCCGGTGGTTTGCTGCAACGCCGCCAGCCTGGATTGTTCCCAGCTACGACGCCAACTTTGCGCTACTTATTGTGACGGGCAGCGAGCGCCATGAGACCTTGACGCGTCTCATTGCCATCCTGGAGGAGCAGCCTGGAGATCAGGGGCAACGCAGAACTCAAGACCAATGTGCAACCCATCCTGGGCTTGCTGACTCTGATGCGCGCCTTGCCGCCAGAAACGGAGTTCCGCACCGATACTAGCCTGCTCTGGATGGCGCTGACCGCAGTGGTGGCGACGCAGAAGCAGACAGTGCTGTCGCAGGTGCCTGACTTCCCACGCCGTCCAGGCGCACACGACCCGGCCCTGTTGGCGCGGCTGCTGCGCGCCACGCTGGAGGCAGGTTTTGCACATCCCAGCCGCCTGCTCACCTACTATCTCAAACGTCTGACGTCTCCGGACCCGCGCCCTGTCGCGCCCCTCGAAGTGCTCTGGCAGCTCGCGACCGAACTGGCAGTGCCGCTGTATGAGGAAGAGCGCGCCCAGGACGTGGCCTTTGCAGCAGGCGGTTGAGGCTTTATGGAGACAGTTGTCGGCCGACAGCCAGCGCTTACACGCTCTGGTACGAGCGGCTGAGCGCGCCGTCACTGGCAACGTCCCCGAGTGCCAGGCGGTCTGTGCGCACCTCGTTGCCACCACGCCTGGGCTGGACACCGCTGAGGCAGCCGCGCTGCTGCGCTATCTCTTGGACTGGCTCCGTGTAGATATCCCGGCGATTACAGCCCTCGTTAAAACGCTCGAGCACACACACCTACATGCCTGCCTCGCTGCCAATGACGACCTCTCCCTGACGCGGCCGGCGTATCTTGACGATGCCACTACGGTGGCCCATCTCCATCGTCTGCTCAGCAGTAGCCTCCGTCCGACACTGCTCCGGCACGGAGAACTCCTGTCGCCTATGGAGGCCACCATTTATCATCACCCTGAGCCGGGTGCTCCGCCTTTTGTGGAGATTGGGTCAGAGATCAAAGTCGGACAGACCCTGGCTCTGCTCGAAGCCATGAAGATGTTCTCTGAGCTACCCAGCCCTGTGGATGGTGTCCTCGTTGACATTCTCGTCGAGAATGGCCAGGGGTGAAAACCGGTACCCCACTGTTCCGCATTGCCACGCAGGATGCGCTGCACCTCACGGCAGACGCGGCTCTGTATCCAGCCATCGAGCCCGCATTTGAAAATCGTTTTGGCCTGTTATTAGTGGAGCATGAGTGATGCAAGCCGCCGTCCTCTATGAACCTCGGCAACCCCTGGTCATTGAAGACCTGCGACTCGACCCGTCGCGCGCCGGTGCGGACGGTGCGCGTGGCTGCGACATGTTGCTCCTGGAAGCGCTGTATGTCACAATAAGACTTGTCCTGCAGGACGGAATGGTCGCCGTCGTCAGGTTCAGCCTGTCAAGGACGCCATCCAGGAGTATTATCATGAACCTAGAAGTCGTGGGGCTCCGCTTCAAACCCGCTGGCAAGATCTTGCAGTACGTTGCCAATGGGTTGGCACTGCACCGTGGAGAAAAGTGTGTGGCTGAGTCCGAGAACGGCTTGGAAATTGCCACCGTCGTGCTCGCACCCCATACGGTCGACCTCCAGGCTGGAGCAGCATGATCTCAAGGCAGTCCTGCGGAAAGCGACTCTCCAGGACTTCGAGCAGGCGGAGGCGCTCAGTCAGCGTGCCAAGGAAGCGTTCGCCCTGTGCCGCAGCCGTATTCGGGAAGTTGACCTGCCCATGAAACTGGTCAGCGTCGATTTCACCCTCGATGGTCAAAAGGCCATTTTTACTTTACCGCGGCGGATAGGGTCGACTTCCGTAGCCTTGTCAGACACCTCGCTGGGGCGTTACGGGTACGCATTGAGATGCGTCAGATTGGCCCCGTGATGAGACCAAAAAGCTCGGGGGTATGGCGTGTGCGGACGCCCACTCTGCTGCTCCACGTTCTTGACGGAATTTGCGCCGATTTCCGTGCGCATGGCCAAAGAACAGGGGATGGCGCTTAATCCGTCCCGCATCTCCGGCGTGTGTGGCCGTCTCAAATGTTGTCTGGCCTATGAAATGGCCGTGTATAAGGCGATCAAAGACGAATTGCCGCGCATTGGTGACCTCTACGTCACGGAAGAAGGTCCGTGGCCGGGTGGTGGATATCACGGTGGTCGGGGAAGCCTTTGCCGTTGAGCTTGAAGAGAGCGGCAATCGCGTCTTCATCCGGCTGCCGAGTGCTGAAGAGCGTACCAATAACTGTAACGGCTGTAGCAATCGTGGCTATACGCCGGGCCATGACGAGGACACGTTCTGAGCCAGGCGCACGGCCAGCGGAGACGGCTGATGTCAGCGAGAGGACGGCGGTACCGCAGGGTGGCAGGGAGCATCTGACTGAGGTCATCGTCGAGTTGGATCCATCCCATACGTTTCTCGCTACGCAGAAAATCCGGTCAGCAGATCAGCCAGGGTGACGCGATCAAGCACGGCATACATGTGCTGCTCAGCTTCTGCAAAGACACGCAACAGTAAACAGTTCTCGATCGCCTCGCAGCAGCGCTCTTGAGCCAGGCATTGATACATGGGGGGTCTCTGGAGCCATGGCGCGGACCACATCGCCCACGCTGATCTCCGCAGGAGGGCGAGCCAGGAGTATAGCCACCACGCTTGCCGCGCATGGCCCGCGTGAGCCCGGCCCGTGTGAGCCTTTGAAAGACTTTCGACAAATAGCTCTCAGACACATGCTGGCGGCTGGCAATGTCACTGAGGAGGATAAAACGACCGGTTTCAAGGCATGCCAGTGCCCATAAGCCATGGATGGCGAGGTCAGTACTCTGGGAGAATTGTAGACCCGGCATTGCGGTCCTCCATGTAGCGCCATCCTCACAGCGCTTGGATGCTGTCTAGCGATACCCGATCATCTCATCATAGTCAACCTCTCTGTGTGGTGCAATGCTGGACCGCGGTACACGGCTGACACCCTGGCCTCTCGTGAGTACCAAGTAAAAAGCTCCTTGACAGCAGGCGAGGTGCGATTTATATTGTGGACAAAGTGAGTCCATTTATCAACTCTACAAGTCAGAATTTTTACGTACAAGGTTTGCATGATGCGCTCATTTGTCGCTCGCTGAGGATACGTCTCCGTCTCAGGTGGTGCCTTTCCGCACGGCGCCTGCTGGCGAAGCTGAGCCAGCCGCAGGTGCAAGGGTGTGCCGGCAGAGTGCGTCATCAGAGATTGAGCCATCGATCATTGCGCACTACTTTCACGAGGTGCGCCGCTTTCCTCTGCTCTCCCACGAAGGCGAAATGACCCTCGCCCAGCAGATCCAGGATGGGACGCAGCAATGGCGCGACGAATTACTCCAGCGTTTGCTGCATGTCCCGTTGCTCCTAGCCTGTCGGGCACGCCTCCGGCGTGGTATTATGCCTCTGGATGCTGTGTGCCTCCTCAGAACATGGGCCTGCCTTCGGCGAGATGATGGCCGTGCTCGACCAGTTGCAGCGTTTGCGTTGTCAGATGCGGCAACTCGTGCAGCAACGTGCCCATGGCGATGCGGAGACGCTGGCGCACATGCACACGCTGCGTACTGCTATGCGCACGCTGTTGCAACCGCTGACCTGGCAACCGCTCTTTTTGCAGCAGGCCTGGTCGCGGTTTGATACGACGATGGCGGCAGCGTCTCCTGACAGGCAGCATCGGCAAGCGATGCGTTTTCTCTCAACACTTGGCTACAGTCTGCGGACCTTGCAGCGCCTCTGGCATACCCTCCATCATCTCCAGACTCGCGTCGAACGTGCCAAACAAGAACTCACGACCCGTAACCTTCGTCTGGTCATCAGTGTGGCACGTGAGTTTGCTTACACCGGTTTGCCTTTGACCGACCTTATTCAAGAAGGCAACATTGGTCTCATGCGCGCGGTGGAGAAGTTTGATTACCGGCGCAATTTGAAGTTCAGTACCTATGCGGTCTGGTGGATCAAACAGGCGATCCGTCGTGCCGTATTCGAACAAGGGACATTAATTCGTGTCCCCGAATATATGTACGAAAGTGCCCGTCAGGTGTCCAAGAGCCGTGAAGCGCTGACGACGACACTTGGACGCTCCCCCACGCCGGATGAGATTGCCGAGCACCTCGCTATGCCTCTGGATCGGGTTGAGCGGACTCTGGCCCTCGGGACATGAACCAGTCTCACTTGGACCGGCCGGTAGCGGAGGAAGACAAACGGCCTCTTGGCGAGCGGCTCGCTGAGATACCAAAGCGGAAGTGGGACAGGAGAGTGTTGCTCCAGCAGGATCTGGTGGACCACACGCATCGTGCGCTCGAAGGGTTGACTCCACGGGAAGCCGAAGTCATTCTGGCGGCACTTCGGCCTGCATGGACAACCAGAGGAGACGTTACGCCAGATCGGTCTTGATCTCCATTTGAGTCATGAACGGGTGCGGCAAATCGAGGCTGAAGCCCTTGCCAAGCTGAAACGACAGGGTGCCCCGTTGCGGATTTTTCTGGAGCCCCATGCTGCATGCCATGCAGCCGTAAAGCTGCGCCGCGCCGAGTATTGTTTCCAGGAGTGTTGGATGTCTCTTCTTGCCGATGGATAGTTCTGCGACTGGCCAGCCTCTTGGCCTCACCGATGCGCTTGACCGTCCCTTGCGTAACCTGCGCCTCTCGGTGACCGACCGCTGCAACCTGCGCTGTCAGTACTGTATGCCCGAGGAGGAGTACACCTGGTTACCGCGTGAGGATCTCTTGACGTTTGAGGAGATCTCGACCTTGGTGGACGTCTTCACGGCCCTGGGCGTAGAGAAGGTGCGGCTTACCGGCGGTGAGCCGCTGTTGCGTGCCGCGATGTCGCAACGCTGGTACGTCTGCTGGCGCGCAATCCTCGTGTGCAGGATCTGGCCTTGACGACCAATGGTGTGTTGCTGGCTGAACAGGCACAAGCGCTCTATGATGCCGGGCTGCACCGCATCACGGTGAGTCTGGATACTCTGAAGCCGGAGCGTTTCCGGGCATTGACCAGACGCGATACGCATGCCAGGGTTTTGGCTGGCATTGAGAGCCGTGCGGCAGGTCGGTTTCACGGGCTTGAAACTCGACACCGTGGTCATGCGCGGTGACGAATGACGATGAACTCGTTGATCTCATCGAATATGGCAAGCAGGTTGAGGCCGAGGTTCGCTTCTATTGAGTATATGGACGTGGGCGGTGCCACGTCTTGGAGCATGGAGAAAGTCCGCTCGCGGGCTGCCATGCTCGCACGACTCAGCCAGCACTATGGACCCTATTGTGCCAGTTGTCGAAGAGACCTGGCACCAGCGGAGCGTTTTTGCTTACCCGACGGGACAGTGTTTGGCATTATTGCTTCCACGACTGCACCCTTTTGTCGTACCCAGTGACCGCAGCCGGCTCACGGCCGATGGCATGTGGTATTTATGCCTCTATGCCCGTCAGGGGATCGATTTGCGGCAGCCATTACGCGCTGGGGCCTCGCCAGAGGAGCTTGCCTCCATCATTATCCCTGGCTGGCAGACGCGCCGTGACCGTGGTGCTGAGGAGCGCCAAGCGCCGAGACCGCATGGTATGCGCAGTACACTCATCCCACTTGACCGCCTCCGCTAGGATCCGCATCTTGAGATGCACACGCGCGGAGGGTAAGGTGCGTCAGGTGAGAGCCTACGACGGCTGCATCAGAGGAAAAAGCGCTGGCGAGCCATACGATTGCCAGCGCTTTTGCAGAGCTACAGCAAGTGAGTAGGTCGCGTCGACAACCGCGCTACATCTTCTTCGTGGAGGCTTTCGCCTTCAACGGTGGGGCCGGTTTGAAGTTGGCTGGCAAGTCCGTGCCGGTCATCATATCGCCAGGCTTCCCGACAATGTCTTTCTTCATGGGGCCGATGGACGGCGAGCAACCTCATCCTTCTCTTTCTCTGGCACCTTAAACTCATCGAGCGTCTTCACCAGATCTTCCACGCACGGCGTTGAATTCACCCTCGGTCACGCCCATGTTCTTGTGGGCGTTCTTCATGTTCTTGCCCTTGTATGTGACACCAGGACAGTTGGCGGCCACACCAATTTGGCCTTTCAGGTTGGTGACGAGACGGTTGGCGTCAGACTTGGCAAACTTTTTGTTGACGCGATCGTCTTTCAACACCCTTCCAGCAAAACTATCGACCACGGCTGAAGATTGCCGGGGTACCACCCAGGCGCTCACACAGTGTCTTCTCCTGAGCCGAGGCCGCCACAGCAAAAGCCGTGCATGAACACACAGCGCGGTTACAACGATGCTCAATTTCCGCATGACTTCCGTCTCCTCCTCTGTCTCATTGGAAACTTTGCAAGGGGCAGCTGTTGCCTCAGGCCCACTATGAGCGTAGTACACTAAGCCTCTTCGCGCTTACCATGCCACTACGAAATGCCAGTGCGGCACGGAAAATCTACTGCGGGAAACTGGACTACATCCGTGTCAGACTCACGTGCAATGATGGCCGACCATAAATTCGCGCTAACTTTATGCTGTTTGCGGAGTGCAAGTCAATAAAAAAGGACACGATTGACAACGCCGCGCTGACATAGTGGAGCATCTTGAGGTTGCAAGGTGTTGTCAGTGTGACAGTGAGGGCACGTGAGTGTACCCTGTGCCGTCGCCGAGCGTAGAGCACCACATGACCAGGGGACGCTAAGGAGGTCATAGACGCTCACACGGTCTTGGCTGTGATGCACCTGGTCTGTATAATGGACGCCGTACATTTACTGGTTCGATACCATGGCACAGGAGAGCTTCATGAGCACTGAGTATCTACGTCTTGTCGCGCAACGATCCACGGCAGTTGGAGACCTTCCGGCAGCTCGCCCCGGAAGGTGTTGAGTCAAGTGGGTGGACGTCACCCAGCCTATCGACCAACAGGCAGCGCAACTGCAGGAGGCCAGAGCGGTCATTGCCACCCCTCTGCCTTCCCGATCGAGGTTAGCGCTCAAATGTCCCAACCTGAGACTCGTGCAGACGGTCAGCGCGGGCACGAATCTGATCGACATTGCGGCGTTGAACGGAAGGCTGAACATCAAGGTTGCCGAACAATGGTGGCGGTAATGCGGTCGCGGTCTCCGGAACATACGGTCGCTTTGATGGTCGAGCGTCTATCGCAAAATGCATCTGCAGTTCCAGGCGGTGAAGAACCGCCAGTGGGCTGGGGATATCCGGACAGCGTGGATCTCCCAGGCCTACGGAACTCACAGAACAAGACCGTAGGCATCATCGGCATGGAGGCCGTATTGGCCAGCGCGTGGCGCGGCGCCTGCAGGGCTGGGATTGCAAGCTCATCTACCATGACGTAGCGAAATTTCCCCCGGGCCTCGAGGAGTCTTTTACACCTCACCGGGTCGGATTTGATGACTTGTTGCGCACCGCGGATATTATCACGCTGCATGTTGCCGCTGACGCGGCAGACCAGAGGTATGATCAGCGACAGAGAATTTAACCTCATGAAACCCACCACGGTACTGATTAACGCCTGTCGTGGACCTGTGGTCGACGAGGCGGCGCTCATCAGGGCTCTGCAAGCCAAGAAGATTATGGCGGCGGGGCTTGATGTCCCTGGAGGAGGAGCCCACACCGGCAAACAATCCTCTGCTCGATATGGACAATGTCCTCGTGACGCCCCATCTGGCCGCATTTGCTCAGGAGTCGTACGCCAAGCAGTCTGCCTTTGCGACACCAAAACGCTGCCAGGGTCGCCAGGGAGAGAGCCGGAGTCGGTAATCGATTATTATTAGGAGCATGGCCGGGCCTGTACTCTCTTAGTACCGTGCTGCAGTACATACGCTGCGGGTTCCACACGCGGCAAATGAGCCTGATAAGCCGGGGAGCACCCCGCCAAACTGGCGGGGCAATGAGCCGTGCAGTATTAGCCAGGCTCCTGCGTAGACCAGGCATGGGAGCGCGCGCCAGTTCTCGGCCGCCATCAGTTGCGCCCAGCGCCGGTACATGCCGCGCTGGTTTTGCTCGTTGAAGTCGTCTCGTGACCGAGGCCTGGGACGACGTCATGGGGGTTCTCAAAACCCATGGCCATCTGGTAGTTGTAAGGGTAGCGCCGGGCAATGGTGCCTTTGCTGGCGGCGGAGGCGTAGTTCCAGTTCTCCATGTCGTCTTGTTCGGTCATTCCGGCTGGGCCGGAGTAGCGCATAGCAGTAGTGGCGCAGCACGTCTTTGACTTCCTGCGGGGCGTCCGGCATCCACCAGAAACCAGCGCCAGGCTTCGGTCTTCAGGGCGCCGCGTGGATGCCAGACGGCAATGGAGCGCGGTTGCCGCGACAGGATGGACATGTTGGGGAATACCGTGCCCGTACTGCCGAGCAGGCGCGCCCGCTGCCCCAGGCGTCGCTGCCGCTCTTCATAGCAGTGCCGAAAATACTCCTCAACAATGGGCGTGTTCTGATAGGTTGGGATGTATGGCACGTCTTCGAGCTGCAAGACTGGATGTGCGCCGTGGCCCAGTTCAGGAAAGGAGACGTTGAAGCGCCGCGCCTGCATGCGCTCGTTGTCCCGCCGCCCCCGGCCGCTGGGGCCAATGCCCACCAGGTCCACGGAGCGGTGGCTAATGTTGTGGTAGCCATCTCCCTGAAAATTCTCCGCGGCAAATTTCCAGTTGCATGGCATGACCCATTTTTGGATACCCCCTAACACCTCTGAGCCGCCGGGGCGCCCATCGCGGCAATCTAACAGTTCGTCGAGGTAGAGCGCCATGCCGCCGAGGTAGTCCAGAAACGGCGGCGCCTCTGGTGCCCAAAAATATTTATATCTGTTATGACATTAATCCTGACTGATATGCTCAGGACTGAGCTGCTTCTCGCTGAAACCTCGACAACCAGGACAAGCTTGTAGATGCGATTCATTCAAGATTTAAGCCCTGAAACCCAAAGCATACTCCGTAGATTGCATAAACACAGTCAACATCATCGTGTCAGGCAACGTGCCCATTGTATTCTGCTGAGTTTCCAGGGCATGACCACGCATGAACTCATGAAGGTTTTTGATGTGGAGCGTCTGACGCTCTATAACTGGTTTAATGCCTGGGACACGCGACGTCTCGCTGGATTGTATGATCACAAAGGACGTGGACGTCCTCCCAAGCTCACCATCGCAGAACAAGAGCAAGTGCAACAATACATCGAACAACACCCCAAAGATATGAAGAAGGTAGCCCATCTCATCGAACAAGAGACATCCAAACGTGTCAGTACAAAAACGATCAAACGTCTGCTCAAAAAAGCCAACTATATCTGGAAACGGATCAAGAAATCTCCCGAAAAACAGCCTGATCCACAACAGTACGAACGGAGCAAAGCCTTCATTGCACGTCTGCAAGTACGTGAAGCCCATGGGGAATGTGATCTATGGTATTTTGATGGTTCAGGGTTTTGCTTAACACCATGTATCCCATATGCTTGGCAACCCCGAGGTTCTGTCATTGAGATACCGACTTCGATGCATAATCGTCGTCTGAATGTCTTAGGGTTTCTGACCCGTCATCAAGCGCTCTTTCCGTACGTCATTGAAGGTTGTGTTGATACTGCTGTGGTTGTCGAATGCTTTGAACAGTTTAGTCAACAATTGAAAAAGAAAGCCTATGTATTGCTTGATAATGCTTCTATAAATAAGTCTCGAGAATTCATTCGGCATATTCCGACGTGGGTGAAGCGTGGCTTAATCATCAAGTATTTGCCTCCCTATAGTCCAGAATTGAATCTGATCGAGATCTTGTGGCGCTTCATGAAATATTACTGGTTGCCATTTTCTGCATATATGTCTTTCCAAGGCCTGCTCCAATCTATAGAAGATATTCTTACACGTTTTGGCACGGACTATACTATTGATTTTGAGATAAAGTAAATATATAAAAATTTATGGGTCCCAGGTGGCTCCAGACCGAGCCCTTGTAGGTCGCCAGTTGTGCTACTTCAATGAGCCCCCATTGCGCCCGGTCCAGGCACTCGTGGTACGCCTCTTTGTAGTACGGTACCCCTACCAGTCGGCCGTCTGTGGCATAGCCCCAGCCGTGGTACGGGCAGGTGAAGACGGAGGTGTTGCCCTCATCGTAGCGGCAGACCTTCATGCCCCGGTGCCGACAGGTGTTGAGGAACACGTGTAACTTGTGCTGGCTGTCGCGCGTCAGGATGACGGACTCTTCCCCCATGCACGACTGGAAGTAATCGCCCGGCTTCGGCACCTGGCTTTCGTGGCCTACAAAGAGCCAGACGCGGGCAAAGATGCGTTCCTGCTCCTGCTCGTAGATGGCCTCGTTAACAAAGATCTCTCGGCTGATCATCCCTCTGTCGAGATCGACCAGGTGTCTGCATTGAGTCGAGTTGGGTCGTCATAGTCGCTCTCCTCCTGCCTGCCAGAACCCAGCATCGCACATCTGCTTGGGAGCGATACCATTGCGGCTACACATTGTGCAACAACTGCTCTCAGAACGCCAGCATGCGCTCAACACCTCAGGAGGACATAGTTCGGTTATTGAAGACCGGGGATGCACGACCTACAACAGCATGTTCCACGGAGAACGGGCCAAGTCTCCTGAGCTGGGTACCCGTTCAGCCTGGCATCCCTTCCAGCCCTGGACCCTCAAGGAGAACGTAGTCTACATAATTCAGCCCAATCCCATACCCACGACCACACTGCCAGGGTTGCAGCTGGGCGCAGCCGTCATGAGTCAGGCCCAATGGTGGGGAGTGCCTGCACAACTACCCCTTCAAGTTTCCAGTGTGTGGCCGTTAAGAGTGAGGAGCTTCCCTGGCCGGTTTAATCCTCTGGTGATGATGGTTCTCCGTGAGTTGCCGTGGCAGGTCCCCTGGCGCAGGGAGCCACGGGCGAGATTCTGCGCCCTCAGAGATATGGCTTGTCAAGCACGATCCGCGTGGTTCTTGACCCCTCCAGGGCAGTAGGATAAGCTTGGCGGAGGATAGACGTTTGTGTAACCGCAACGTCTGCATAGCCAAGGCGTGCTCGATCTGGCGTGACGATCCGAGTCAGCTTGGGGGCCTGCGTGAAGGCGCTGACTCTGCCGGGACGTTTTGGCGACTGTCTGCAGGCTCAGCGCTCGCATGGTGAGAAGCAGCAGGACGACTAAGGAAGGTTATGGCTAGAGAAATTGACGCGATATACGAAAATGGTGTTCTTTCGTCCCTTAGAGCCTCTGGATTTAGAGGATCAGCAACGCGTTCGTATCACCATTGACAACAGGCGATCCCTTGGCGGACTTGTTAGACACAGAGTTCATGGAGTGGTGTGCGCGCAAGGCTGCTGGAGACGTTCCCAGTATCGAGGAGGTGCGACAGATGCTCTCGAAGATCAAAGGCTCGATGGCGGATGTCGTTATCGCCGAGCGAGACGAGCGTTTCTAGATGGCGAGCTACTTTCTCGATTCGAGTGCGCTCGTGAAGTATTACCATACGGAAGCCGGCAGCGCAGAAGTCAATCGGTTGATCCACGAACTGAACGCCCGCCACTATATATCCCGACTCATCACGGTTGAAGTTGCCTCTGCGTTTGCGGTCAAGACCCGCACAGGAGATCTCGACGAGCGTGATTTTGTCCCCCTGCTGCGGCGCTTTCTCAGGGACGTCGCCCAACGTCAGTTCCAGGCGTTACGGATGACAAATGCGCATTATGAAGCAGCAGTGGAGGTTATCGAAAGTATTTTCAGCGGCGCTTGCGCACGCTTGATGCGTTACACCTCGCCGTTGCATTAGACCTCCGAAGACGCGGCATCCTCGACCATTTTGTTTGTGCGGATGAGAGTCTCTGTAGCATCGCGATAGAGGAAGGCTTGTCAACGCTCAACCCAGCACAGCCTATAGAGATTATGTGAGATCGATACGTTTGAGCCCGTTGGCCCTGGCTTCGGCCTAGCGCTTCGGTCGTGGCGATGCCGGCCCCACATCGGGTCGTGGGTCGGGCACGAACCCGTCGCGGTTCGGCATCTTGACCAGCGGCAGGGTCTGTCGCGTCCATGACGTCCTGCTCGCCGATGATGCCGTTGAGGTGGAGGAGGTAGGCGGTCACCGCGTACACCTGGTCGGCCGTGAGGGAGCCGGGTTCGTCGAACGGCTGCGCCCGGCGGATGTAGCTCCAGAGCGTGGTGGCGTATTGCCAGAAGTTCCCGATTGTCAGGCGCGCCCGGTCCGCGGGCAGCGTTCTGGCGCCGCCGCCGAGGAGGATGTACTTCGGGTCCTCGCCCTTCTCGCCGTGGCATGAGGCGCACCGCTCCGCGTAGATCGCCTGGCCGAGCGCGGCGGTCCCGCTACCGGGCGGCAAGCCCTGGCCGTTGGGCGGGATGGTGAGATCCCAGGCCTTGACCTCCTCGGCAGTGGGCGGGCGGCCAACGCCGTAGGTCGGCAACTGGGCCGCTGCCGACCAGGCGCCGGCCATGGCAATGAGCATGCCGATTCCCACCGACCACCACAGCCTACGCGTGGACATTGTGGACGCTCCCGTCGGCCGCCACCTTCCAGCTCTGGATGGCGTTGTTGTAGCAGTACGAATCCAGTCCCCGGACCCCGACCAGCTCCGCGAGCGTCGGCTGCACATAGCCGGTCTCGTCGGTGCACCGCGATTGGAGGACGGCCTCGCGCCCGTCCCATCGCCAGTCGAGCCGGAAGCGCGTGTGGGCGAGCGGGAGGACCGGTTCCTGGAGGCGAGCGTCCCGCCAGGTCTTTCCGCTGTCCGTCGAGACCTCGACGCGGCGGACTAGCCCGCGTCCCGACCACGCCAGTCCCGTGATCTCGTAGAACCCCGGCCCCGGCAGCCGCTGGCCGCCCGAGGGGAAGGTGATCACCGACTTCGCCTCCATGACGAAATTGAACTGTCGGGCCTTGCCGTCTGGCATGATACTGGCGTGCCGCGTGCTTTCCATGCGGGTCATGTAGGGGCGGTCCACCACCGTGAGGCGACGCAGCCACTTGACGTTGACGTTGCCCTCCCAGCCCGGGACGATGAGCCGTGAGCGGGTAGCCGTTCTCCGGGCGGGGCGCCTCGCCGTTCTGGCCGTAGGCGACCAGGACGTCGTCCATCGCCTTCGCCATGGGAAGGCTGCGCTCATTACCGGTGGCGTCGGCGCCCTCGGCGAGGACCCAGGCGGCGCCCTGCTGGACGCCGGCCTCGCGCAGCAGGAGCGAGAGCGGCACGCCAGTCCACTCGCTGCAGCCCGTGGAGCCGTGCGTGCCCCGGACGCTCTTCCGAGTGGGCGCGCGCCACTCGGACGCCGTGTTGCCCGCGCACTCGATGAACAGGATGCGCGACGTTGAGGGTAAGCGTCGGATTTCTTCCACGGTCAGGACCACTGGACGATCGACCAGGCCGTGGATCAGAAGGCGGTGCTTACGCGGGTCGATGTCGGGCAGGCTGCCGCGCTGAACCACAAAGTGAAGCGCGGACGGCGTGATGATCCCCACGCGTCTCGTCGAGGGGCGTGAAGTTCCCGCCGAACTCGTCCAGCCCCCGGGCGGCTTCTCCCTGACGCTCTGCTCGAAGCGCGAGCGCTCGCCGTAGGGCCGCAAGGGGCCGCCGAGGACCTTCGACGGATCGTCGGGCGCCGGCTGCGCCCGACCCGCGCTCGGGCGCCCAGCCCCGGCGACCAGCGCGGCACCGAGGGCGGCGCCGCCTTTCAGGAACCGGCGGCGGCTGGGGTCTTGCCGGGAGGATTCGGGGTTCGAAGCTGGATCGCTCATAGGTGCCTCCTTGGCCAGCTAGGCCGCGTGAGTTACTCGTGGCAGGTCCCCGCTTTGCGCAGGGAGCGTGGCGAGATTCTGCGCCCTCATGCGGGGATTGTCAAGGCGATCCTCGTGGTTCTTGACCCCTCCAGTGCAGTAGGCTAAGCTTGGCGCAACGTTTCCCATCTGCATCGGCCCAGCTCCCTGGAGGCCCGGCATGCAGTGTCCATGCGACCAGTGCAAGGAGAGTGCTGTGAGACGATGCTTCTGTGTACCCGGCGAGTCCGAAAGCGACCAGGCCCGTCTTCGTCCTCCTCTGCCTGGTGGCGTGGTGCGTTGTGGCAGGTGGCACGGCATGGGGGGCACGATCAGAGGGACGGTCCGGTTCACGGGTGCAGCCGTCGAACAGAAGAAGCTCCCGGTGACCGTCGATCACTCCGTCTGCGGGAAAGAAAAGGACGCCGAGGACATCGTCCTCTCCCCGGAGAAGGGCATTCGCAATGTCGTGGTGTCCCTCCAGACGCCCCCTCCCGGCGCGACATGGCCGGTGTCCCTGCCTAGTGTGCAGCTGGATCAGCAGCAGTGCGTGTACGTGCCGCGCGTCGTGGTCGTGCCAGTCGGCGGCACGGTGGAATTCCTGAACACCGATCGCCTGTTGCATAACCTGCATAGCAACAGCACGGGGAATCCCACCTTCAACCGGACGCAACCGCGAGGGCGGACGATTCCCATCGTGTTCACGAAACCGGAAATCGTCCGGGTAGACTGCGACCTCCACCCCTGGATGCGGGCCTGGGTGGTGGTCGCCGAGCATCCCTTCTATGCGGTCACGAACGACCAGGGGAGTTCATGCTCGACAATGTACCCCCGGGCGAGTATACCCTCCAGCTCTGGCAGGAAAGCCTGGGAGCCGTGACGCAGGACGTGACGGTGAAAGATGAGGCGATCACCACTGTGACGGTGGAAATGAGCAAGAAGTAAGGAGTCCCATCGCTTTGCCGCTCATGCCAGTTTGCCCTTCTCGAGGCGCAAGGGATTGTGAAGAAGAATGTGGAACCCTGCCCCAATTCACTCTCCACCCAGATGCGCCCCCATGCATCTCGACGAACTTCTTGGTGATGCTGAGCGCGAGTCCAGTCCCAGCCGAATTCGGGGGTGATGGTTGGTTCCGCACTGCCGGAACTCCACAAAGATGCTTTCTAGCTGGTGCTGGGGAATCCCGATGCCGGTGTCCAACACACGATAGACGAGCGTCCTCCTCCTGACGCTCGACCCAGATCTCGACCCGCCCCGCATGGTGAATTTCAACGCATTCCCCGCCAGGTTCATGAGGCATTGCGCGAGCGCGTTGCCGTCGCCAAAGGCCGCCGGAATGTCCGCCTGTGCTTCGGCGATGAATTCCAGCCCCTTCTCCGCAGCCAGCGAGCGCAGCGAGGCGCTCACGGTATCCACAATGTCCTGCACCGAGTATTCGGTCGGGCTCAACTCCATTCTCCCCGCCTCGATCTTCGAGAGATCGAGGACATCGTTGATCAGGCCAAGCAGATGGCGTCCGCTCTGCTGCACGCGCTCCTGCACGTCCCGGATCTCGGCCGGCACCTCGCCATGGATCTCGTCCAGGATCAGCTCGCTATAGCCCAGGATGGCGTTCAAGGGCGTGCGCAGCTCGTGGCTCATGCTGGCGAGAAAGTCCGATTTGGCTTTGCTGGCGCGCTCAAGCTCTGCGTTGAGCGTCTGGAGTTGCTGGGCGGCCTGGCGCTGGTCTGTGTCGAGGCGGTGCAGTTCCCGGCTCATCTGGTTCATGTGAGCGGCCAGGGCGCCGAATTCGTCCCGATTCGGCACGTTGATGAGTCGTGCTGAAGTCCCCTTGCGCCACCTGGCCGAGGAACCCTTGCGCCTCCTGCACGGGCAAGATGAATGACCACGAGGTCACGAACCCTAGGAGCAGGGCCAGCAGGATCGAGGTCCCCACGAAGCCACCCATGAGGATCAGGGCCCTCCGGTGTGCGGCAGTGACGATCCGGCGGAGGGTAGCCATCTTGTCCTCTTCGGTCTTGACGACCTGATTGACCAGCCTTTCGATCTGCTGATACTGCGGGTAGCCGTTTGTTGAGCTGCAACGTCATCGCCTCGTCGACCTTGCCATCCCGGATAAGGTTTGCGATGTCGGCCACCGTGGTCAGGATCTCGTCCTGGGCGGTGCGAATCCGCTGGATTATCTGCTCCCTCTTCCGGCGGGGCGGCCTCTTCGAGTCGGGCCAGCATGTTGTTGAACCGGTTGTTCTCACGCAGGAAGTTGGCGATCGTGTTCTCGTCCTTCAGGAGCAGTGCCATGGCGATAAAGTTCATTTGCATGGCCAAGGTGTGCTCGATCTGGCGCGACGAGTCGACCCGCTCGTGGGCTTGGTGTAGAAGCTGGCTCTGGCGGGACATCCTGGCGATCGTCTGCAGGCTCAGCGCTCCCCATGGCGATGAACAGCAGTACGACCATCAGGAACCCGCCGAGAAGTTTCGCGTGGACGGAGGCCTGGATCCCCGCGACCCAGCGCACCAGCAGCCCCAGGGGCGAGCGGGTCAGAAGGCGGTGGGCAATTCTTTCACCGAGACCCAGCGTTGATGCGGCGGCGGACACCTGATCCATGAGCATCGCTGCCTCCCCTGAGCGTCCCTTGCAGGGAGAAGCGCTTCCCTACTTGAGGCTCACAGTATTCTCTCCTCGCAAGTGTGGTGCGCTTACCAGAGTTCCTTCGAGGCGAGTCGTGCCCCTTCCACCAGTGATTGGAGTTTGGCCCAGGCGATCTTGCCATCGACCTTGCGGCCCCAGGCAGAGGTGCCAAAGCCACAGTCAGTACTGGCAATCACCCGCTCCCGTCCCACCACTTCGGCGTAGCGCACAATGCGCTCGGCTACCAGCTCTGGGTGCTCAACGAAATTGGTGGTGCTGTCCAGGACGCCTGGGATAATCGACCTTATCGTCCGGTAACCTGACGTCCCGCCAGACCTTCCACTCATGGGCATGGCGCGGATTGGCCCCTTCAAACGAAATGCCTTCAGGACGGGCCTTGAACACCAGATGAATAATCTCCTGCAGCGGCACGTCGTGGTGATGCGGTCCTTCGTAGTTTCCCCAGCACAGGTGCAACCGCATACGCTCTGGCGGCAGGCCTTCCAAGGCCGAGTTGAGCACGTCGATGTGCAGGGCCACAACATCTTTGAACTCGTTCACCGTGATGTGGGCGAACTGGGTGACGCGCGTCATCGCCAGATCCGGGCAGTCGATCTGCAGCAGAAATCCCGCCTGGTACAATAGCCTGGTACTCATGCTTCATGGCCTCGGCGAGGGCGTAGAGATGAGGCCTCCTCTGTGGGGTAGTACTCGTTGGGGAGGAAGGTCGCGATGACTCCTGGGAGGCCGCGGTCATGAAGACTTCCTCGACCTGGCGTGTTCCAATAGCGGCCTTCAGGGTCGCAATATCCCGCTGCACAGCCTCCTTGTCTTTCCACGTGATCGGCGCCTGTACAGGCCGGTTGCGGAATCGCGGTGGAGGTCTGGCTCGTGGCGGCAAAATCGGGGAAATCGGTATCACCGAGCCGCGGGCGGGCGCGGATCAGCCGCTCGCCCGCGAAACCGGCGAGGCGCTCTTTGACATACGTGGCATATTGGGAGCGCTCCTGCTCGCCGTCATTGATCACGTCGAGGCCAATGGCGGTTTGCTGCTGCACAACATCGGCTACCGCAGTGCGAATGCCCTCTGCAAAGACAGCCTGGTCCAAGGGGCGATGTTCCTCACGCTGGCGCAGCAACTCCTGGAGTTCCCGCGAGCGCGGCAGACTCCCAGTGTGGGTCGTGAGTATGCGTGACGTACTCCGCTTCATGCCGTCTTCTCCCTCTCGAGCCGCAGTTCCACGTGGACGCCATCCGGATCGTAGACATACACGGAAGTGCTGCCATGCCGTTCCACAGGTCCCCAGAAGATTTCAACGTTGGACTGGCTTAAGTGCGCGACGAGATCATCGACTGAGGCGGTATCCATGATCAGACAGAGATGGTCCATCCCTACTGGATTCTCCTTATCGGCCGAGACAAAATCGGGACGGTAAAACATGTCGATCTTCTGGCCACCGGCCTGTACTACTGCCGACCGTCCACCCTCGGCATTGGGGCCAGACGTGCGCAGCAGCTCCAGCCCCAGCACCTGATGATAAAAGTGCAGGGTCTTGTCCATGTCGGTTACCTTGAGGGCGAGATGATCCAGAGCCTTGGGGCGTATCATAGCGTATCTCCTTAGCAAGGGGTGTGATCACGCCGTCGGTGGCATGATGCGGTCAGCGAAGCGCTGCATGCGCTCCAGGGTCTGGGCTTGCGTCTCGCCCTGCAGGTTCACCATCATGTGGCGGACGCCTAGCTCCTCATAGCGCTTGATGTCATCTGCGATCTGCTGCGGCGTACCCGTCAAGGGCGGCGCTGGCCATCGGGTAGCGTCTGGGCCTCCTGGTCGTTGTGCCAGCTCGCGCTGTAGGCAAAGTCCAGGGAGGCCGGATCGCGTCCTGCCTCCTTGGCGTAGCGCTTGACTCTGGCCGCGTATTCGGCGAACTGCGCTGGCGTTCCCTACGGGGAAGCGCGGGTTGGTGCCGATAGGATACCAGGTATTGGCGAGGCGTCCTGCCCGGCGCAGGGCCGCCGGACTCTCGCCGCCGGTCCAGATGGGCGGATGCGGCTTCTGCACCGGCTTCGGCGCGAACGCCACGTTGGCGAAACGGCAGTATTTACCCTCGAACGTCGGATTGTCGCTCGTCCACAATTCTTTGAAGGCGCGGATATACTCGTCGCCGACAGACCCGCGCTCGTCGTGCAGGGCGCGCCAATCGCCTCAAACTCTTCGCGCATCCAGCCCACACCGCAACCAACAATGAGGCGTCCGTTGGAAAGCACGTCGATCGTCGCTAGCATTTTTGCCGTGAGCACGGGCGGACGGTGCGGCAGCACCATGACCGAGGTGAGCAGCTTTGCAGAAGACGTGACGCCTACCAGGAAGCTCAGGAGCGACAACTGCTCCAGACACTCACCCGATGGACTGCCGGCAAACGTACCGCTCTCGTTGTAGGGGTACGTGGAGTTGATGGCCTTCGGGATGATGACGTGATCGCTCACACTGATAATGGCAAAACCTAATTCCTCGCCTGTACGCGCTAGCGTGGCGAGGGCTCTGCGGTGCGGCCATTGGTCCGCGGGTCGGGAGTCCAAAGCCAAATTTCATTGTTGTTCCTCCTCTTGCACTGCCTCTGTAGCTCTATCAGCCGCCGGAGCTGTCCCGTAGTGTAACCCCTCAAGAGAGCGCAGAGCCAGTCTATTCACATGCCCTCAGGATCATGCAGTCACCGCCCGAGCTATCGTCTGACGGATGCCTCCTCTGTCTATAGTACGCGGAGAGCGGTACGTCAGAGCATCAGAGCAGACGCGGCAGCACCTTCTCGGTGAACATGAGGAACGACGAGTGGCTCAGCGGTGCACAGAGCAAATAATCGAGCCATATCTCCTCATGCAGCTGCTGCAGCTGATCAAACACGCGCTCCGGCGTCCCGTATATGATGATACCATCAGGTAGATCTCAATAGGATCGAGTGTCCCGCCGCTCTGGTCGTGCCGCGCGGTTACCATGGCCACAGCCTTGGCAGCTTTGGCGGGATTGACATACGATTCCACCAGCCAGGTGGCGCCCCTGGCGCGCGATAGCCTCGGCGGCCTGCTCTGTCTCCCGCCACGGCGAGCAAGCGTGCCATCGGGAATATCGCGTCCTGCGATGGTGTGGCCGTGTGCCTCCAGTTCCTTCCTGTAGACTCTCACGTTTCTGGCCCAGATCCGTGTAGTGCGTGTGTGGTCCCAACATGATCGAATAGCCCTGGGCGGCGGCCCAGCAGACCGAATCTGGTGAACCGACCGCGATCCAGGTGTGCGGATGGGGCTGCTGGAGCGGTTTCGGCAGAACCTCGACATCCTTGAAATGCCAGTAGTCCCCGTCCCAGGTGAGACGCTCGTTCTGCCAGGCCGCCAGCACGATCTTGACAGCCTCACGGAAGCGCGCCTGGCTTTCCTGCGGCGGCACGCCGAACACCTTGAACTCCGTAGGGTCGAACCCGCAGCCAGCCCCAGTTGACTCGACCACCAGAGAGCACGTCGAGCAACGCCACCTCTTCGGCCAGGCGCAACGGATGGTAAAAGGCCGCCAGGGAGATGCCCGTACCAATACGCGAGATGCTGCGTCTGGCCGGCCACGTGCATGCCCATGAGATGCACCGAGGGACAGACACTATAATGCGTAAAGTGGTGCTCGGCCAGCCACGCGCATCGTAGCCCGTTTTATCCATGATGGCGATGCGCTGCAAAGCCCGCTCGTAGACGGTCGGCAGCGGCACGCGCCGCTGTGGCCAGCTGGAAAAATTGCAGAACGCCGAATTTCATTGTGCCATGTTCCTCTGCGAGTGGCGTATGGTATGAGGTTGAGTATCAGTGATGACAGGGCGAAAGACAAAGCCGGAAACGTGGGCTGGCGGCAGCGGCTGTGGTTGGCCACCTTGACACGTGGATCGCGCAGAGGTAGCCTGGGACAAATCTGGGTAGCTTCGGACGATTGAGCGCAAGCTGATGGGAGGCAGCAAAGATGGCAGTTGCCTACGACCCTGCAAAGCAGTATGAGATCAAAGGTCTGGGACGTCGTCATACCGACACGATCCGGTACGGACGCTGCTAGCCCGTATCTACCAACCTCAGGGCGCAGGTCCGTTCCCGGCACTCCTGGACGTGCACGGTGGCGCCTGGAACGACCAGGACCGCACGGCCAATGCACCTGGTGGACGAGCGGCTGGCGGCCAGCGGCATCCTGGTGGTGGCGATTGATGTGCGTCTGGCCAAGGAGGCCCGTATCCCGCCTCAGTGGCGGACGCGAACTATGGGATCCGCTGGCTCAAGTCGCAGGCCCGCGAGTGGAATGGCGACCCGGAGACGGTCGGCGCCCTGGGAGTTCGAGCGGGGGCCACGTGCTGGAACTGTGCGCCATGCGCCCGCACGATCCTCGTTACACGGTGTATCCGCTGCCAGAGGCGCCACACCTCGACGCGACCCTGGCTTACCGTCGTGGCCCGCTCTCCGATCAGTGACCCCGTCGCCCGCTATGAGCAGGCGCAGAAGATGCAGCGCGCCTCCCTGATCACCAACAGCGAGACCTATTTCAACCCGTGGGACACCATTGTCGATGCCAACCCGCAGCGCATCCTCGAGCGTGGCGAGCCGGTCACTCTGCCGCCCATGTTCGTCCTGCAAGGAGAATTGGACGATAACGTGCTCCCAGCAGTGCAAGAGCGCTTCGTTGCGACATATCGGGCAGCTGGCGGTGAGATCGACTACGAGGTCTTTCCGGGCGCGGAGCACCGCTGGATTATTCAGCCAGGTCTGCCAGACAGACCGCGCCATCGAGATGATCAAGGCCTTTATCGCTCGCCAGTTGCACGCGCGACAGCTGGTGGGGTGAGCGTCATCTTCTCGACCACTCTGATGACCTCAAACTGGGAAATGTCAACACCACAAATGACGGCAAACCGAGACGCTTCCACAAGGCGAACGGTTCCATGCCTGTTGCACGTGCAACATAGAGACTGAGAACCGTTCCATGCGTGAAGACTACGATAGTCTGCTCGGCGTATCGGCTGGTTACCTCGACCATGGTTTTGGTAAAGCGATCAGAGGCTTGCTGGGCTGTCTCACAGCCCAGCACAAGCTCAGCAGGATGACGAAAAAAGGCTGCCACGGCGCGGTCAAACTCCTCAGGCCCAAGCCAGGGAGTATTGCTACGATCATGCTCATGCAGGCCCTCGACTATCTGAACATCCGTGTGCATCCTCTGGGCAACTAGGTGCGCAGTTTCGCGCGCTTTGGGCTCTGAGCTGGAGACAAGAGCAGCTGGGGCATGGGTGGCTAGCATGGTCGGCTAGCAGTGCACATTGGGCACGACCGACCTCTGACAGGTGCCATTGATTGGCCGGTAGGGTCGGGATGATTTCAGGCAGCGCATGTTTGACAAGAATGAGATGTGGCATAAATGACCCTCTCGGCATGCTCACGATACCTGTAAGCACCATCCCCTATTACTACACTCAAATCCCTCTGAACCATTGAGCGAAAGCGGCTATGCTCTCCCTGTTGCCCTCCATGCGCATCCGCCCCTCAGCGATGGCCACAGGTAGGGAGGCGTCCAAACATGGAGGAGCACAACGGCGTGAAGCATACAATCACCTTCGGCCCGCTGGCTGAAGGCAGGTCTCCAGTGTATCCTACTTTGTCTGCCTCAGGGAGAACAAGATGCCGACACACTCTGCCTACGATGCGGTCGTCGTCGGCTCGGGCCTAATGGCCTGGCTGCTGCCATCACCCTGGCCCGCGCTGGTTGCTCGGTGCTCGTGATCGAAGCACAGGCCACCCTCGGGAGGGCATGCGCTCGTCTGCCCTCACGTTGCCAGGCTTCGTGCACGATGTCTGCTCTGCCATTCATCCCCTCGGGGTCGCTTCCCCCTTCATGCGCACTGTGCCTTTAGCCGAGCATGGCGTGACCTGGATCAATCCACCTGCGGCAGTAGCCCACCCCTTCAGACGACGGCACTGCCGCTGTGCTCAGAACGCTCCCTCACGCTGACTGGCGAGACCCTGGGGCCGGATGCAGCGGCTTATGAGCGGCTCATGGCTCCCCTGGTGCAGCACTGGGAAGCCCTGGTGGAGGAGCTGCTGAGTCCTCTGCACCTGCCGCGGCACCCGATACCCATGGCCCGGTTTGGTCTGCTGGCCATGCGCTCGGCTCAGGGCCTGGCGGAAGCGTGGTTCACTGGTCCGCGCGCCCGCGGCTTCTTCGCCGGCCTGGCAGCGCACTCCATCATGCCCCTTGATAAACTGCCAACCGCGGCCTTCGGACTCATGCTCGGCATGCTTGGGCACGCCGTTGGCTGGCCGCTGCCGCAGGGAGGCTCGCAGCAGCTTACCACTGCCCTGGTAGCGTATCTGCGGGCGCTCGGGGGCGAACTCGTCACCGGCGACGCTAGTGGCCTCGGTGGATGAGGTGCCGCCAGCCCGTGCTATCCTACTTGACGTCACGCCGCGGCAGGTGCTGCGACTGGCCGGCCACCGTCTGCCAGCGCGCTACCGACGATGGCTTGAGCGCTATCGGTATGGGGCTGCAAGTGTTCAAGATGGACTGGGCCCTCAATGGCCCTATTCCGTGGAAGGCCCAGGCATGCCGACGCGCCGCTACCGTGCACCTGGGGGTACACTGTCTGAAATTGCCGCCTCCGAGCACGCCGCCTGCACGGGGCAACATACCGAGGCGCCCTACATGATCGTCGCCCAGCAGAGCTTGTACGATGCCACGCGGGCCCCCGCCGGGCAGCACACCGCCTGGGCCTATTGCCATGTCCCGCATGGCTCAACGGTCGACATGACGGCGCGCCTGGAGGCCCAAATCGAGACGGTTTTGCACCAGGCTTCCGGGACTGTATTCTGGCTCGCAGCATTATGTCCCCGACTGCCCTCGAGCAGTATAACGCCAATTACATTGGTGGGGATATCAACGGCGGTGTGCAGGATCTGTGGCAGCTCTTCACGCGACCCACCATCAGCTTTGTCCCCTATGCCACGCCCGTCAAGGGGCTCTACATCTGTTCGTCCTCGACACCGCCAGGCGGGGGCGTGCATGGTATGTGCGGATACTGGGCCGCACGCGCCGCTTTGCGCAGGGATCTGGGACAACCGTAATCCGGCTGCACTGCGATACCTACACTGCGTGTGGTGTGGCCCAGGCGCTCCGCCACCACTGTCAGGGGCCTTCATCGTGAAGAGTGGGAGAGAGCCACGCAGTGGAAATTCGCGATAGGGATACCGCGCCAGCACCTCCTGGTGGAGATCGATACCCAGTCCAGGGGTAGTAGGAGAGCAATGTATCCATGGTCAACCTGGAAAGGCGCGGGTGGCGACTTCTTGAGCACGTGCTTCGAAATTCACAAAGTATTCGGTAATAAGAAAGTTCGGCATGGTGGCTGCAACCTGGAGGGTAGCGGCCAGACCGATGGTGGTGCTGTTGTAGTTATGCGGAGAAACAGTCACATAATAGGGTTCGGCCATTGCGGCAATTTCTTTGAGTTCGAGTATCCGCCACAGTTACAGACATCAGGGATTGATGATGTCTGCCGCCTGCTTTTCGAAGACGGGACGAAATTCGGCTTTGGTATAGAGCTCTTCGCCCGTCACAATGGGTAAGCGAATCTCGCGTCGACACTCTGCCAGGGCATCGAGGTTGCGGGCTGAGACAGGTTCTTCGTACCAGAAAGGCTGAAAGGGTTCGAGGCGGCGCGCCACCGGATCGCATGCATGGGGGCGAGGCGGCGGTGGGCTTCAATGAGCAGGTCAATGTCAGGTCCGACGGCCTCGCGGACAGCGCGTACCGTCTCCACGGCGTGCTCTTCGGCCTGGCGCGCGATATGGGTGCGCCAGGGACCCGGGAACGGGTCGAACTTCAAGGCAGTAAAACCACGCGCCACCACCTGCTGAGCTTTTGCCGCGTACGCTTCGGGGTTTTGGCACCGTGGTACCATCCATTGGCATACACGCGGATTTTATCGCGACAGGGCCAGCCCAGGAGGTTGTAGACCGGCACGCCAAAGCGCTTGCCAGCAATGTCCCAGAGGGCCTGTTCGATACCGCTGACGGCGCTATACAACTCCATCGACCCACGCTTCCCAGCAAAGTCGTTGTACGCCATGTAGGTAAAATGCTTGATGTGCAAGGGAGAGCGTTCGACGAGATAGCGCCCGAGCTGGCGCACATGCGCGACGATGCTCTGATCACGGTCAGCCTGCGTGTAACATTCTCCCCAGCCGCTAATGCCCTCACTGGTGTCGACTTTGACAAAGAGCCAGTTTTTCCCAGTGCCCGGATCGACCAGGAAGGGGCTAACTGCGGTAACATTACATAGGAGATCTCCTTCAGCCGTGGGAAATAAATTCTGATGCCTGACGCGGTGGGACCATAAAAATAGGGCAGGCGGTATGATGCAACAGCCGTTCTGCCGTGCTGCCAAAGAGCTGGTGCTCAGGCTTATCTGTGCTGTGGGCACCCAGCACGAGGCAATCGACGTTATACTGCCGGACCAGATGCTGGATTTCGACCACTGAGCGACCTGTCACCACCACGGTTTCATAGGGAACCTGGGCTCCTAGCTGACTCTGACAGAGGGCCTCAAGGCGTTCGTGGGCTTCCGCTTCAAGGCGCTGCTGCAGTTCGGGCAGCGGTGTATCCGTAAGGTAAATCCTGCGAAATACGACAGGTCGTGGACCACGTGGACCACTAATAACCTGGCCTTCCACGCCATCGCCAGGCTACATGCATAATCCAGAACTGTTGGAGAAAGATCAGAAAAATCAATGGCTACGAGAATGATGCGAATATTGACCATGCTCGTTCCTCCCTTCTAGAGCAGCCAGCGTCTATTGAACATATGCCTCAACACCCTGAGGTATGTCAAGACGCCCGGGCCACCCCTCATCTTCAGGGTGACAGAAGTGCTATGTGCATATGCCAGCGCCAGGCTTATAGGCGTGCTGGAATGCGAGTACGGCGTGGGTGGGCTGACCTCTGTTTGCATGACTGACGATCTCTCACGACACGATCCTACGTGAGGCCAACACGCAGCTGGATAGCCAGGCCCAGATCATGGATCACCAACGGCTTCATGAGAAAGGCATCGATGCCCAGCATACCCGCTTTTTCTATGGTCATGGTATGGCTAAAACCCGTGCAGAGAATGATGGGGATATCTGGCCGGAGATGACGTAAGGCAAGCGTGAGGGCCTCACCCAGTCATGTGGGGCATAGTCTGGTCTGTAATGACGAGGTCGAAACGCTGCGGTACGGCTGAAGGCTGGCCAGTGCAGCACGACTACTGGTATAAAGCCTCGGTGTCATAGCCGAGGCGCGTCAGCATGGCCTGTGCCAGGTTGGCCAGCTCTGTCTCATCATCGACGAACAAAATATGTCCCTCTCCCCTCTGGCAGGATCTCCTCGGTGCGGTCGGTGACCTCGACAATGCCAGGCAGCTGGGGAGATAGATCGCAAAGGTCGCCTTGCCCTGGCGTACTGGCGACCGTAATGGCAGCCAGCATAACTGGTGATGATGCCATGGCACCACCGCAAGGCCCATGCCGGTCCCTTCCAGGGCCTTTGGTCGTGAAGAACGGCTCGAATACGCTCCAGCGCCTCTGGCGTCGTGCCATGGCCGAGGTATCCCTGACGAGCGATGGCGTATGTGAGTTCTGGCATAAGGTCTGGGAGCGTAGCAGCTATGGTCGCATCAATGTCAACCTCGCTGTCGAGACAGATTTCTAACTGGCCCACCCTTTGGACGCATAGCGTGCTCAGCGTTCGTACAGAGATTCATCACGACCTGCTGGAGTTGCACGGATCTGGCTGCGCACCATCGCACAGTATCGTCGCGAGGGACTGGCGCAGTTCCAATCGTCGAGGGCAGCGAAGCGCACGCGGCGATCAGCGTTTCCTCTAAAATAAGATGCACAGATACACCGGTTGGCGTTGCTGCTTTACTCTGGCGACTGACAGCGGGGATCTGCTGCACCAGATGCTTCGCGTCCACTCGCAGTGAGGACCTGCTGCAGATTGTGCCACTCGTTGCTCCCTGGTGCGAGACCTACCATAAGGACAATTCAGGTGGCTCCGGATCACCGCCAGGATGTTCGTTGAAGTCGACCTGCGCAGCCGCCTTGCGAGATGCCCAGGGCTTCCATTTTCTGGACCTGGTGTGGTGGACTTCAGGATGCTGGCGCGCTTGCCTCGGCCGTTGGCGTTCAGCGATTTCTTTGCAAAGCCATGTTTGCCTCGGCGGGTTGCGTCGCGTGGTCACTGGACCTCTTGGAATAGCCGGGCATTCTCAATGGCGATAACCGCCTGATCTGCGAGGCTCGTGGCAAGGGTGAGTCGTGTTGGCCGAAGAGAGATAGTCGCGTTCCCGATACACCTGGAGAGTACCAAGACGCACCCTCACCTGCACAGGCACGCAGAGCAGGGCTTTGAGCCATGCTTCTCCCGGGCGCCATTGCCGTACATCGGGAGAACAACGTGGATCGGTCTGCGCCGCTATCTGTCACGATCAGTGGCTCGGCACGCTCCTCGCCACATGCCCGCACAGGGACTGCCCCAGAACAGACGTGCGGCGTACAATAGAAGCTAAGAGACCTGGCGTTGCCGCTACGCGTACAAGGGGTATCCCCATCCAGGAGACGCAAACGCTTCACTCGCCTCACACGAAGACCAATGCGACTCACGATCGCCTGAGCACGGTCTGAGATCTAGCCCCGTGTGAGTCGCTGGGTGGCATCCACCAGCGTCATGAGGCGCCGTCGATGGTTCTCTGGTCACGAGTGAAGACGGGCGTTACGGATGGCTACGGCTGCGGCTTCCCGCCTGAGCGCTGGCGAGGTTGATCCCGGCACATACGACGGATCATCCCGGCGTCGAGATGGAAAAGGTTCCGTGCGCACCATGGTCCAGCACAGCCAAAGAGGAGGGCGATCAAGGTAATAAACTGATTGCGTGGGATCACAGGAGAGCGCTCTGGAAACCGTGATGCCCGGAACCAGTGGATGCGCGGCAGCCACGTGCGTCCACAAAGGCGCCATTCAGGGACATTGAGTATGGTACGGTGTGTCGCCACCCTCCGGCACCGCCTTGCGCGCAGAGATCTCGCGCAACCGCGGCCAATCGGCGGCGCCAACGCGTTCGTTTGTTCAGCCAGCGCATGAAAAACGAGAGCAAAGATAGAACTCGGCGTTTGGGTCGCTTCGTTACGGCAAGCCAGAAGGCGGCGACCTAGCGCGTGAGTCACGCCGCTGCTTGGGCAATGGCATGGGTACTGCATCCTGGATGACGCAGGAAATGCGCTGATTCGGCTGCTGTCGGGCTTTGCCCAGACGGGCAAAGACGATGTTCCAGGCATTGCAAGCGCCCGTCGCGTGCTCCGGCTGCTTCCGCTTGTCACGGATAGGATGCCATTCCTGGACGCGTTGCTCTCCCAGTCTTCGAGGGCATTTCCATCCCTGGGCCTCCCACAAGCGAATCACAACGTGTGCATGGAACGTTCTTAACTATTCTACGTCTTCTTAACAAGATATTCTGGAGCTAAGAACCTATTGGAAATTTTTTGATGTCGCGGACTAGGCTAAAACGGTGGTGTTGTTCTACAAGGCTCTATGGTGTATGTCCCAGACAAAGTGGCCAGCGTCATCGCGGCGTGTCGATCTCTGGAGGCCGAGCCGTCCAGCGACGCATGGGGACCCTGTCTTAGCCTCTTCGGAATGTCATCAGGGCGCCGCAATATTTGCTATGGAGCTTGCAACCGCGTCACAGCAAGGCGTCACCCACGTACATCTGACGCATGCCCTGGGAGAGATTGCCCGCCCGCGTCTCGACCACCAGATGATCGTGGTTGGTCATCAAACAATAGGCATAACACCCCCCTGCATCCGTCGGCAGACCTCCGAGCACATCGAGGAACGCCTGTCGCTCCTCATCGCCCCGATAGATATCCGCCAGGGCATTGCCACGGAGGCGGTGAGCGAATCTATGCGTTGGTCCTCGCCGGGCGAGGGCACTGTGCCGTGCCTTTTTCGGGCACGCGGTGGAGTAGCGCGTCTGACACACAACTGCTGTTCTACCATGCACTCTGGGTGGCTCTGGCTGGCGAAGCCGCATGCTGCACCAGGTCGCGTGCACGAGGCCGCCGACCACGCGGGCACTTCCTCAAGACATGTTGTGCAAGAGCATTTTCCTGGGAGCGCGGCCATCTTGGCCTTCCGGGAAGACTCGGCGGGACACCGCTTACTTGCGCTCCCGAAACTCCTACGCAAAAACTCCTGTGGAATGCACTAGGAATCTTTTGTCCCTTGACGGGAACCGGCTAAGGGGGTCATCGATTATTCCACGAGTGCCTATTCGGGGGCATGGAGGTGGGCGGGTGTCTGCCGATCAACAATCACAGGGGGTGTAAATTGAGAACGTCTGGGCGATGTAAGTACAACTCCTCAACAGTGGTGCTGCCTGACGCAGTGACAGACGACGTATGGCACGACCTCCTTGGTGGCGGATAGCGCCCTCTCTAATGATCTACACGCAGGCCAGCCCCATGAGCAGGCCCCAGACACCGTGCCCATGGGGCATCTTCGTGTCCTCAGATAAGGGTCCCTAAAAGGCTGAAGTGAGATGGGTGATATCGTTAAACGCCACGGCACGCCAGGTATCTCCGTGCACGGCAATCGTATGAATCCCACAGTTATGGGAATCGAACGTCCGCTTGCCGGTGCAATCAAACCCCAGAGCGCGCAACCCGAGGGCCGTACAGACCCGCTATGCGTCACCACAATGACGCGCTGTGCCTCGGTTGCAGCCAGGATATCGTGCACAGCTCGCACGGCGCGATCGTAAAAGTGCCGCCACGTTTCAGCCCCGGCTGGGGCGACGTCGTAGGGGTTGGCACGGCGGGCGGCGTAGATGTCTGGGTCGCGCTCGCGAATCTGCGGCGATGACAGTCCTGCCACACACCGAAATTGATCTCCACGGAGCCCCGGCTTCTGCACCACCTGGAGCCCAGTGGCCTGCCCAATGATCTGGGCCGTCTCGTAGGCCCGCAGCAGGTCGCTGCTGTACAGGGCAGTGGCGCATACCGCTGCCAGCCGGATGCTGGCCAGGACGCGCCTGGGCCTGCCCGGTCTTATTGAGCGGGATGTCCATATGCCCCTGGATACGCCCTGACTGGTTCCAGTCCGTAGCGCCGTGGCGCACGACATACATGGAGGCGTTCTGCAGTACTCATAGCCGCTTCAGCCGCGGGCCCTGCGGGGTATCTTCCACCACGTAGCCGCGTTCCCGAGTTGTGCCCGCAGGGCATCCGCCCGCGCGAAATCGCGGGCCTGGCGGGCCTCGTTGCCGTTCCTCCATGAGGACTTCGACGTCGCGCGTCAAGGGGGTCTGCTCTTCAGCCAGCAGCCCCAGTACCGTATCGAAACGGCGCATCAAGGTGGCCACCTGCTCGGCCCCAGCCGCGCTGAGCTGGTGTTGGGCCAGCGCCCGATTGACCGCGCGCACCATTTCAAAGATCGCTCCGAGTGCCCCGGAAATGTTGAGGTCGTCGTCCAGCGCGTCCTCGAACCGCTGTTGCGTCTCCGCCACCAGCGGTTGCACATCAAAACCCTCGCCCTGGGCTGTCGGCAAGTGCTGCATAAAGTCGGTGAGCCGCTGTATGGCTTGCTCTGCAGCATACAACCCTTCAAAGGTGAAATTCGAGTGGCTGACGGTAGTGGATGGACAGCAGCGCATAGCGTATCGCTTTCGGTTTAAAGCCTTTCTCGATGAGGTCGCGGAGCGTGTAGAAATTCCCCAGGGATTTCGACATTTTCTGATTGTCAACCAGCAGATGGCGGCAATGCAACCAGTAGTTGACGAACGGCTCTCCAGTGGCCGCCTCGGATTGCGCAATTTCATTTTCATGGTGTGGAAAGATGTTATCTTCCCCGCCTGTATGCATATCGAAATGCGGGCCTAAGTATTTCCATCGACATGGCCGAGCACTCGATATGCCAGCCAGGACGGCCTTTGCCCAGCTCGGTTTCCCAATACACGTCACCGTCCTCAGGGGTCCAGGCCTTCCACAAGGCGAAATCGCGCACGTCATCTTTGGCATATTCGTCGCTATCAACGCGCCCACTCGCCCCACTCTGGAGGGCCTCGGCATCCAGGTGGGCCAGTTTCCCATACGCGGGGAAACCGATCGATACGGTAGTAAATTGAGCCATCCACCGTATAGGTGTAGCCACGTTCCTGGAGCTTCTTAATGAGCGCCACCATCTCAGGGATGTGGTCGGTGGCCGCCGGGTAGACCTCGGCAGGTTCGATGTTCAGCGTCCGCAGGTCTCTCAAAAAATGTCTTCGTGTAGATCGCCGTAAAGTCGCGCAGCGGCACGCCGAGCCTTCTGCGAGTCGCGGATGATCTTATCCTCGACGTCAGTGAGGTTCATCACCTGCGTCACGTTATAGCCACGATACTTCAGGTACCTCCGCAGGAGGTCTTCGAAAGATGTAGGCGCGGTAATTGCCAATATGCGGATGGTTGTACACGGTCGGTCCACAGGTATGCAGGGGAGACCTGCCCCGGTTTCAGTGGCTGAAATGCGTCTTTTGCCTCGTTAAGGTATTGTAGAACCGTAGCATGTCTGCGCCGTGCCTTCTGCAAAAAGAACCTGTAACAACGTGACAGCCCTCACCGTAACGGGGCGATTGTAGCGTGTGCCATGGGGGTTGTCAACCGACGTTCTCGCAGGGATTTCTCTGGTAAAAAGGTTTGACAGGTCATAACTGTGTCCTCTGACAGATCAGCATACTGGGAAGAGGTGGCACTATCTCTCATGACTATTTACAATTATCTCTAGTGTTGTCATAAGACAAAGGCTTATCCGCTAAGCGTACCAAAGAGTGATAGAGCTGTTTCATACACTGTTGATCCGCGCTCCACCTCTGCTGACGGGTTGCGAGCTGGGCCAGGGTCATACGCCGTTCAACCAAAAATACCCGAAGGATTGACTCGAAGATCGTACGAAAAAGTCACACTTGCTCCATTGTGGATGCCAAGGAGAATCTGGAATATGCCGTCCAGTAGTCGGTTGCAGCATTATGGGATATGTACTCTGCTGCTTGGAGTGCTCTTGACGTTGTACGGTTGTGAGGGGGATCCACAGGCCAAGAAGGCCAGATACATGCAAAAAGGCCTGACCTATATGGTTGAGAGGAAATACACGGCAGCCGTCTTGGAGTTCAAGAATGCCGTGCAGCTTACGACGCCAATGATGCGCAAGCCCACTACCAGCTTGGCTTGGCGCATCTTCAGCTGACTGCGGAGCATCGTGATCGGGGGCGCTCACTGATCTACGCGCGGCCTTTCGCGCTCTGAATAGAAGCGTGCAACTGGATGCCAAGAACATAGATGCCCAGTTGAAGTTGGGCGAACTCTACCTCCCTGGCCAAAAAGATGCCACCGAGGCGCAGGGCAAAAGCCGAGGCCGTGCTCAAGAACGCTGTTGACAATGTGGAAGCCCATATCTTGCTCAGCCAGGTGTATGCCAGCCAAGGCGAATGGGGTAAAGCCATTGCCACACTCCGCACAGCACTCTCCCTGGAACCGACGCGTATTGCCCTGGCTCTCCAACTGGCGGATCTCTACCAACGCCATAATGATCCCTGACGCCGCTGAGAAAACCTACCAGAGCGTCCTCGCAGCCAATCCTGACTCCCTCCAGGCGTCCCCTCGCCCTGGCGGGGTTTTACGCCTCACAGCAGCAGTTCGCCAAGGCCGAAGCACAATGATCGCCAGGCGCTCGAGAGGCACCCGAGTGAGGTTATGGCGTCCCTCGCATTCGCGACCTTGTATGTTCTCCAAAGCAAATGCCAGAGGCGGAGGCCATATATCAGAAGGCCACCTCAACTCGCGCCGCGCGATACCGCGTCCGTATGTTGCCTCTAGGCGATTTCTACCACGACGCCACGAAACAGCCTCGATGCGGCCTGGCGGCGTATAAACAGGCTGAGGCAATCGATCCGCAAGCGATCACCGAAACAGCGACTGGCCGACCTCGTGCTGCGCCAAAACCATCTCGACGAGGCCTGCGGAGTATATCAAAGCGCTTGCTCAACACGAGCGACGGCAAGATCCTGCGACGTTACTACGAAGGGCTCGTAGCGCTCGGTGAGAAGAAAATCGCCAAGGCTGTTGAGGCCTTGCAGACAAGTAATTAAGGAAGTACCAAACCTGGCAGCAGCGCACTATTACCTGGGCGTGGCCCAGATGTATGACCAGAAGCCGCGGATGGCCAAGGCTGCCTTCGACACCGCCATTAAGCTCTGGCCACAATTCCCCGCTGCCTATATGGCTTTGCTCAAGCTGCATATGCAAGAGCAAGCCTTTTTCGGAGGCCATTGAAGCGGGGAAAATGGCTTGCCAGTTGCAGCCGAAGCAATGTTGAAGCGCATATCTTGTTAGGCAAAGCATATATCTGGCACAAAAGACCTGAGACAGGCTATCACCACACTCCAGACGGCTCCTCCAGCTCGACCCCAAGCGTGTCGCAACGTATCTCAACCTAGCGGAGTTCTATCGCCTCAACAAGGACCGGGTGCTGCCGAGAAAATGTACCAGAGCGCCCTGGAGATCAATCCCCAGTCTGTCCAAACGTTCCTCGCCCTGGGCGCCTTCTACGAGACACAGCAGCAATTTCCCAAGGCTGAAGAGCAGGCCCGTACAGCCCTCTCCTTGCAACCGGAGAATGTGGACATCTATCTGAAGTTAGCACGCCTATACGCCGTGCAAGGCAAGATGTCAGAGGCAGAAGCGACCTATCGAGAAGGCGACCCAAGTCGCCCCCTCCAACCTGCGCACGTCTCTCGCCTTAGGCGATTTTTATGTCCAGCACGCAGCGACTCGATGCCGCAGTGGAGGCGTATAAACAGGCTGCAACGCTTGATCCACAGGCTGTGGCGCTGAAAGAGAAACTGGGACAGTTGGCCATACGCCAGAACAGGATCGAGGAGGTCGCGAAATATGCCGACGAACTCAGCACAGACTCCCGACGGCAGGTTTGTTGGGCGTGCCTTCCAAGGCTACTTGGCGCTGGCCCGCGAGCCAGATAGAGGATGCCATTACGACCTTGCAAGAGGCCGTGCACCAAGCACCTACACTGGCGCCAGCCCATTATTTCCTGGGGTCGCCTATCTCGCACAACGGAACACTTTATCAGCCAAGACGGCGTTTACTGAGGCTCTCAGGTTGGCGCCGAACTTCTGTCGAAGCGTATGTGGCTTTCGCCGAGCTAGTCTCTGCAATCCCAAGCGTTCGACCAGGCCTCGAGGCTGGACAACAAACTCCCTCCAGCTCGAGCCCGGTAATGCCAGAGCGCATCTCATTGTTGGTCATGCTTATCTAGGCCAGAAAGATGTTCCGAAAGCCATTGCCGCCTTTAAGGCTCGCTCTGGAGAAAGCCCCTCAGGACGCGCGAGGCTACTACGAATTGGGACGAGCGTATCGCCTCCAGGACAAGGACCAGGAAGCCCTTGGCGTGTTTGAGAAGGCCCTCTCGCTTGACCCAAACCAGTACAATGCTCTCGCCCAGATTGTCAACATCTTCCTCACCAAAGGTGAGACAGCACAGGCTGAAGCAGAAGTGCCTGCAAGCCATAGCGCTGCAACCGCAGTATGTTCCTCTCTATCTACTGCTGGCCACCCTGTAGCATGCCTCACAAAACAAGCTGCAAGATGCTGAGGCCACGTATCAGAAGGCGATCACAGTCAACCCTCAAGACATTCAGGCGCACCTCGCCTTAGGCGACTTCTACATCACGACGCAACAGCTCGACGCAGCGCTGGTCGTGTATCAGCCAGGCGAGCAACCCTCAAACCGGAGGCCGTGACCCCGAAAACGAAACTGGCGGAACTCGCTCTGGCCCAGAATAGACTCGATGACGCTGCGAAATACGCGGAAGAACTGCTCAAGACCCGTGATGCCCAGGTCGTTGGGCGTTACTTCCAGGACGCGTGGCCTAGCCCGAAACCAGCTAGACGAGGCTATTCCCGCGTTCCAGGAAGTGATCAAGGAAGCCCCCAGATATGGAGGGCATGGTATTACTTGGGCGTCGCTTATCAGCGACGTCAAACACGCAGCTGGCGAAAACCGCGTTCACCACGAGCCATGGAGATCACGCCGACCTTCGCTGGGTCTTATCTCGCCCTGATGGGCCTGCATAGGCAATCCAAAGAGTTTAAGGACGCCCTGGAAGTGGGGCAAAACTTCCTCAAGAGCCAACCGAACAGCGCCAGCCCATATCTCGCTCTGGGTCAAGTGTATCTCGACCAGGGTGAGATCTCCCAGGCCATCGTAGCCTTCAAGACGGCCACGAGAAAGCGCCTCAGGAACCGAATGGCTACTACTACTTAGGATTAGCATACCGTCGTCAAGGCAAGGATGAAGAGGCCCTGGTGGCTTTCGAGAAGTCCCTTGTCACTCGATGCATCCTTCGTTGACGCTCTGGCTCAGGTTGACGGCAATCTTCACGGCACATGGCCAAAAGGATAAAGCCCTGGCACGGGTACGCCAGCACAGTACAGGTGTCACTGAACAATCCTTCTCTCTACAATCTGCTTGGAGAGATTGGCGCTGGCACAAGCCAAAGATACGGAAGCGGAAGAGGCTTTTAAAAAGGCTATCCAGCTGCGTGACGATCTCTTGATCTCTTACCTCCAACCTCAGTCGCCTGTATGCTAGCGCAAGCAATCATATGACCAGGCTATTGCATATTACGAAAGTATTATCGCAACCAAGCCTAATATCTTCCCACCTTATATGGCTTTGGGGATGTTATATTCATTACAAGAGAAAGTATGAAAAAGCCAATGAATACTACAAGAAGGTAATAAAGCTTAATCCAGAAAATACTCAGGCGATAAATGAACTTGCATGGAACTACACCGAGCATGGTGGAAATCTTGACAGAAGCCCTCTCTCTTGCCCAGAAAGATAGAGAGCAAGCTGTCGATCGTGCACCGATTACGGACACTCTAGGCTGGGATCTATTACAAAAAGAAAGTGTATGCGCAAGCTGTCAGTCTGCTCAAGGAGAGTGCTGCAACCATGGCGAATAACCCGGTGGCCCGTTATCACTAGGGATGG
>ERZ1370068.1277-contig-11169_pt1 | contig 53650 bp, 87 predicted proteins | sample MGYA00561227_ERZ1370068 | MGnify/ENA primary metagenome ERZ1370068 (study PRJEB38410, sample SAMEA6850437) | metagenome | study: Metagenomic assessment of the ecological functions of the soil: analysis of the soil microbiota associated with the... | reverse complement strand
TGTGACGTCTGCTCGCGGTATTCACTGCGCGATAAGCGCCGCCACGATGACGACCACCTATCACTGGTGTCAGGCACTGCACGAGAAATCAGCGCAAGGTTCTAGTCGCAAACCATGTCAGCACAGTCGCCAGTTTGGCGGTGCTTGATCGGACCCAAACCGAACTTCGGCGGCATCGGCAGCACTGCGCTTGTTCGATTCACAACCAGGCACGAGTGCAGGTCGAGGGGCGAAGTGGCAGACGGCCCGTCTACGAGCTGTTTGAACCCATTGAACCTAATACAGGCTTGGCTGCACTGCCTGCCCCGTCGGCTGGGGGATGTCTTTCTGACCTAGAGGGGGACCCCCTTCGCATTTCAGACAGGCCTGGAGATTTTGATGGGTGTTCTCATAGTATCTGAACAAGGGAACGGAGAACCTTCGTATCAGCGTTGTGGGTCGTTCGACCGAACAGAAAAGGACGCATTCAGCAAATTCATCGCGCTTGTCATGGAAAGGTGGCAAAAGCAACCGTGGGGATGCACGTTTACTCATTACGCCCCTACGAGCCGACCCAAATCGCCCATGTGGCTGGCCAGCACGGCGTCTGCATCGATGAGGTTGACCAACTGCTTAGGGCACGTATTTTGTTGACCTCTACAGGGTCGTCAGACAAGGCGTGAGAGCATCCTGCTGAAAGCTATTCCATTAAGAAGATTGAAGAGCTTTACAAGTTCGAGCGAGCAGCGCCAGCGAGAGAGATCTGGTTGTGGCGCTTCAGGTTTCTTGCGGGTGCGCTCGCATTGGGCGACCCGCACCAGACGTTCCCACCGATATTCTTCGCGCTATCGAATCCTTACAATCGAGACGATTGTTTTTCAGCGTGGCGTCTTCGGGCGTGCTGGAACAGCGGAGGTCGGACTCCAGAAGCAAAGACGGGTACGGCATTACCGCGACCAACACTCACGCAAAAGGAAGAAGAGGAGCTTCGCCGGAAATTCAGCAAGTCCGCGCCCTCATGGAGCGTCTCACATCCGGGCTGCCAGCAGATGGCGAAACAGAATGACTCCCGAGCATCGAGCCGTGTGGCTGCTTGCCCAAAATGCTTGAATACCACCGCCGTGAGGATAAATCCGCCTGGTGGGAATATTTTCAGGCAGTGACCTGACCACGACGAGCTGATGGAAGACAAGAACGCCTTGGCGTGCCTCGAAATATGTCGGCCCAATCGGGCAGTCAAGAGGTCAATCGTCCACCGATATAGTTTTCCTTCCCAGGACCATTCCATCGACAGGGCACTACAAATCCACGACCGCAAACACGAGCCAGTGCAGGAACAGTGGTTGCTATAGACGACCTCAACAGAACCATCGACATCAAAAGAGGCATCAACTCACAGGTGCCCCACCCGACAGCTCTCGTTCCGCAGAATGTTCTTGGTTCGGAGGCTCAGCGTGACAGTATCATGCGACTCCGGCATTTGGGTGGCAGAAAACGGAATATCCAACCCGGCCCTTTTCAAACGGCCTGAGACCTTCTACAGCAGCATCCTCGAATATCGCTTGCCCACTTGGAAAACATGTTTGACCAAAACGCATGACTTGAAGCAGCCCAGGAAGAGATGCGCTCACTCTGCGCTCAACCGTCAGTGCTCCCTTTACAAGGACCACCAGGGTCTGGAAAGAGCCACACCGGGGCCAGAATGATTCTAGAACCGCAGCGTCGCGGCCACCGCGTCGGAAATTACAGCTGTCAGTCACAAAGTCATCAGCAATCTGTTGCAATACGCCTTGCTCTGAGGCTCGGGCGGCGCCAATATACGGCTACGCGCCAGGCAGAAGGCGAATGATACCGATGGCTGTCCAGACCGGATGGTGGAACAAGTCGGCGAGAACGAAGAGACGGATGTCCTTCGGGCGGCGCTGCGCTGAGGTTGGGTTTCGCTGAAGCCCCTGGGCGCGCGGGCGATATGGTCAGTTCTCGGTCGAGGTACTTTTCGTTGACGAAGCAGGGCAAATGTCGCTTGCCGACGTGCTCGCAATTTCTCAGGGCCTCAAAGGAGTGGGAACCTGCTGGGAGACCCACAACAACTAAAACCAACCTCAGCAGGGAACACCTTCACCTGGTGGATGCATCAGCTCTTGGCTCATCTGCTCAACGGGCTTTGAGCCACTATTGAACCCGTAGAAGGGACTGTTCCTCAAGGAGACTTGGCGGTTGCATCCTGACATATGCGCTTCACGTCGGAACTTTCTATGATGGCCGACTCGCAGCCCGCCCGGCAATCAAAATCAACGCCTGAATACCAATGGACTCTCGATGGTACCGGACTTCGTTACATTCCCATCCAACATAGCGGAAACAAAAAGCGAAGCCCTGAAGAGGTCGCGAAAGTCAAGTGAGCTTAGAATAATCTGCTCGCTACTGGAGCGACCTGACAGATGTAAAAACAGGCGAGCAAGACACACTGAAACTGGGAGAGATTCTCGTCGTAGCTCTTGCTAATGCGCAAGTTTCCGCGTTCGCGAAAGCCCTTCCTGTCGGGGCTCGGGTCGGGACAGTGGATAAATTTCAAGGACAGCGGCTCCCTGTTGTGATTTATTCGATGACGACTCGACATCAGAGAGGACGCCCCGCGAGGCATGGAGTTTTTGTACAGCCTTAATCGGTTGAATGCGGGTCTCGCGAGCCCAGTGTGTCGCCGTGATTGTTGCCAGTCCTGATTTGTTCAAGGTCGAATGCAAAACTCCCTGCAAATTCAGCTTGCCAATGCGCTTTGCCGATATCTTGAAATGGTACGCCCGACCGATAGGCGACTCACGAAGACGTATGCGAATAGCCCGTAGAAATGGTGCGGCAGGTCCTCTTCGAAGCCAAATCCGTCTTGGGAACTGTCGGGTAATCAGAAACTAACCCACTACCCGACGTCGGGCACCGCACTGATATCGTATGAGAACGGAGCACATGCGAGGTGAACCATACCGACAAAAAGTCACAGGCCGGTGCGTTCTCTCTCACCGGTCAGTTCGCCAAACAGCCACGCCTTCGCCATTTTCCAACTTCTGCGTGCCGTGTACCATGTACAAAAGGCGGTAATGATTCTCTGTGTGGATGCTTAAGACGTATGGCGACCATCGGTTCATAGCTGATCCCATCACCCGCGTAACTCGTCCGCGGACATCAGCATCGAGTAGATCAATGACACTTGTTCATCTCCGGCGCCGGGTCCATCAATATCGGAAGCCCGAAGAGTGGGAAACTGTCCGGCATGAACGTCACGATCTCCGTGATCAAGCCGCCCTCGATTCGAAGAACGTCCATCGCCAGAGCCCGCCAGGTGGAATCGCCGGGCTGGCACACTATAGCAGGCGACCGCCGGCTGCAGGTTCGGCGTGGGTCACAACGCAGCGGAAGCGACCAAATCGTTCGGAGCCGAATCCGCCTTCAATCCATGAGCTTGAACATCGCTTCGCGGCCTGCGGCCGTGCCCGGCTCGGGCGGCATGCGGAAGGTCGCGTCCGCGCGGATGATCGATGCGAAGGCGCCGAAAGTCCGCCGATCGCTCGCCTCGACGTATTTCTTTAGCAGGTCGTGCGCTCGGCCGCGCTGGCATCCACGTTGGCGGGCCACGGTGGCTTGCGTGAGACGGCAGACGCTCGCGGAGCCTGACCCGCGCGCGCGCTGCAATGCACTGTTTACGGCTGGGACGCTGAGTGTCGAGCAGGTCGGCAGCGTCCTTGGCGGACCAGCTCCAGCACGTCGCACAGTATCAAGGCAGCCTCGCCGCTGCGGCGTGAGGAGCTGGACTTACCGTCAGAAAGGCGATCTCAGATGGTTTCGCGCATCAGCGTCATCGCCTCTGGCGTGTCCTCGCTGGCGGGGTGGTTGGTTCGAGCACTGTGTTCGAATCGGCCCCAGCCAGACGACATCTTCCGGCTCCCTGGCTCCAGCCATCATCCGCCGCGCGCCGCGAGACACCGCCTGCCGCTCATCGCGGGCAATCGCATCGGAGGCAGGCGTTCGTGGCCACGCAGTAGAGCCACGGCGCAGCGGCGCACCTTCCTTCAGGCTGTCGCGATACCGCCAGGCGCGAAGCAAAGCTTCCTGCACCGCGTCCTCGGCGTCCGGCAAAGTGAGCATGCGGTAACAGTGGAGCAGCAGCTCGCGGCGATGACGCTCGACGTTGCTAGCGAACTCGTTCACTATGTGCCTCCGTTCCAGCGCTGCCGATGGATCAGCATCGATTCTTACTTGTAATACCGAGCGGGGTCAAAACTCATCGCGCAGTAGCATTCGGAGTTTTCCCGAACGTCTAGGCGGCGCCGGTCAGCGCTAGATGGCCATGGCAGCTTTATATCATCGGAATGCAAAAGATTGTGTCGCCTCGCTTCTCAAAGAAAACGAGTTGCTGCACCAAGGGCTGAGCCCGATGGAGCTCGTCGGCTACTGACCGATGTCGGCGATTCGTTGAAAAGACCCCTGGCAGCAAGGATTTCTTGAGTTCTTCCAGGATGACGGGCTATTCGGAAGCTGAGCCACTTTATGACCAGATGGGCATAAGTCTCCTCTCGGAGATCTAGTCCGGTTAGTGCCTCAGCGAACGCCCGGGTGGGCAGGAAAGAGCGTTGGGCTCAAAGCACCCGGCGCGGCCAAAGGAGGCCGCGCCGATGGCCAAGTCCCCGGAGACCAAGAGAAAGAAGCTCCCGAAGACTGTCCTCAAGCTGCCGGATCTGGAGCAGTCAAAATCCGCTGTGCTGAGCAGCCTGGCCTCCTAGCTGATTTCTTTCGTCTACATTGACGAGAGGATTAATCGCGATTCGTGCACTTGACATTTCATCGCGAGGGCAGAGTTTTGAAAATGTTCGCAATCCTCTGCATGACAAGGGAGTCGGGTTCCTGGGGAGGATTCGAACTCTCCAACCCTTCGGTTAACAGCCGAACCACCAACTTAATCAGAACTTGCCGGAGTTGGCCCTAATCGAGGGGAATTCAGCAAGTTGCGACTGAAACCGGGACGAATCATTTTCTCCTTCTTTATTCACCTTTCGCTCGCATTTGTGTCGCCATTCACCACCATTAGTATTACGTTTTCAGACGGTTGGTTGGCCAGCTCCAGAACCCTGCCGGGCCAGTGACGGCACTTGTACGAGTACGCGAACTTACTGGGCACTAGAAGCTGAGTCCTTGCCTGCGAACCCCAGCTCGGTAGGACGAGAAGATCATGAACCAGCTCGTTTTCAACCTGGTGCCATAGAAGGGCATTAGAAACAACCCGCGGAACACGTCTTTCAACAATGCCCGCTGCTGGTTGAAGCCAATCAACCCACGCCAGCCAAGCTTTCCGAGAAGAGCAAGACGCAAACGTGCAAGGCCGAATGCCAGCTTCGTCAAAGAGACCGCAATGTCCTCCTCACGGTGGTGCTCGTAGTACGAGAAGTTCATCGACGTTCCGGACTGCACTTTGATGAAGTTTTCGACCGTCCGGTTCTTCGGATTCGCAGCAACCTCCCGAATAAGCTCTTGGAATTCATGGAATCAGCCTCAAGTGTTTCGAGGCTGGAAAACCAGTTCACCAGTTTGACTCCCAGTGGATCCCACAGATAGTCGTTCATCACCAACGGGAGACCCAGGTGAAAGTATTTGGTCACTACTAGATGGACACGCAGATGGCATTGGTAAGCATCACCCATGCACTCATACAGCCGCGTGGTATCCCGCGTCACGCCGCGTTGAAACGTGGCGAGAACCGTATCGAGATCCTTTCGTGAACTCGCTCGTGTCGCTGCCCTCCAATTCCCTCTGGATGATCGCGGCGATTTGCCGGATTTGTAGCGACGACAATGCCAGCCCAACGCTGTACAGCGGATCAACCGTGTCACCCGCGTCGCCGATGATGTACCAGCGATCCGCTGAATAACGCTGGCGGCATTCCCACATGTAAGAACCATAAAAATTTGTGTCAACTATCGTTCCGCTACGCACCAGTTCTGCGATCACCGGGTGCTCCCGCCCCACGCAATCGAGGAACTGCTCCATCGTGCGCACCTCGCCGTGCGGGTATACGTCCTTACGGTAAGTCATGCCAATACTGACCAGCGGCACGTTCTCCGGCGAGCGCATCGGGATGTACCAGATCCAGTTGCCCTTTCCAAAAAAATGATGAGTCGCGAAGTAAGGGAACGGTAGGCCCGGTTTTGCTTCGTCGAGGGCCTTGATACGGCCAGAATTTCAGGATTGAAATTCATCAGCCGGAACCAGAAAACGTTTTTCTGTTCCTTCAACCCGCTTCCTGCAGTTGCAACTGTTTCGCGAGTACCCGGTTCTGGCCGGTGGCATCGACAAGCCAGCGTGCGCCCAGCGTTTGTTTTCCTCCGGCAGGGTCCTGCACGGTTACGGTGTGCAGCCCGTCGCCACTGTTGATATCGACTCCCATCACGGTGCCGTCAATTAATTCCACGCCGTTCGCCAGGTTGCGGTCACGTACCTCGCGATCGAATGTGAATCGGTTAATCTGGAACGAGAGTATTTGCGGGGCGCGTGGGAATTTCATCGACCACGTAGGTGCGATCTGCGGGATCGTCTATATTGGGCTTGAAATAGTAGGTAAGGCCGTATTTCGGATAGTGTTTTTCCACGAGGTAAGGCGCCGAGCCCGAGTTCGAACATGAAATCGACACTGACCTCGACCAGCGATTCGCCCGACGATCGGTCGATTCTTGTGCGGGCCCTCAACGACTGCCACCTTCAGGTTCGGGAATCGCTTCCGCAGGTACGCGCCGCAAGCTGGCCGTTGCTCCGCCTCCGCAACTAACACATCGCTCTTCATGGGCCTCCGCGTTTAGAATCTGCGATCTGGCTGTCTATAAATACCATGGAAACTACGCGAGACGAGGAAATGAGGAATCGTAGCATACCAAAAGAAAATGTACCGGACGCGCTCATTGAGCCATTCCGGATCGAATTGACCTGACCTGGGTGCCTCATGGAAGGCACTTCGGCACACGGCCCACTCGGAACTAATCCATTGATGAGACTTGGATTCTCGACTTCTAAGCGGCAGACGCTTGCGGGTCAGACAACCTGTGAAGGATCGGCGCGGTTGGCGAGCGTGGTGGTCACCGCCATCAGCACGAACATTACGGTGAACAATGCGGGCGAGAGCACGCCGGAGATCCAACCCAACATTCAGGACGATAAGTTCTCATCAAGCCGCGCGTGTTCATCTAGTACCCGACCGCGGCTGCTTCGCGCCAGGGAGATCCTGGGTCCATCGTGCCGCGAGGAAGCAGCCGCCGAACTTGCCGAGTGACGCCACCTCGCAATGATCAAGATGCAGGCGAGCAAGTCTCGAGCGCCATGGACCATGCCGAGGTGGGTTCGCAAGCCGGTAAAGGCGAAGAAGGCGGGGAGGAACAGGACAACGACCAGGTCCTGCATGCGGTTTCGAATGTCGAGCGCCAGCTCGGAATCGTGCGGATGACAACGCCGAAGGAGTGAACGCGCCGAACACGGAGTGAATTCCAATCCGGCTCCTGATGCCAGCGCCGCGAGGAGCTGGAGCAGCGGTGCAAACCATTGCAAACATTTCTTGCGTGGTGTGGGCCATCTGCAATTTGCCGCCGCATCAAGCTTTCACTGGGCTCCGCGGCTGGCGACCAGCAAACGACACAACAAGATAAATCCGATCGCGAGAAGCAGCGTAGTCAGGGCGTTTCCGGCCTGCATGAGCGACTCCCACCAGGAGAGCGGGGCAGGCACCAGGCAGTCACGTCGTCGATCGCGCGCGCAAGTGAGCTGCCAGCACGCCGATGGGAGTTTTCGTGCAGGCCCCGGGTCCGTGAGGATGCGAGCGAGCACGGGAAACGCGGTAATGGACATGGCCACGCCGATGAAGAGCGCAAAGACCGTCAACGAGATCTTCTCTGCGCAGCGTAGAGCGGAAAGAGCCGAGCGCGAGCGTAGCACCGAGCAGGAACGGTATGACGATGCCCGCGTGAGAGATGGCAATGGAAGCCGTGGTTCGGTGGCGCAGAAGCTGTGTATCGAGTTCAAGACCGACGAGGAACATATAGAGCACGACGCCAACCTGAGATCAACGCGAGGTAGGGCGAAATTGCCGCGGGAAGGACTTGGGAAGCGACGGAAGGTGCCAGCCAACCGAAGAAAGAAGGACCGAGCAGGAATTCCCGCGACGATTTCCCCACGACTCGGGGCTGGTTGGATGCTGCGAAAAATGCACCGAGGATGCGCGCGACGATAATAATGAGGACGAGGGCGAGCAGAAGTGCATCAGGGTGCCGGAGCGTTTCGGAAAATGCTGTGACCGCGGGCTTAGACGGCTCCGGTGCCCTGATGTGACCAGTGAGTTCCCGAAGAACCGAATGAGGGAAAACACGCCGATACTGACGGCGAGTGAGTGCGTAGAGGAGGAGAGGTTTCCCCGATGTTCGCCTTATGGATATGATCGCTCTTCTCCTAGACGTTGGCAGCGTCCGAATCGAGAAGGCGTAGAAGGGTCGGGGCCGGAAGATTTGCATCAGCGAGGATCCTCGGCGTTGGAGAGCGAATCCGTCTCCCGGCGGAGATGATCTTCGAGATGACGGGCGTGTTCCCGGTCGCGCGATCCGCGAGCGGTATTCCAGTAGCGCAACCGCAGGCCGAAAAAGATCGCTGAAAGCGATCACGCTCGGCAAGATTAAGGCCCACTCGGCCTCGAGTCCCACAAACAACGCGTCGCACCGCGGCCAAGAAACACAGAATGGCCATGACCTTGCGCCTACGCAACCATGTTGTTGCCTCGTCTTTCTCCGCCATGCTGGATGGACGATGGTGAGGAATGGCGGCTTGGCCTTTCCTTCGGAGCCGAAGATTTCGCAGCACATGGAGGGGTACTGAGCAACGCGCGGGTTCCGCAGAAACGGCGCGCTTCGTCCAGGCGATCGAAGACATGAAAGGTGCAATCGGTCATTCTGGAGATGGGAGCGCCGTCAGGCGACAGGGGAGCCGCGGTTTCGAAATCCTTGAAAAAGACGGCACACATTGGGTGGGAGAATGATGGAAGTCCGTGTCTGAGACGCACGGGCCTTGTCGTAAACCTTGAACTCGAAAACCGCTGGAGTGACTTGGAATCACAGTAGTACCTACCGCGCCCGGCAGCGATTGGAAATGAGTCTAGCGCAAGGAGATCATAGGATTCAAGCAACACCTATTCAAACTCGGCGTGATCCAAACGCGCTACTCGGACAAGTGAAATCTTGCAGACTCCCGAAGTCCCGATCTGGGAAGTCTCAACAGCGGCACTCGGAGTGCTTAATAGTTCTGGCGAACTCATGCAAGGAGATTTCGGGCCACTCAGGAAACAGCTCTCCGGCCTCATCGTCACGTTGGATTGACGAGTATTCGGCACCCAAACCGTGAATGCTTGGTTTAACCATGATTGATCAAATGAACCGCAGAAGCACCCACCGCAGTTGACTTTTCTTCGTCCTGATTGATCGGGCTTAATCGTGATTCGCGCGCTCGATATTTTTTCGGAAGGACGCATTCCCTCAAAGCGTCTTCGCAACTAGCTGCATTAGAAAGGAGTTGCCCCCGGGGAGTGGATTCGAACCTCGCAACCCTTCGGTTAACAGCCGAATGCTCTACCATTGAGCTACCGGGGAACCCTTCTATTTTGTGATATTTGCGGGTCGTTTTCAAGCTCCGAAAACGTGGGGACATCATTCATGGCAATCGCGGAGACTGACGGAAGCGCGCAAGCTTTCAACACTTTATGTGCCGTAGAGCATTCGGTTGCGCCTCGCATGCTCTTGGATGAAGGATTGAATTTGAGTACGCGTTCCATGGCGTGGTGACCTGCCCCTAACTGCCAACAATCCCAGAGCCGTCTCGCGAGCCGCGGTGCAAGAACTTGTACCGTGGCGCGTTTTTCGTTCAGATGGATCAGTTCTGGAGAGTCGCCCGCAATCCGTCCGGGAACGATGCCAAGCGCGGAAATCACGTTCTACAAGCCGAGATTCAATTCTAATTCGCTTTCAAGATGAGACTAATTATGTGTCTACAATGGCGGCATGTCAAGACCTCGTCATACGGATATGAAAGCAGCGGCACGAGCGCGGGAAGGCGAGTGGCCAAAGCAGGAAGCATGGAGGAATTGAGGGCAGCACAGTCGGTATTGTTGCTCTGCAGCGATGAACACCACGCTGACGGAGACCGGGGGCATTGCTGGGCGTGGGACAGGCGACGGGTCGCGCGGTTGCAGTCCAAGTCCCGACAAAGCGGGAAACGCATCCTTAGCGGAGACAAACAGCGGAATTGGGGAGGGCGACGCAAATGCGCTGCTGACCTGGGCGGAAGAAGAAGAGTTTCTGGCTCCGTGGCTGGAACAGGCCAGCGCCGGTGGACTACTGGTGGTTTCCCCGTTTGCGAGCGGCTTTGGCGGAAAACTGGGTCAACCCGTGAAAGCCTCGGTGGTGTATCGACTGCTGGCCCGTCACGGTTGGCGGAAGGTGGCACCGGACACCCGTCATCCCAAAAGCGATCCGCAAGCGCAGTCCGAGTGGAAAAAAACTCCCCGAAACGCTGGCAGGCCCTATTGAAACCCGAAGAGGTGCGAGACCGCCGCATACGGCTGATGTTTCAAGACGAAGCGCGGTTTGGGCGCATGGTCGAATCCGGCGTTGCTGGGCTCCGGCGCCGGGCGACCTGTGGTGAACAATGGCTACGAGCGCCAGTTTGTCTACGTCTACGGCGGGGTGAGCCCGATCGAGGGAGAGTTGGATTGATGATTTGCCCGAAGATGAACACGGAACGTATGGGTGACTATCTGTCACAAGTCGCCCTCGCGCATCCCCGCGGTTCATCGTCATGGTCATCGACAGAGCCAGTTCCCACGTAGCCAAGGACTTGGTGGTACCTGAAAACATCCGCTTGCTGCGCCTGCCAGCCTATGCGCCGGAATTGAACCCGCAAGAACACGTGTGGGATGAGGTCCGGGAAAAAGAATTTCCAAACCGGGTCTTTTCCGATTTGGCCAGCGTGACAGGCCAACTGGAACGCGGCTTACCCCAATTAGCTGCCGACCACGGGCGCTTACGCAGCATTTCCGCATGGCCTTGGATAGTTAGTCTCATCTTGAACGCGAACTAGAATAATCCCGCCGCGGAAGCCGGATAGCATCCGGTTTGCCGACGACCGTCCGAACTCGCCCTTCATCGACGACCCGTTTTGGGACGCGTGTGCGCTAGTCCAATTAATCCGACCTGTCATCCAGCGCGAGGCAACTCAGGACACTGCAGCGTTGGTGGCGCCGAGATCGATGGGTTTCGTCCTGCTTGCGGCAGATTGGAGCGTGGGCTTGATGTTGTGGTTCATGCAGAATAGATTCGTTGGGTCATATTTATTCTTCAGGGTAACGAGGCGGTCGAAGTTGGCCCCGTAAGCTTCACGCGCTACCGTCTCTCCCTCGTCGGAAACGTAATTCCCATAGGAACCAGTTTTCAGAAACGGCTTCATGGCGCTCCAGTAGTCTCTCGTCCACTGGATATTCTTCGCCGAATTGTCCGCGCCTTCCCAGTTCGACCAAATCATAAAATTGAAAGCGTTCTGCCTGTGTGGAAACGCCGTATCGCTTACTCCCACTCGTGTCGCTGCTCCATGCCAATGCTCGATGCCAGGGGCGAAACTATACGGCGACGGCCCCTTCCCCATGTGCGCTGCCGTCGTCTCGATAGCCTCATCGCTCAAGCTCTGCACGAAGTTTGACTTGACGTACGTCAGTCGACCCGGTGGAAAGAACGGATCGAACAGACTTTGCATTGGGACATAGCTGAGCACGCCAAACATATCCCCAATAGTCTTGCCAAAAGCCGCGCAGCGGCCTTCAGTACCTTCTCTCCTCCGCGAGATCTCCGTGGTAACAACCCACAATCGCAAATACCGCCCCGGCGTCTGGCATCGTCAATGCCCCACACTGGATCACCAATTTGTCCGGTATCTGGGCAGCCCAGTCGCGGAAAGCGCAAAGCTTCTCTCGCGAAAGGAATCGGATAGGGCACCGCACCACCGAGTACGGGGCCGACTTTATGCAAGCGGTATTCCAGTGAGGTCACAATCCCCAGGCTTGCCGCCGCTGCCCCGCAAGCCCCAATACAGTTCCTCGTTCTCTGAAGCGTTCGCGGTGAGCAGTCGCCCATCGGCGGTCACGACGTCCAAGCTGATCACGTTATCCAGAGCCAGGCCGTACTTCCCATGCAAATGGCCCCAACCGGCGCCAAGCGTCAAACCGGATATGCCAGCTCTTGAAACTGTGCCCAGCGTCGTTGCCAGACCGAACGCTTGCGTTTCTGCGGTCGAATTCCCAGCGTCAGCCCTGCCTCAGCCTCGAGAGCGGTTCGCCGCACGGGATCAACGCGAATACCTTCATCGCCGCTGAAAGGTCAATCATCAAGCCGCCTCTCGCAAACTGGACTTTCCCGCGACACTATGGCCTCCGCCGCGAACGGAAACAAGTCATCGTCGTTCGCGCGCAAAACGCACGCAAGAGATTACATCGGCGGGCCCGGCACAACGCGCAATTATCGCTGGCCGACGCGTCGATCATCGCATTGGGAATGGTTCTCGCAGCATCGTAGCCCCGCTGCGTGCCGGAGCGGAATGATTGACCGCGAAGAGACGACCGGAAATTCTTGCATGACTGGAGACCATGGGTGCTCTCCAGGTAGATCTGGATTGACGTCCCGAAATGGCCCGTTGGTTTGCGTGCATTCCAGCTTACGCGCCGATATTCCGCTTAACAGACTTTCATGGCAGGACCTGATACATGGCGGTCATGCCCGCTTCCAGGTGTTCGTCGACGTGGCAGTGGAACATCCACATCCCCACGTTGTCCGGTACCATATCCGCGGTTACGAATTGTGCAGGCAGCAAGGAAAAAGATGTCAGTGCGGTGTCTCCCCAATCGAAACGACGTCTCCGTGCCAGTGTGGCGTATGGATATTCACGGCGCCGCCCAAGGTCATCACATACCAGCGCACGTGATCTCCTCTCGCTTCATTACGAGTCATTGGTAAGTTGCTGAACATATAGCCGTTGATGCTCGCCCCGAAATTGGCTTCTGCCGCGAAGCCGTGACCGGCACCATGAAAAATTCCCGTGGACGTCGCCAAGGGCAAACTCCCGCTCTGTCTACCGATTGCAAGGTTCCTGCGTGTACGCGTCAATGTTGTGTTGTAGATGGTGCGATTGATTTTCGTCAATCAACATGAAGAGCGTGGCAAATTCACGGTCCACATCTTTAGGGCTTCCCGTCCGGACGTGTGCCATGCCACGCCGCGTGATCGCCCATCGGGCCGGGATGAGTCCTGCATTGACGTCCTTCGGCTCCCAATTGTGTGAATGATATAGCCAGACCACTGAGCTGCCATCACCTCCGCCGGGCCCGGCCTTCGCTTCGGGCACGTTCCAGATGTAAGTGTGCGTTTGATTTGGCGGCACCAAACCCGCTCCAGCCATGCTCATGTCCGCGTAATAAGGAGTGCCTTCTGAGTCTCTGGCTGACAGGGACACACCATGTGGATGCATGCTGTAGGGCTGCGTCGCGTTGTTGCGAAAGTGAATGACAATCGTGTCTCCGACCTCTGCTCTCGAATCCGTCAGTGCGGTCCCATGATTCCCAGGTGTTCCCATTCCGTCGCGCGTTTCTTCTGCGCGGTGAACGCCACGTCTGTATACTGCGCGGTAGATAGCCTCGCGTGATAGACATTGCCGATTCGATCCTTCCCCGTACTCAGTCCAAATCTTGGTCTCGCCTTCGAACGGCTTGCCTGGCGTCAGGTCCATGCTGGCTTCGGCGCGTGGGCGTTCCACCTCGTCTCCACCGCTGCTATGTAATACGTTCGGAATCTCTCCTCTCCCGGGAAATGTTGGCTGAATCTTCTGCGCGCGCACCGCGCTAGCACATCATCATGTGTTAATATGCTCAGAACAACAGCAGACGCGATAATACTATTGAGAGCGAGTTTTTTTCACACATCTCCTTGTAATCACCAAGTGTGCTCCCAGCATCCAGGATTGCCGGAGGTCCGCTGGTGTGTAGGACTCGTCCAACCCTACTCTCACCTGTGGCGCTCTCAATGTACGAAACCTCAAAATAGTTCTGAATTTCTCCAGCACCCGTAAGTCGCAGTTTCAACGGCACTTCACCCTCGGCAGCCTGAAGATGCTCGCTACTTCTGAATTTGAGTAGAATCGCACCTCGAGCCAGCCATTGCCGGCCACACTCATGGATTCAGCCTCTAACCGCGCCGTCCGATTTGGTCCTTTCGAACCGGAACTTCTCGCGCAGGCCACCTGCGTAGGCAAGGTACCTCTGACAGGGCGGCGATGAGTTTGTCGAGGGCTTCCTGGATCATGAACGGTTCTTGGGGTTGCTTCCGGATGGAGCGGCGGGCGCGCGGGCTGGGCAGGTGCGGGCCCGGGCGGGAGCTTGGGCGCATCACGCCGCGTCGGATCTTGCCGGGCGCGTGGCGGCGGGAGTGATGGGTGACCCAGCCAAGGCTCCAATCGGTATCGGTAGCTGCTTTCGCCCCCTTGGCGGCGCGCGTCTTCAACGTCGATCGGCAAAGCTGGCACTCATAGGGGCTTCAGGGTTTGGGAGGCGCAGTGGGCGCGATCAGGCAAGCAGGCACGCCGCCATCTCAGCCGGTCTTTCGCGGGGAGCGGATTTGAGGCGGGCAGGTGGCGACGCGTTAAAGGCTGATGAGGTTATGTCGACAGCCGCGGTGGCGCGGAGTTCGCAGGCGAGGCTTCGGGCTGACGTTCATCTTTTGATGTTTAGCAACGCCTATGCCAGGGGCTGGCTGCCGGTTTGGCGGGCCGCGCGCCGGAGCGGGGCTCGATTGCGGGCAAAAGGTGCTGGGGGGCGCTCTCATCTTCGTCAGGACTACTGGGCGATCACCCGGCCTGCGCTGAGCTGAATCTTCCGCAACGGGCTGCCCTGGCGGCGCAGGGACTGAATGGCTGGTACTCGGCGCTGCGACGAAAACGACCTGGTAGAAACCTAGGAGCGTACAACCGCCGCGCACGCCGGGTGGCTTCCGAAAGGCCGGCCGGCCATCAACCGCCGCCGGCGCTGCCAGACCGATCCGGCCACCAGTTTGATGATCACGAAGTGTTCCTGAAACCGAACGCCGGCCGGCCGGAAGGCAACGCGCGCAAAGGGGCTATGGGCACCAGGATCGCCAGCTTCCACGCCTGTTTTCCGGTGCAACCGTCCTCGATCATCGCCGCACGACCGCCTCGTCATCCAGGTCGGAACTGGAGCAGCACCACCGCTTCCAACAATTTGCTGGCGCAGGCGGCCGACCGTTGGCCGATTTCCTCGATGGGCCCGGCGATGGATCTGGAGGCGTCAGGCGCGGATGGTGTCGTGTTTGTTGAGAAAGGATTTGATGGAGAGGATGGCGGCCGCGTGGATCTGGCTGATGCGGATTCGGTCACCCGAAGACTTCGGCAATCTCGTGGAGCCGGGAGGTCTTCAAAATGAATAGAGGGCGAGCAATCTTGCCGCATTTCGGGAGGGAACAGAGGCGTTTGGCGATGATGCTGCGCGCGAGTTCACGGCGTTCGGTAGCGGCCGGGGTCGGGTTGGGCGGCATCGGCCACCGCTTGTGCTGCGGCCCTGCCTTCCGCGCCCGCGCTGCGCACGGAGTCGAGGCAAACGAACGTCGCGGGGCGGATCTCGTTCAGCAGGCCTTTCGCATCTCGTCCTCGGTCATCTCCAGGGCGCTGGCCATTACTGAGGTGGGTGGGGATCTCGCGCCCCCGCCCTGTTCGAGCTGCCGCATGACTTCCTCCACTTTGCGGGCTTTGTCATGCACTGGAACGGGGGCACCCAATCGAGGCGGCGAAGCTCGTCGAAGACGGCGCCGCGGATGCGGACGCGGGGCGTAGGTCCTCGGAAGAGGACGCCGGTTTTGGCGGCTGTAACGGCGGACGGCGTTGAGGAGGCCGACGAGGCCGGCGCTGTAGAGATCCTCGGTGGCGGCGTGGGCCGGGAGGGTCATGGCGTCAGGCGGGCCGACCACGGTGCGGCACGAGGGCAGGTATTGATTGACCAATCCGTCCCTCGGTTTTGCTGCCGGGCCGAGCGGCGTAGCGCTTCCAGAGCTTGAGCGCATCGGCGCGTTGAGCGGTCTGATCGCGCGTAAAGTGGGGAATCGGCGTGGCGGCTTTCACTTCTTCGCGGGGTTGGTCGGGGTTGCGTCGGCGCGCGCTTTTGCCGCAGTGCGGCCTGGCGTTCCTGGTGCGACTGGGCCGGGCACTTGATCCAAAGTCGTCCCCACCAGCGCAGGAGAAGGCCGGCGAGCAGAGTCGCGCCATCGCGGCCCGCTGACACCACGGACGGCCACGGACTTCCCTGCGCTCCAGCTGAACCCGGTTCCGATCGCGAACCCGATCAGACCGACGATGGAGCGCATGATCAACTCTTTATTGGGGACGACCATTGCCTTGAGTCTTAGCAGAAGTTTTGCCAGCGTGAGCTGGCTCGCGGCGCGCGCGCGCTTTGCCGTGATTACGCGCGGGAATTGGCGGATCATAATTTCAGTCTGCCGTGGCCGGTTGCAACCCTCGGAATGTTCTGCGCACGCTGAGGAAACGCACCGGATAGCTTCGAGCCGAGCACGACATTCCACCAACCTTTCCCCAACGCGGCTCTTCGTCCAGGTGGGTGAGAATCAAAATCTTGGTTGGACAGGCACGGGCATGAGGCCGGAGTAATTCCGCCAATGCGCCAACCTGGCGCGCCTCGCGCGCCGGGCGCCCTGGTGACCTTCCGGCGGCCAAGCCGTCCTGGCTCCGGGAACGAGGATGCCCTGACCGTGGTTTCGAAGAAGCGCCAAGTGGCAAGCGGAGATGTGGAGCGGTCAGGATGATGTGGGGGCCGAGTCGCTCCGACCCTGCGATGGCGGAGAGCACGGCCTCTCGTTCCCTCGGTCCGCGCCAGCAAAGTCCAGCCGAGACCGGCCAGAGGTGAAACGGCAACATGGGCCGGCCGGGGATGAGCGCGAAGATGAGAGCATGGACCGCGGGAGCAGCGTCATGGCCCCTGTCGAGGCTCTGCGTCGGCAGCCGGGCTTAGGGTCCCGGTCTTGCCCCGACCAGGGCACTGGCGGAGGTGGGGTCGATGCTCGTGGCCAGCTGAAATGATGCCCAGGTTTCCCAGCCTGGGCGACTGGTGGTGAGGCGTGACCTGATCCGCCCGTCCTCGCGTCGCCGCAGAGGTGCTCTCGCGGATGCAGGCGTCGGCCATTCATCCATGGAGCGTCGGTCCGGCGCCTGGCGCCGGCTGGAATCGCCGCCGTGACCGGCAAAGCCGGACGGCGCGTCCGTTGACGGATTCAAATTGATCGATCCCAGTGCAGCCTGCTGCAATGGGGCCAGGGTTGATCCGTTGTTGCGCGAGCGACTCGCGCAGCTGCGCCCACCGCGCGTTGAGTTGATGGAAGTCGCCCCGCTCACAACGAACGCTCGCTTGCATCACTCCGCTTTGCTGGTGGAAATGCACGAACAACCTCGTCCGGCTGTCGGGGCGCAGCACCACCGTCACGGAATCCGATGATGCTGGCGCAGCACCGTGGTCTCGCGCAGGAGGAGGCTGACAATCCGGTCGGCGCTCAAGCCGGCTGGCTCGGGGGCGGCGGCCTGAAGCTTGGAGGCAGGTCGTCGGAGCCTGACCGGCCGCCCCATCTGCCATTCCGTGGCACCCGGATTCCTGAAACCCGCTCTTCCACCCGGCACCTCATCTTGGGAAATCTTGACGGTGATACCTCTCCAACTCTTCTCCCACGCCTGCCTGGGGCTTCGAGGAAGAGCTGTCCGGATCAGATCGATGCAGTGAACTCATGCTCATTCCTCCTGAGCAACGGGTGCCATGAGGTCCGCCGTCCTGGGCCCGAGACGCCGCGCCGCTGGCGAAACCCGCACCCAGTCGAGGCTTTGCCCCGCTCGCAGGCCTGCGCCGGCCCTTCGCTGCAAGGACGGAGGCGCCGTGCCTCGCTGGGAGCTCTCAGCCGATCCAGCGCGAGGCGGTCGGCATGCGCCGGAGCGAGATACTCGAGCAGCCTACCTGACGGTCCCGCCGCCGTCGCGCTCGACGACTGGAGCGCTGTCACGCGCCGCGGCCGCCAAAGTGCAAGACTGGCCCAGGCGAGGGCGGAGATGAACGCCGAGCAGGGATCGGTCAGCACCCACGCCCAGACGATGCGGCCGGCGACGCCCCAGCGCACCGCCGACGCGCTTGCGTCACCGAGCCGACGCCGACGATCGCGCCGGTGATCGTGTGCGTCGTCGACACCGGGACGCCGAGGTGCGTCGCGAGGAAGAGCGTGATCGCGCCGCCGGTCTCGGCGCAGAAGCCGCCGACGGGCTTCAGCTTGGTGATGCGCAGCCCCATCGTGCGCGACGATGCGCCAGCCGCCGGACAGCGTGCCGAGGCCCATCGCGCGCGTGGCAGGCGAGCACGACCCAGAGCGGCACGTAGAACGTCGTCGCCGAGGATGCCGTTCGCGTAGAGCAGCACGGCGATGATGCCCATCGTCTTCTGGGCGTCGTTGCCGCCGTGGCCGAGGCTGTAGAGCGCCGCCGAAACGAGCTGGCCGCGGCGGAACCAGCCGTCGACGCGCGCCGGCGTGAAGCGCCGGAAGATCCAGAACACGGCGACCATCAGGCCAGAAGCCGAGCGCCAGGCCGACCAGCGGCGAGAGCACGATCGAGATGCCGATCTTGGTGAGCCCGGCGACGTCGAGGACGCGTCGCGCCGCGCCTTGGCGACCGCCGCGCCCGCGAGGCCGCCGATCAGCGCGTGCGACGAGCTCGACGGGATGCCGAACCACCAGGTGATCGAGGTCCCAGACGATGGCGCCGGTCAGCGCCGCGAAGCACGACCGGCCGAGTCGATCACGTGCGGATCGACGACGCCCTTGCCGATCGTGTTCGCGACGTGCGTCGAGAACACGAGGAAGGCGATGAAGTTGAAGAACGCCGCCCAGAGCACCGGCGTAGCGCGGCGAGAGCACGCGCGTCGAGACGACCGTCGCGATCGAGTTCGCGGCGTCGTGGAAGCCGTTGACGAAGTCGAACGACGAGCGCCACCAGCGACGACGATGGCGACGAGCGACCGTCATGCGATCAGGCGTGCTCGAGGACGACGCCTTCGATGATGTTGGCGACGTCCTCGCAGCGGTCGGTCGCGTTCTCGAGCGCCTCGTAGACCTCCTTCCACTTGAGGACGAGCAGCGGATCGCGTGGCCTCGCGGAAGAGGCTCGGCGAGGGCGCTGCGGAGGATCTCGTCGCCCTCGTTCTCGAGCCGGTTCACCTCGATGCAGGCCTTGAGGATGGCCTCCGGACTGCTTGACGTTGCTGCAGGCCCGCCGACCGCGATCGCGACCGCCTCGGTCGACCGCACGAGCACGTCGGCCGAGCGCGCGCGCCGGCGCCGTCATCTCGACGAGCTCGTAGAGCATCACCGCCACCGCGGCCGACTCGATGTAGTCCATGACGTCGTCCATGCGCGTGATCAGCCGGTGGATGTCGTCGCGATCGAACGGCGTGATGAACGTCTTGTGCAGGCGCTCGACGCACGCGTGCGTGATCACGTCGGTCTCGTGCTCGATCTCCTTGATGCGCGCCGCGAGCGCGCGCACGTTCTGGCCGCCCTGCACGAGCCGCCGCATCTCGCTGCGCGCCCTCGACGGTGAGGGCGCGACGTGGCGCTGAACAACCCGGAAAGATCTTCCTCTCGCGGAGGAGCAGCGGTCGCTGAGCATGGCGGCGTGGCTTCTACCCGCGGCCGCTGCGGAACGCAAGCTTGACGCAGGATTCACGCCGGCCCGGCGCGCACGGCCGCCGGCAGGATCACGCGCACGGTCGCGCCGCGCCGAGCGTGCTCGATCGCGAGCCGCCCGCCGTGCGCCTGGACGATGTGCTTCACGATCGCGAGGCCGAGGCCCGGTGCCGCCGAGCTCGCGCGAGCGCGCCCTGTCGACGCGGAAGAAGCGCTCCGGTCGAGCCGCGGCAGGTCCTGGCTCGGGATGCCGATGCCCGGTGTCGACGACGGCGATCTCGACGTGCCGGCGGTCCGCGCCGTCGATCGCCGCGCGCGCGACGCGCACGTGCCGCCGCCGGGCGTGTACTTGATCGCGTTGTCGACGAGGTTGATCAGCACCTGCCGGAGCTGGTCGCCGTCGGCGTCGCACGAGCGGCGTCGCCGGCGTCGACCTCGGTCGTGAGCGCGCACGCCGCGCTGCGCGGCACGGCTCGGCCAGGATCTGCACGACGTCGTCGATCGACCGGCTCGACGGCGAGCGGCGGCGGCGCCGCAGCGGCGTGCGGCCGAACTCGAGGTCGGACGAGCGTGAGCAGGTCGTTGATCAGGCGGCCGAGCCGCTCGGAGTGGCGGTCGATCACCTGGCAGAAAGCGGATCGCGCGTGTCGCGCTCGTCGCCGGCCGGGCCGAGCAGCGTCTCGGCGTAGCCCTTGATCGCGCGTGAGCGGCGTGCGGAGCTCGTGCGAGACGTTGGCGACGAAGTCGCGCCGGACGGTCTCGAGGCGGCGCAGCTCGGTGACGTCGTGCAGGACGAGCACGAAGCCGAACGGCTGCGCCGTCGTCGGCCGTGAGCCGCGCGGCGTTCACCTGCAGCGACGGTCCGCTGCCGCCGCGCGAGCGCCAGGTCGCGCGACGCGTGCGCCGGGCCCGGACGCGAGCTCGCGCGGCAGCTCCGCGAGCCCGGGATCGCGCGCAGCTCGATCAGCGGCCGGCCGCGTCGGGTCGACGCGTCGGGCGGCAGGTCGAGCAGCTCGCGCGCGCTGCGCGTTCAGCAGCACGACGTGCCCGTCAGGTCGGTCACGAGCGACGCCCTCGACCATGCCGCGCAGGATCGCTTCGAGGCGCTCGCGCTCGACGCGCACGCGCGGCGAGCGTGCAGGCGACGCGCCGCGCCATCTCGGCGAGCTGCGTCTCGAGCACGCCCGAGGTCGTCGTTGCGCTCGGGCCGAGCGGCGGCGGCGCGCGTGCCGCCGGCGAGCGCCGCCGGCGAAGCGGACGAGCGCGCTGGATGCGGCGGACCATCGCGCCGGAGAGGAGCCAGGCGACGAACACGCCGAGCGCGCAGCGCCGACACGAGCCCGAACGCGACCGGCGCGCGCAGGCGCAGCACGATGCTCCGCAGAGCGACGCGCACTGGGCACCGCGATGCGGACGATGCGCGTCGTCGCCGTCGCGGCGTCTGCCGCCACGCGACGTGCGAGGAGTCGCCGGTCGAGCGTCGCGCTCCATCCGTGACGGTGCCCGGCCGCGCCGTCGCGCGCAGGCCGCCTGCACCTCGGCGCGATCGGCGTGGTTCACGAGCTCGGCCGACGGCCCGCGACGGACTCGCCGAGCACCGTGCCGTCGGGCGCGATGCACCGTGACGCGCGCGCAGCGAGCCGGTCGCGCGCCGCGGCGGCGCGGCGTCGAGCGCGCGGAACCGCGCGGTCCCACGGCAGCATCGGCGCCGGCCGTGACGCGCGCCTCGCCAGGCGGCGCGCTCGAGGCGTCCGCGATCTCGATCGTGGTCGAGCGTCGCGACGAGCCACGGCATCGCCGTGACGAGAGCGCGCCCAGCGCCGGCGCGCGCCGGCGTGAGAGAAGCGGCGGGTGAGCGCGCGAGGCGAGCGTGCGGGCCGGCGTCAGGTCCACCCGCCGAAGTACGGAAGCTGTCGCCGCGACGCGTCGCGATCGCGGCTGTGTCCGTCGAGCAGCTCGGCGGCGGTGTCCCAGCCGGCCACTCGATCAGCTGCTGCCGCGCGCTCCGTCGCAGGCATGCCGCGAACGCGAGATCGCCGGCCGTGATGCGGCGGTTCGGCAGGTCGAGCGTGAAGGGCAGGGTGGGCTCGCGCTCCGCGCGCTCCATCAACGTGGCGATGGCGCGCTGCGTCGGCGGTGACGCACGGGACGCCGAGCGCGGTGCAGTTGCCGAAGAAGATCTCGGCGAACGACTCGCCGACGATCGCCTGGATGCCGCGCCCCAGCGCATGATCGCCTGCGGCGCGTGCTCGCGCGACGAGCCGCAGCCGAAGCTGCGGTTCACGAGCAGGATGCGCGCGTCGCGTGAAGCGCGGCGTCGTCGAACGGATGGACGCTCCGCCCGGTCTGCTCCTGGCGCGCGGTCGTCCTCGAACGCGTGTCTCGCCGAGGCCGTCGAACACGACGCAGCTGCAAGAAGCGCGCCGGGATGATGCGGTCGGTGTCGATGTCGTCGCCGCGGAGCGGCATGGCCGGGCCCGGTGATCACGGTGCGCTTGACGTCGGTGTCGTCCGTCATGCCGGTCTCCCGTCGATGTCGAACAGCTCGCGCGCGTCGGCGACCTCGCCGGCGATCGCCGCGGCGCGCGACCATGACCGGCGACATGAGCAGCGTGCGCCCGGTCGGCGAGCCCTGGCGGCCCTTGAAGTTGCGGTTCGACGACGACGCGCAGAGCTGCGTGCCGACTCGAGCTTGTCCGGGTTCATCGCGAGGCACATCGAGCAGCCGGCCTCGCGCAACTCGAAGCCGGCGTCGCGGAAGACCTGGTCGTAGCCCGCGGCGCACGAGCTCGTCGCTGCACCGCCTGCGAGCCGGGCACGACGAGCGCCTTCACGTGCGGCGCGACGTGGCACGCGCGGCCCTGCAGATGCGCGCACGACCTCCGCGAAGATCCGGAGACGCGGCCGTTCGTGCACGAGCCGATGAAGGCGACGTCGATCTTCGTGCCCGTGACCGGCTTCGCCGGGCGCGAGCTGCATGTAGCGGTAGGCCTCGTCGACGAGCGGGCGCTCGTCCTCGGGAAGCGCTCGGTCGGCGCGGCAGCGGCGTGCCGAGCGGCGCCGACTGGCCGGGCGTGATGCCCCACGTGACGATCGGCTCGATGCTCGGCGGCCGTCGATGCCGGACGACGTCGTCGTAGCGCGCGTCGGGGTCGGAGCGCGATGCGACTCCAGTAGGCGACGGCGCGATCGCACGCCGGCGCCTGGCGGCGCGAACGTGCGCGCCCGCGCAGGTAGTCGTACGTCGTCTCGTCGGGATTCACGTAGCCGCAGCGCGCGCCGCCCTCGATCGACATGTTGCAGACGGTCATGCCGCTCGTCCATCGAGATGCGGTCGATCACGTCGCCCGCGTACTCGTACGCGTAGCCGACGCCGCCGTTGCACGCCGAGGCGGTTGATGATCGTAGAGGATCACGTCCTTCGCGTAGACGCCCGGCGGCGAGCCGTGCCGTTCACCTCGATGCGGCGCACCTTCGAGCTTGTCCATGCGCGAGGCACTGCGTGCGCGAGCACGTCGCGCACCTGCGACGTGCCGATGCCGAACGCGATCGCGCCGAACGCGCCGTGCGTCGAGGTGTGGCGAGTCGCCGCAGCAGATCGTCATGCCGGGCTGGGTGAGGCCCTGCTCGGGCCCGATCACGTGCACGATGCCCTGCTCGCCGCCTGCCGGCGTCGAAGAAGCGGATGCCGTGCTCGCGCGCAGTTGCGCTCGAGTGCTGCAGCATCTCCTCGGCCAGCGCGTCGGCGAGCGGGCGCGCCTGCGCTGTGGGTCGGGATGATGTGGTCGACGGTCGCGAACGTGCGCTCGGGATGCAGCACGCGCGAGCCCGCGCTCGCGCAGCATCGCGAACGCCTGCGGCGAGGTGACCTCGTGGATCAGGTGCAGGCCCATGAGGAGCTGGTACTGCCCGGACGGCAGCCGGCGCACCGCGTGCGCGTCGAACACCTTCTCGTACAGCGTCTGTCCCATGATGTCGTCTCCCTCCGTCAGGACGCGGCGGCGTAGGCCTCGATCCGGCGCGATCAGCTCGCGCGCTCACCTCGGCGAAGGTCGCGAGCGCGCTGCGGTCGAGCGTGCACCAGATGGCTGTCGATCGCCGCCTGCCGTCGCGCGCAGCGCCTCGAGCGTCCGTCGCCCTTCGCGGTCAGGACGTAGCGGCGCTGGCGTCCGTCGTGCTCGCGGGCGCCGACGCGGTGACGAGCCGCTTCGTCGAGCAGCTGGCGGATGAGGCGCGACACCGCCGGCGCGCTCGAGCTCGCGCCGTCGCGGCGAACATGCGACGGCATGAAGTGCTCGGTCGCGATCTCGCTCGAGCACCTCCCACTGCTGCTCGGTCAGGCCCGCGCCTCGACGGCGAGCTGCGCGCGCCGCTGCTGGAACAGGTCGGTCAGGCGCTGCAGGTTCGCGATCGCGTCGTGCACGACCGGGTCGCGGCGCACGGCCATCGTCGGGCCGATAGTTAACATGCGGTTAATATCGACGCAAGGGCCGCGCTGGCTTTGCCGAGCGCCGTCGGCGATCGTGCTTTGGTGCGTCGCGGCGTGGACCGGCCGGCTCGCCGACGCGAGACTCCTGCGCTGGCCGAGGCGCGCGCTCTTCGCGCGCTACCTGGTCGGCCGCGATGCCTTGCCGCGCGCACGTCGAGCGCTACGTCGCCGCGTGCCGGACGCATTTCCCGACCCGCTCGCGGCCGAGCGACGCCGCGCGCTGCTTGCGGGTGCGGCGCCACCCGTGGAGCGTCGGCATGCTCGACGCCGCCTGCGGGCTCGCTGCGACCGGGTGGCGCGCTGCGGAACCGCGTCCTCCTCATGGCGGCGATCCTCGAGACGACGCCCGAGTTCGCGGACGACTTCCTGCCCCACCAGGTCGGGCCGCTCGCGCTCGTCGTCCGCGTCGGGCGTCGCCGGGTCGATCGCCGTCGCGAACGCGCCTCGGCGGGGCTGCTCCTGCTGAAGGCGCTCGCGGTCCGGCCGCGGCGTGAAGCGACATGCTCGACGGTCGTCGTCACGGGCGCCGTCGCGGAAGCTTCCTCGGCGGCCATCTCTGCCGGGCGCTCGTTGCGCGCGGATGGACGGTGCAGCGCGCTCGTGCGTGTCGATGCGGTTGCGTTGCCGGCGGGCGTCGCGTCGGTCGGCTCTGCCCGACCGCGTCGACACGGCCTCGCCTCGCCGGCGCGGACGCACTGGTCCAATGCCGCCCGGGCGACGCGCGAGACCGACGACGCGCGCGCCGAGCGACAGAACGTGGGGGCGCGCGCTGTCGACGCTGCGCGTGCGGCCGGCGTCCGGCGGATCGTCTTCGTCTGAGCGTCGCTGCCGGCGCCGACGTGCGCCGAACGCATATGGGCGCAGTAAAGGCCGCGGCCGAGCGCCCGCGCTCGACGCGCGCGACCTCGTCGTCCGTCCGGGGACGATCCTACCGCGCGGCGGCGGCATCTTCGGCCTCATGCGCGATCTCATGGCGAAGGTCCACGTCGTGCCGCTTTCGCGGCGGCCGCCAGCCGCCTGACGGTGCACGTGTCGACGACGTGTGTGAGGCGGTCGCGCGGGCGATCGAGCGCGGCGTCACGGGCGCCATCAACGTCGCCGAGCCTCGATCCGCTCTCCTTCCGCCAGGTGCTGCGTCTCGCGGCGTCGCGCATGGGCACGCTGTCTCTTCGTGCCGTGCTGTTCGCGCGCCGGCGCTCGCGGCGGTTCGTGCCATGGAGCGGCTCGGTCGCTGTCGCCGCTTCGCAGCGAGAGCCTGCTCGATGAAGGGGCTCCGCGCGCTCCCCGTCGCCGACGATCTCCCGGAAAGCTCGACCTGCGCGCGCTAACCGGTCGGGGAGAGGCACCACCGCGGACATCTTCTTAGCGGCGACGATCGCGGCATGATCGATCATCTCTCCATCGGCGTCCGTGACCATCGATCCGAGCGATGCGGCTTCTACGACGCGGTGCTGGCGCCGCTCTGAGCTACGTCCCGCGTCGTCACCCACCCGGGCGACGTCGACCATCCCTTCCGCTCACGCTCGCTACGGCCCGCCGGGCGTGGATCCGACGGTCGATTCTGCATCTGGCGCCGTTCTGGCTCGAGGCGCGACCCGATCCGACCGACGGCGGCTCGGGCTCGCACGATCTGCTTCGGTGCGCCCAGCCGCGCCGCCGTCGAGCGGTTCCACGCTGCGGGGCTCGGGGAGCGGCACGCGACCGACTACGGCGCGCCGGGGCTGCGCGAGCATCTACGGCCCCGGCTACTACGCCGCGTTCCTGATCGACCCGTGGGGCTGGCGGATCGAGGCCGTCACCTTCGGGGGCTGAGGTGCGGTCGCGTGGGCGCGAGGCGGGCGGCGGCGCGCGGTCCGCCGGGCGCCGTCTCGGCCGCGTTTCGCTGACGTCTCGATCTCACGACGATCCCGCGGCCTTCGACAGGCGCCCGCCGGACCGCGCGCCGCCGCCCGCCCGCGCCCACGCGACCGTACGGCTCATGTGGTGGATTCGTCGGCGATGCCGAAGCGACGCTGGTAGTCCGCGCACCGGCGTCGCCCACCTCGGGTCATCGTGATCGAGGTAACCACACCATGATATCGAACCGAGGAGCTTCATCAAGATCGTCGTTCCCGACCGTCCGTCGGGCCGGTCCACTCATCGCAGCCGCGCTGCTCGCGGCGTGGCTTCCTGCCACCGTCGTCGCGAGAAGCGAAGAGGTCGTGACGGCGGCGTCCGGCGGTGACCTACGTTTCGGGCGGCGCGGGAACCGAAGCGGTCGATCGTCTGCGGTCCATGGAGAAGGATTTCAACCTGAAGCTGGTATTCGCCATGAACAACGGCGAGTACGTGGCCGACGTCAGGGTCACCGTGGTCGACGCCGCGAACAAGGTGGTGCTCGATACCACGTCGGAAGGACCCTGGCTTCTCGCGCGGCTGCCTGCGGGAACCTATCAGGTCAATGCAGCGTACGGCCGGTCGCAGGAGCACCGCTCGGTGGCCTTGGCTGCGGCGTCGCTCAAGACCGTCGATTTTCGCTGGCCGAACCGAGTGACGTGACGGCCTGGCGGTGCCTCGCGACGCCCGTCAGATCACGCTGGCGAAGATATTGATCGCGAAGCGCCAGCACGACGACGTTGAACAGGAACGCGAGGATGCCGTGGAGCAGCGTGAGCCGGCGCATCGAGGCGCGAGGTGACGGCGACATCCGGAGACCTGTGACGTCATTCCGACGACGAACGAGTAGTAAGCGAAATCGGAGTAATCGGGCTCACGCCCGCCCGGAAAATGCAGCGGCGGCACGGCGGCGGATTCGCCGTGCGGGCCGCGCGTAGTAGCGGTGCGCGTAGTGGAACGCGAACACCGTGTGGATCAGGAGCCAGGACGAAACCAGCGCGGCGAACGTGAGCGCGAGGTGCAGGTTCCGGCTCGAGAAGGGGAGGCCGCCGGATCGGCCCCACGACAAAACCGAGCGCGACGACGGAAGCGCACGAGCGCCACGACGACCAGCAGGAAAAATGACGTAGCCGCTCAGGATCCTGGGCTGAGCGCGTGGTCGCGCGTCGACTTCGCGTCGGATGTCCACAGCCGCACCCATGCGAGGACGAGGTAGGTGAAGCGCGCCCGCGTCCCAGCTGCCGACGATGTGCGAGTGCCAGGAGTCCGGCGCGGGCACGAGCGCGAGCGCCAGCGCGAAGGCGAGCAGCGCGACGCCAAGGGACAGGCCAAGACGCACCTCCGGCCCGATGCGCTCGATCAGCGGCGTATTCCTCTTCTTCGTCATATGTTTGCCGGCGAACAGACGGTGCGACCGTCGGCCTCTTATTCCTCGCCAATACCCGCCTTGGGGCGGCCAGCGTTGAGTCCGCGTCGGCGTATCGATGGCGGAGCCGGCGAAAGCGTTGATGAAGAGAGGAGCAAGTCATGAGTCTTGGCACCATCTTGCTGATTGTACTCATCCTGATGCTGATCGGCGTCCTCCCGACGTGGCCGCATGCACGTACGTGGGGTTACGGGCCGAGCGGAATTCTCGGCGTCTGTGATTGGTGATCATAATCGTCCTGCTGCTGATGGGACGCATCTAATCCCGCGGTGACGCGGATAACCTGAAGGAGTTCACAATGAGAACCACGCTCGCAGCAAGCTGTCTCGTGATCGGCGCAATGCTCGCGCCTGCTGCTGCCTACGCGGCCGATAGGAGATACCGACCGCGCCAATCCGAAGCTGTTCGTCAAGGACTCGGCCATTACGACCAAGATCAAGGCGAAGCTTCGCGGCCGAGCATCCCGGCAGCATGAAGCACATCAGCGTCGACACCGACCAGAACGGCATCGATATGGATGACCGGAACGGCCAACAACCAGGAAGAGATCAACCAGGCCATCGCAATCGCCAAGAACACCGAAGGCGTCAAGATGGTGAAGGCCGACTTGAAGGTCCAGAAGGACAAGTAATCGTGGACAGGTAACCCGGCGGTAGCCGGAGCATGACAATGGACGAGGCGCTGATGCGCCTCGTCTTTTGCGCGTCACCGCGATTGCGCCTGCCCCCAACAGCAAATAGCACGTCTCCGCGCGCGTACGCCAGCGCACAGACTTCGACGGCGCAGAGGAGGATCGTGAGCGTGCGGGGTTTCCGCTAACGACTACAGGAGCTCTATCATGGCAAAGAAACTTCTGGCAATCCCTTGCGGCGCTTGCGGTGGATTGGCCCACTGGGCGCCATCTCGGGCTGCAATACCAGTTGCGGGTGCGGGCAAGGACATCGAGCGCGGCGGCGAAAAGATCCAGGGCGAAGCCCACGAAAGTGCAACCGCAAGATGTGATCCTCGTTCGTGCAGTCTTTCGCAATCGATCGGAGAACGTCCGGTCCCTCGCGGCCGCGTTCTCCGATCTCCCCTCATCCACCTCGCGCCCGAGGCGCAGCAAAGGAAACCACAATGCAGCTCAAGGCAAATCATGTACGAGCCCCGCCGCGACCATCGCGCCGGAGAGCTCGCTCGCTGAAGCTGGCGAAGAAGATGCTCGAACTCGATATCGGCGTGCTGCCGGTGGCGAACGGGCAGGCGATGGTCGGCATCGTTTCCGACCGCGACATTGCGATTCGTGGCGTCGCCAGAGGCATGGATCCCCAGCGGACTGCCGTCCGGGAGATCATGACTCAGGGACGTGTTCACGTGCCAGGCGAGCGTTGATGTGCAGGAGGCCTGCAACGTGATGGAGGAGAAGCAGGTGCGCCGGCTCGTCGTCGTCGACGGGGGCGATACGCCCGTGGGCGTCGTCTCGCTCGGCGACATTGCGCGCTGCATCTTCGCCGCGAGCAGTCGGGCGACGTGCTGAAGAAAGTCTCGGAGCCGGGTTGAACGGCGCCCGCCCGGAGCTTCGATTGCCGGGTGACCGGGTCCATGCCGCGCCGCGGCTTCTCTTCGCCGTCCTGCTCGCGGTTGCCCCGCTTTGCGCCTGGTCGTTCCGCTCCGAACGGGGACATCGCGGTCAAGGTCCGGAAGGACGGGCCTACCGTCGCGGTGGACGTCGACCTATCCGGTCAACGCGCCGTGGGGCGTCGTGTGGGAAGTCCTGACCGACTACCCGAACATGCCGCAGTTCATTTCGAACATCCAGTACAGCGTGATCGAGGAGCGTCCGGCGACACGCTGCACGTGCGCCAGAAGGGAAAGGCTTCACGCGGTCCGCTGAGCGTCACGTTCGACCTGCTCCGCGAAGTGAAGCTCGTGCCGCAGACCGAGATCCAGTCGCGTCTCATCAGCGGCGACCTCAAAGGCTCGGACTCGTCACCGCGGATCGTCCGGGAGGCCGACGGCGTGCACATCCTCAACAGCGGCCGATACACGCCGAAAGTATGGGTTCCTCCGATCATCGGCCCGGCAGTGATCGAGGCGGAGACGCAGAAGCAGTTCGGCGAATTCCGAACCGAGATACTTCGCCGAAGCGCGATGCTTCGGCCGCAGACGTAGCGGACTAACCCTTCCTGCTGCCGAACACGAGGATCAGTCCGCCGACCACGATGGCGCGCCGATCCCGACCCACATCGGGACATTGACCCGATCCCTTCTCGGTGACCGACAGCGTGATCGGACCGATTTTCGCCTCGTGCGATTCCTTCGTGTAGCTGAACCCGCCATAGACCAGGCCGAGAATGCCGCCGGCGATCAGCACGATGCCAAGGATTTTGATGGCGCTCTCGACAGTTGCTCCTTCGAGGTGGCTCCGCCCGGAGGCGACGGATGAGGATGTCGATGATGTCGGTGCCGTCCGGCGATTGCGGCGATTCTGGCTCAGGACGCGCACGAATTCGGGCTTGGCGATCGACTCGTAGTCGGCGCGGATCAGCACCGCGGCGATCGCCCGCTGCACGTCGACGGAGGCGGCGGAGGAAAGAGGCGCGCGAGCTCGTTCAAGCTCTGGCTGTCGCTCAGCCGATGCCGGGCAAGCGTTTCGAGAGCGCGAACCTGGGCGCCCGATCCGGGCATGCGCGCGATCCCGGTCGCGACGAAACGCAGTTCCTCGACATCGGTGATCGGCCGGTGACCCAGGTAGACCTGGGCCAACTCGACGTCCGCGTCGTACGGGCTGGTGAGCGCCTTCAGGACGCGAGTGCGTGCGGTCGCGCTCTCCCAGGCACGCGAGCGCCGCCGCATTGTTGACCTTGTCGGCTTGCGCCGGCGACGGCTGCAGGCGGGAGGCGCTCCGCGTCGAGCCGGTGGTCCTTGTTGAGCGTGCACACGAGGTCGATCTCGGAGGGCCGATCGATCCGCGGCCGATCAGCTCTCCGACCATCCGGACGAGCTCGGCGCGCTGGTCGGCCGGCGACAGCCACCCGAGCGTGCCGGCGAGCTCGATCATCCGTGCGCGTGCGCGAGGGAGATCGGCGTCCGCGGCAAAACGCAGGAAGCGCTCGCGCACGGCGGCATCTCGGCGATTCCGTCCTGCGCCTCGATGAACGACGGGCGTCTGCCGCTCCCTTATCGAGTGAGCGATGCGTACAGCTTCTCGATGCGATCGAGGAACATTCCGGCGCTTCCGCCATGTCGCGGCGGAGCAGGTCGTGGATGAAGGCGAGCTTTGCCGCGGGCGACAGCCGCTCGTCGACGAACTGACACGTTTCCCTCCGGAATTCCGCGTCGGGATCGGCCTCCGTCAAGCCGCTCGCGACGACCATCGTGCTCCGCCGCGAATTGGCCGAGGAGCTCTCCGGATCCGGACGGCCGCTGCCGACGTCGGGAGGCGACGCCGAATCGAAGTAGCGGTTGAGGCAGCGTTGCGGCCGTCGGTCCGAGCGGCGCGAGCCGGAGAAGCCGTAGATCGCGGGAACGTTCGGGAAGATGCGGCGCATGTGATCGCGGCTGCTCTCGCCCGTGCCGCCGGTCGAGGGCGCGTGCCAGCCGCTGCGCATCGGCGAGGGAGTACCCGGAGCGCATCAGGCTTCGCTCGGCCTCCGCGGACGTGCTGTCGTGAGCGGCTCCGCGTTCATCGTGTTGCAGCCGAAGAGATAGACCTCCCTTCAACTGCGAGAACACGCCGGGGCAGGAATCGCTGCACGAGGCGCGTTCCATCTCGGCGACCGCCAGCGATATCGCGCTGCGCCAGCCGGGTCGGAGTAGAACTCGGTCCCGCTGTCGAAGTGCCCGGAAATCGACGAGAAGATCGCAGCGCACCCCTGCCTGCAGGCCGAAGCGAAGCCAGTCTGGACGGCCGCGCTCCACGCAGCTCGACGAACTGGTACTCGCCTTCCGGCAGCCGCTGCCGGAAGACTTCCCGCTCGTCGGCGGAATTGACGGTGATGGTGCAGACGGTGCGCTTTTCGGCGTGAGCCTCGATGCGTCCCGCCGAAGGCGAGGAGCGCGACTAGGAGGACCACGCGGGCTTGCACCGAGCAAGGATCGCAAATGCCCTGGTATCGCCACGACACCTCCGGTCGGTTTCGGGCAGGAGACTACCACAGATGGGCAGTCATCGGCAGCGGAGCCGACACCAATGGCCCCGCTGCGCCTCCGCGATGGCGAGCCGGTACCCGGAGCAAGGCGCTACGGACTTGCAAGACGGCGGATCAGGATGTCGATCGCATCGTTGCCGCTGTTCGACTTCAACCGATATTGACTCAGCATGCTGACCATTTCGGGGCTTCGAGAGCTGCTGATAGTCGGCGCGAATGATGACGGCGGCTATCGCGCGCTGCACGTCGACCGTCTGGGCGACGGGGAAAGGCGCGCGAGCTCGGCCAGCGTCTCGGGATCCCTCAGCCGTTGCTGCGCGCGAGCGTATCGAGCGCGCGAACCTGCGCGGATGTAGCCGGCATCCGCGCCGATTCCGGTTGCCACGTCGCGCGCAGCTCGCCCACCTCGTCGATCGGCCGGTGGCGGAGGAAAACTTCGGCGATCCGAACGTCGGCGTCGACGCCCGTCGGTCAGCGCCTGCAGGACTCCGCGCGCGACCGTCCGCGCTCCCGGCAAGACATGCCTGCACCGCGGCCGTGGAAACCCGGCTTGCCGCCGCCGGCGGCATCGACCAGGCGGTCGCGTTCGCCGTCGAGCGCCTGGTCCTGTTGAGCGCGCAGATCATGTCCACCTCCGACGCGCCTACCGCGTCGCGGGCGATGAGCTCGCGGATCATCCGCATCAGCTCGGCGTGCATCTCGGCCCGCGACAGCCATCCGAGGCTCGCCGCAAGCTGGATCATCCTGGCGCGGATCACGGGCAGATCGGCATCTTCGGCGAAGCGCATGAAGCGGTCCCGCACCACCGTCGTCTTCCGCGATCTTCGCGAGCGCCGCGGAAAACGCGGGATCCTGCCGCTCCTCCGGAGTGAGCGACGCGAACAGCCCTTCGATACGCTCGAGGAACATGCGGACTTCCGCCATGTCGCGGCGCAGGAGCCCATGGATGAAGGTGAGCTTGTCCGCGGGCGAGAGCCGGTCGTCGATGAATTGGCACACGTCGCGCCGATGGATCGCGCGCGGGTCCGAATCGCGCAAGCCGCTGACGGCGATCATCGACTCGCTGGCAAAAACGCCGAGCAGCCGCGAATTCGTCCGGCCGCTGCCGACCTCGGCGATCGCGGACGGCTGGAGATAGCGGCCGAGCAGCGTCGCCGCGTGCGGTCCGAGCGGCGCGACCGAAGAGAAGCCGTAGATCGCCGGCACGTTCGTGAAGATGCGGCGCATCCGGTCGCGGCTGCTTTCGGCGTGCAGCTCATCGAGCGTGCGCGTGAGGCGCCGCGCGTCGGCCGGCGAGTGACCGGCGCGGATGAGGCTCCGCCCGACTTCGGCCGATGCGCTCTTGACGGCGTCGGCGTTGAGCGTGTTGCAGCCGAAAAGGTAGACCTCTTTCAATTGCGAGAAGAGTCCCGGGCAGGATTCGCTGCACGAGGCGCGCTCCATCTCGGCGACCGGCAGGTATTCGCTCGCTTCGACCTGATCGGAATAGAACTCGGTCACCGCCATCGAAATGGCCGGAGATCACGAGCAGATCGCAGCGCACACCCTGGCTGCACGCCGACGCGAGCCAATCGGGGCGGCCGCGCTCCACAAGCTCCACGAACCGATACTGGTCCCTGGCAGCCGCTGCCGGAACATGTCCTTTTCGTCGGACGAATTGACGGTGATCGTGCAGACCGTGCGCGGGGCGGCGTGAAGGTCCGACGCCCATGCCACGGCGAGCAGGGCGATCGCAGCAAAGAGGCCTGCCGACAAGTTCATGAATGTTCCCCGCGTCGTTCCAACGATGGTTCGGTCACGCAAGCGTAACCATTGCCGCAAACGCGGTCGGTTCGTTGTCGCACAAGAGCGAGTCTTTCCGGCGACGGCGAGCGGGGAGTGCGGTCGGGCGCCGCCGACGGGCTCGGTGCGGCGGCGCACGGAACGGGGCTCGGTCTTCGGCTAGGCTCCACTCTCTGCGCCCCCAATGCAGGGCGGTCGCGTTCGCTTCCGCTCCACCAATCCACCATGTCCTTCGCCGTCCTGGCGCTGATCGTCGGCGCCATTCTCATCCCTGATGGCCCTGCTCGGGACGCTCGTCGAGGCGGCTGCCGATGAGCCCGAGCATGCTGTATCTCGCAATCGGTTACGCCCTCGGCCCGGCGGTCTGGAACGTCATGGCGCCCGACCCGCTGCAATACTCCGCCAGCCTCGAGCGCCATCTCCGAAGTCGCGCTCCTGATCTCGCTGTTCGCAGTCGGAATGAAGCTCGGCGTGCCGTTGCGGGACAAGCGGTGGCTGCTGCCGCTGCGGCTCGCCTTCCCGTCGATGGCGCTCACGGTGCTGTTCATCGCGCTCGTCGGCGTGTTCCTGCTCGGCTTGCCGCCGGGCGCCGCGCTGCTCCTGGCTGCAATCCTGCTCCACACCGACCCCGTGCTGGCGTCCGACGTGCGGGTGGAAGGCTCTGTCCGATCGCGACCGCCTGCGATTCAGCCTCACGGCGGAGGGTGGCTCTCAACGACGGCACGCGCGTTTCCGTTCGTCATGCTCGGCCTCGGAATGCTCGGCCTACTACGATTTCGGCAGCGGCGGCTGGCGCTGGGTGGCGGTCGACGTCCTGTGGGCGATTGCCGGCGGGCTCGCCATCGGAGGCGCGCTCGGCGCGCTGATCGGCAAGCTCGTCGTCTACCTCCGCACGCAACACAAGGAAGCCGTGGGCCTGGACGAGTTCCTGGCGCTGGGGCTGATAGGCGATCGCCTATGGGGTCGCGCGCGGTTGAGCCTTGCGTCCGGATTTCTGGCGGTATTCGCGGCGGGCCTCGCGCTGCAGCGCGGATCCAGGCGCACTCGAGGAATGATGCGCCGTCGACGGCGACGAAGGCCAAGCTGATCCTCGGCGCCGAGAAGCGAGAAGGAGCTCGCGACACACGCGGAGCTTGCGGGGACGTACATGATGCGAGCGGTGCAAGGGTTCAACGGTCAACTCGAGCGGATTGCCGAGCTCGTCGTGGTGATAATCGCCGGCGCGATGCTGTCCTACACGTACGTTCCGCCGAAGGCCGTGTGGTTCGTGCTGCTCCTGTTTCTCGTCGCGCGTCCCGGCTGCGGTATGGCTGGGCCTCGTCGGCGCGACCAGCGTCTCGCGCGACCAGCGCATCCTGATCTCCTGGTTCGGCATCCGCGGCGTAGGCTCGATTTTCTACCTGATGTACGCGCGGTCAACCAAGGCGCTTCTGCCGGCAGCATTGGCGGACGAGCTCATTGCGATCACTCCACGACCGTCGCCGCATCCATCGTGCTCCATGGCATCCTCGGTGACGCCGCTCATGACTCTCTACACGAAGCGCAGCAGCGCGAAAGGGCGGCGTTGAAACGCGCGAGAGGGGCGTCGCCGACTGACGACAATGCGATGACGACAGCGCTGGGCGACAGTGCGAGAGGGCGCTCGAGTTGCGTGTAAATCCTTCCACCGCGGGCAATAGTTACCGGCGAGTGGGTCTCGGCGCGGAGGCGTCTCGCGATGATTTTCCGGGGGCTACGTCGGATTCCGGACGACGAAATCCCCATGGCACGCGGTTTGCTCGCCTCTCTCCAAGGGGGGAGCGATGAACCACAGCTATGCGCCGTACGCGGAGACCGAATTGCCTGAAGTCGAGGTGATCGCGGAGGAGGTCGTCGCTCCGATCGAGAAGGGCGAGGAGGATCTTGCCGCTCCGATCGAGAAGCGAACCGTCGCGATGATCGTCGGCGCGCTCATCGTCGTGCCGTTCATGCTCTATGCCGGCGCGGCATTCTTCATCCCGCTTTCGTCAGCCTTTTTCATGAGCTACGCGCTGTCGCCGGTCGTCGACTGGATGGAGCGCTGCCACCTGCCGCGCGCCGCGAGTGCTGCGATGACCATGGTGTTGGTCACCGCGCTCCTGGTGCTAGGCGTCCAGCAGGCATTGAGCGGCACCGCCGACGTGCTGGAGGAGCTGCCCCAGGCGGTGCAGAAGCTCCGCTATGAAGTGACCTCGTGGCAGCGCGACGGCAAGGGCGGTGCCGTTGAAGCAGGTCCAAAAGACGGCCGACGAGTTGCAGAAGCTGGCAGGGGCGTCCACCGCCGCCGTGACGCCTTTCCGCGACGCCGGCGCCGCCCCCGCGTCCGCCGCCGGAACCGAAGACGATCGTGATGGCCGCGAACGATGGGGATGGCGATCCTGATGGGCCAGCTCGTGTCGGTTCTCTTTCTCACGTACTTCCTTCCTGGCCGCCGGGCGACCTCTTTCGCCGCCGGCTCATGCAAGTGATGGAGCCGTCGCTGGCGGCGCGCAAGAAGGCGCTCCAGATCCTGCGCCAGATCCACCTTCTGGAGCCAACGCTATTTCGCGCTGGTCCTCGCGATGAACATCCTGGTCGGGCTCGTCACGGCAGCGGGGCTCTATGCTGCTCGACGTCCGCCATCCCGTGTTCTGGGGAATGACGATGGCGATCGTGCACACGATTCCCTACCTCGGCGCGGCCGCGGTGACGGCAGCGGTAGGGTTGATCGCGTTCCTGCAATTCGGAAGCCTGGGTCAGGCGCTCCTCGCCGCGGCGGTGCCGCTCGGCGCGTCGATGCTGATCGGCATTGGCCTGCAGACCGCGCTGATGGGCGCGCCGCGCGGATGAACGCGGTGGTCGTTTTCGTCGCGCTGCTCTTCTTCGGCATGGTCTGGGGCGCATGGGGCCTCCTGCTGGCGTTCCCCATCATGGCCACGCTCAAGATGGTGTTCGGCGAGATCGAGCACCTGAAGCCGGTCGCGCTGCTGATGGGGAACTGAAGTGGCGATGACGCTGCGCTGCCGACTCGCGACGGCCCCTTGCCCCTCGCCGCGACGCTGCTCGTGACGGGGTGCGCGACGATGCCGCCGGGCCTCGACGCGCCGAAGACGGAATCGAGCGCGCTCGCCCAACCCCAGACCACCACGCTCGGCAAGCGCTTCGGAGCGCGGGCGAAGGAGCATCCTGGGCTCTCGGGGTTTCGGCTGCTGGCGGACGGCGCCGAAAGCTTCGCGGTGCGCATGCAGATCGCGGAGAAAGCGGAGAAGACGCTCGACGTGCAGTATTTCGTCCTGCAGCAGGATGAAACGGGGCAGCTGCTGCTGGGCGCACTGCTTGCCGCCGCGGACCGTGGAGTCCGCGTTCGCATCCTGCTCGACGACGCCCTCGGAATCGACGGTGGCGTCGAAGATCCGGCCGCTCTCGGCGCATTCCAATATCGAGATCCGCGTCTTCAATCCCTATGTCGCGCGACAGGAGCTCACGTTCCTGCGCGGAATCGAGTACATCCTGCAGGTGGGAAGCTCGGATTACCGGATGCACAACAAGCTCTTCGTCGGCGACAACGCCGTCGCGGTGACCGGCGGACGCAACGTCGGCGACGAGTACTTTCAGGCGAGCACCGAGCTCGGAGTTCGGGGATTTCGATCTCGCGGTCGCGGGGCCGATGGTGAACGAGCTGTCGCGAACGTTCGACCTTTTCTGGAACGATCGACTCGCCATCCCGGTCGAGGCGCAACCGCTCGGCAACCCGTCCGCGGCCGATCTCGAGAAGGCTCGCGCGGCGCTCGCCGAGCACCGGGCGAAGAGCGCGTCCTCGGTGTACGTAACCACCCTGGCCAAAGGGGACCAGCTCGCCGGAAATGCTTCCGGGAAACGCCGCCTCGTCTGGGCCAAGGCGGCGCTCGCCTACGACACGTCCCGACAAGGCGTCGACGTTGAACGGTGAACACGCCGGGCAGCTCATGTGGGAAGCGGGTGGCCGCGGCCACCGAATCCGTCAAATCCGATCTCATCATCGTCTCGCCGTATCTCGTTCCCGGCGCCGCCGAATTGAAGCTGATACGCGAGCTGCGCGAGCGCGGAGGTGCGCGTGCGAATGCTCACGAACTCGCTCGCGTCGACCGACATGCCGATCGTCCATGCCGGTTATCGGAACCATCGCGTGCCGCTGCTCGAGATGGGGGTCGAGCTCTACGAGGTAGCGCCGGAGGCTCGGGGAGCCGGACACCGCCCGCGGGCCGCTGCTAAGTCCGCAAGCTCGGGCGTGTTTGCGCTGCACGCGAAAGTGTTCGTCTTCGATCGTGAGCGCGTGTTCGTCGGCTCGATGAATTTCGACCAGCGGTCGCTGCGCGTCAACACTGAGCTCGGCTTCATCATCGACAGCCGGGAGATCGCGCAGAGATCGCCGCGCGCTTCGATGCGATCGCGAAGCCAGCCAACAGCTATCAGGTCGTTCCTGACACCTGCCAACCTCGTCCGCGTTCCCGTCCATCCAGTGGCGTGGTGTCGACAAAAGCGGGAATGCCGTGACGCTCGACAGCGAGCCCGGGGTCAAGCCCCGTGAAGCGCGGGGCTGGTCGAAACGTTGTCGCTGCTCCCGCTGACGGCTGCTCAGCCCACGATCCTCCGCTCAATGGGGAGGCCCGTCGTTTCGGGGTCAGGCCGGGATTCGACTCAGCGAGGCCGCGCTCGGCATCCTGGCCCGCGGCTCCGCCTCGATTGACCTGGAGCAGGTTCTCCTTGCCGGGCTTGAAGGCACTCCTTCAGCAACCCGTACACCGCGCGTGCCTTGGTCCGGCTGTTGCGCTCCTGCGGCCAACGAACACGTCGAGGGTCACGGTATGCTCCTTCGGCGACGTGTGGAATGGTCAAATGGGAATCGGCCAGCAGGATGGCGCCGATCACGCCCGAAGAGTCGCGGCCATGAAAGAGCTCCGCCAGGATCGGCAGTCCCGCGGCGGTTTCCGCGGCGACGAGGCAAACCGCCTGCAGGGGCGCGGCGTCCTCCAGGAGTGCCGCCGCCAGCCCGCGCAACCAAACCATTCGACCAGCAGGTGCAAGCCACTGTTCGTGCCCTGCGTCGGCCATAGCTCGATGACTTTGCCTCGCGTCTTCATGTTCTTCGCCGCTTTCGGCAATGGACAGGATGCAATTCGCGTGCCGCGAGAGCCGAGCGAGGGCATGGCCCGTGGTGTTTCTGCAAATCCAGTGTCTTGAGTCAGCGACAGGTCCGTTACGCGCGGCCTGTCACCGCGCACCGAGGGTCCATCGGAGGCAAGAAATTTCCTCGGGCAGGTAATCGTTACCATCCGGCCTCGCGGCCTCTACCCGGCCGATGGCGCTTCCAAGGGTCCCGGCATTGCCAAAAATCCCCGAATGAACAGGGAATTCCGAGCGTTGGCGGCCTCGGGAGCCACGATCGAATTCCCGCGGCACGCGCGTGTTGCTCTCGTGTGATCGAACCATTTCTGTTTGTCGTTTCGATGGAGGCACGCAATGCAACGGTCACGCAGCAGACGGATCACGGTGAACTCGCTATCGACAGGCGCAGGCCCGGGGCGCGACACTCGACGGCGAATTCCACGCCGCAAAGGTGATGATGCTCGGCGACTTCGTGCGGCGCCACGCCGCCGACGAGGCAGCGGATGCGCCGGCGCCCGAGCGGGATAGCCTGCGGCCCTCGCCAAAGGGCGCGATTTTTGCGCGGTGCGGTCCCGGCACCGAGGGAAAACCACCTGCTCGGCGCCCTCAACGAGGGAGGACTACGCGCGTCTCATCCGGCATCTGGAATTCGTTCCGCTTCCCTGCGGCAAGGTGCTGGGCGAAGCGGGCAGCATTCCCGAGTACGTCTATTTCCCACTGCCGGGCATCGTGTCGATGCTCTACGAAATGAAGAACGGCACGTCGGTGGAGGCCGCGATCACCGGGCCATGATGGCGTGGTGGGCGTGACGGTCTACATGGGCGGCGGCGCCGCCATCGACGAGCCGCGCGGTCGTGCGCACTCCGGTCACGGCTACCGGATGCGCGCGGATCTCCTGAAGCGGAATTGAGGAAAGCGCGACGCTTCGGCAACCGTTGTTGCGTTACGCGCAGGCGATGCTCATCCAGATGGCGCAGAGCGGCATCTCGCCATGGCCACCATCAGTTGATCGAGCAGTTCTGCCGCCTCCTGCTCGAGCATGACCGCATGCGTTCGAGCGACGTCGCTCTCACGCAGGACACGATCGCCAATCTCCTCGGCGTGCGCCGCGAAAGCATCACCGCGGCCGCGGGGAAGCTGCAGGCCGCCGGGTTAATCCAATACCGGCGCGGCTCGGATCACGGTCCTCCTGACCGGCCGGCGCTGGAATCGAGGGTTTGCGAGTGCTACGCCACGGTGAAGACCGAGCTCGAGCGCCTGGTCCCGCGCCACGTGCCCGACTCTGGTCGTGCGCGCGCCAGTAGCGGCACCACGCAGCGGAGCCCGGCAGGGAACAACTGGTTGCCACCGCGCACACTGTCGCTGGGCATCTTCGCCCGAATGCCCGCCCGCCCAAGCCGCGGGACGGGTCATCTGACGACGGCATTGTCGAACTGATCCCGGTTCGCGCCGCGAGCCGGGCGGTCAAGCCACCGGTTCCTTTCGACCGGGGCGCGGACCTCGACCACCGTGCCGCGTCCCGGCTGGCCGCGAACGGTGAATTCGCCGCCCAGCGCCCGCGCGCTCCCGCATGGACACGAGCCCGTGGGCCGTGGTGTTGTGCCGCGTCGACGGGTCGATGCCGACGCCGTCGTCGGCGATGCGCAGCGTCCATCGGTCGCCGTCCCGCACGAGCGAAACGGTGACGTTCTTCGCCAGCGCGTACTTGCTGATGCTTGGTCAGCGCTTCCTGCACGACGCGATAGAACGCGATGCTGTAGGCGGGAGAGAGCCGCAGGCTGTCGTCGGGCATTTCGACCCGAGCGGAATGTTCCAGCGCTTGCTGAACTGGCCGCACTGCCATTTGAGCGCGGCGCCGATGCCCAGGTTGTCGAGCAGCGTCGGCCGAAGGTCCTCGATGATCCGGCGCTTGACCTGGATCGTGTCGTCGATCGCCGACATGATGCGAAGGAGGCGCGAGCGCTGGGCGTCGCCGCCGGAAAGCTTGTCGGAAACGAGCTGCAGGTCGATCTCGGCCGCCGCGAGCGTGCCTCCGAGCTCGTCGTGGATCTCCCGCGCGATCTTGGCCTTTTCCTCTTCCTGGAGCCGCTGCAGGTGGTGCGAGAGGCCCGTGAGCCTCCGCGGTGCGCTCGTTCACCGCTTGCGCGAGTTGCACGTTGCGCTCTTCGGCCTCCTGCGCATCGTTGCGCCGCCTGCGCGCCTCCTGGTTGAGGAAAATGCCGCCGAGCGTGACGACGACACGGTGAGATTGAGCTCCCACCAGCAGCAGGAACCCTCGACGAAGCTGATTCTGGTTTTGGGACAGGAGCCCGATCCGTCGCTGGTACTGCGTTTTCTCCTCCGTCGCCATTCCGTCGAGGGCGAGCGCGCAGCGAAGCCATCGTGACCATGCCCTCGTGCGAGCAGCAGGAATTCGCGGATCGCGTCATCGTTGTGGTCGCGCTTGTACTTGAGCGATCGCTCCATCTGGTCCATGCGGGCCGCCATCAGCTTGCTGATCGTGGCGAGTTGCACGACCTGGACGGGATTGTCCGGGTGAGCTCGCCAAGCGCCGCGAGGTCCTGGGGATCTCGACGCGCGCGTCGAGATACGGGTTGAGGTACGTCTCGTCCTGCGTCAGCAGGAAGCCGCGTTGCCCGGTCTCGGCGTCGACCGACTTGCGGTAGATGTGAGCGATCAGGTTCTCGGCATCCCGCGTATGGCGCACCCAATTCCCGGCCTCGCGCAGCTCGGCGAATCGCTGCTCCGCCGTGTAGAGCGCGGCGACGTTGAGCCCCGCCGCGAGCGTCAGCACGAGGAAGCCGAAGAGGCCGAAGCGGGAGAATTTCACGGTTTTGGGAGCCGGGCGCCCGCTGAGCCTACGCTCGAGACGCGGCGGGGCTCTGTAGGACAAGTCTGACAAAGCTAGGAGAGGTTCCCTACAGGATCTCGGTGCGGTAACTTACATTCGCGCGTCGGCCATTTGTCCAATATGAGCCCCACGAGCTTAATACAAAACCGAGGGATTCCGGCCATGACTGATGGATACGACAGCAGCGACGTCACTTTCGTCGATTTCGCGACCGAATCGGCTTCTCCCGGCGGCGAGGATTGCCAACGATCGCGACTTTTGGTCCTTCCGCCTGGTTGCGGTCGAACGCGAGGCTCACGCGTGGCAAACCGGAGCTCTCACGCCGGCGCTCATCGGCGAATCGCCCGAGATGAAGGAGGTCACCGAGCATCTTCGCCGAATCGCACCGTCGATGGCGGCCGTGATGCTGGTCGGCGAATCGGGCACGGGGAAGGAAGTGGCGGCGGAGCTCCTGCATGCGCACAGCCTGCGCGCCGGCAAACCGTTCGTGAGCGTCAATTGCGGCGCCATCCCGGCGAATCTGGTCGAGGCCGAGCTCTTCGGCTATGAGCGCGGCGCGTTCACCGGGCGCGGTTCGCCAGCATCAGGGATATTTCGAACGGGCGCGGGCGGAACGCTGTTTCTGGACGAAATCACGGAGATGCCGATCGACCTGCAGGCGAAGCTTCTGCGCGTGCTGGAAAGCGGGCGCATGGTTCGCGTCGGCGGAAGCGAGGAGATTCCGCTCGACGTGCGCATCGTGACGGCGACCAATCGCTCGTCGGAAGCCGCGGTCCGGGATCGCGTATTGCGCGAGGACCTCTACTACCGTCTGGCCGTGTTCCTCGTTCGGTTGCCGCCGCTGCGCCGCCGGGGCAACGACATCGAGCTCCTGGCCAACGCGTTTCTTGACGCAGCTCAACCGGGACAACGGGACGGCGAAGAAATTCGACCGTTGCGCGCTCGCAGTCGCCGCCACGCATTCGTGGCCGGGGAACGTCCGCGAGCTCAAGAACTGCATCGAGCGCAGCTACGTGCTGTCGGACGAGGTCGTCAAGCTCGACATCCAGCCGGCGCTCGACGTTTCCGACATCGGCTGCCGGCCACGGCGACTGCGTGCGGCTGCCGATCGGCATCACGATGGCGGACGCCGAGCGCGAGCTCTTCCTGGCGACGCTGCGCCATTGCGGCGGCAACAAGCGCCGCACCGCCGACGTGCTCGGCGTCAGCCTCAAGACCGTGTACAACAAGCTCTGGGGTATGGAAACAGCGCCGGCAAGCGACGGTGGCAATGGTAGTGGCAGCGACACCCCGCTCCCTGCGGCGCCGCCGGCGCCGCCTAGGAGATTACAGTGGCCGACATCGAGGCTACAATGGGTTCCTCCGGGGCGCCGGGAGGAGATCGCCGGGTCGGGCTCGGCGTTCGACGCCATGCGTGGCCGGCGGCCCGTGCGAGTTTCAATGGAGCGGATTCGACTCGATGATAGGCTCTCCGCATCGCGTTTCGTCGCCGATGATCACGCCCTGTTTCGCGAGGGCGTGAAGGCGCTGCTCGCCGAGGAATCGGACCTCGTGGTTGCCGGCGAAGCGGGAACCGCGAAGGAAACCTTGCAGCGCGTGCGCAACGAGGAGTGGGATGTCCTCCTGCTCGACATCTCGTTGCCCGACGGCTCCGGGAATCGATCTTCTGCGTCAGATTCGGCCGCACAAGCCGGACCTGCCGATCCTGATCCTGTCGATGCATCCGGAGGAGCAGTTCGCGGTCAGCCTGTTGCGGGCCGATGCCAGCGGCTACATCACCAAGGACGCGGTCCCCGAGCTGGTCGTCAAGGCTATCCGCACGCTGCTCAACGGCCGCAAGTACATCAGCACTGGTGGTAGCGCAGATCCTGGCCGAAGACGTCGGCGGTGACAGCCGGCCCCCGCACGAACAGTTGAGCGAGCGGGAATTCCAGGTGTTCTGCAAGCTCGCCGCCGGCCGGGCCGTCGGCGACATTGCGCTACCGAGCTCTTCCTCAGCAACAAGACCGGTCAGCACGTACTCGGGCGCGTATTCTCGAAAAGATGAATTCGAAGTCGAACGCCGACCTCACCTATTACGCGATCAAGAATGGACTCATTCAGTAGCGCCGCCCCCTCGGAGCCGGAAGCGAAGCGACCCCGCCCCCGCACCCCGTGTGCTTCGGCGAACGAGAAGCCTCGCGGAGCGGTGCCTGCGCGTGTTTCTCGTCGAGGATTCGGCTTCGCTTCGCGAGAGGCTCGGCGATTTCCTCTCGGAGCCCGGCAAGATCGAAATGAGCGGATTCGCCGCCACGGAGTCCGATGCCGTGCGCCAGCTCTCCGCCGAGCCCGTGGATGTCGCGATCGTGGATTTGAACCTGAAGGAAGGCACCGGTCTCGGCGTGATCGAAGCCATCCGCGCGCAGCACGCCAAGGCGCCGCCGACGATCATCGTGCTTACCAACTACGCGCTTTCCCGAGTTCGAAGCGGCCTGCCTCGAGCGCGGCGCGGACTACTTCTTCGACAAATCCACGCAATTCGGCGCGGTCAAGGTCTTGCTGCAGTCCATCCGGCGCGGCGACCACTGAACCCTCCGAAATCGGCTGCACGACCCGGATGACTTTGTCGTGTCCTCGCTCGCCCCTCGCTGTACGTCTATGTACTATCCTCGGGTCTCGCTGCGGGCCTTCGATCATCGGGGCGTTCGCCGGATTTTGATATACCCCTTCTGGGTGTCGCTTCGCGGAGAGCTTGCCGGCGTCACCGTGCAGATTCTTCCCACGCAACTGAATTTCCTTCATCCGCTGACTCGGCACTCAACCGCGGATTCTGCCAAAAGCCCGTTTTTATTCATAGACTTTGCTGCTTCAACCGCGTTGGCACGGGTCATGCTGATCTAGAGGTGTCGCGGCGTCGTGGCCGCCACATACTTAGGGGTCATCATGTTGCATTACGCGGTCGTCTTCTTCCTCATCGCGATCGTCGCCGCGGTCTTCGGGTTTGGCGGCATCGCCGTGGGGCAGCTGAAATCGCCAAGATCCTGTTCGTGATCTTCTCCTCGTGCTGTTCCTCGGCAGCCTCATCGTTGGCCTTGTGAACCGCAGGAGTCCTTAGCGCTCATCTCGGCCGGTCAGCTGCTTGTCGCGGGGCGGAAGTTTCGCCCCCGCGTCACGTCTCAGTCGCAAGGACTCCGTAGCTCGCCAGGCGCCAATACCGGCAGCGGTGTTTCGACGCCCGGTCTCCACCTCTGCGCGCCAAAGCCAACAAAGAAGGGCGGATGCAAGCATCCGCCCCAAAGGTAGTCCGGGGAGGGAGGATCCGCGGATTAATGGCCCGTCCCAGGCGGGACAGGAGGGAGAGAAATCTCTATTTGTGGTACTTCGCCTTTGCCGTGCTCACGCACGAATCCTTCGCGGCGCCTCGGCGAGCGCGTCGCACTTCTCGATCGCGACCTTGTAGTCGCGCATCCATCTTGTCTTCGCGCGCATCCTGGCGGACGGCGGCGACCTTCTGCGTTGCCTTGGCGTCGGCGACGGCCTTCGTTTCGGCGGCCTTCGCTTCCTTGATGCACAACGTCCTTGTCGTTGCCTTTCTTGTCGTCGCATTTCTCCTTCGCGACGTCGTAGTCAGCCTTCGCCGCCGCGATGACGCGCGTCCTGACGTGCCTTCTCGGTGTTCTTGTACTGCGCTTCGGCGTTGGCCTTGGCCTTCGTCTCGACGGCCTTGGCCTCGGCCATGCAGACGTCCTTGGCATTGCCGGACATGCCCTCGCATTGCGCCTTCGCCGCCTTGTACTCGGCGCTCGCGCGATCCTTCGCTGCGCTGTATTCGCTTGCCGTCATCGCCGCGCCCAACGCAAACGTCGGGATCGTGAGGCCGATGACGATACCTTCCAGCATTCGATTCAATTTGCGATTGGTCATGGCTTGTACCTCGGAGGTTGGTTTCCACGGAGGTCCCGTTGCTCGGCGGCGGGGGAGGTCTTCCGGAGGCGTCCAGTCGCCGTACCGCTCTTCGAACTTCCGGATCTGCTTCTCGGCTTCGTCCTTGCCGATTCCGTAGGCTTCCTGAACCTTGCCCGCGAGTCAGCGTCGCGGTTGCCGGCGATCACGTCGAGGTGATCGTCGGTCAGCTTGCCCCACTCCTGCTTCACCTTACCCTTGAATTGCTTCCAGTTGCCCTCGACCCGGTCCCAGTTCATGTTGGATCTCCTCTGTTGTGCTTCGGGGCAAAGCGACGCCCCAGCGCCTTACCAGTGGAGCAGCGCGCGTGCCAGCGGGCCACGCGAGTGGAAACAACGACTTGGAGAAAAGTCACCTGCCGGGCGTTGCAGAAAAATCCCGAGCCCGTGGAAGATTTTGCACTTCGAAAGTTACACCGGTATGGCAAGCGTCAGCGAAAACCCGGTCGGGCCTTCATCGACGACGAGGGCGCCCGAGAGCGCAAGCGTGCCCTGGCGCAACGCGTTCGCCTCCTCGGCCTCTCTTCGGACTCAGCGTCACCGTCGATCTGGGATTGTCGGTCAGCGCCTGGACGTGGAGCGCAATGCGACCTTCGCCGGCGTTGAGCGACAGCGTGACTTCGCCCGTCCGCTTTCGAAGCGTGATCGCCTCCAGGACCCATTCGGCCGACCGGAGAATCAGGAAGGCTTTCTGCGAGTCCCGTACTGCGGATCTTCCGATCGATGGTCGTCTTGATCGTCAGGCCCCCGGGGTCGAGTAGGCGCTGGCGAGCGCGAACATCGCGTCGACGACGCTTGCGGACTCGGCCCGCACCTTCGTGTTCCTCGGCAGTGGAATGTGCCGTCCAGCGCACGCTCGACGCGCTGTCACGAGCGAATGCTGGCGCTTCCCGGCATCCTCGTCGGCAGAAGCGGAAGCCACGGCAAGCCGCGCCCGCAGCAGGGCGTCGCGCAGCAGCGTGCCGATCTCGCGCGCCGCGTTCCGGGCGCCGGGGTCGGCGCGACCTCCGCCTCCTCCCGCCGCGGCGACGATCGGCATGCGGATGAACGATCGCGAGCGCCGCACGGCGAGGAAGAGGAGATCACGAGCAGCATCGTCACGCCAGCCATCAGATAGAGGTCGCGCGCGCGCCTCGTCGAGCGCCTTGGCCAGCGTCTGGCGCAGCTGGGAGAGCTCGTCCTGCTCGCGCGCCTCGAGCGTCGCGACGATTCCGCGAATCTCCGTCGGTGCTCTCCTTTCCGCGGCGGCCGAACGTCATTTGGTAGCGGCTTGTCGGGCGCGTTGCGCTTGCGCTCGATGCCGGTGACCGTGATCGTCGTGCGCTCGGCGATCAACGACACGAGATCCTCGATGAGTGCGAGCTCCACCTTGTCGTCGCGCATCTTGTCGCGAAGCCCGACAGGAGGGCCGGCACGCGGCGGCGCGCGCGCTCGAACGGCTCCAGATAGGACTCGTCCGCCGTGAGCGCGTAGCCGCGGCCCGAGGTCTCGATGTCGTTGACGGCCGCCAGCAGGTCCCGAGGTCCTTGGCGGTCGCGGCGTTCTGCGCGGCGGCATCCGTCAGCTGCGTGATCGCGTCGAGGCGCGCCAGTCCGAGCCACAGCGACCCCACGGCATAGCGTGATCACCAATGCCAGGACGATGTACGGCGGCAGAAGTGGCGGAATGTGAATTCGCATCGATGGAACCGGTAAGCGCCCGACGCCGAAGTCCATACGAACGTCGAGAGCGCCGACCGGCTCCCGGGCTCGCGGCGTCGTCGACTGCCGATAAGAATTGTCGTTTTCCGGAGACGCTCGCGCGGCTCTGCGCATCTGTCTTCCGAGAGCGCGCGCCACCATCTCGCGAGCGTTGTAAGTTTTACAAGCATTCGAAAACGCGAATTGTCGTCGTCCGCATTGAAACTCCTCCAATTCGGCTATGTTTTGTGCGCCGTCGACGCACGCGCGAAGGCGTCGTTTCACGTGCCGAATGGCGAGATCCGCAATCGGAGAAGCTCCATGCCTGAAGTCAAGCGCTCCATTACTCCCATCAGCGAAATGTCCGTCATTCTCGGCGCTCTCAATGGGCTGAAGCGCGGCGACCTCGCCGTCCGCCTGCCGCTGGACTGGACCGGCGTCTCGGGTCGCGTGGCCGACGTCTTCAACGAAGTGGTCGAAAGAAACGAGCGGATGGCGCAGGAGCTCGCGCGTCTGTCGCGAGTCGTCGGCAAGGAAGGCAAGCTCGGCAAGCGCGGATCGCTCGGCGATGTCACCGGGTTCTGGCGCGATTCCATCGATTCGGTCAACGTGCTGATCGACGACCTCGTCCATCCGACCAGCGAAACGGCACGCGTCATCGGCGCCGTCGCGCAAGGCGACTCTGTCGCAGACGATGGCGCTCGAAGTCGACAGCGAGCCGCTGCAAGGAGAATTCCTGCGCACCGCGAAGACCGTCAACAAGATGGTCGATCAGCTCGGCTCGTTCGCCGCCGAGGTGACGCGCGTCGCGCGCGAAGTCGGCACCGAAGGCAAGCTCGGCGGCCAGGCGAAGGTCAAGGGCGTGGCGGGCACGTGGAAGGACCTGACCGACAGCGTGAACTCGATGGCGGGCAACCTCACGGCGCAGATGCGCAACATCGCCGACGTGACGACCGCCGTGCGCGACGGGCGACCTGTCGAAGAAGATCGCGGTCGACGTCAAGGGCGAGTTCCTCGAGCTCAAGAACACGATCAACACGATGGTCGACCAGCTCCGCTCGTTCGCCTCGGAGGTGACACGTGTCGCGCGCGAAGGTCGGCACCGGAAGGCAAGCTCGGCGGCCAGGCGCGGGTCGAAGGCGTGTCCGGGCACGTGGAAGGACCTGACCGACAGCGTGAACTTCATGGCCGGCAACCTGACCGGGCCAGGTGCGCAACATCGCCGACGTGACGAAAGCGGTGGCCAATGGCGACCTGTCGAAGAAGATCACGGTGGACGTCAAAGGGCGAGATTCTCGAGCTCAAGAACACGATCAACACGATGGTCGATCAGCTCTCCCTCGTTCGCCTCGAGGTGACGCGCGTCGCGCGCGAGGTCGGCACCGAAGGGCATTCTCGGCGGCCAGGCCGACGTCAAGGGCGTCGCGGGCACGTGGAAGGACCTGACCGACAGCGTGAACTCGATGGCGAGCAACCTCACCGGCCAGGTGCGCAACATCGCCGACGTGACGAAGGCGGTGGCGAGCGGCGACCTGTCGAAGAAGATCACCGTCGACGTCAAGGGCGAGATCCTCGAGCTCAAGAACACGATCAACACGATGGTCGACCAGCTGCGCTCGTTCGCGTCGGAAGTGACGCGCGTGGCGCGCGAGGTGGGTACCGAAGGCCGGCTCGGCGGGCAGGCCGACGTGCGAGGCGTGGCGGGCACGTGGAAGGACCTGACCGAGAGCGTGCAACTCGATGGCGAGCAACCTGACCGGCCAGGTGCGCAACATCGCCGACGTGACGAAGGCGGTGGCGCAGCGGCGACCTGTCGAAGAAGATCACCGTGGACGTGAAGGGCGAGATCCTCGAGCTCAAGAACACGATCAACACGATGGTCGACCAGCTGTCGCTCGTTCGCGTCGGAAGTGACGCGCGTGGCGCGCGAAGTCGGCACCGAAGGACGTCTCGGCGGGCAGGCCGACGTGCAGGGCGTGGCCGGCACGTGGAAGGACCTGACCGAGAGCGTGAACTCGATGGCGAGCAACCTGACGCGCGCAGGTGCGCAACATCGCCGACGTGACGACGCGCCGTCGCGACCGGCGACCTGTCGAAGAAGATCACCGTCGACGTGAAGGGCGAGATCCTCGAGCTCAAGAACACGATCAACACGATGGTGGACCAGCTGCGCTCGTTCGCCGCGGAAGTGACGCGCGTCGCGCGCGAGGTGGGCACCGAAGGCAAGCTCGGCGGGCAGGCCGAGGTGCAGGGCGTGGCGGGCACGTGGAAGGACCTGACCGACAGCGTGAACTTCGATGGCGAGCAACCTGACCGGCGCAGGTGCGCAACATCGCCGACGTGACGACGGCCGTGGCGACCGGCGACCTGTCGAAGAAGATCACCGTCGACGTGAAGGGCGAGATCCTCGAGCTCAAGAACACGATCAACACGATGGTCGACCAGCTGCGCTCGTTCGCCTCGGAAGTGACGCGCGTGGCGCGCGAGGTGGGCACCGAAGGCATGCTCGGCGGCCAGGCCGACGTGCGCGGCGTGGCGGGCACGTGGAAGGACCTGACCGACAGCGTGAACTCGATGGCCGAGCAACCTGACCGGCCAGGTGCGCAACATCGCCGACGTGACGACGGCGGTGGCGAGCGGCGACCTGTCGAAGAAGATCACCGTCGACGTGAAGGGCGAGATCCTCGAGCTCAAGAACACGATCAACACGATGGTCGACCAGCTGCGCTCGTTCGCGTCGGAAGTGACGCGGGTGGCGCGCGAGGTGGGCACCGAGGGCGAGCTCGGCGGCCAGGCCGACGTGCAGGGCGTGGCGGGCACGTGGAAGGACCTGACCGACAGCGTGAACTCGATGGCGAGCAACCTGACCGCGCAGGTGCGCAACATCGCCGACGTGACGACCGCGGTCGCGACGGGCGACCTGTCGAAGAAGATCACCGTGGACGTGAAGGGCGAGATCCTCGAGCTCAAGAACACGATCAACACGATGGTGGATCAGCTGCGCTCGTTCGCCTCCGAAGTGACGCGCGTGGCGCGCGAGGTCGGCACCGAGGGCAGCCTCGGCGGCCAGGCCGACGTGCAGGGCGTGGCGGGCACGTGGAAGGACCTGACCGACAGCGTGAACTTCATGGCGAGCAACCTGACCGGTCAGGTGCGCAACATCGCCGACGTGACGAAGGCGGTGGCGAGCGGCGACCTGTCGAAGAAGATCACCGTGGACGTGAAGGGCGAGATCCTCGAGCTCAAGAACACGATCAACACGATGGTCGACCAGCTGTGCTCGTTCGCCTCGGAAGTGACGCGCGTGGCGCGCGAGGTCGGCACCGAGGGCATCCTCGGCGGCGCAGGCCGACGTGCGAAGGGCGTCGCCGGCACGTGGAAGGACCTGACCGACAGCGTGAACTTCATGGCCGGCAACCTGACGAGCCAGGTGCGCGGCATCGCGAAGGTCGTGACCGCGGTGGCCAACGGCGACCTGCAGCAGAAGCTGACCGTCGAGGCGAAGGGCGAGATCGCCGCGCTGACCGACACGATCAACAGCATGATCGACACGCTCGCGACGTTCGCCGACCAGGTGACGACGGTGGCGCGCGAAGTCGGCGTCGAAGGGCAAGCTCGGCGGCCAGGCGAAGGTTCCCGGGCGCCGCGGGCACGTGGAAGGGTCTCACCGAGAACGTCAACCAGCTCGCCGCCAACCTCACGACGCAGGTGCGCGCGATCGCCGAGGTGGCGACCGCGGTGACGCAGGGCGACCTGACGCGCTCGATCACCGTGGAGGCGCGCAGGCGAGGTCGCTGCGCTCAAGGACACGACCAACGAGATGATCCGCAACCTGCGCGACACGACGCAGAAGAACACCGAGCAGGACTGGCTGAAGACCAACCTCGCCAAGTTCAGCCGGATGCTGCAGGGGCAGAAGGACCTCGAACACCGTGGGCCGCCTGATCCTGTCCGAGCTCGCGCCGGTCGTCGCCGCGCAGCACGGCGGTGTTCTACGTGCTCGACTCGAGCCGCGAGCGGCCGCGGCTGACGCTGCTCGCGAGCTACGGCTCGAAGGGCCAGAGCGCGATCGGCAGCCAGCTCGAGCTGGGTGAAGGGCTCTGATCGGCCAGTGCGCGGTCGAGAAGGAAGAAGATCCTGCTGTCCAAGGTGCCGCTCGACTACATCACGATCTTCTCGGGCTCGGGCGCGGCGCCGCCGCAGAACATCCTCGTGCTTCCGGTCATCTTCGAAGGACCAGGTCAAGGGCGTGCTCGAGCTCGCGTCGTTCGAGCGCTTCAGCCCGACGCACGAGGCGTTCCTCGACCAGCTCGCCGAGAGCATCGGCATCGTCATCAACACGATCGAGGCCAACACGCGCACCGTGGACCTGCTCGACGCAGTCGCAGTCGCTCGCGCAGGAGCTGCAGAGCCGGCAGCAGGAGCTGCAGCAGACCAACCAGGAGCTCGAGGAAAAGGCCGGGCCTCCTCGCCCACCAGAACCAGGAGGTCGAGCGCAAGAACCAGGAAGTCGAGCAGGCGCGCAAGGCGCTGGAGGAAAAGGCCGAGCAGCTCGCGCTCACGTCCAAGTACAAGTCCGAGTTCCTGCGCCAACATGTCGCACGAGCTGCGCACGCCGCTCAACAGCCTGCTGATCCTGTCCGACCAGCTCTGCACGGAACGCCGAGGGCAACCTCACGCCGAAGCAGGTCGAGTTCTCGAAGACGATCCACGCGTCCGGCAACGATCTGCTGACGCTCATCAACGACATCCTCGACCTCGTCGAAGATCGAATCCGGCACCGTCGCCGTCGAGCCCGCCGACCTCATGCTCGACGAGCTGCGCCGCTATGTCGAGCGCACGTTCCGTCACGTCGCCGAGGCGAAGAACGTCGACTTCTTCATTCGCCTCGATCCGCAACCTGCCGAAGTCGATGTTCGCCGACCGCGAAGCGGCCTGCAGCAGGTGCTGAAGAACCTCCTGTCGAACTCGTTCAAGTTCACGCACGAAGGGCAGCGTGACGTTCGGCGATCGAGACCGTCGAAGTCGGGTGGAACCCGCAGAACGAGACGCCTCGAACCGCGCGTCCGGAAGGTCATCGCGTTCTCGGTGCACCGACACCGGGCATCGGCATCTCGCCGGACAAGCAGCAGATCATCTTCGAGGCGTTCCAGCAGGCGCGACGGCAGCACCAACCGCAAGTACGGCGGCACCGGCCTTGGGCTCGCGATCAGCCGCGAGCTCTCGCGCCTGCTCGGCGGCGAGATCCGGCTGCGTGAGCGCGCCGCGCGTGGGCAGCACGTTCACGCTGTACCTGCCGGTGAGCTACGTTCCGCTGCGCGCTGCCCGCGTAGGCGTGCTGGCGCGTCGCCACGTCGCCGGCTCGCCAGCGCGAGCGGACTGGCACAGAATCGACGAACGCAGCCTGACGGACGAAGGCGACGCCGCTCGCAGCGCGCTCCGTCCCGACGAGCCGGTCGATGAGGTCGGTGGCCGTGACCGCCAGAACGCCGAGACGCTCAATGGGACCGATCGCGCCTCGTCAACGAGGTCGGGCGATGACCGCGACGTCGATCGAGCCCGGGCGACTGACGTCGCTGCTCATCGTGGAGAACGACTCTTGCCTTCGCGCGCTTCCTGCTCGAGACGGCGCGCGAGCGAGGGATTCAAGGGCATCGTGACCTCGCAGGGCGTCGCGGCGCTGGAGCTGGCGGACCAGTTCAAGCCGGCGGCGATCACGCTCGACCTGTTCCTTCCCGACATCGACGGCTGGCGCGTTCTGCAATCGGCTGAAGAACGACTGCGGCGACCCGCCACATCCCGGTCGCGGTCATTTCCACCGACGAATCGCGCGACAAGGCGCTGAACTCCGGCGCGCACTCGTTCGTCGCAAAGCCCGATACAGAGCAAGGAAGTGCTCGAAGCGCTGCTCGACGACCTGAAGGCATTCAGCCGCCCGGCGGAGCGCAACCTTCTCATCGTGACGGCCGGATCCGCGGCAAGAGGAGCGATCTCGTGCGCGCAATTCGCGTCCGACGACGTCGGATCCTGCACGGCGCGGCGACCACGCGAGGTCGCTGGAGCTCGACGCGGCGAACATCGCGTCGATTGCATGGTGCTGGACGCCGGACCTCGGCTGCGCTCGACTCGACGCGCCAGGACGACGGCCGGCGGGCGAGAGACTCGCCGCTCGGCCGGCTGCCGATCATCGCCTACGGCGGCAACGAGGCGCCGAAGTCGCTCAACGGCTGGCGGCGCCTCGCGCAGGAACACGATCGTGCGGGACATCCGCTCGCCGGAGCGCGCTGCTCGAGCAGGCGAGCCTATTCCTGCATCGCAACATTTCGCGACGATGCCCGGAGTCGCATCGCGACGTCGCTGACGGCGCTGCACGACAGCGACGAGGCGCTGCAAGGCAAGCGCGTGATGATCGTCGACGACGACATGCGCAACATCTTCGCGCTGACGTCGCTGCTCGAGGACCGCGGCATGGTCGATCGCCAGCCGCACGACAACGGCCGCGATCGCGATCC
>ERZ1370068.3958-contig-3053_pt1 | contig 53672 bp, 85 predicted proteins | sample MGYA00561227_ERZ1370068 | MGnify/ENA primary metagenome ERZ1370068 (study PRJEB38410, sample SAMEA6850437) | metagenome | study: Metagenomic assessment of the ecological functions of the soil: analysis of the soil microbiota associated with the... | reverse complement strand
TTGTACTTCGTTCAGACACGTATTGCTAGAATGTCCTGGTATCCCACGGAGAACGTAGCTGGCAGACCAAGACGACCTATAGCTACGAACAGGACAATAAAGGAAACTTCAAGCTTTCCGGCACGGAGACGACCAACCCGCGAGCCAGGTATTGAGCCGCGAAAAATACACCACGTTCGGAACGGATTTCAAGGCGCATACCGAGATGGTGGAATCCGAGAACGTGCTTCTGGGCCTCAAGACGACCTATCATTTCAACGGCGACGTGCCCGATTATTCGATCACCGAGAACCGGGACGGCCTCGCGGTCTACCGCGAGGATTATGAAGGAGCGGCCGGCGGAGAAAACAAAGTCATTTCCACCATGGACCTCCTCACCGGCTGCTCGACCTTCTATGAATATGACGGACAGCACCTGTGAGTGAAGTCGACCGCAAGAACGAAGCCGGTGCCGTGCACGGCCATAACGGTTTACGGACGCGACATCTTCAGCCGCTGACCGCGCCGAGAGAGCGACGGACCTCCTCGCAGGGAACGAGACGATATACACCTATGGCGAGCCGGACGGCGGTCTCAAGATGGCCGAAGTCTATGGTCCCGCGGACGCGGGGACGGCGTGAGCAAACTCAAGACACAGATCTATAAGAACGGACCACACGGTATCGGCCCCAGGTCCAGCAATCGACCGATCATCAGACGGGCGACGTCGAGATTCTTTGAATACGACATCGACGGGCTGCTCATCGGCTCAAGATCGTGAACGCTTCCGGCGAAGATATCTCGAAAAAATCATTCGCTCTGGGCGCGAACGGCACACCCCAGGTCATCACTTCGGAATCGAAGACCGAATCCGGCGAGATCGAGAAGCTTTCCTATATATGAGCCGAAAAAGGGCCGCCTGACGAATGCCGTCGGCGAGGTCGTGAGCATGACGCGGGCGTGTCGACCGCGGTCGTTTAAAGATCTTTGAGCGCGGGCCGGACGGCCTGGACACCGAGAAGGATTCTGTGATCACGCCGATGGCGGCGGATGTGGACACGCCAGAATTAAGCAGTCCGTCGAACGGCCGAAAGTCGCGCCGCTCGCGGGCGCCCGGATTTCAAATGTTTCTCAGCGGGTTCCGGAGCCCAGCACAGCGGGCCCCATCACCGTAGCGACGGCGATGGATTACATCGATTCCATAAAGAGCGATTCCGAAATTATAAGGAAGTGGTCGCCATCGATCCCCAAGACCACGATCCGCACGACCGATTATATCGATAGAGCGGACAATCAGCCGGTCGCGACCGTGAAATCGGCGACTGGCCACGATGACGCTTCCCGCGATCCAAAGGCCAAATAAGTTCTTCCGAGTATACGCGATTCCCCGATGGAACCGTTATCTCCGTAAATATAAGAGGCATCGACGGCCGCGCCGTTCTCGATTACGGTAGACGCAATCTTACGGGGAACGTGACGACTTATGCCTATGACGCTTCCGGCGAACCCTCGCTTACCAAGACGACGGCCCCGTCGGGCCGCGTGCTTTCTGAAACGATCTATGAGAAGGTGTCGACGGGCGGGGCAGAGCGGCAAACCAACGATTTCCTCACGGGAACCGTCACGAACTTCGAGTACAACCCCGTCGAATATCCTGACCCAAGCCATCACAAAGAACAGTTCGGGAGTTCTGCTGTCCACCACGCTTTATGAAGAGGGTCGACGGCGGAGCGCGCGCTAAAACACAGAAAGACCGTTTGACGGGGAACGTGACGGAATTTTCTTACGGGGCCAACAATCGAAGCGCAAACGTCGACCACAAAGAGCGCCTCAGGAGTGCTGTTGTCTGACGGGCGTTTATGAGAGCTCGGCGTGGATGTGCAGCCAGGATCGCCAAGCAGACGGATAATCTCACCAGCTTTCAACGTCACCTCCTTCAGCTACTTATAGCGTCAGGAATCCAGATATCGTCTTCCGCCACGAACAGCGCTTCCGGCGTTCCTTTAAGCACGACAACTATGAGATCGGCATCGACGGACGTTCCCGCGCCCGTCAAAGTACGGACCTTTTAACGGGACGAAGTCACGACCTTCGCTTACGATGCAAATAACCAGATAGCATCCTCTGTGACGAGAAGCGCCGCAGGCGTGCCCTTTCGACCGACCTATGAGATCGGTGTCGACGGCCAAGGCCGCGCGGCCTCAAGTCTCGACCATTTGACCGGCAACACCACAGTCTTTTCTTACAACGCCAGCAGCCCAGATCACGTCTTCTTCGACGAGAAGCGCCGCGGAGTGTCGCGCGCTTTCGACCACGACCTATGAGATCGGTGTCGACGGCTGGGGCAAGGCAGCTTCATCCGTGGATCACCTGACAGGTCAGACCACGACCTTCGCTTACGGCGCGAACAACCCAGATGACCTCTTCTGTCACAGAGGTCCTTCGGGGTTCTCTTGTCGACCCACAACTTATGAGATCAGTGTCGACCTGGCCGCTCCAGAGCCGCTTCCTCGATCGATCCTTAACGGGCAACGTCACGACCTTCTCTTATGACGCTCGTAATCAGATCTCGTCCTCCGTCACCGAAACGGTTCCGGTGTCGCGCTTTCGACCACGACCTATGAGATCGGTGTCGACGGCCGGGGCCAGAGCGACTTCATCCGTGGATCACCTGACGGAAGATTGGGCCACGACCTTCGCTTACGGCGCGAACAGCCCAGATGACCTCTTCTGTCACAAGAGGTCCTTCAGGGTTCTCTTGTCGACCGCAACTTATGAGATCGGTGTCGACGGCCATCTCCAGGAGAGCCGCTTCCTCGATCGATCGCCAACGAGCAACGTCGGCCTTCTCTTATGACGCTCGTAATCAGATCTCGTCCTCCGTCACCAGAAACGGTTCCGGTGTCGCGCTTTCGACGCGACCTATGAGATCGGTGTCGACGGCCCGGGGCAGAGCAGCTTCATCCGTGGATCACCTGACGGGTCAGACCACGACCTTCGCTTACGGCGCAGGTGGCAGATGACCTCTTCTGTCACAAGAGGTCCTTCGGGAGGATTCTCTTGTCGACCACAACTTATGAGATCGGTGTCGACGGCCGCTCCAGAGCCGCTTCCTCGATCGATCACTTAACGGAGCAACGTCGACCTTCTCTTATGATAGCTCGTAATCAGATCGTCCTCACGTCACCAGAAACGGTTCCGGTGTCGCGCTTTCGATGACCTATGAGATCGGTGTCGACAGCCGGGGCAGAGCAGCTTCATCCGTGGATCACCTGACGGGTCAGACCACGACCTTCGCTTACGGCATAATTTTCTTGAATGACCTCTTCTGTCACAAGAGGTCCTTCGGGGTTCTCTTATCGAACCACAACTTATGAGATCGGTGTCGACGGCCGCTCCAGAGCCGCTTCCTCGATCGATCACTTAACGGGCAACGTCGAAGTAACTCCTCTTATGACGCTCGTATAATCAAGATCTCGTCCTCCGTCACCAGAAACGGTTCCGGTGTCGCGCTTTCGACCACGACCTATGAGATCGGTGTCGACGGCCAGGGCAGAGCAGCTTCATCCGTGGATCACCTGACGGGTCAGACCACGACCTTCGCTTACGGCGCGAACAAGCGAAGATGACCTCTTCTGTCACAAGAGGTCCTTCGGGAGTTCTCTTGTCGACCACAACTTATGAGATCGGTGTCGACGGCCGCTCAGAGCCGCTTCCTCGATCGATCACTTAACGGGCAACGTCACGACCTTCTCTTATGACGCTCGTAATCAGATCTCGTCCTCAGTCACCGAAACGGTTCCGGTGTCGCGCTTTCGACCACGACCTATGAGATCGGTGTCGACGGCCAGGGCAGAGCAGCTTCATCCGTGGATCACCTGACGGGTCAGACCACGACCTTCAGCACGGCGCGAACAACCCAGATGACCTCTTCTGTCACAAGAGGTCCTTCGGGAGTTCTCTTGTCGACCACAACATGAGATCGGTGTCGACGACGCTCCAGAGCCGCTTCCTCGATCGATCATAACGGGCAACGTCGACCTTCTCTTATGACGCTCGTAATCCAGATCTCGTCCTCCGTCACCGAAACGGTTCCGGTGTCAGCGCTTTTTCTGACTGACCTATGAGATCGGTGTCGACGGCCAGGGCGAGCAGCTTCATCCGTGGATCACCTGACAGGTCAGACCACGACAACTTCGCTTACGGCGCCATTTCTTAAGATGACCTCTTCTGTCACAAGAGGTCCTTCGGGAGTTCTCTTGTCGACCACAGCTTATGAGATCGGTGTCGACGGCCGCTCCAAGCCGCTTCCTCGATCGATCATAACGGGCAACGTCACGACCTTCTCTTATGACGCTCGTAATCAGAGCGCCCTGGCCTCTCGCGGTGACGAGCGCATGGGGCGGGCAGATCACGCTGTACGAACGGCCGGATTTCAGAGGCCCCTCCTTCGTGGCCAACGACCGCATCGACACGGTTTCGAGGCAGGGCACGTTCAACGACACGGCGTCTTCGCTCGTCGTCAACGACGGCCGATGGGAAGTCTGCAGCCAAACGTATTTCCGCGGGCGCTGCATGGAATTGCTCCCGGGGAACTATCCGGGGATCAGCGTCAGCCTGAATGGACGCGTCGCATCGGCGCGCCAGATCGGGTACGCAGATCCGCTGCCGGTCACGATGAATCCGCAACCGCCGGTCGTCGTGAACCTGCCGCAGGTCGTGGTCAATCCGCCCACCGTGGCAACGACACAACCCTTGGTGGTCAATCCTCCGCCGGTCTATGTGAATCCGCCGCGCTCGCTCCGTCGTGACGACGGTGGTCCCGCAGCGCCGACGGGCCGCGCGTACCTGTACGAAAGTCCCAACTTCGGCGGTACGTGGGTAGCAGTCGATCGCGGAATCGCCAATGATCTCGACTGGGCGCAACTTCGACAATCCGGAGCATCGGGCGGCATCGGTCCGCGTCGAGTCCGGCAACTGGCTGTTCTGCACGGACATGGCCTTCCGCGGCGACTGCCGTGTCCTCGGACCGGGTGAATATTCGCAGCCGCTGATGGGCGGCATCGCCTCTGCCCGGCAAGTGTGGTCGCCGCGAGTACGGCTCGGTGGAAGTCTATCGCCGCTGGTAGACGCTGAGTTTCCTGGCATTGTGGGCGGGAGCGCCGCGTTCGAGCGGGCTCCCGCCTTGTCGCGCCTGCCGCCCGCTTATGCCTTCAGGCTATGATTCTTCAACGGCAGGTCGCGAATGCGCTTGCCCGTGGCAGCGAAGATCGCGTTCAGCACCGCGGGCGCGGCGACCGCGATGGTCGGCTCGCCGACGCCGCCCCAGAATCCACCCGACGGCATCACGATCGCCTCCACCTTCGGGCATTTCGTCCATGCGCAATACGCGATAGGTGTGGAAGTTCTCCTGCTCGATCCGGCCGTCCTTGACCGTGCATTCGCCGTAGAGCGCCGCGGAAAGACCGTAGGCAAACGAGCCTTCGACCTGCGCCTCGATCTGCTGCGGATTGACCGCATGACCGGGGTCCGTCGCCGCGACGATGCGATGGATCTTGAGCTCGCCCGCTGTCGCTCACCGAAACTTCGGCGCATGCGGCGACGTAGCTGCCGAAGCCCATCGTCTGGGCGAGGCCGCGATAGACGCCCTTGGGGGCGGGCTTGCCCCAGCCCGCGCGCTCGGCCGCCGCGTTGAGCACCGCGAGATGCTTCGGATGATTGGCCATCAGCTTGCGGCGGAAGGCGAGCGGATCCTGCCCGGTCGCGTGCGCGAGCTCGTCGATGAAGCACTCGAGGTAGATCGTGTTCTGGTTGAGGTTCACGCCGCGCCAGAAGCCAGGCGGAACGGACGGGTTGCGCATCGCGTGGTCGATCAGCAGGGCCGGAAACGTGTAGCCGATCGAAGCTTCAGGTCCCGGCGGGTTCAAGCCCTGGAACACCACCGGATCCTTGCCGTCCTTGATGTTCTGGGGAAAGATTCCGGCCACGATCGACTGGCCCGAAATGCGCATGTGCAGCGCGGTCACGTTGCCGGCAGCATCTACGCCGGCGGTCAGCTTGCACTGGGTCACCGGGTGGTAGCAGCCGTGCAGCATGTCTTCCTCGCGCGACCAGATGAGCTTGATCGGAGTGCCGGGCATCTCCCTGGCGATCGCAACCACCTGACGCACCCAGTCGTGCACCGCGCCGCGGCGGCCGAAGCCGCCACCGAGGAGCAACTTGTAGACGTCGCATTTCGCGAGCGGCAACTCGGCCGCCTCCGAGGCGGCCGCGAGCGCCGCCTCGCCATTCTGCGTCGGCGTCCATACTTCGCAGCGTTCGGGCGTCCAGCGCGCCGTGGCGTTCATCGTCTCCATCGTCGCGTGGTTCTGATGCGGATACGAGTAGACGGCCTCGATCTTGCGCGGCGCGGAAGCGATGGCTGCGCGCGCGTCCCCGACCTGGTTGCCGATCGCCGCATCTTTCGCGTCGAATCCCGCCTTCATCACCTCCGCGAATTTGGCGCTCGAAGCCGTCGCATTCGGGCCGGCGTCCCACTCGATCGGCAGCGCATCGAGCGCGCTCTTCGCGTGCCACCACGTGTCGGCGACGACGGCGACCGCCGAGTCGCCCACGCGCACCACTTTCTTGACGCCGGGACGCTTCAGCGCCGCCGCAGTGTCCACGCTCTTGATCTTGCCGCCGAAGACGGGGCAGTCCTTGATCGCGGCGTTGAGCATCCCGGGAGCTTCAGAGTCCATTCCATAGACCTGCGCGCCGGTGACCTTGTCCACCGTATCGAGACGGGCCAGGCGCTTTCCCGCGAGCTTCCAGTCCTTCGGATCTTTCAGAGGCCACATCGGCGGGCGGCGTAACCTTCGCCGCAGCCTCGGCGACCTTGCCGTACGTCGTGCTGCGCCCGGAGGGCGTGTGCGTGATCACGCTGTTCGCCGGCCACGCATTCGGACACCGGCACCTTCCACGTATCCGCAGCGGCCTGCACCGAGCATCATTCGCGCCGTCGCGCCGCCCTTGCGCACGTACTCGTGCGAATCCCGGATGCCGCGGCTGCCGCCCGTGGAGAAATTTCCCCAGACGCGATTGCGCGCGAGATTCTGGCCCGGCGTGGGATATTCGGTCGTCACCTTCGCCCAATTGCAGTCGAGCTCCTCGGCGACCAGCTGGGCGAGGCCGGTCAGCGATCCCTGACCCATCTCGGAGCGGGCGATGCGTATTACGACGGTGTCGTCGGGCTTCGACGACGACCCAGGCATTGATCTCGGGCGCTGCGGCGCCGGCGGACGCCGACGTTGCGCCTGCGCCTCGCCTGCGAACGGAATGTGGAAGCCCACGACGAGCGTGCCGGCAGCCGCTGCCGACGTTCCGAGAAACCGGCGCCGCGAGAGATTGGTCTTCATGCCGTGCTCCCGTCGCTGTGAAGGATCGAAAGACCGGCGCTCTTCGTATCGCCGCCGTTTGCCGCCGCCTTGATCGCCGCTCGCACCCGGTTATAGGTGCCGCAGCGGCAAATGTTGGTCATCGCCTCGTCGATGTCGGCATCGGTCGGATTGGGCTTCTCCTTCAAGAGCGCGGCCGCGGCCATGATCATTCCGCTCTGGCAGAACCCGCATTGCGGCACGTCGAGCGCGACCCATGCCTTTTGCACGGGTGCGTCCCGCCCGAAGACAAGCCCTCGATAGTCACGATCTTTGTCGGTCGCCTTGACGGTCGACACCGGGCGCACGCAGGTGCGCGTCGCCACGCCATCGATATGAACCGTGCAGGCGCCGCACTGCGCCACGCCGCAGCCGTATTTGGTGCCGGTCAGCCCGATGCTGCTCGCGCAGCACCCACAGGAGAGGCGTGTCCGGCTCGGCTTCGAAGGTGTAGGACTTGCCGTTGACGTTCAAGGCTGCCATGGCGCGACCCTCCTGTTCGGGAAGAAGCCCGGGCAACTATTGTAGTCAGTTTTTGGCGCGACCATTCACCCCGCGCACTGCGGGGTACCCCACTTGAGCGACCGGCAGTCCGGGGACCCGGGACAGCGAGTCAGGCTCGGGTCCCGGTTCTAGGGATCGAAAGTCAGTGGCGCCGAAAACGTGAGACGCCGAGACCAACAAGACCGAGTGCCAGAAGGGCAATCGATGCAGGCTCGGGAACCGGAGCCGGTCCCTGGGGATCGATCGAAGGCCCGATGGGCCCGTCTGCGATCGAATAAAGCCGGTAGTTGCTGACGGCCTTGGTACTAGGCAGTGTGAAGGTGTCGCACGCGGACACGCAGGAAAAAAATGCATCGAAGGTGGCGGTGTGCGTCCAGTAGTCGTTGCCGTTGCCGAAATGAAACGCGAGCAGGAACATGTTGGCGGGCGCCGACGGATTCCCGATCCCCGTGAGTATCGCGCCACCATAGTTGTCGTTCTGCCCGAGGAGATGTGGCGCGGACGAAAGGTTCAACAGGTCCTGAAGATATGCGCCGATGGTCGGCGGGCTCTGGTTTCCGGATAGCCGGGGTTGGTTGCGGAATCGGACGAGTCTACGTCGGCGATGTAGGTCCAGCTGGCGATGGCGTTCCCGCTTGCAAGGCTCAAGGCCGTGGCGACAATGGCCACGGCCTTCGCGATCCTTCGATAGTGTGTGCACGACATGGTGTCTTGCTCCTTTGATCAGTTGTTGGGTGGCGAGGAGTTCCTGCATTCCTGCCTTGTTCCCTATGCTGGAGCAAGATTCGCACCATCATTTTGGATCAGTGAGTTGGAGCACTCATGCGCAGCAAGTGTAAGAGCTGACGACACGTTCGAGAGGCCACGCACAATCACGAGCCGTTGCCATCGATGTGGGTTACAAAGCAGTAATCGTCAGTCCACGCCGGCGAGACTGCCATGCCTCTCGACGTAGCGCGCCAGCGCTGCGTCGGTGCGCGCGAGGTAGTCCACGGCGTGCGCTCGATAGTCGACGCCCGGTACCGCAAGGTGAATCGCGGAGACCATGGCCCAGGTCGCCTCGCGCAACGCGCTCGCCACTTTCATCGCGTCGAACGAGCGCTGGAGCTCCTCGCGCACCGGTCGCCCGGAAATACGCTTCGAGGAGCTCGAGGTCGTCCGCGGGCGAGAAGCCTCCGTTGGCGGCAAGGTTCGCGAGGTCGAACATCGCGGTGCCGAAGCCGCCGTACTCCCAGTCGATCAGCCAAAGACGCCTGCCGTCGTCGAGAAGATTCCCGGGGAGAAGATCGTGGTGACCGAACACGATCGGCAGCGGTATCTGCCCGGCTTCGAGCGCGTCGGCCAGTCGCACGTAGCGTGATAAATCGCGGTCGTTGCCGCCCGAAGCCGCCTGCAGCATGCGCGCGTAATCGCGGATGACGTGAAAGACCCAGAAGGTGTTCGCCGGGCCCTCGAGATGACGCGCGAGGTCGCGGTGACATGCACCCAGCAGCGTGGCGATGCGCCCGATGTTCGACCGGAGATCCGCTTCGGCGAGCGTCCGCCCGTCGATGTACCGGATGACCATGACGCCCGGCTCGCAATGGACCACTTCGGGCGACAGTCCCGCCGCGTGAGCTGCGACGCTCGCCGCGCGCTCGCGATCGCGGAAGACGTGGTGGACCGGAATGTCGTCGCCGCATCGCGCGACGTATCGTTCTGCGCCGTCAGCGACGATGAACGCCGCATTGGAGAGGCCACCCGCCAGCGGTTCGAGCTTCACTTCGCCGCGCCAGCAAGGCAGCGCGGCGATTCGCGATTCGAGATCGGCGGTCAAGCGGGCGCGTCTATGGGCTGCGTACGGACCGCCGTCTTTGTCAACCGAGCGATCAACCGAACTCGGTCAACTGAGCTCGCTACCGAGCCGTCAGTTGAGCGTCCCTCCGAACCTCGCGGTTTCGCGGCAACCACCACCCACCGTAGGTGCCGTAAACTGCCCTTCGATGCCCAGCGGGGTGGCGCGCAAGTCGGAGACCGACGCGTTCGCATTGAGGCCGTCGGAACACTGATAGGTGGCATTCGCGATGCGGTAAATCGACCCGTTCTGGATCATCGTGCCCGCGATGGAGCATGTCAACGGCGGATTGGAACCCGTATACGTAAACGACAGGGTCACGTCCATGCCCGATTGGGACACGGCCAGGTTGAAGAAATCCTGGTACGTCCGGTTCGACGCGTTCGCGGTGCGAGCCCGTATAGCTGCCCGATTGGCCCCCGACGTAGTTGGCGGTCAGCAGGATCGGTGTCAGCGTCAAGCGGGTTACCGCCTTGGTCACCGTAGGGACGCCGTTCACTGTGTAGGAGAACGTGCCCTCGTAGTTGTTGAGGGTGCTCGGCGTGAACGACGCGACGCCGACCTGCACGTTCGTGCTGTTGGCCGGATTCCACGGATTAGCGAAGTAAGTGCCTTCCGTGCGGTAGAGGCCGCCCACGAACTGGCTCTGGCCGTCCCAAGTCATCTGTGCGTAATACCAGGTCGGTTGCCCTCGTGGTTGCTCGCTCCCGTAGATGAACAATGTGGCGAAAATGAAGTTGTCGGACTGCGTGAAGTTCACGCCCCAGCCCGCTTCAGCGGAACCCGCGTACCAGTTGTCGGTGGCAGTCGTACGGCGCCGCGATGGCTGGACCGATCGAAAGCGCCGCCAGCAGGAAGCTTGCAACGAGCAACCGAAATCCCGCGGCGAAAGACTTGGTAAAAAAGGTGACATGAGAGAATCCAATGCAGAGTTGAACGCCTGTTGGCGCGGCACCGCGCCATGGGCGCAGCCTCGTCGAGGCAGAAAACCGACCCCTTGCCGAACCATAGCCAGCGCACGACTGGAGTGGTCTGTTCGGCAGCTAACCAAGCCGCACGCGCGGTCCGCAGAGGACCGGCGCTGTCATCCTCGGGGCGCGCTGCTGCGCTGCGACCGCGCGCAGCGACTGAACGCGGTTCGGAATCGACGCGTACGCGCGGTAAGCCGCAGCCTCGGCGGCGCCGAATTCCACGGCGATGCCGAGGTCGGCGGACACCGTTTCCAGCGCGCACAGCGAAAGCATCACGTTCTCCATCTTGCAGGAATAACCCATGATGCCGAACCGCCAGATCTTGCCCTGCGAGATCGCCGAGACCGGCGCCGATCTCGAGGTTGTAGTCGAGCAGCAGCCGGCGGCGCACTTCCTTCTCGTCCACGCCCGGCAGCACGCTCACCGCGTTCATTTGCGGCAGGCGATACGGTTCTTCGACCAGGTACTTCATCCCAAGCGTCTGCAGGCCGGCCTTCAGCGCCGCGTGATTGCGCTGGTGGCGCGCCCACGCATTCTCGAGGCCCTCCTCGCGCAGCATCAGCAGGGCTTCGTGCAGCGCGTAGCAGCGCATTGGTCGGCGCGGTGTGGTGATAGGTGCGATTGGCGGCACCCCAGTAGCCCAGCGAGCAGGTTCACGTCCATGAACCAGCTGTGCACCTTGTCCTTGCGTCCCTTCACGATCTCGATCACGCGGTCGCTGAAGCTGACCGGCGACAGGCCCGGCGTGCAGGACAGGCACTTCTGGCTGGCGGAATAGACGGCGTCGATGCCCCATTCGTCGGTCAGCACCGGAGTGCCGCCGAGCGACGTGACCGCATCCATGATCGTCAGCGCGCCGTGCTTGCGGGCGAGATCGGCGAGCGCTCTCGCGTCGGACTGCACGCCGGTCGACGTCTCGGCGTGCACGAACGCGAGGATCTTGGCGTCGGGGTTGGCCTTGAGCGCGTCCTCGACCTTCTGCGGATCCGACCGGCGTGCCCCAGCGATCGTCGACGACGACGGCGATGCCGCCGCATCGCTGCACGTTCTCGATCATCCGGCCGCCGAAAACGCCGTTGCGGCACACGACGACCTTGTCGCCGGGATTGATCATGTTGACGAAGCACATTTCCATTCCCACCGACCCGGGTCCGGAGACCGGAAAAGTCAGCGCGTTGTGCGTCTGGAACGCGTAGCGCAGCGACTCCTTCAGCTCCTCCATCATTTCGACGAACACCGGGTCGAGGTAGCCGATCGTCGGCTTGCCCATTGCCGAAAACACGCGCGGATGGATCTCCGAGGGCCCGGGTCCCATCAGGTGGCGCTGCGGCGGATAGAACGACGAGATCTTCTTCTTGGGTGCGTAATCCTGGCTTGACATGAAATCTCCGGCGAAGGGTTGACGGCGCTGGCGCCGGGGACGCGAAGCGCGGACGAGTACGAAGTTTACCAAAGGAGGGGCGGGCCACTGCCGGCTGTCGGGCAACCGAGATCGCGCGCAGGCATCGAACGTACGGCAGCGAACAGACGATTCCCCACGCCGAGCTCTGGTAATGTCGTAATCTCGGATTGTGCAGGGACTACGCTTCTCGCCTTCCGTCACTTGCCAACCGGGAGCCATCGCAATGCAGCCGCGCCACCCGCGAAAGAGCGTTTATTCGTGTCCCCAGTGCGGCAGCAGCCTGTTCCGCATGCACCGCCGCCTGAGCGACCGCCTCGTGAGCCTAAAACTCCGATGCGGCGCCTACCGCTGCACGAGCTTCAATGCGGATACGAGTGCACCGTCCCGAAAACGCACTCATCCGGGCATCACCCAGTGATTGGAATACCGGGAATAATTGGGGTAACGCTCGCGACCGGCGCTGGCGGCGGGCGTCAGCTTTTTGGGTCGCGTACGATCCGGGAACTATTCGCAACAAGGCCTTGGAGGCGCGTTGCGAGCCTCATGCGCTACGAGGACACTTCGCTCTCGCGATGGCGTGGCACCGGCGGAGGTTTCCCTCGTTGACTTCAAATACGAGCCTCTCACTGATCATCGATGCGCTTTCTCCCAGGGAGCCGGGCGGCGTAATCGACTTCGTGCCCAAACTGCCAGGAGTGGCGCCCGATGCGGATGAACCAATCGACTCGTCGAGGCGATGCGCCGGGGTCCGCGCGGGCCGTCGATTCCGGGCGCGAAGGCGCGACCCGCTAGCGCAGATTGACCCTCCTGCAGGCGGGGCAGAAAATTGCAACGCCCTGCCCAGCCTGAAGAAGCGCGCCCAAGGCCGGTAGCGCAGCCGCACTTCTTCCGGAGGCTGCCATGTCCTTGCTCGACCCCAACGAAATCGAAACGCTGCTGCCTGCCGAATCGGCGTCGTTCCCCTCGCCCGTCCCGACGCAGTTCGTGTCGAGCGACGAATTCCTGCCCGGCGCGCAGACCGACAAGCAGCGCCAGGTGGAAGCCCGGATCAAAGAGCTCGGGAGCGAGCTCGCGGGACAGCAGGGGCTGTCGCGCCGCCGCTTCTTCAAGACTGCGTCCGGCATGGCGGCCGCGTTCGTCGCGATGAACGACGTGTACGGTCCGCTGTTCGGGGCGAGCCTTGCCGAGGCAGCGACGCCGGAGCTCGCGAATGAGCGCGCGCGCGGCTTGTCCGGCCAATTCATCATGGACATGCACACGCATTTCCTGCGCGACGACACGCGGCTCGAAGGGTTCGTGCGCAGCCGCGAGGCCGTCGGCAAGGCGGGGTGGAATCCGGCGCTCGCCGGCAAGCCGCAAACGCTCGACGATCTCAAGTTCGCGAACTACTTCAAGGAAATCTACTTCGACAGCGATACCAAGGTCGCGCTGATCTCGGGCTCGGGATCCGAGGATCCGCGCGACTGGTTCCTGACGAACGAGATGAAGGCCGACGCGCGCGCGAAAGTGAACCGGCTGACCGGCTCGAAGCGGATGTTCGCGCCACGCGATCTTCATGCCGGGAATGGACGGCTGGCTCGACGACGTAGATCGCGCGATCGCGACATTGAAACCGGACTCGTTCAAGGGGCTATACGGTCGGCGACAACACCAACAAGCAACTGGCGCGGCACCCGTGGCGGCTCGACGACGAGAAGCTCCTCTATCCGTTCTACGAAAGAATCTCGAAGGCCGGCCTCGTCAATGTCTGCGTTCACAAGGGGTTGTTCCCGCCCGAGACCAGCGCGCGGTACCCGAACCTCCTGCCTTATGCCGATGTGCGCGACGTCGCGAAGGCGGCGAAGGATTGGCCGCAGCTCAACTTCATCGTCTACCACGCGGCGTTCCGGTATACGGGCGGCGCCCATACCGTGGGGCTGGAGCAATTCGACGCCACCGGCCGCATCGATTGGGTGACCGACCTCGCCGAGATCCCCGAGAAGCACGGCGTCACCAACGTCTACGCCGATCTCGGCCAGATCTTCGCGCAGAGCACCGTCGCCGAGCCGCGGCTTTGCGCCGCGATGATGGGCATGCTGGTGAAAGGATTGGGGGTCGACCACGTGGTGTGGGGCACCGATGCGGTCTGGACCGGATCGCCGCAGTGGCAGATCGAGGCGCTGCGAAGGCTGGAGATTCCGGAGGCGATGCAGAAGAAGTACGGCTACGCGCCGCTCGGCCCGGCGGACGGCCCCGTCAAGCGCGCGATCTTCGGCGAGAACTCGGCCCGCCTCTACAACTACGAGCAGCGCGCCGCGCTCGCCGACGATCGAATCACGCTCGCCAAGGCAACCTACGATCGCGAGGGCCCGGGACGAACGAATCTCCGCTACGGCTACGTGCAGCGCGAGTCCGTCGGCTGATTCGACGTCGTCCGCGCCACTAATAGCGGCCCGGCGAGCGAATGTTCGTCCCCGTCGCGGGCGCGGCCGGGGGCTTGTTCATGCTCCTGCCGCGGCGCCAGTGGACCTCACCCCGGATGCCGCCCCGGACGACGCCGGCATCGGTGACAGCAGCGCGCTCCTCGGAACACCCCCAGTGCCTCCCCGGACGTCGATGAGCAGCGATGCCGGATCGGCCGACCCGGGCCCTGCCCCGCAACGGTGCCGCCTATGAGAGCGCAATCGGCCGCGTCGAAGAAGATGAGTTGTCCGCCGCGCGCACGCAGGTTGGACATCGCCCGGTCGAACGCCGGTGCGGAAAGGTCGAACGGCGTGAACGGGGACTGATAGAGCAAGGACATCCCCATTGTTCCAGACCTGGTAACAGGTAGCACCGTAGGCCGGGACGCAGAGCGCAAGCCATGACAACCCGGAGAGAGCAGCAAGCAGACGAAGTCGCATATCGTTTCCTTTCACGAGTGCGGCAAGTCAAACCGGATTCGGCACGTGGTACTTTGCACCGGATCGAAGCCTGTCGCAACGGACCGGGGCCGCAACTTCCGGTTGCGAGTCGATGCGACCCGTTGCCGCGCACGCGCGCCGGTCGTTGCAGGAGATCACGGGAGACTTACATGAGGACGATACGCTGGGGAATGATCGGTTGCGGCGACGTGACCGAAGAGAAAGAGCGGTCCGGGATTCAGCAAGGCCGCGCACTCCGAGCTGGTCGCCGTGATGCGACGAAACGGCGCGCTGGCCGCCGATTACGCGCGCCGCCATGGCGTTGCCGCGCTGGCACGACGATGCCGACGCGATCATCCGCGCCAACGACATCGACGCGCGTCTACATCGCGACGCTGACCGACACGTCATCGCGAATACACGCTGCGCTGCGCGGCGGCGGGCAAGCCCGTGTACGTCGAGAAGCCGATGGGAATGAATCACGCCGAGATGTCTCGAGATGATCGCCGCCTGCCGGCGGCGCGGGCGTTCCGCTTTGGGTCGGCTATTACAGGCGCGCGCTTCCGCGCTTCCTCGCCGTCCGCGACCTCGATCGCCGCCGGTGCCATCGGCGAAGTGCGGCATGGTCACGTCGCATCCAGTTTCAGCGACCGCCCGGCGCCGACCAATTCGCCGGCGGCGCGGTCCCCTGGCGGGTCAATCCCGAACTCTGTCCGGCGGCGGCTTCTTCTTCGAAGGCGCCTGCCACACGTTCGATTTTCTCGACTTCCTGTTCGGGCCGATCGTCGACGTGCGCGCGTTCGCCGGCAATCAAGGCGGCGCGTATCGTCCGGAAGACATCGTCACCGCGACGTATCAGGTTTGCTTCGGGCGTGCTTCGGAAGCGGTGCCTGGTGCTACACCGCGGACGTCGACGAGGAATACAACGAGATCGTGGGCGACAAGGGGACGCATCCGCTTTTTCGACGTCGCAGCCGGTGCCGATCCGCGATCTTCCACGGCGAGACAGTCGAGGAGATTCCGGTCGCCGACCCGGACCACGTCCATCAACCGCTGATCCAGACGATCGTCGACGAGCTCAACGGCAGGGGCGAAGTGCCCGAGCACCGGCGAATCGGCAGCCAGGACCGCGCAGGTGATGGACACCATTCTCGCGGAATTCCGCGGCGAGCCCGCGGGCCGCTGGGCAGCGGGTCGCGAACGCAGGAATCGTCGGGCAACAGCGCGCCATGGCGCGATCACGAGCTATCCCGAACGCATCGTGTGCCTCACCGAAGAGCCCACCGAGGTGCTGTACGCGCTCGGCGAGGATCGGCGCATCGTCGGCATCTCGGGCTTCACCGTGCGCCCGCCGCGCGCGCGGCGGGAAAAGCCGCGAATCTCGGCGTTCACCAGCGCGAAGATCGACGCGATCCTCGCGCTCAAGCCCGATCTTGCGATCGGATTCTCCGACCTGCAGGCCGACATCGCGCAGGCGCTGATCAGGCACGGCGTCGAAGTCTGGATCAGCAACCACCGATCGCGTCGACGGCGATCCTGGGGTACGTGCGCCGCCTCGGCGCGATGGTCGGAGCGAACCGCGCAAGCCGAGATCTACGCGGACAAGCTTGCAGCGCCACATCGACGAGGTATCGGAGAGCGCGGCGAAACTCGCCCGGCGGCCCGCGGGTCTACTTCGAGGAATGGGACGAGCCGCAGATCTCGGCAATCCGATGGGTGAGCGAGCTCGTGGCCATCGCCGGCGGCGACGACATCTTCCCGAGCGCGCGCTGGCGCAGTCTCGGCCGCGACCGCATCGTCGCCGGACCCGCTCGAGGTCGTCGCGCGCGCGCCTGACATCATCATCGGGTCGTGGTGCGGCAAGAAGTTCCGACCCGAGCGCGTGGCGGCGCGCGGCGGGTTGGCATGCGAGTGCCCGCCGTGCGCGATGGCGAGCTGCACGAGATCAAGTCGCCGCTCATCCTGCAGCCTGGTCCCGCAGCGCTCACCGACGGTCTCGACGCCCTCCACCGGATCGTCGCGGCCTGGTCTCCGGGAAACAATGACGCCGGCACCCCAACCTGCGAGACCGCGACGCCGGAAACGTCTGCGTCTGCCAAAGCGTGGAGTCCGCTGCGCAATGCCCTCTTCCGCAATCTGTGGCTCGCCACGATCGTCTCGAATCTCGGCACGTGGATGCAGGACATCGGCGCGGGCTGGCTGATGACGTCGCTGTCGTCGGCGCCGTCGATGGTGGCGCTCGTCGAAGCCGCCGACAGCCTTCCGATCATGCTCCTCGCGCCTCCCGGCCGGCGCCATCGCCGACATCGTCGATCGGCGTCGCCTCCTGATCTTCGTCCACGTCTACCTGCTCCTCGTCGCGCGAGCGCCTTGGCGTGCTGCACGCTGGCTCGGATGGACAACGGCGTGGACGCTCCTCGGGTTTCGTGTTCGCGCTGGGAGTGGGTGCGGCGATGGTGATGCCGCCCGCTGGTCGGCGATCGTCCCCGAGCTCGTTCCCGCGGGCGGAGCTGTCCGCGGCCGTCGCGCTCAACAGCGTCGCGCGTCAACGCGTCGCGCGCCGTCGGGCCGGCCATTGCCGGCGTCCTCGTGGCAGCGATCGGACCGTGGCTCGTGTTCGCTCTCAATGCCGCTGTCCTACATCGGGGTCATTGCGGTGCTGCTGCGGTGGCGCCACGAGCACCACAAGAGCTCGTTGCCGGCCGAACGATTCCTGAGCGCTCTCCGCGTAGGAATGCGCTTCGTGATGCACACGCGGGAGCTGCAGGCGGTGCTCGATCCGCGGCATCGCGTTCTTCGTGTTCGCGAGCTCGACGTGGTCGCTGTTTCCTCTCATCGTTCGCCAAGGAGCTTGGCCGCGGCCCGGAAATCTACGGCTTGCTCCTCACTTGCATCGGGATACGGCGCCGTCGGCGGAGCGATGGTGCTTGCCGCGCGTACGGATGAAAGTTTCACGCGACGCACTGGTCGCAGGCGCGAGCGTCCTGCTTTGCGCTCGCCGCCGTCGCTCTCGCGTATGTCGCGAGCGTGGCATTGCTGTGCGTCGCGATGCTGGCCACCGGCGTGGCCTGGATTTCCATACTCTCGCGCTCTCAGGTCGCTGCCCAGACTTCGCTACCAGCGTGGGTGCGCGCCCGCGGCCTCGCCCGCCTTCGTCGTCGTCGTTCACGGGCGGAATGGCCCTCGGCAGCATACTGTGGGGCCAGGTCGCCACGCATATCGGGATCGCCGGCGCGCTCACGACTTCCGCTGCCGGACATGGTCGCTGCCATCGTCCTCACGTGGCGGGTCAAGCTCGGCCAGCACGAGGTGCGCGATTTCAGTGCCGTCCGCTCGATTGGCCCGCCTCCGGTGCTCGCCGAAACGCCGGAGCCTGACAGCGGACCCGTCCTCGTGACCGATCGCGTACCGGATCAGACCCGGCACGCGGGACCGAGTTCATCGCCGCGATGCAGGACGTCGGAGAAATGCGCCGGCGCAACGGCGCCTACTTCTGGGACCTGTTTCACGACTCCGCGAATCCCCATCGGTTCATCGAATGCTTCATGGACGAATCGTGGGTCGAGCATCTTCGCCAGCATGAGCGGTGAGCGTCGCCGATCGACGAGATTCAACAGCGTGGCGAAACTGCACCTCGCCGAAAACGAAACGACGACGACCTCGCACTGGCTCGCTGCCCGCAGCACGCCGTGACCCATTGTTGTCGACCTAGAGGAGCTTGCCACGAATCGACCGCACCCCTTCGAGCTGACCGTCCCGCCGAACGCTACCGATCACATGATCGGCCCGGAGCACGCTTCGGTGATCGTCGTCGAGTACGGCGATCTCGAATGCCCCAATTGCAAACAGGCTGCGCCCGTGGTCAGGCTGATGCCTCGACGTCGCTTCGCGGACGCGTCCGGTTCGCCTTTCGTCATTTTCCGCTGGAGGAAGTGCATCCCATGCCACGCATGCCGCGGAAGCGGCCGAATGCGCCGGCGCGCAGGGGCAAGTTCTGGCCGATGCACGACCTGCTGTCTCGAAAACCAGTCCCACCTCAAGCTGCCGCAACTGCGCGGCTATGCGGAGCGCCTTGGGCTCGACATGGAACGGTACACCGCCGAGATGAACGACCGTGTCCTACCTGCAGCGGATACGCGACATACAAAGCGGACGCGACAGCGGCGTCACGCAGCACCCCCGGATTCTTCGTCAACGGCTCGATTCAGGACGTGTCGTTCGGCCTCAACGCGCTCCTCGCCGCCGTGGACGAGGCGTCGAGGAAGCGCTAGCGCTGCCACCAGCGCACACCCTCGCCGCGCAAGGTGAGCGGCCGGCGTTCGGAGACGGGAAGCTCGACGGTGATCGTTGTCACAGGAAGCGCAAGCGCCCCGTCACGCGCGCTCCAAGCACGATAGCGCTCGAAGACGTCTCGAGATCGAGCTCGACCCCGGCATGTTCCGCCTTCCCGATAGCGCATGCTGATCCCGTCGTCCTCGTAGAGCGTGAACGTTGCGCGCGACGATCCCTTCGCCGGGAAGACGCGCAAATGCCGCGAGGTCTCGTCGTGCAGATGCCGATAGTCCTCGCCGCGAGTCATCGGGATCATCGCGCCTGTCGGCAGCGAACAGCGGGTATGCGGTCGAGCGGTGCGTCGGCGACGACTTCGGAGCCCGCCGGATGGTAGCCACCGGTATGAAAGTCGTACCAGCCTTCGACGCCTCGAGGCAGGTACACGCTTCGCTCGCGCTGTCCCGGCTCGACGACGCCCGCCACGAGCAGATATGGCCCCGAGCATGAAGTCGTCGGAGGTCCGCAAACGCGCGCGGATCGCCGCTCGAAGTTCGTAGAACAGCGGCCGCAGCGCTGGCTCGCCCTTAGTGGCGGCGCGCCGGAACAGCGTGTACAGGTACGGAATCGGGCGATAATGGAAACGTGGCCTCGCGAATCGCCGGTAGCGCTTCCGGGTGCAGCCACGGCGTGTTCGTCTTCGCCGCCCGCCTTCCAGGAATTCATGATGAAGCGCGGGCTGAATGCGCCGTTCTGCACCCAGCGCACGAGGAGCTCCGGTTCCGGCACCGGGCCGCTGAATCCGCCCGACGTCGTGGCCGGTGATTGAACATGCCGGACAGGCTCATCGTCAGGCCCATGCGCGATGTTCCAGCGCAGCATGTGCCAGCTCGTCGTGTTGTCGCCCGACCACGTCTGCGCGTAGCGCTGGATGCCGGGCGGGCCGGCACGCGTCACGGTGTAGACGCGCTCGCCGGACCGGTGCGCCGCCTGCGCCTCCGCCGTTGCGCGCGTCATCAGCAGCGCGTGCAGCGGCCGCGACCGCTCGATGGGCAGCGGGGTGCCGAAATCCGTGCGACGCGCCGTAGTCGTCCCAGATCTCGTACTCGTTGTTGTCGTTCCAGCCGGCGTCGATCCCGTAGGTCACAGCACTTCACGCCGCAGACCTCTCCTGCCACCACCGCATGCCGGCGGGATGCGTGAAGTCGACGTGCGCGCCGTACCCGTCCCAGAACTGTCCGACGCACGGCTTCCCCGTCTTGGCGTCGTTGACGAACGCGCCGCGCGCGGCGACCCCGCGTACGCCGGATGATCGTCGAGCAGGCATGGCTTCGAGATTGACGACGACGCGCACGTTCTGCTCGCTTGAACTTCGCGGATCGCCCCGTGCGGATCGGGAAACTTGTCGCGGTTCCACGTGAACACGTAGCGGCGCTTGCCGATGCTCGTGTACCCCGAGCCGAAGTGAAACGCGGAAAGCGGGAATGTCGTGCTCGACACGCCGGTCCGCGAATTCCGCCAACTGCGCCTGCGCATCGGGCGCATCCGCGAGAGCTCATCGCCGTGTTGGCGTAGCCCAGGCTCCAGCGGGGCCCGAACGCCATGCGACCGGTGAGCTCGGTGAACTTGCGAACGACGTCGCGAATCCGCGGCCCGACGAAGAGATAGTAGTCGAGATCGCCGTCGTCGATCTCGGCGTAGCGGTAGAACCCGTGGTAGTTGTCGTACTCGCAGCCGAGATCGAACGTGCGTGGGGCGCGAGCGTGTCGTAGAAGAGCCCGTAGGCCGATTCCGGAATCGTCGTCGCGACCGAGCAGGAAGGGCCAAGTGCTTGTATAGAGGATCCGACGTCTCCGCGTCGTAGCCGAGGCGCGTCGAGCCGCGAGCGTGCGCAACCGGCGGCCGTGCTTGTCGAGCGGTCCGGTCTTGTCGCCGAGCCCGAAATATCGGTCGCTCATCGCCCGCGCCATGTAGTGGCGAACGATGCCGCTGCGCTGGCTCCACTGGTAGGCGTAGCTCGGCCGATCCGCGGCGAACATCTTGTCCGTTGCTCGTCCAGCGGAAGCCGAAGGGCTCGAGACGTGACCGCAAGCGACAGGCTCGGCAGCCGCAGCACGACTTCGCCTTCGCCGCTCGACGACGGCAAAGTCCGGGCGCGCGAAACACGCTCGACGTCGAGCGCGATCACGGCCTTCCCATGGCACGTCGGCGCCCGCCGGGACGACCGTCCATGTCCGTGGCTCCTTGAGCGTTCCATCGCGCAGAAACAGCACCCGGACGAGATCGTCCGCCAGCGCGAAAACGCGGCACTGCCAACCCGCTTCGAGACTCGAAGCGCACGCAATCGGCCGCCTGTCCGGCAAAGCGGGCGTGGACGAGCGGCCGCATGCTATCGGCGCGGAACGCCGCCCCGCCTTCCGCCGCGGCGAAGAGATGGCTGTCGGCCACGGGCAAGGTCACTGTAACCTGTCTCGCCGTTCTCATGCGGAACCTGCGCCCGCCGCATGCACGGTCAGCCGCTCGCCCGCCGCCGACCGAGCAGTACAGAAACTGCTGCGCTCCCAGCTGCTCGATACGGTCGATCTTCGCGGAAAGCGACAGCGACGGCGCCGTCGCGGCACCCAGTCCGATGTGCTCGGGCCGAATGCCCAGAACGACCGCCTGGTCCGGCGAGGCCGCCGCACCGGCGCAAGGCAGCGCCTCCGGCGGCGCGCGGCGCTCGGCATCGAGCACGACCTGAATGCGCGTCCGCATCGGCTACCGGCGACGCGGCCGCTCAAGAAAGTTCATCTGCGGCGAGCCGATGAATCCCGCGACGAACCGGTTGCGCGGGATGGTTGTAGAGCTCGAGCGGCGTGCCGACCTGCTCGACGCTGCCGCCGCGCAGCACGACGATCCGGTCGGCCATCGTCATCGCCTCCGACCTGGTCGTGCGTCACGTAGATCATCGTCGTGCCGAGGCGCTCGTGCAGCGCGGTGATTTCGGCGCGCATCTGCACGCGCAACTCGGCGTCGAGGTTCGACAGCGGTTCGTCGAACAGGAATATCGTCGGATCGCGGACGATCGCGCGGCCGATCGCCACGCGCTGGCGCTGCCCGCCGGAGAGCTGCGTCGGTCGCCGCTCGAGCAGCTGCGTCGAGCTCGAGCATCCGCGCCGCGTCGCGCACCTTGGCGTCGATCTCGACGCGCGGCGTGCGCAGGTTCTCGAGGCCGAACGCGAGGTTCTGATAGACGCGTCATGTGCGGATAGAGCGCGTACGACTGGAACACCATCGCGAGGCCGCGCTGCGCCGCCGAGATCTCGTTGACGCGCGCCGTCGATGCACGATCTCGCCGCTGGTCGCTCATCGTTCCAGCCCGGCGATCATCCGCAGCAGCGTCGACTTGCCGCAACCCGAAGGACCGACGAAGACGACGAACTCGCCGTCCGTCGACGTCGAGGTCGATGCCGTGAATGACCGTGGTCGCGCCGTAGCGCTTGCCGACGTTCTCGAGGCAGTGCGAAGCCATGGCGCGAGCTCCAGCTACTTGACGCCGGCCGAGGCGATGCCGGTCGTGATGTGCCGTTGCAGGAACGCGAAGACGAGCGTCACCGGAAGCAGCGTGATCACCGTCATCGCGAGCAGATAGTGCCACTGCGTGGTGAGCTCACCCTGGAAGGCGTTGAGCGCCAGCTGCAGCGTGAATTTTTCCGATCCGCGACAGCACGATCAGCGGCCACAGGAAGTCGTTCCAGCGCCACATCACCGAGAAGATGGCCAGCACGGCGAGCGCGGGCGCGGACAGCGGAAGGACGATGCGCCAGAAGATCCGCCACTCGCTCGCGTGATCCATGCGCGCGGCGTCGAGCAGCTCGTCGGGAATGGTCAGCATGTACTGGCGGAGCAGGAACACGCCGGTTGGAGTGGCGACCGCGGGCCAGATCACGCCCACAGGCTGTTCAGAGCCCCAGCTCCGACACGACCAGGAAGTTGGGGACGAGGATGATCGTCGGCGGGATCATCAGCGTCGAGATGATCAGCACGAACACGGCGTCGCGGCCGCCGAACCGGTATTTGGAGAGCGCGAACGCCGCCATCGCGTTGAACAGGAGCGTGATCAGCGTCGCGATCACCGGTGATGAACACGCTGTTCCAGAGGTAGGTGCCGAACGAGAACTTGCCGAAGACCTCGGTGTAGTTCGACGTCGCGAGCTCGAATTCGCGCACCGGCTTCCGTGTCGCGGATGTTGACCTTGATACTCCTGCTCGGGCGCGGCCGGGTCGACGAGCGTCGCCTGGATGCCGATGCGCCGCACTTCCGCCAGGTCGCGCGTCGTGCCGTCGGGCAGCGTCGTGCGGAACAGCGGCAGCGGCTTCTCGTGGCCGGCGACGGTGACGGTCTTCTGGCCGTAGGGCAAGAGCTGCGGCGGAAATTCGTTGAGCGCGGCCGGCGCTCTTGAACGACGACAGGACGAGCCAGAGCACCGGACCGAACATCAGCACGAGACCGAGCAGCGAGATACGCATACGAAACCCAGTCGGTCCAATCCGCACGCCCGCGGCCGCGTTGCGCCGGACAGGATGGCAGCGAGCCTAGGCATTGTCGCGTCCGCCGCCGCCCGCGAGGTTCTTGCGCGTCAGCCGCAGCTGCACGCAGCGTGAGCGCGAGCAGCGACAGCGCCAGGACCAGCGACGCGGCGGCCGCGAGTCCGTACTGGTGGATCGACTCCGCGAACCCTGTCTGATAAATGAACTGGACGATGAACGTCGTCGCCGACCCCGGCCCTCCGCCGGTCAGGACGAACACCTCGTCGAAGATCTGGACCGCGCGAATGAGCCCGAGCACGAGCACGACGATGAGGTTCGGCATCAGGAGCGGCAGCGTGATGCGCGAGAATCGTCGCCAGGGCGAAGCGCTGTCCATCTCCGCAGCCTCGTAAAGGTCGGCGGGAATGGCCTGCAGCCCGGCGAGCAGGATCAGCGTGTAGAAGCCCATGTGCGCCCAGATGCTCACGAACACGCACCAGAAGAACGCCGGTGCCTGCTTCGACAGCCAGCCGACCGGGGACGCGCCGGCGCCCGCCAGCAGCGCATTCAGGACGCCTTCGCGCTGCAGCACCCATTTCCAGATGAGCGCGACGACGACCGGGGACAAGCAGCACCGGGTAGAAGAACACGCCGCGGAAAAATCCGCGCCCGAGTATCTTGCGATTGAGCACCAGCGCCGTGATCAGCGCGAACGCGACCATCAGCCCCACCTGCAGCACGGCGAACTTGCCCGTGTTGAAGATCGCGCGCCAGAAGAGATCCTTCCGGCACGTCGACGGGTCGAGATAGTTCTCGCATTCGAACAGCGTCTCGAGGTTCTCGAGTCCGGTGAACGGCCGCTGCGACGGGTAGAGCGCGACGCCGCCCGTGAATGCGAAATAGAAGTTGATGACGATCGGCAGGAACGTGAAGAGGCCGAGGATCGCGAGGTTCGGCGCGACGAACATCCAGGCGATGCGCGGAACGCCGACGAGGCGCTGCATCCCGCGCATCGGCGCGTCGAGCGCATCGAGAACCGTGCGGCCGAGCGGCCGCAGGCAGCGCGAGCAGCGGATGGCGATCGCGACTCACGGATGTCGGGCGGACGACGAGCGCCCGCGATGGGGCTACTTGCCGGCCGCCTTCACCTGCTCGTCGATGTCCGCACTGATTCGCTTCAACGCGTCGTCGAGGGACATTTCACCGGCGATGGCCTGCCCGAGCCGCGCCGCGGTCGGATTGAAGATCGCGCGGTTGAGCTGGTAGCCCTGGATCTCGTACGCGACGGGCGAGAGCTTCGGCACCTCGGCGACGAACGATATTCATCGCCGACTTCGCGTGCCGGCGAGATCTTGTAGTCGACGCCCTTCTTCGCAACGCTGGCGTTCGCCGGGATGTTCTCGGTGCGCGCCATGTATTCGGCGTAGACGGGCTCGCTCGCCAGATAAGTCGAGGAAGCGGCCGACGTCCTTCGGATTCTTGGTGCGCTTCAGCGCCACGAACGCGGCGCCGCCGGGAATGCCGGTGCACGCCGCCGGCCCGCAGGGATTGGGCACGGCGATCCAGTCGAAGTTCTTGCCGATCTGCGTATCCATCCGGCGAATCTGCCAGCTGCCGGACAGGTACATCACGACGCGGCCGTTGGCGAATTCCTCGAACGCGTCGCGGTACGTCGGCGCCCCGACGCCGCCCCAGACCTCCTTCGGCATCGTGCCGTCGCGGTTCCAGTCGTAGAGCTTCTTCGCCATCGCCTGGTAGCCGTCGTCGACGACCAGGTTGCCCTTTGGCGTCGAAGAACTTGGCGCCCATGCTGATGGCAGTGCCCGGCGAAGCGATGGCCGCTGCGGTCGAACGCGATCGCGTACGGAACCTGCGTCGCCTTCGCGACCTTGCGCGCGGCGTCGGCCCACTGGTCCCACGTGGCCTGCGGTCCCGGCAGCGGAATCGTTCGCCTGCTCGAACAGCGTCTTGTTCACGTAGGGCCCGGTGACCGTGAGCTGCGTCATCATCCCGTAGATGCCCTTGTCGCCTGCCGTCGGGCGCATCCACGGCAGCGTCTGGCCGAAATTGGCCTCCCAGTACTTCGGGTCCTTCACGTACGGCGTGATGTCGAGGTAGTACTTCGAGAGTCCGCCCAAATCCGTGACGCGCGCGATGTCGGGACCCTCGCCTGCGGCGAGCTGAACCGGCAGCTGCTCGAGGATCGCCTTGTAGGGGACCTTGTCGATGACGACCTTGACGTCGGCGTTCTGCGCTTCGAATCGCTTGGCGAGATCCTGCGTCACTTCGCACTCGTTGCCATCCGAGTAGCACGCGACGCGGATCTCTCCCGCGCCGGCTGCGCCGACCGCGAGCGACAAAGAGAGCAACGAGCGCAGTCCTTCGACCGGGGAAAAGTGTCGTCATGACGGGATCCTCCAAGCGTCGCCGATGCCGGACGGCGAACTGTGGTCGATTATAGGCCGCCTAATCCTCGTCTGCTTGATCCCCCGGGCCCCCATTCCCCGCCTTTCGACGGACACTGGGATTGTGCGAAGCGCCTGCTTCGCCGACGACGAGGTCGGCCATCCGCGTTGCGACCGCGAGTTCGCTTGCCGAGGTTGCGGCATGCTCGAGCACCCAACGCTCGCCACTCCCCACGACGAATAGCACCGCCAGCGCGAGCGCGATCTTCGCGAGCCTGCGCAAGAGAGGCTTCTCCCGTTTTGCTCGCCAGCGACGCACGCGGCGTACCGCGCAGCGGACACGCGGTCAGCCGCGATGCGTTCACAAGCGCATGATTGCCCAAGCTATTGGTGCCTAGGCAACAACCTGAGGAAAAAATGGCTCATCGATTTTCCAGCATCCGGTTCAGAAATCTTTCGAGCATCCTGGCGTCGTCCGCGCCGAAGCCGCGAAGAAACTGCGCGTGCACCTCTCCTCCGCCGCAATGAGGTGCGGATAGAGCGCCTTCCCGGCGGCCGTCAGCTCCAGGTGTTCATCGCCCTGGCGATCCTCGGCTCGTGGAACTCGCCGCACGAGTCCTTTCTGTTGCAACCGGTCGATCATCCTCGTCATTGCGCCGGGATCGTAAGAGATGTTCCGGCACAGGCCGGATGCACAGTCGGCTTCCATGCTCGCCACCGAAGAGAGCACCAGCAGCTGGGCGGCCGAGATGTCGAACTCCGCCAGCTCGCGGTCCAGGGCGTCCATCAGCTCGACCAGACGGACGCGGTTCACCAGCCGGATGATGCCGTGCTTCGACTGGGTCGACGGGCGGTCGGCGATGGTGGCAAGGGGCGGCGGTGGCGTTGCCCGGAGGAGGGTTCATGCCAAACAATATATATGCCTAGAGCAACAAATGTCAAGGCCCGCCTGGAGGATCCACCTTCCCGCCCGGTCTTCGCGCGACCAGGTCGATCTCGACCAGGGCGTTGCGCGCGAGCCCGGTGACGCCGACGCACGTCCGCGCCGGGAGGCGGTCCTGGCTGCAAAATAGGAACGATAGACGTCGTTCATCGGTGCATAGTCGCGCTCGAAATGGGTGAGGAAAGCGCGCGCTGCCACGACGTGCTCGAGTTGGAGTCCAATGCCTTCCAGCACCAGGACGAGGTTGTCCATCACGCGACGGGTCTGGGCTTCGATCCCCGCTGGCAGCGCGGCCTTGTCGTCGTTGGGATCGGTTGGCATCTGTCCCGTCAGAAAGACCCATCCGTCGACTTCGACGTGGCGAGAAAGGCGCGACCGGGGTGGGCGCGCGGAAACCATCAGGAAGCGAAAGTCGCCTCACGGTTCACCTCGGCGAGCGGTTGTCGAAAAGAGCGGTCGAAAACGTGCTGCTGGAATGTGCGGCTGTTGTCTGCAGCTCCGCCGTGTCCGTCCAGCTTGCGCCCGGCGGCGTGCGCCCCAATTTGCGAACATCACCGTCGTAGGCGACACCACCGGACGATCGCAAATGAAGGCATTCGGCAGGAAACCCAGCGGCTTGCGTCTCGAGCGGATGCGTGCCTCTCTCCTGTGGAACGGCGAGATGTTTCGCAACGTCCACCCCGTCCTCCCGAACCTCCGCGACCCGGGCGCCGCAATGCCTTCGGTCGGCGACTTCCTTTGCGGCGGCGAGCGCCGGGTTCCGCAAGGACCGCTGCCGACCGTCGATCCGACATCGTTGTGGTCGACGCGGCCCTCGTCCGGACTGCGCGCGACGTGGCTCGGCACACTCGACGCGTGCTGATCGAAATCGACGGCCTTCGCGTCTTGACCGATCCCGTTTGGGGTCCCACGCGCATCGCCGTCGACGCTCGTCGGCCCGAAACGATTTCAACCGCCGCCGGTCGGCTGCAGCGCGCTGCCGCCGCTCGACCTCGTGGTCATTTCGCACGATCACTACGACCACCTCGACTACCCGACCCTCCGGGAGCTCGCGCAGCCTCGACGTCCCATTTCGTGACCTCGCTCGGCGTCGGCGCCCACCTGGAAGCATGGGGCATCGCGCCGGAGCGCATCAGTCGAGCTCGACTGGTGGGAGGCGCACACGTTGCCGCAATGCCGACTTGACGGTGACGGCCGCACCCTCACAGCACTTCTCCGGCCGCGGCCTCAACGACCGGAATGCGACGCTGTGGTCCTCGTTCGCGCTTCGGTCGGCGAGGCACGCCGTGTTCTTCAGCGGTGACACCGGGCTCACCACCGAGATACCAGACGATCTGCGAACGACTCGGACCCTTCGACCTCGTGATGCTCGAAGTCGGCGCCTTCCATCCGGCGTGGGGCGACATTCACCTCGGCCCCGACAATGCTCTCAAGGCCACTGCGCTGCTCGGCGGCGGTCCATTTCTGCCGGTGCATTGGGGCACGTTCAGTCTGGCGATGCATGCGTGGACCAGCCCGCCGATGCGTTGCTCGAACGCGGCGCCGAAGGCCGGCGCGCAACTGCTGATGCCTCGGCTGGGCGGAGCCGATCGAGCTCGCGCATGGCGCGCGGGTCGAACCGCCGTGGTGGCGCGGCATCGATGCGGTAGGGGCACCGGCAAGTTCCAAGGAGCGCGAGCCCCAGACTTTGCCCAAGACCGTTCCCTGGCCGCTGATTAGTCTTCCCTCCGTCGGGCAGGCCTTCGAAGCCGTCCGTCCCGTACGCCGAAGAGATCAGCTATTCCCTGCTGCGCGATATCCGCGGCGAACGCCGTCAACTCCTCCGCGTTGAGGTCGGAGACGATCCACACTGCCATTTCGCGCTGCGGGCGCGAGCGATGTTGAATCCTGAAACGTCTCCACCGCCGGCGGACGTCGGCGCCGGCCTCCGGCCGTACGAACACGTCGATCGTATGGTTGCGATGGCGGTAGACCAATGCGGCGACCGCGTGCCCGTCGAGGGCTTCGATCCGCGCGCCTCCAGCGAATAGCCTTTTTCGGCGAGGTCCTTCACCGGCGGGGCAAAGTCGAGCGCGCGCCGAAAGCCAGAGGCTTCACCGTGTGCCGATCCGAGGACACGGCGACGGCGACGCGTTGCCCGGTAAGCGACGCGCGGACGTGATTGGCCACGACCTGCGCGGGACAGGGCATCGTGCTCGTTCCGCTGCAGCACCTCGCCGGCGACGAAAATTGCCAGCCGCGGCGGCAGCCGCCCTGACGGCAGCGCCCAGACCCGCCCAGTGCCACCGTCCACGAACGGGTGCCACAGCCGTAGGCCGGTGCCGCCAGGCGTCTGAGCGCCTTCGGCGCCGTGTGGTACGGCACTTCTTCGCGCATGCGCTTGCCGAGATCGAGCAGCGCGGAGCGCTGCTGTCCGCAGCGAGCGCACCCCGCGGCGTGCCGCTCGACGTCCGCGGCCGCCACCGCGTCGAGCTCTCGCCGTCGCAGTCACGCGGCCATGCGCTCGATGCGTCGTCGCAATTCATCGCGAGCCTCCGGCGGCGGTTTCGCCGACGCTGCGCAAGAGCGGCGAATGCGCGAGCAACGCCCGCGCCCGGGCGAGCCTCGACATGACGGTTCCTATCGGAATGTCGGCCGATGCGCACGATCTCCTCGTACTGAGAGCTCCTCCAGCTCGGCGCAGGATCAGCACCTCCCGAAAGGTGAGCGGCAGCGCCGCGACGGCCTCGGCGAGCGCCAGCGCCTCGGCCCGCTCGATTGCGTGCTGCCCGGCACGAGTCTCGCCGGCGCAGGAAACGCTTCGAGCGTCCGGTCGTCGACGACGGTCACTTCGGCAGGACGATTGCGGCGCAGCCAGTCCGAAGCACGCGTTGCGCACGACCGCAAGGAACCGCGACGCGCGTTGTCGCCCCGAAATCCGCCGAAGTAACGCAACCCGCGCACGCACGCCTCCTGCACCCACGGTCCTCCGCATCCTGCGCATTGCGCGTCAGCCAGCGGGCGTGAGTATGTACGCGGCATCGAGATGCGGCAGCACGACTTCGGCAAAACGCGCGTTGCTGGCGGGTTCCCGCACGCGAAGCGCTCCTTCCAGATACCCGATACCTGCGCTCGCCCCGATTTTTATTCCCGCGGGGAATATCCAGGGGGCAATCGCGGTCTTGACGGGACGACGCCCTGCGAACTGCGGAGCGCCGCCTAGAGCTCACTTCCCGACAAAGGAGCTGCACATGACTTGCAACGATCTGCGCCGCCCCCTGGCGCTTGCTGCCTTCGCCCTGCTCTCCTCCGGGGTCCCCGCTGCGCCGAAGGTGTACGTGGGCAACTTCAAGGACAACACCGTCAGTGTCATCGATTCGGACAGCAAGGCCGTCGTCGCGACGGTTCCGCGTCGCCGGCGGGCCCCCACGGCATGGGCGTCAGCCGCGATGGCCGCCGGGTTTTCAGTGACCGGCGATGCCTCGTCGAGCATGAGCGTGATCGACACGGCGTCCGATCCGTGTCGAACGCACGATCGACGTCGGCAAGTCGCCCTCATGGCGTTGCCCTGACGCCGGATGGAAAACGCTTGTCGTCGGAGTGTACGGCGACGATCGGCTGGCGCTCGTCGATCACGGACGTCGCTCACCGTCACTTCGACCATACCTGTGCCGAAGCCCCGCACGATCTCGATCCGCCCCGACGGGAAGCTCGCCTACGTCGCATCGCAAGAGCCCGGCAAGTTCGCCCTGGTGATCGGTCGATCTCGCTTCGCGATCCGTTGCGGGCACGGTCCCTCTCGACAAGCCCCCGCGCGACCTCAGTTCGGCGCCAGCGGCAAGGCGCTCTACTTCACGCGAGCGGGCGTGAACACGATCGCCGTGCTCGATCCTGCCAGCGACAAGATCGTAGCGGAGATTCCCACTGGCGCGTCTCCACATCTCTGCCAACGTGTTCAGCGGCGCAGCGCACGGCACGGCCGTCGTTCAAGGCCCCGGCGAGCTGCTTCTCTTCGATCCAGCGACGAACGCACCGGTAAGGAGCATCGCGCGTCGACCAGCAACCCCACTGGATGGCATCCTCGGACGGCCGGTCCGTGTGGGTCACCAACGAGGGTTCCAACTAGCGTCGTCACGGTCGTGGACATTCAGTCGGGCCAGACCACGACGGTCGCTGTCGGAAACGCGCCACGAAAGGTCGTCGTCCAGTCCGCCGCCGCTCCGCGCGTGTGGAATCTCGAATTTCTGTTCGACCCGTCGGAGCTACATCGTGGCGCCCGCGACGCAGGTCACCTGGATCAACAACGATGGCGCGCCGCACGGCATCCGATCCAAGCGACGGGAACGCCGGCCAGGACCTGCTGCTGCCGCGCGCCGAGTTCTCGCGCGTGTTCGACCGTCCAGGGAACGTTCGAATACGTGTGCAGCGTCCACCCGTACATGTCGGGCCGATCGTCGCGCGGTAGCTCGCTGCGCCCGTCTCCCAGCACCCGGGCTCGCTTGCGACTGCGAGTCTTCAACGACCGCAACGACGATCGTGTAGACCCCGCGCGCAGTGCGCTTCCTGCAAGAGCCTGCGCCGGCAGCAGCAACGCCGGCAAACGATTGCCTCCGGCCGCAACCGTGCGAATACTGCTCACCTCCGATCTCCACTACAGGTTGCGTCAGATCGACTGGCCTCTTTGCCGCGGCGAAAGGATTCGACGCCGTCGTCATCGCGGGCGACCACATCGACGCGTTCTCGGCCGTTCCCGGCGCGGTGCAGATCGCGGCGCTCGTCCGCAACCTACACGGCATTGGCGCAGAAGAGCCGCGCTGCTCGTCTGTTCCGGCAATCACGACCTCAACGCATGGAATGGCAAGGGCGAGAAGAGGGCGGACTGGCTCGACCCTGCAGCGAAGCTCCGACCCGGCCGTCGACGGCGACTACGGTCGACATCGGCGACACGCTGTTCACCGTCTGCCCCTGGTGGGACGGGCCCCATACGCCGGGTCGAGCGTCGAGAGGATGCTGGAGATGCGCCTCGCAGCGGCGCAGCGGGCGTTGGGTCTGGGTGTATCACGCACCGCCCGAGGGGCGTCCTGCAGCTGGACCGGCAAGCGCCACTACGGCGACGCCGCGCTGCCGGAGCTCGTCAAGCGCCATTCGCCCACCGCGGTACTATGCGGACACATTCACGAGGCGCCCTTCAAGACCGGCGGGTCCTGGATCGACCGCATCGGCGAAACCTGGCTGTTCAATGCCGGCCGCCAGATCGGCGACGTGCCGGCGCGGATCGAGATCGATTTCGCGCGAGCAGGCGGCGCGTGGATCTCGATCGCCGGCGATCGAGGAACGAGCGCTTCAATAGTCCGGCACGTCGTCTGCGCTCCGAGCCGGGTTTGATCGTCGCCGGCTGCATCGCATCAGATTGGCCAGGACCTGGTCCATCAGCGCCAGGTGCGGTGTCGCTGTCGGCATACTGGCGCTTGATGTCCACGAGGTAGGCGGTGACCGCCGACAGTCGCCGGGCCAGCACCTGCGCGATGGCGTACGTGAGCTCGGGCGCGTCCTGTACGGAGGCGGACGCATCGTCCACCACGTGAACCATGCTGTCCTGCTGCGGCCACGACGCTGGCCGTCGGCGCGGATCCCAGCACCGCGGAAATCTCGCCCAGAAAAGCGCCCGGCTCGCTGATCAGCGATGACGCGAACGCCATTGCGCACCACCTCGAAGGCACCGGACTTGAGCACGTAGAGCCGATCGGTGCGGACACCCTCCTCGATCAGGCTCTCGCCCTGGCGATGCGTATCTTCGCGCAGATCGCCGCACATTGCGAGCACGTCGTTCGTGGAATCGTACCTTTGGGGCGACTTTGGGTGAGGCGTCGTCCCAAGCGTAGTCGATAGCGGAAGGCGGCGGCGTCGCGCGGCAGGAGCATCCGGCGGCTGCTGCCTTGTCGGGACGAAGGTGAAGCTCAGATCACCTCGTCAGCCCTTGTACCCCAGGAGCCGCGGCAGGAAGAGCACGGTGTCGGGCACGAGCATGATGATCGCGAGCGCGCCGATCATCACGTAGAGGAACGGCATCACTTCACGCACCATGTCGCGCAGCGGAACGTCGGCGATCTTGGTCATCATGAAGAGCAGCAGCCCGTACGGCGGCGTGACCAGCCCGATCATGATGTTGACGACGCACATCACGCCGAAGTGCACCATGTCGATGCCGAGCGCCTGCGCGGTGGGCAAGAGCACCGGCAGGATCACCAGGATGATCGTCGTTCCCTCGAGAAAGCAGCCCAGGATCAGCAGCAGGATGTTGACGGCCAGCAGGAACATCAGCGGCGAGAGCTCGTAGGCCTTGAGCACCACGCTCAGCGTCTTCGGGATGTTCTCCGCCGTGATGACGTAGTTGAAGACCAGCGCGGCCGCGATCAGCATGCCCGATCGACACGGTGACGCGGGCGCTGGTGACGAGCGAGTGGTAGATGTCCTTCAAGCGTAACGCTGCGGTAGAGCAGGGCGGAGACCAGCAGCGCGTAAGCCGCGGCGACCGCGGCGGCCTCCGTCGGCGTGGTGATGCCGCTGTACAGGCAACCCAGGAGGATCACCGGCATCAGCAGCGCCGGCATCGCCTCCCACGTGATGCGCGGCAGCTCCCGCAGCGGCACGCGCGCTCTCGACCGGGAAGTTGCGGCCGCTTCGCCACCGCCGCAACCAGGCCGCTCTGGACGGCGCCGAGCAGCAAGCCGGGCATCATGCCTCCGACAAAGAGGAACCAGACCGACGTGTCCGATATCAGCGCATAGAGCACCAGCGGGATCGACGGCGGGATGATGGGCCCGATGACCGCCGATACGCAGGTGAGCGCGGCGGCGAAGGCGGGCGGGTACTTGCCGTCCTTGGTCATCAGCGTCTGCATCAGCTTGCCCGAGGCCGCGGCGTCGGCGAGCGCGGAACCCGACATGCTCGCGAAGACGACGCTCTGCAGGACGTTCGACCTGCGCGAGCCCGCCGCGGAAGCGCCCGACGATCGCGTTGCAGAAGTGCAGCAGCTTGTCCATGATGCTGCCGGAGTTCATGAACTCGGCGGCGAGGATGAACAAGCGGGATGGCGAGCAGCAGCTGGCTCGTCATCATCCCGTTCAGCAGCTGCTCGGCGGCCGTCCCCATGTCGAGGCCGGAGACGAACAGCCAGAGGATGGACCCGCCGATCATCGCGTAGGCGACCGGCAGCCCGATGATGCTCAAGCCGATGATGGTGACGAGCGCGAGCGAACAGATGGCTGGTCGATTCATAGTCCGAGCTCGTCTTGGTGATGTCGACTTCCTCGGGCGCTTCGCCGCGGAGCAGGCTCACGATCGACCAGGCGTAGCGGACGATCACGGCCACCGCGAAGACGACGTAGACCGAATACAGGATGTCGAGGCGGATCTCGAGGTACGACGAGCTCTCGACCTTCATGAAGGCCACGTATTTGATCGTGGCCGGCAGCGCCATGCCGAACAGGATGACCGTCGCGACCGCGACGACGAGGCCGACCACGCGCCGTCCGATCGGCGGCAGCGCGCCTGAGATGAGGTCGAAGCGGATCTCTGTCGCTTTCCTTCAGCCAGAACGCGGAGCCCACCAGCGCCATGTAGAGCCACATGACGACGGACAGCTCCGACGTCCAGCCGATCGGGAAATTGAAGAAGTACCGGAAGACGATCTGGACGATGAAGCAGACGAACATGATGCCGAGCATGCCCGCCACCACGTTCTCGGCGCGTCGCCGCATCCAGTCGACCGCCCGGTCGATGGTCGAATTCATGCCAAGCCCCTCCCTTGCGCGAGATCCCTCGTTCGATGAAACATGACGCCGCCCTTGATCGCGCGCGGCCGCGAGCCCAGCCGGCGCCGCGAACCGTTGCGTCGGTCCGCGGCGCACGGCTACTGGTATTGCCTGACTACTTGACGGCGGCGATCTTGTCCAGCATCCCGGCCGGCCAGGCCTTCGCTTCGTCCGACGCGAGATAGACCTTCTGCGCATACGCGCGGAACGCGTTCACGTCGGGCGCGTAGACGTCGAGGCCCTGCTTCTGAAGCCGTCGGCGAGCTCCGCTTCCTTCTTCAGGTGCTCCGCCGTGCTCCAGGCGATCGCCTTGTCGGCCGCGGCCTGGAAAGTCTTCTGCTTGGCCGGAGACATGCCGGTCCAGGTCTTGCTGGTTCACCGTGAGGCAGGTCGAAGCCGACCAGGTGCGACGTCAGCACGATCTGCGACATCACCTCGTAGAACTTCATGTTCTGGACGTTGGGCAGCGGATTGTCCTGGCCGTCGATCGCGCCGGTCTGGAGCCCGGTATACGTCTCGGCATAGGCCATCGGCGTGGGATTCGCGCCGATCGAGCGGCCGAGGAGCTGCCACGCGTCTCCCGGCGGCATCCGGAGCTTGATGCCGGCCATGTCGGCGGGCGTGTTGATCTTCTTCTTCGGCTTGAGGCCGACCTGCCGCGTGCCGAAGAACGTCGGCCCGAGGATCTTCACCTTGAGCTGGTCTTCGGCCATCTTCTTCCATTCCGCGCCGAGATCGCTCGCGAAGAACGCGTTCAGATGATTGGCGTCGCGGAACAGGTAGGCCGACGTCAGGATCGACCAGCGCCGGAACCTGCTTCGAGATGTCCTGCGGCGCGATGTTGCCCATCTCGAGGTTGTCGCGCTGCAGCGCGACAAGCTCGGTGCCCTGCTTGAACAGGTTGCCGCCGTAGGAACGCCTCGAGCGTGTAGTCCGCTTCGATGTCCTTCGCGAACATCTTGATCATGTCCGCGCGGATGTCCTTGTCCGAGAACACCGCCGAGAAGCGCAGCGTCGGCTTGGCCTGCGCCCAGACCGGAATCGCCGTGCGCTGCGGCGAGTGCGCAGCCCGCCTGCAACAAGGTACGACGGTCGATCTTGAAATCCATGACTCTCTCCTATGAAGGGCTCGACGACGGGACTGGCAATGACCTCCGGCTACGGTTGGCGGAGTACGGTGACCTCTTCACCAGCGCTTAGCATGGAATGGTACAGCGGGAATTTAACAGCGATGGCAAACTCGTGCAACGCCGTTTCGCTGCACGGAATGCCCCCGGCCGTTTGTCATCGAGCCGCGCGTCGCGGGCCGAGCAGGAAGCGTTTGCCGAAAACATCACTTCCCCGGGATCGCGAGCGGACTAGAATTGCCGGCTCGTCCGCAAGGACGCCCGCACCTGTCCGGGACATCGAGACCGTTCATACCTCCGTCCAGGGAGACGCATCGTGTCCGCCTACGTCGTCGTTCACCTCGCGCAGAGCCGCAGTGCGGAACCCGCACGCGGCGGGTCCGCCATCCTGGCGCGCCATGACGTCACAGCGGCTCCTGTCGGAGCACGGCGCGAAAGTGATCGACGCCCCCTGCGCCGAAGAGCGCCGGGGCCACCACCCCGCTGCGTGCGCAACGATCGCGGTGCCGGATATGGCACGCGCCGGCAAGCTTCGCGGCGGCCTTGTGCGAGCATGGAGGGGATCGACATCGGCGTACGCGAAGCCCGGCGAGGAACTGCCTTAGCCAGAGGGCATCGTCGCCCCGCCGCGATCCGGAGGGAGCACGTTCGCAACAAGGAGGACCAAACGCGAGGGGATCAAAGCAACGGAGGTTTGCATGGCAGCAAGGACGCACGCGCAAACAGCAACAGAAACGCACCTCGCACGCCGAGAAAACGGTCGCTGCCTCGGTCGCGGCGGAACCCGAGCTCGTGGTCGTCATGCAGGCCGCAAGCCGCATTCAGGGCGTCGGCGGGTCGCTTCAGGTCCGCCGCCGGCGAAGAACGTGACCGATGTCGGGAAGCTGCTCGCCCGGCACGGCGCGACGATGACACCGATCTTCGGACCGACCGAGGAGCGGGTCATGGCGCGACAGGCCGCGCCACAGCGCCAGCGGCGCAGGCGCCGATGGAGGACCTGTCGGTCTTCTACAAGGTCGAGGTTCCGGACGAACGGATGGACGAGCTGCGGGCGCAGCTCGCGAAGAGCGAGCTCGTCGAAGCTGCCTTCGTGAAGCCAGGCGTCGAGCTGCCGAGGATCAACGACATGGCGGCCGCGCCGGAGGAGCCGCCTCCGGCGACGCCGGATTTGACCGCCCGGCAGATCTTTCTCAACGCGGCGCCGAGCGGCATCGATGCGCGGTGGGCGTGGACGCAGGCCGGCGGACGCGGGCCGCGACATCCGCATCATCGACATCGAAGGCGCACTGGCGCTTCACGCACGAAGATCTCACGCAGAACCAGGGCGGCGTCGTCGCCGGCACGCCCGATCGCGGGCGTCGACTGGCGCAACCACGGCACCGCCGTCCTCGGCGAGTTCAGCGGCGACGTGAATACGCGTTGGCATCGTCGGCATCGCCGCCGACGCGATCGCGAGCGCCATGTCGCACGGCAGCATCGGCTCCGCCGCGGCCATCAACCAGGCGGCGTCGCGGCTCGCGCGCCGGCGACATCATCCTCCTCGAGATGCACCGCCCCGGCCCGCGCTTCACATTTCGCGTCGCGCGCCGACCAGCGCGGCTACATCGCCGTCGAGTGGTGGCCCGACGACTTCGCCGCGATCCTCAACGCGACCGAGCCGCGGCATCATCGTCGTCGAAGCCGCCGGCAACGGCGCGGAAAATCTCGACGACGCGCTGTATCAGACGCCGCGGCGCGGGCTTTCCCGCCGGCTGGCGCAACTCGTTCCGGCGGACGAACCGCGACTCGGGCGCCATCGTCGTCGGCGCCGGCGCGCCGCCGCCCGGCACGCACGGCCGCGACCACGGGCCCGACCGGTCGCGCCTCGACTTCTCGAACTGGGGCGCACTCATCGATGCGCAGGGCTGGGGCCGCGAGGTCACGAGCTGCGGCTACGGCGATCTGCAGGGCGGCACGCAACGAGGATCTCTGGTACACCGACACGTTCAGCGGCACGTCGAGCGCATCGCCGATCGTGACCGGCGCCATCGCCTGCATCCAGGGCATGGCCAAGGCGAAGAGGACGCCCGGTGCTGACTCCGGCGCAGGTGCGCAACTGCCTCCGCTCGACGGGTTCTCCGCCAGCAGGATGCGCCCGGACCGTCCCGGCGACCCAGCGCATCGGCAATCGTCCCGATCTCCGCGCCTTTGCAACCTGCGCGTTCGGCAAGGGCAAGGAGCTCGCCAAGGAAGTGGCGAAGGAAGTCGGCAAGGAAGTCGTCAAGGAAGCCGTCAAGGAACGAAAGAGAAGGAGCGCAAGGAGTTCGTCAAGGAAAAGGAGGGCAAGGAGGTCATCAAGGACAAAGGACGACCAAGGAGATCAAGGAGAAGGACGTCAAGGAGATTCAAGGAAGGTCAAGGAAGGCAAGGAGAAGGACAAGGACAAGGACATCGTAGAGAGCAAGCTCGGCGACGGCGTCATCATCATCAGGCCAACCCGGCGCCGAGGCTGCCGATGGCGGCCACGCAGCAGCGCCTCGCGGCACTCGAGCAGACGGTGCAGCAGCTCGTGCATTTCATCGGCGCGGAGTTGCGGCCCGACTTGAGCCAGTCGGCGCTGCAGGACAGCAGCCAGGCGCGCGAAGGACGAGAAGGACCTGAAGGACGCCGAGAAGCTGTCGGAGGCGTAAGACAGCGAATGGACCCCGCGCGGTTGCGCGCGGGGTCGTTCGTTGCTCGCCATAGCGATGATCGTCATCCTGTGCCATCCGGGCGACGCGGCGGCGCTGTGGCTGCGCGAGGCGATGCGATCGCTCGGCGTCGCCGGCGTCGAGCTCGTCGCCGTCGGAGCAGCTCGTCTACAGCCGGCGGATCGTCTATCGACTGAGCGACGACGGAGACTCCGGCCGCATCGAGCTTGCCGACGGGCGGACACTGCATCCGGAGGCGATCACCGGCCTCGTCAATCGCGTCGAGTATCTGCCGACGCAGCATTTCGCGAGGGCGCAGCCGGCGGACCGCGCCTATGCCGAAGCCGAGCTCAGCGCGTTCCTGCTCGCATGGATCAATGGCGTCGCGGGTCGCGTGATCAATCCGCCGCTGCCCTTCGCTCTCGGCGGCGGAACGTTCCCGCTGCCGACCGTCGCGCATCTCGCGTCCGATGGCCGGCTTGCCGACTCAGGTCTGGCGCGCCGAGTGCGGCCGACGACGACGGCGGAACGCCGCCGATGTCACCGACGCACGCCAGCGCTCGTCGTTCGACGGCCGGCTCTTCGGGGCGCTGCTGCCGCGACACTTGCAGGACGAGGTGCCGCCGGCTCGCGGCTGCTGCTCGGCGCGCCGCTGCTGCAGATCGAGCTGCACCAATCGTCCGAGCACGGTTGGCGATTCGTCGATGCGTCGGGCGCCGCGGATTTCCGCATCGGCGGCAAGCCGCTGGCGCAGCGACCTCGCGCAGGCGTTGGCGCGAAGCGCCGCCGCATGATTCTGCTGGCCGGGATCGCGGACGAGAGCCCGCTCGCGCTCGTCACCGAAGCGCTGGAAGCGATGGGCGCGGACCATCGCGTGTTCGATCAGCGGCGCGTGGCGGCCGCGAATCTCAGCCTCGAGATCGCCGATGCGACGGCCGGCGGCGCGATCGGCGGAACGCTGACGCTCGACGGCGAATCCATCCCGCTAGCGCGATCACCGCGATCTATCGTGCGGCTGATGGATGATCGAGTTTCTCCCCGGCATAGCCGGACTGGCGCCGCAATCCGCCGAGCGCATCCACTGCCGCCGCTTCCACGAGCTCCTGTTGCGATTCGCCGATATCGCGCCGGGGCGCGTGCTGAATCGGCCGACCGATTCCGGATCGAACCACTCGAAGCCTTTTCAGGCGCAGGCGATTCGCGCCGCGGGCTTCGACATTCCGGAGACGCTCATCACCAACGACCCGGCAGGCGGCGCGCGAGTTCATCGAGCGCGCCTGGTCGGAGGGCGGCGGCGTGATCTACAAGTCGGTGAGCGGCGTTCGCTCCATCGTGCGGCGCGTCGAACGCGCAGATCTGCTCGCGCCTCGACCGGATCCGCTGGTGCCCGACCCAGTTCCAGCGCCACGTCGCGGGCACCGACATCCGCGTGCATGTCGTGGGCGACACCGCGCTGGCGGCGCACGATCGTCGAGCGACGCCACGGACTATCCGCTACGCGGCGCGCGCGATACCGGCGTCGAGCCCGAGATTGTCGCGTGCGAGCTCGACGCGCGCATCCGCGCGCAGTGCATCGGCTCGCCGCAGCGCCTGCGCCTGCCGCTCGCCGGCATCGACCTGCGGCGCACGCCGGAAGGGCGCCACGTGTGCTTCGAGGTGAACCCCAGCCCGGCCTTCAGCTTCTACGAGCGGCGCGCCGGGCTGCCCATCGCCCAGTGCATTGCGCGCCACCTGGCGGGCGAGGCGCACTGGAGGATCGGGATGGATGCGTGCCTCACCTCGTACCCCTCCGTCCTGTCCGGACTTCCGGGGTACGAGCGTGGGCGCACGTCTGGGCTATCGCAGCCCGCTACTTGATCCTGCCCCGTCCGGCGATTCGCCAGATGGCTTCGATGCGACCGCCGCGCACCCCACGATTTCCTCGTGGAGGTGAACCGTCGTGTCGGAATAGCCGACGATCAACTCGATCTTGTCGCCAATCCTCGGAGCGGCATTCGCGCTGCTCCAGCTCGATTTTGGTGTGCTCGGCCGAAAGCTTGACCAGGGCTGACGGGCGGCAGGTCGCGAGGCGCCGGCATCGCTGCATCTCCGCTCATCGTCTTCCTGCCGGCATCGACGATGATGCGCGTCGGCGTCGGCCGGCTGGTTACCGTCGTCAGCACGGTGAGCGCCGGCGCAAAGTCGACGTGGTAGTGCGTCAGGTAGTGCATGTCGCTGAAGATGGCGCCGCCGACTTCCACCTCGGTCACGCCGGGTTGCTGCGCGCAGTAGGGAAACGTGCCCGTGCCGCCGCAGCTCACGACCACTGACGCCGTGGCCGGCTGCCGTGCACGCTCGAGCGCTGGCGACGAGGGCTGCGACGGCCTCGCGGACGGTGCGCTCCTTCTCCGCTGCGTCGGCGATGGTCGTGGCCTGGCTCTCCCAGCCCCGCCACGCCGACGAATCGCAGAGCCGGCGATGCCTGGCGATCGCGCTGCGCGAAGGCCACCACCGGCGGGACCTGGCGCGACGCCCGCGCGATTCATGCCGATATCGACCTCGATCGCCACGCGCAGCGGCTTGCCCGGCGTTTGTGGAATGCGGCATCGAGCTCGATCACGTTCTCGATGCTGTCGACGCAGACGATCGGGTCGGCAAGCGTCGGCCAGCCGTACCAGCCGGCCGATCTTGATGGGCCCGACGATCTGATTGGCGATCAGGATGTCGCGGACGCCCGCGGCGGCCATCACCTCGGCCTCGCCCAGCTTCGCGCACGTGACTCCTATCGCGCCGGCGGCGATCTGCATCTGCGCGATCTCCGGCGTCTTGTGCGCCTTCGAATGCGGCCGCCACGCGACGCCGTGCGCGCGGCAGGCGGCGAGCGATCCGCGCGATGTTGGCTTCCATGATGTCGAGATCGACCAGGAGCGCCGGCGTATCCAGCGCAAGCGGGCTCTGCCCGATGAGATCGCCCGACGAATCCGTTCGTAGGTTCATGGCGAGGCCCTGCTAGGTGGCTGCCACGCGTGCGTTGCAGGCCGGCGGCCCAATACGCATGCTCGACGAGACGCAGCGTTTCGAGATTGTCGGTGGGACCGGTCTCGAATGGCGAGCCGGTTTCGAGGCAGTCGACGAAATGCGCAATGACGCCATCGAAGCTCGCCTGATAGCCCAGCGTCGGAATCGTAGCGGCTGGCTGCGCGGAGTCGCGCCGTGGAGATGCAATACGCGAGTCGGCGAAAGTGGCGCTCGCCTTGCTGCCGTACGACTTCCAGAAGATCGGGGGACGCGCGGGATAGCCGCCCGCCACCATCGATGCCCGTGACTTCGACCGGCGCGCCGGATGCGGTTTCGAGGAAGATGGCCGCCACCGTCTCGCCCACGACGTCGGGAACCGTGCGTGCGCCGCGCGCGGCCACCACTCGCAATTCGCCGCAGAGGATATCGCATCACGTCCAGGTGATGAATCAGCACTTCGGCAATCATCAGCCGCTCCACGTGCTGCGTATAGGGCTCGCGCTCGATGCAGCGGTCGGCGGCCGGTCTACGTCGGGCAACAGTCCGGAGGTGATCGTCGCCATCCGGGCAAGCACGAAGCTCGCCCAGCTCGCCGGCCGCGATCCATCGCTTCAGCTCGCGGTACCAGGGCCGGAACCGCCAGTTCTCGTGCGCCATGAGCCGCGACTTGCCCTCCACGCGACGGACGAGCGCCTCCGACTCGGCGAGCGTCGGCGTGAGCGGCTTCTGGCACAGGACGTCGATGCCGCGCTCGGCCGCGGCATCGACCCAGGCAGCGTGGGTTTCGCGCGGCGTGATCACGTCGAGGGCGTCGATGGCTTCGGAAGCGAACATCGCATCGGCATCGCGATAGACGTGCGGGATCGCAAATTCTCCCGCGCGCTTCTCCGCCCTCGCGCCATCCGGATCGCAGATCGCGACGAGATGCACGCGCTCGCCCAGGTTCCGCCAGCCGACAAGGTGATACCAGCTGATCATTCCGCGCCGGCCACCGCGACTCGGAGCGGCTCGATTTCGTGGGCTGTCGTGCCATGACCTAGTCTCCAAAGCCGAAAAGCCGGCGCGGGTTGTGCACCAGCACTCGCGCGCGGTCGCCGGGGTCCGGCAACCATCGCGACAACGGTGCCAGCACGTCGGCATAGATCGGGCGCCTGGGAACGTTGATGAACGGCCAATCCGATCCCCACAGGCAGCCGTCGACGCCGAAGGCCCGCAACAGCTCGTCCACGTACGGGTCGAGATCGTCGTAGCCCGCGAGCATCGTCGAAACCCGGAACGGCGAGGAAAGCTTCACCGTCGCGATGCCTTCGCGGCCGAGCGCCAGCACCGCCTGAAACCCGGGATGGCCGGTACCGACGGCGACATCGCGGACGCCGAAGTGATCGACGAGAACGCGGATGCCGCTTGCTCTCAACACCGCTGCGGCGGCGCGGCCATTGGGCATCGTCGGCATAGATCTGTGCGAACCATCCCAATGCCTTGAGCCGCTCGAGGAACCGCGGTGCGCCGCGGCGAAGGAGCGCGTCCGGATCGTAGCTCGGGAGATTGAACCGCACTCCGACAACGCCTGCGTCCGCGAGGCCCTCGAGCGTTCGATCGCTGACCTTCTCATCGACCACCGCGATCGCCTTGAACCGCCCCGGATACGACTTCACGGGCGTCCAGATTGGCCGAGTTGTCGGTGCCGTATCCACTCAGCTGCACCAGCACGCCATTGCTCACGCCATGTTCGTCGAGGACCGCGTAGCGTACGCTTCGCGCGTTCCTCCCTCGTCCGCGCGCGGGTGGTAACCCTCGTGCCGGTGAACGGAAATCGTTCCGGGTCGATGATGTGCGCATGACAATCGACGATGCCTCCGACGCCGGTAATGTTCGTGCTTTCCATGTCAGGCGATCGCCCTCGTCGTTGCAGGATCGAAAGATGAATCGCGGCGGTATCGAGCGCCAGGTCGACGCGGTCGCCACTGCGCAGAGCCGTATCCCGTCCGATGCGGGCGATCAGTTCCGCGTCGGAGCCGTCCAGCGACACCATCAGCAGCGTCTCGGCACCCAGCGGCTCGACACCGGTGACGCGTACCGGCAGCCGGGCAAAATGCGAGGCAAATTGCGCCGGGTCGCGTGCCGGCGCTGCTCTCGTACAGGTCTTCCGGACGCACGCCGACGATCACTTCGCCGCCGGCGTATCGGCCGAGCGCTGATGCCGTGCGCATCGGCAGCGCGAAGCGTTCCGCCGGGCAGGTGCGCGACGATGCCATCGTCGCTCTCGTTCCGAGGCGCCCGGGCAACAGGTTCATCGGCGGGTTGCCCAGAAATCGCGACACGAACGTGTCCGCGGGACTTCGGTAATACCTCGAGCGGACGGCCGATCTGCACGACCTTGCCCTGATTCATGATGCAGATGCGGTCGCCCATCGTCATCGCCTCGACCTGGTCGTGGGTCACGTAGATCGACGTCGTGCCGATCTCGCGCTGCTGCCTGATGAGCTCGTTGCGCGTGGTGACGCGCAGCGCCGCGTCCAGGTTGGACAGCGGCTCGTCGAACAGGAAGACCTTGGGATCGCGGACGATCGCGCGTCCGAGCGCCACGCGCTGCCGCTGCCCGCCGGAGAGCGCGTGCGGCTTGCGCTGCAGGAGCTCGGTCAATCCCAGCTTGCCTGCGGCGGCTTGCACGCGCCGCGCGACTTCGGCCTTGCTCGACGGCGCGCCGGCGCAACCCGAAAGCCAGATTGTCGTACACCGTCATGTGCGGATACAGCGCGTACGACTGGAACACCATCGCGATGTCGCGCGCCTTGGCGGGGACCTGGTTGACGACCCGGCCGTCGATCGACACGGTGCCCGAGCGTGATCGGCTCCAGCCCGGCGATCATCCGCAGCACCGTCGACTTGCCGCAGCCCGACGGTCCCAGCAGGACCATGAACTCGCGATCGGCGACGGTGAAGCTCACGTCGTGCACCGCCGGCGCGGTCGCCGCCGGGTAGCGCTTGCACAGTCCGTCGACCGTTACGATCGCCACGTTCGCTTCGCCTCGAACGCCGTGGTCGCCGCGCGCTGGCGGACGGCCCCGGCGGTCATGCCCTTGATCATCGTTTCGGAGAAGAACGCGTAGATCACGATGACCGGGAGCATCGCGATCATGAGGCCCGGTCGCGGCCATGCCGACGTCGAGCTGGTGGCTGCCGGTGAAGTGCATGATGCCCAGAGGCAGCGTGCGCTTGTCGTCGTCGGTCAAGCAGCACGACCGCGAACAGGAACTCGTTCCACAGGACGATGAAGTTGAGCGTCACCGTGGTGAAGATCGCGGGCGCGCCGATCGGCACCGTCACGCGCCAGAAGATCTCGAAGTCGGAGTAGCCGTCCATCCGCGCGGCGTCGAGACAGATCCTGCGGAATCTGCGCGAAGAACCCTTCCAGGATATAGACGGTCATCGCGATGTGCGTCGCCACGTAGACGAGGATGAGCCCGGTCAGCGTGTTGTACAGGTTGATGTCGAGCAGGATCTGGAACAGCGCGAGGATCACGCAGCTGCGGCGGCAGGACCAGTCCGGTGAGGATCAGGAAGCGCACGAGCCGGTTGCCGCGAAAGGTGTAGCGGGCGAGGCAATGCGCGGCCATCGCGCCGATCACCGTCACCAGCGCGACGGCGATCGACGACGACGATCGTGCTGTTCCAGAAATAGGTGCGCGTAGTTCGACTTGGTCCAGGCATCGGCGAACTTCTCCCAGTGGGCGGGCGACGGGAAAGCCGTACGGATTCTTGAAGATCTCGGCGGTCGTGCGCAGCGACATCGTCGCGACCCAGAGCAGCGGGCCGCCCGTCACCACGGTATAGAGCGCGACGAACAGGACGAGCGGCACGCGGCGCAACTGCGCGAATCCCGACCGCATCGGCAGCGATCGCCACGGCTAGAACTCGAGCTTGTCGCGCTGGCGCAGCAGGCGCGTCATCAGCGCGACGAACAGCAGGAATGATGACGAACCACAGCACGGCGATCGCCGACGGATAGCCGAGGTCGAACGTGTTCCACTCGAAGGCGCGCTTGTAGACGTAGGTCGACACGGTTCTCGCTCGACCACAGCGGCCCGCCGCCGGTCATGACCCAGACCAGGTCGAACACCATCATCTTGCCGATGAACGACAGCACCAGCAGGTTGACGATCGTCGTGCGCAGCATCGGCGACGATGATGTAGACGAGCTTCGCGAACCAGCCGCAATTGTCGAGCTCCGCGGCGCCGAGCACCTCGCCCGGGAGCGCGTGCAGCGCGGCCAGGAACACGATCATGTTGAAGCCGAGCCATTTCCACTCGTGCGCGACGAGCACCGACCACAGCGCCGTCGACGGGTGGCCGAGCCAGCGATTGCTCGAACGCGCCGAGGCCGAGCCAGCGCAGCGCGGCGTTCGCGAGCCCCCAGTCGTAGTCGTACATCCACACCCAGATGATCCCGACCACGACGTAGGACATCAGCACGGGCGTGAACCACACGACGCGCAGGAGCGGCGCGAGCGGTGCCCGGGCGAACAGGCAGAGCGCCAGCAGCAACCCGCCGACCACGTCCACGATCGTGGCGACGATCGTGAACAACGCGGTGTTCGCGACGGCCTTCCAGAAAATCGGGTCCGCGAACAACAGGGCCGTGAAATTGTCGAGCCCGACGAACTCGACCACGCCCTGCGGCCTGATGCGTGTGGAACGCGTTGTAGAACGTGCGCACCACCGGATAGATCGTGAAGCCGGCGTAGATCAGCAGCGCCGGCGCGAGAAACGCGACCAGGATCCGAGCGCTCGCGCGCCGCGCATCGATCTCGGCGGAAGCCGGTTCGTGCCGCGAGGCGCGACAGGCGGTCGAGGATTCTCATCGTGCGATCGGCCGCCGGCGTTGCGGACGATCCGCACCGCTTCGGACGGCGCGGACCGCCGCGATGAACATCCTTCCGCTAGCCCTTGTAGCAGGCCTTGTTCATCATCTCCACGGTCTGATCGACCGAGAGCAGGCCGCCCGGGAAGCCGGAATTCAGCACCTGCGCGAACGCGTCCTTGCATGCGCCGGTCACCATGTCGCGCGGCTGGCCGATGAAATATCTGCTTGCCCTTCTGGCGGTCCATCAGCTCGGTGAAATAGGCGGCGTGCGGACCCGTGAAATTCTTCACGTCGGCCTTGATGCCGGTCTGCAGATAGACGGTCTCGATCCACATCTTGCCCATCTCGGGCGTCGACATCGCGTCGAGGAATTCCGCCGGCCAGCTTCTTGTTCTTGCTGGCGGCGTTGATGGCGAAGCTCGCGCCGATCGTCGACGTCTTGCATTCGTTGCAGGCGCCGCTGTCCATCGCGGAAACTGCATGATGCCGAGCGGAAATGTCTGCGGCTGCCCGCCCTTGTCCTCCGGCACGAACGCGCGGCCCGGTGTAGAAGCTCCCATCGGCAGCATCAGCGCGCCGGGCTTGCTGTAGAAGTAATAGTGCGATTCGCCGAGCTTCAGCGTCATGAAGTTCTTCGGATAGGCGCCGGCGTCCGACGAGCTCCTTGACCCATTTGAGAACCTCGACGACGCGCGGATCGGCGAACGACAGCTTGCCGGTGAACAGCTTCTGATAGTCGTCCGGGCCGAGCTTGCGCAGCAGCGCTTCGACCGTGATGTAGGCGCCCGGATACGGACGGTCGCCCACGCCCTGCGCGATGGGCGTCATGCCCGCGCGCGCGCGCTTTCTTGACGAGGTCGAGGAACTGCGCCTGCGTGAATTGCGCATTCGCGGGCAGCGCGACGCCGAGCTGCTTCAGCATGTCCTTGTTGTAGTAGAGCTCGACGGTGTAGGCCTCCTGCGGAATGCCGTAGGTCTTGCCGTCTGTGCGTCCAGACCTTGCGCGCCCACGGCTCGATGTTGTTCCAGTTCACCGAGGTCGTCGAGCGGAACGATGTAGCCCGCGGTGATGTATTCGGTCTGGTCGGGCTCGAGATAGAAGACGTCGGGACCCTTTGCCCGCAGGCAGCGCGGTCTTGAGCGCGCGCGAACAGCGGATTCTTCTCGTACCACGTGATCTTGACCTTGGCACCCGGATGGCTCTTTTCGAAGTTCTTGGCCGCCAGCTCGCGGAACGCCACTTTCGCCGGCTCGTCCGCTTCGTGGCTCCAGACCTCGAGCGTCACATCCTGCGCACTTGCGTTCGGCACCGCGCCGAACAGAACCGCGAGCGTGACCAGCCCACCTGCGGCTGCGCATCGATAGAGACATGCATTAGTGAACCTCCCCTGCTCTCCGCGAAGAACGCTCGCCCTCCGCAATAGCTGCGGAAGCCCGATTTTCCGCAGTCGACCAAGAGTGCCGCCCGGCACGCCCGGAAGCCGGATAGTAATACAAAGGGTAGCGCCCGACCACTCGCCACCGGTTGGGGAGCCGGTACCGCGTTTCGGCTCGCGTCGGGTTCTACGGTGGCGGCGCTCACGCCAGGAGCGTGATCACGGAGGCAAGGATTCCGGCGATGCGCTGACGCATCAGGACGCCCAGGATCGTGGCAGTCGTCTCGACGTCCTTCGCAAGCTTGGCATTGCTTGCGCGACAGCGGGCAACTGCTCCTTCTGGTGCTCTACCAGGTTCTCGAACTCGGCATTCTCCGCGCTCCCATGCCGCGCGCGCGATGTGCCGGTTGCGCCCATTCTCCCGTCTCGCCTCCGGCAGCTTTGAGTCTTCGTCGATCTCGCGCAGCTTTCCGTACGTCGTCTCGGTGCTTCGCTGGGCCACATAAACAGATCGGCTTCCATGGCGGAATCCGTCGGGCGCCCGTTTCGCCATGACGACACCGGGCATGCCTCACCGCATCGTTCGGACCGCGCCGCGGTCGCGGCTCTTCCAGGCGTTTTGCTAGCACGCTTGCGACCTTGCCGCGTTCGCCACCGCCGTACGCTTGGTAACCGTCGATTTCTTCGCCTTGGTTGCCATCACGGCTCTCCGCGGCATCGATGCGCCACGCTCACCCGCCCGCCTTCGCCTTGCGGTAAGCCGATACTGCATCCAGCGGTTGTTTGCACCTCGCCAAATCGGCCTGCATGCGGCGATCGTCTCGCCTGCGAGATAACCGGCCCAGAAGCGTTCCCATGCGCTCACCCGCCGCCTGCGCCTTGACGAGCTGCTCCGGAAGCGATACGCCTCGGAGGTACGTGCGCACGTCCTTGTCCCCACCCGCCCGGCAGCTGCCAGGCGCGACGAAGGGCTTCACGACACTCTCGCGGTAGAAAGTCTTGAACTCCGTATCGCTGCGGGCGCGAATCCACGCCGCGTACGTTGACACCTTCGACAGCTACCGCCGACTTGCGTGCCGATCATGTCAGCATCGCGCTCGAATGCGGTGACGCCTGCCCGTGCACCTGGCGCGCGACCAGGCCCGCAAGCGGCGTCGCCGTGCGCTCGTCCGCTCCAGCCTGCTTTCGCTTCCGGTTGTTCTGGATCGCAAGGCCGAGCGCTTGTTGATGCTGTCGGTGAGACCGGCGGTTGCGGTCTGCACTTCTTTCCGGCGACGTCTGCTTCGCGGTTGCTCGAGGTCGGAGAAGTACTGCACCGAGCAGCGCGACCTGCGCATTCGATTCGTCGACCAGCATCTGGCGCTTCCGCAGGCGGTCGATTTCGTCGTTCGGTCACGCCGCCTGCGGTCGCACGGCGTCGCAACGCGCCGCGTTCCTGGCGGATCTCGTCGAGGCTGGCACGAAGGTCGTGGTGCTCGCCATCGCCTCGTCGCCGGCCGCAGAAACCGCGTCATGCCAGAGCTTTGCCGAGCGCGCCCGGTGCTGCGCGCGCTGGATATTGCTGAGGCGCACGCCGACAGGATCAACGTGTAAGCAGCTATGGAGCGCCGGACTTGCTGCATGATCTGGCCCGTCGGTCTCACCCGAGGGCAAGAGTAGACCAGAACGAGGGTTCGGCACGCAATCCGGCGAGCGACTTGCTCCGGCTTCGTCAATCGAAGGAATAGCGGAGCTGCGCTCGCACGCTCCATGAGCGGGTCGTTGACGCTCGGAGACTCCGGCGGACGCCGCACGTCCAGCGGCACGTACAGCATCTCCGCGCCCAGCGCTCCACCGCGGGATCGAAGCCGTACCGCACGCCGAACGTCACCCACGGCAGATTGCCGTTCGAGGTGATCCGCGACCGGTCGTGCGTCACCGCGACGAAGGCGTCGACCTGCACCTTGAGCTTCGTCCGCGCAATGCCGCCGCTCGCATACGCATCTGCCACGTCACCGCGCATCCCAGCCCAGCGTTGCGTCGACGCGCTGTAGTAGTTCGCCGTGAAGGTGTCCTGCGAGGGCGCGCCGGCAGCCGAAGGGATTCGTATCCGAGTCCGGGTCGCCGGCCGCGCGCCGGGGACACGTGATGTCGCCGTCGACCTTGCCGACCTGGCCGAGCCCACGCATCGGACAGCGAGAACGCGATCGCTCTCCAGGAGGCGCCGGCCGACTGCGCAGCGCGAACACGGTGCGCGCTTGCGAGCCCGCGAGCTGCAGCGGGGCGTGATCGCCCAAGCTCGGCGCAGCCCAGTCGCCGGGAAGCCCGAGAGCGAGGCGCAGGCGCCCGAACACCGGCGACTTGTTCAGGTCCTCCTGCTTCGACCCGCCGAAGCCCACGTGCTGCTGCTCGTCGCTCGAAGCGCGGGATGCGGCCCAAGCTCGATTGCGGCATTCCACGCGCCACGGCGCGAGCCTCGCGGCCTCGCCGAACGACGTCATCAGCGTGGTCCCCGCGAAGTAACGCATCGCCCAACCTTCGGCAGAGTCAGAGGCGACGTTGCGGTCGTCCTCGATCAGCGTTTGCCCGAGCGCGATCCGCGCGAGCAGAAACAGGGCCGGCAGCCACGGGCGAGTTTCGAGCGGCCCACGTGATCGGCCCCTGTGCCGCAACGTCAGAGCACTTGCGGGCTGAATCGGGCTGACCCGGTTGTTCGGCAGATTGACGACCGCCGACGTCGGCGACGTGAACGTGATGGTGACGCGGTGCCGTCGCTTCCGACGAGCGTCGGCCGGCCGGTAAACGGACACGTGAGGCACTGGCCGCCGCGGTACTTGTCGAGCGTGCCCGTGAACGTCGTGTTGGAGCCGTTGTTGGCAAGCGGCCCGGCGGCGACGTACCACTCGGAGTGCCCACCCGCTTCGTACGTGAACATCGACATGACCACGAACGCCGTGCTTCACGTCGAAGTTGTAGCCTGTGCCGTCCTCGGCCGGGTTCCACCAGAGCCCCACGAGCGGGCGCGATCGGCGCCGACGGCGTTGCGGGCGACGCCGGGGACCGATGCCGACGCGCCCGCGAAGTTGGTCGCCACGTTCGGGATGGGCGTGCCGCTGCGGTCGATTGCGTCGTGCCGGTCGGTCGGGCAGCGCCGCGTACGTCATCTGATCGACATCCGGCAGTAATTGACGGTGCCGTTGGCGAGCAGCGGCAGAAACCACTGGGAATCGGTATAGTCCGGCGTCACCAGGCCCAGCGCGGCGAAGCCCGGCGTGGCAATCAGCACCCGGCGCCCCGGCGTACTCGCGAGCTCGGCAGGTTGGACGCCGAAATCGGAACAGCTCTTGATCGTGGCTACGCCGTCCGAGCTGGTGAGCGCCTGGCCCATCCAGAGATTCTCGCCGTTCGTGCTGAAGGCCTCGTGCATCACGACGAACTGCACGGTGCCATCCGCATTGGAATAGATCTGCTCGATCCGGAACAGTGTGAAAGTTCGCGAGCGCCGCGGACGCCGCGAGCAGCAGAGACCGTCAGGACGCAGGAGCGCAGCATTCGAAGCATGGAGGCCTCCTTTTGGAACCGTTCCGCGATAGCCGGGCGGATGCCGGTACCGCTCGAGGAGTGCAACACCGTACCAACCTCGGCATTCCGGACGAGATTGTCGGCATCCGGACATTCGGTGATGGAGGCAATGTGCCGAGCTATCGACCTTTGATTTGTTTGACTTATCGATCCATCATCACGACCAGGACAAACAGGCCTCGCCCGCACCGCGGCTTTCCGCGAAAAAATCAGCGCCAGAACTCCACCAACTTCGGAATGACCTGCCGGGTGCCTCGTCGATGAGCCAATGCCCCGAGCCGATGACGATGACGCCTTCGACGTTGGTAGCGACCAGTCTTGCCTTGGGTGATGAGGAAATCGCCGCCCGACTTCTCCCCGCCCAGCACCAGCACCGGCATGGTGAGCTTGGTCGCGGCGAAGACGGCGTTGTCCTTGGCGTCCTGGTCGAAGTTGCGAAAGACCTCCATCCCCGCCTTCATCGCGCCCGGCTGCGCATACTTCTGCGCATAGAAGCGACGATCGGCCTCCGAAACGGACTTCGTGCCGTCGGCCGGCGAAGTCGTTCCAGAAGTGCTCGAAGTAGATGCGCTCGCGACCCTTCACGAGCGCAAGCGGCGTCGGCCCGTAGAAGTGAAAGTGCCACAGGTCCTTCAGCAGAAAGAGGCCGGTCGTGTCGCCCACGCCGGGAATGAAAGCGTCCATCAGCGCGAGGCGGTCGACCTCGGACGGATACTGCGCCGCGTACGCATAGCGCCACCATCAAGCCGATGTCGTGTCCGGCGACGCCCGCTTTCTGGATGCCGAGCGACTGGGCCAGCGCGTGGACGTCCTGCGCCATGCGTCTTCTTGTCGTAGCCGGATTCGGGCTTCGCGGAATCGCCGAAACCGCGGAGGTCCGGGCGCGACGACGAGGTGGGTCTTCGCCGAGCTCCTTCATGAGCGGCCGCCACATGTGGCTGTTCTGCGCGTAGCCGTGCAGCAGGATGACCGGGGTGCCGCTTCCCCGCGACGAGGTAATGCAGCGCGACGCCAGCCGTTGACGGTCGCGAATCGATCGACGATCGGCGGGACCAGTCGGCTCCGGCGCCCATGGAGCAAGGCCGAGCGAATACAGCAGCGTCCACCACGATGGGGTTTCAGGAAGAGGAACTGCGTCTCGATCGGCATGGAGTTCCCTTGCTAAGTGGTTTTCGGTGCTCGGTGTCCAGTGGGGCCGGTGATCATAACCTTGCTACCACCCACTATCCCTTCGCCGATCAACAGGTGCCTCCATGATCAGATACTGGAGGTCCGAGCCGTAGAACATGTCGAGCGCGTCGGCGGGCGTGCAGACGATTTCGGCTCGCCGCCGGCGGTTCATGGACAGTGTTGAGCACGACGGCGTTGCCGGTGCGCCGCTCGAGGCTCCGCTGATCGACCGGTAAAACGCGCGGATTGGTCGCTTCGCTCGCCACCTGCACGCGTGCGCTGCCATCCTTGTTGCACGACCTCCGGAATGCGTGCTTTCCAGTGCTCGGCGACGTCGAAGGCGATCGTCATGTACTGGCGCCGGATGGTCGGATTGGACGACATCGCGCGCGCACGGTATCGAGCACGCTCGGGCAGAACGGGCGCCAGCGCTCGCGGTACTTGATCTGCTGACATTGATGCGCTCCGCCATGCCGGTGCGGCCCGGGTCGCCGAGGATGCTGCGGTTGCCGAGCGCCCGCGGACCGAACTCCATCCGTCCCTGGAACCACGCGAGCGGGCTGTCCGTCGGCGAGTGATCCGCGCCGCGCGCGGGCGCGTCGTCGAGCGCGTCGCCCAGCTGGCGCCGCGGGTGTTGCCGGCATGCGGCGATGCATTCGTCGGTGCTGAACGATAGGTCCGAGATAGACGTGCTCACATCTTCCGCACTGCTTCGCCAAGTGCTCGTCGCCGCGTACGACGCCGCGCCGACCGACGTGCCGGCGTCTCCTGCGGCGGGTTGCACGAACAGCTCTTTGAGATGCGGCCACGCCAACAGGCGCTGGTTGAGCTTCACGGTGAGTGTCACGCCGCCGGCGAAACAAAGCCTGCCGGTTTCGCGGATGATGTCGCCGACGTAGTGGTCGATGAGCGCGAGCGCCGTGTCTTCCAGCAGTCGCTGGGCGGCCGCGGCGTAGTGGATGTAAGGCTCGTCGATGTCGTCGCCGTTGAGCAATGCAGCAG
>ERZ1370068.7600-contig-6508_pt1 | contig 53679 bp, 60 predicted proteins | sample MGYA00561227_ERZ1370068 | MGnify/ENA primary metagenome ERZ1370068 (study PRJEB38410, sample SAMEA6850437) | metagenome | study: Metagenomic assessment of the ecological functions of the soil: analysis of the soil microbiota associated with the... | reverse complement strand
TGTACTTCGTTCAGTTACATGTTATCGGCTGCCGATGTAGCTGGGCTCTGGCGGATGCTGCTCGACCGGCTTCCGCAGCCGCGGCGGCGCGCGGTAATCGTCGGGACCGGGAAGGCGGCGGCGCTGATCGCCGACGCGATCCGCCGCCATCCCTGGACCGGCGTGCGAGGTCGTCGGGCGTCATCGGCGCGGCGGAGGAGCGCGGGCCGGCCTGCCGTGCTCGGCCCGGTCGAGAGCTCATCGGGATCGCCGAGCGCGAGCGAGATCGACGAGGTCATCGTGACGCCGGAGGAGTCGAGCTGGAAGGACCGGATCTCCGAGCGCATCCCCGCGGACTGGCGGGCGGATCTGCTCGTCTGGCCTTCGCCGTTCGAGACGATGATCGGGCGGCTGCGGTTCCGCATCGTCGGGGACCTGCCGCTGCTCGAAGCGAGGATGCGTCCCGTCGAAGGCGTCGGCGGCGGCGGCAAGCGCGTCTTCGACGCTGGTCGCTCTCCGCCGCGCTGCTCGTGCCTCCCTGCCGATCCTCGTGCTGCGGCCGCGCTCGCGTCGTCGCGGTCGACGTCGCGCGGCGGCGATCTTCTACCGGCAGGAGCGCGTCGGGAAGGACGGCCGGCCGTTCCAGCTCTGGAAGCTCCGGACGATGCGCCGGGAGGCGGAAGGGGAGACGGGCGCCGTCCTCTCTTCCCCGGGCGACCCGCGCGTCACGCCGGTCGGCCGCTGGCTGCGCGCCCTGCGCGTCGACGAGATCCCGCAGCTCTGGAACGTGCTCGCCGGCGACATGAGCCTCGTCGGGCCGCGCCCGGAGCGGCCCGGAGTTCACGAGGCGCTTCGCGCGAGAGCGTCGCCGGCTACACGCTGCGGCCACTCCGCCCGTCCCGGCTTGACCGGCCTCGCGCAGGTCTCCGGCGACTACGCGACGGAGCCGGAGATCAAGCTGCGCTACGACCTGGCGTATTTGAACAACTGGTCGTTGGGCCTCGACCTGTCGATCCTGCTTCGAACGCTCCCCGTCATCCTCACGCGACGAGGCGTCTAGGAAGAGGCGATTCGTGATTTGTGATTCGTGTAGCGGCGAGCCTTCAGCCCTGTCACGACTGCACGCAATACAATCAGAATCGTCTGCGATCCGCTCCGATGCAGGCCGAAACGCCGGCGGCCAAGGTCGCCGTGGTCATGCCGGCTTACAACGCGGAGAAGACGCTCGCGCGGACGTACGCGGACATTCCGCAGGGCACGCCGTGGACGACGTGATCCTCGTGGACGACGCCTCGAGCGACCGCACGGTCGAGGAAGCGCGCCGCCTGGGCCTCCACGTCGTCGAGCACCCGAAGAACCGCGGCTACGGCGGCAACCAGAAGACCTGCTACCGGACGGCCCTCGAGCGCGGGCGCGGACATCGTCGTCATGGTCCATCCCGACCACCAGTACGATCCGACGGTCATCCCGCACCTGATCGAGCCGCTCCTCGACGGCCGCTGCGACGCCGTCTTCGGCAGCCGGATGCTCGGCGGCCGCCCGATCCAGGGGGCATGCCCAAGTGGAAGTACCTCGGCAATATTCTCCTGACGGCGATCGAGAACGCGACGTTCCTGATCTACCTGACCGAGTACCACAGCGGCTTTCGCGCCTACAGCCGCCGCTATCTCGAGGCCGTCCACCTGAGGCGCAACTCCGACGGCTTCGTGTTCGACACCGAGATCATCGCGCAGGCGATGGCGCGGGGACTCACGATCCGCGAGATCCCCATCCGAGACGCGCTACTTCGACGAGGCCTCTCAGATTGCCTTCGGGCCCCTCGGTGCGCTACGGGTTCGCGATCCTGAAGACGATGCTCCTCTACAAGCTCCACACCTGGGGCCTCTACTCCGCCCGGATCTTCCGCGACCGCAAACCCACCTAGGGTCGCGGCCGGTGCGTCGCGAGGTGCAGATCCCGCGCAACCGCAGAGCGATGGTTAAGGAAGAGGCGGCGGCGAAGAGAGCCGGCCCGCTCGCAGCTCGGTTTCCAGGCGCTGGTACTCCAGGAGCGCCTGGATCTTCAGGTCCGGCAGGAGCGCCGGGGCGAGCGCCGGGCTGATCCACACAGCGCGCAGGAAACGCGGCCGCGGCCTTCTCCGTCTCGCCGTTTGCCTCGTACGCGCGGCCCCGCGTTGAGGTCGATTTCTGGCCTCTCGCCGAGGTCCGAGCGCCTTCCTGTAGAAGTCGAGAGCCCCGGCGGTGTCCGCGCCGACGAGCCGGCAGGATCCCGCGAGCACGAGCGGGCGCGAGTCGCCGGGCAGTCCCGGCGCCGCGGCGAGCGCGATCTGCTGGATGCGGTCGAGCGCTCCCTCGAGGATCGGAGACCTCTCCCGGGTGACTGACGAGATAGCGCAGGGAGTCCGTCGCGGGCCGCAGCATTCTCTCCGCCGCGTATCTCGGGATCTCCGGCGCGAGCGCCACGCCAGGACGCCGGCCAGAAGGAAACCGCGGAGGATTCTCATTGTTCCGACCTCCGGCGCGCTGGCCTGCGCCGTCGGCGCGGAGATCTTCCAGGCGCGGCCCGCGGCGAGGAGGAGCGGCACCGCCGAAATGGGGCGCTGCGGCGGAAACCATGTCAGCGCGGCAACGGCCCCGGCACCGAGAAACGCCAGGAGAAAAACCGCCTCGGCGCGCGCTACCGGGCGGACCTCCCGGTCGGGCCGTCTTCCACAATCCCCGGAACGAGGAGAACGACGGCCGCGAGAACGCCGATTCCGGCCGGAACGCCCGTCTCCGCAAAGAACTGGAGATAGTCGCAGTGCGCCTCGCCATAGGACGCGGTGAGAGGGGGTTGACGAGCTTGCGGCGCAGGGCGATCTCGGCGCGCAGGCGGTGCGGCACGAACTCCGCACCGTAGGTCCCCGGCCCGAATCCGGTCCAGGGACGCTCGCGCGCCATCTCGACGGCGGCGCTCCAGGCCCGAGCCGGTACGTGACGAGGCGGTCCCAGTCCCGATCGCGCAACGCCGATACGGCCTCCGCAACGCGCGTGGCGCGCATGGGCCGGTACGCGAAGGACGCCGGCGCCAAGGAGGAGCAGGAGCACCGCGATCCCCGGCGCGGCGCGGCGGCCGTAACGGCAGATCAGCAGCAGAATGGCCGTCCCGGCGACGAGGGCCGTCCAGGAGGTCAGGTTGCGATTGACGAGGAGGCCGCAGACAAAGACCACGGCGCCCAATCCGCCGCGGCGCGCAACGCGAGTCCGGCCGCTCCAGAGGAGAACGCCCAGACAGGACACCGCGGCCAGTGCCAGCGCCAGCGCCAGCGAGCCGGGATTGCCCACGAAGGCGCCTCGTCGCCTCGCGGGCTTCCCGGCGTGATGAGCGCGAACGCGCGGTAGAGGTTCCGGGCCTGCAGGACCGAGACGCCGGTGTCGGCGGCGGCCACCGCCAGGAAGGCCGAGAGGAGGAGGGCCCTGTGCTTTTCGAGGACGCGGCTGGCTCCAGAGCGAGCAGAAGGAGCGCGGTCAGCAGGAGGACCCGCGTCGCGTCGAGCGCGGGCGCGCGGCGCGGCGAAGCGAGCGCGCTGACCAGGGCCGCTCCGCAGCAGAAGACGAGGAGCAGCAGCGCCGCCGAGTGGAGGCCGAGGCGCCTTCCCGGAGCTGCCTTGAGCGGGATTCGTCCACCGCGAGAACCCGAAGGGCCGCGAGGGCGGCGATCCCGACGCCGCGAGCGTCGTCAGCCGTTTGGGAGTCGTCGAAGGCGGCGTCGGCGCCGGAATCCACGGCGAGCCCCGCGCAGACGATGGCCAGGAACAGTGACCGCAGGCGGCGATCCGCGCCTCCGGGATCCCGGCGCCGGCGGCACGGACTCGGCGTGTGACGCCCCCTTCCTCTTCTTCCGCGACATCCCGCCCCTCATTAGAGCAGGTTCCGAGGAGAACCGGACACTGGCGCCGAACACCGAATACGCGAGCTCCCGCCTTCGTTATGCTCGCTGACCGCCATGAGGACCGATCCACACCCCGCCGCCGGGTCTCGCCTGCACCTCTGGGTGTACCGGCATCGCCTGGTCGATCCTCGCGACGTTCGGCGCTCGTGCTGCTCGTCGGGCCTCGGCGTGCTCGCTCATTTCACCTCGGTCGTCGGTCACAGCGGTTCGAAGGGCACCGCTGGAACCTGCCGTCGCGCATCTACTCGGACATGTTCGTGCTGCGCGCCGGCGACGGCGGGCTCGCCGGAGAAGCTCGATCGGAAAGCTCGAGCGGCTCCTCTACCAGGCCGACGAGGAGGCTCCGGCGCGGGCCGGCCACTTCCGGCGGCAGGGCAACGTCGTCGAGGTCTTCACCGCAGGACTTCCGCTATCCGGGAAAGTTCTTCCGGGGATTCCCGGCGCGGATCGAGTTCGCGAGCGGCAAGGTCGCGTCCGTCCGGGACGCCTCCGGCGAGCGCGCTGCCCGCGCTCGTCGTCGAGCCGGAGCTGCTGGGCTCGGTCTTCGGCGAGGAGTTCGAGGACCGCACGCTCGTCCGCCTGGAGGATCTGCCGCAGTCGCCTGAAGGACGCCGTCCTCGTGACGGAGGACCGCGACTTCTACCGCCACGCCGGCGTGTCGATCCGGCGCAGCCTCGGCGCCGTCCGTTTCCAACGTCAAGAACGGGCGCGACTGCAGGGGGGCTCGACGCTGACGCAGCAGCTCGTCAAGAACCTCTACCTCTCGCCCGGAGACGGACGCTGGCGCCGCAAGGCGGATCGAGGCGGTCCTGGCCGTGATCCTCGACGCGCGGTATTCCAAGGACGAGATCTTCGAGGCGTACTTGAACGAGATCTACCTCGGCCAGTACGGCTCGGTCGCGGTCAACGGGGTCGGGGAGGCGGCGCGCCACTACTTCGGCAAGGAGGCGAGCGACCTCGACCTGGCCGAGTCGGCGACGATCGCCGGGATGATCAAGGCGCCCAACGTCTATTCGCCGCTCCACAACGCCGGCCAGGCGAAGCAGAGGCGGGACCTCGTCCTGCGGCTGATGCGCGAGGAGAAGAAGATCGACGACGCCGCTCTGGCGAAGGCGCTGGCGCTCAGCCGGTCGTCTGCAGCTCTCGAGCGCGGAGTCGCGCACCAACGCCCCGCACTTCGTGGACTTCGTCAAGGGCGAGCTCCAGGCGCGCTTCGGCAAGCAGATGAAGACCGAGGGGCTCCAGATCTACACGACGCTCGACGTGGACCTCCAGCACGCCGCCCAGCGCTCGGTCACGCAGGGACTGGCGAGCGCTCGAGAAGAACTACAGGCGGCTTGCGGCCAACGCGAAGGAGGAGCCGCTGCAGGGCGCGCTCATCGTGCTCGAGCCGCGGACCGGGGCGGTCAAGGCCTTCGTCGGAGGGCGGGACTACCGGCTCTCCCAGTTCAACCGCGTCACGCAGGCGCACCGCCAGCCCGGCTCCCTCTTCAAGCCGTTCGTGTATCTCGCGGCGTTCGCGCGACGCGACATGGAGCAGCCGATCACGCCGGCCACGATCCTGGAGGACACGCCGATCACCGTGACCTGGGAGCGAGGGGGCGAGGACGAGCAGTGGAGCCCGCACGACTACGACGGCGACTTCCGCGGCGCCATGTCGGTGCGCCGGGCGCTGGAGCTTTCGATCAACATCCCGACGGTGCGCGCGGCGCTCGCCGGCGGGCCTGCCCGGCCGTGCTCGCGACGGCCCGGGCCGGCCGGCGTGGGCTCGCGGCTGCGCCCGTACCCGTCGGTCGCCCTGGGCGCCTTCGAGGTCTCGCCGCTGGAGATCGCGTCGGCGTACGCCGGTCTTCGCCAACGGGGGCGTGCGCGTGGACCCGATCGCGATCGTGGGCGTACAGACGAGCGACGGGCGAGTGCTCGACCGCAAGGAGACGCCGCTCGCAGCCGGTCGCTTCCGGCCGACGCCGTCTTCCTCGGTGGACTCGCTCATGCGCGGGCGCCGTGGACCGCGGCACGGCCTCGGCGGCCCGCGCCGGCGGGGTGACGCGGCGTGCTCGCCGGCAAGACCGGCACGACCAACGACTACCGCGACGCCTGGTTCATCGGCTTTCTCGCCGCGCTTCCTGGCGGCGGTCTGGGTCGGCTACGACGACAACCGTCCGATCGAGCCTGACCGGCACGCAGGCGGCCGTGCCGATCTTCGCCGACTTCTCCCGCTCGGTGCCCGCCGCAGCTCTTCACGGAGAACTTCCCGGTTCCCTCCGACATCGTCACCGCGGAGATCGATCCGGAGACCGGCGGCCTCGCGACCCCGCAGTGTCCCGCGCCGCATGACGGAAGTCTTCATCTCCGGAACGCAGCCGGCGATGCAGCTGCCCGGTGCACCGTCTCGTCCGGCGCCGCTGCCGGTCGAGGGCGCCTTCAACTGAGCGGAAGATGCGGAGGACTGGAGGAGGGAGTCTGCAGAGGCGAGTCGGCGCATCCCCAGTCCTCCAGCTCCCGCCCCTCAGTCCGCTCTCCGTAACCGCTGGACTCTCTGATAGATTGAACGGTTCGATGAAGGAGACACTCTTCGATCCCGCATCAAGGGCGCGCGCACCCACAACCTGAAGGACATCTCTGTCACGATTCCGATCGGGAGCCTGACGGTGATCACCGGGGTCTCGGGCTCCGGGAAGTCGTCGCTCGCCTTCGACACGCTCTACGCCGAGGGGCAGCGGCGCTACGCGGAGTCGCTCTCGACCTACGCGCGGCAGTTCCTGGAGCGGCTCGACCGGCCCGACGTGGACTCGATCGAGCCGGTGCCTCCGGCCATCGCGCTCGAGCAGAAGAACGGCGTGCGCAACGCCCGCTCGACCGTGGGGACCCAGACGGAGATCTACCGACTCGCTGCGGCTTCTCTTCGCGCACGGAGGCACGACGTTCTGTCCCGCCTGCGGCCTCGCCGGCGGTGCCGGGAGGCGTGGACCGGGCCGTCGAGGAGATCTTCGCGACCGGAGGCCGGAGCCCGCGTCGACGCTCGTCGCGCCTCTGCCTGGCAGCGCGGGAGGCGCGTCCGCGCGGTCCCGCACGACGCGGCTCGGGAGGAGCAGCATCCGCGTCGAGGAGCTGAAGCGCGCCGGCTTCTTCCGCGCGCTCTCGCCGGAGCGGCGAGACGCGTGGAGATCGCGCGAGGACGTCGAGGGCCTGCTTCGGACGCGGAGGGCGGCCTGCCCGGTCGTCGTCGGGCGCTTCGTCGGTCCGCGAGGAGTCGCGCCCGGAGATCGCCGCGGCGGCGGACACGGCCTTCGCGATGGCGGGGTCGCTCGTCGGCCGTCTTCGAGGAGCGCGACGCGGACCGTTCCGCCGCGGACTCCACTGCCCGCGCTGCGGCGCGGACTTCCGCGATCCCACGCCGGCGCTCTTCGCGTTCAACTCGCCGCTCGGGCGCCTGCGCCGCCTGCCAGGGCTTCGGCCGGGTCATCGGCGTGGACCTGGAGAAGGTCATCCCGGACCGGGAGCTCACGCTCTCGGACCGTCCCGTCGCGCCGTGGAACACGCCCGCCTACGAATCGGCCTACCGGCGACCTCTTCCGCGCCTGCCGCCGCTACTCGGTCCGCACCGACATCCCGGTGCGCGCGGCTGTCGGCGCACGAGCGCGAGGTGCTGATCAAGGGGCGCGGCGACGTTCTACGGCGATCAACGGCTTCTTCGACTGGCTCGAGACCAAGCGCTACAAGATCCACGTCCGCGTGCTCCTGTCGCGCTACCGCGCCTACACGCTCTGTCCGGACTGCCGGCGGCGCCGGCTGACGTCCCGCGGCGCTGTCGGTCCGCCTCCGCGGCCGGACGATCGCGGAGCTCTCGGATGCCTCGCTCTGGCGAGCTGCAGCGGCCTGGTTCGAGGACCTGGAGCTCGCCGGCGGAGCAGGAGCGGCTCTCCTCCGTCGGTCGTCGAGATCCGCTCGCGCGTGCGCTACATGAACGAGGTCGGCCTCGAGTACCTGACGCTCTCCCGTGCCGCCCGCACGCTCTCCGGCGGCGAGGCGCAGCGCATCGGCCTCGCCTCGCGCCCTCGGCGGGGCCGCTGACCGGCACGCTCTACGTCCTGGACGAGCCGACGATCGGGCTGCACGCCGCCGACACGCGGCGGCTGCTCGACGATCCTGCGGCCGCCTGGCCGATCGCAGGGCAACACGGTCGTCGTCGTCGAGCTGACGACCCGGAGGTCATCGAGGCGGCCGACCGCGTCATCGACCTCGGACCGGGCGCGGGCAGCCTCGGCGGCCATCTCCTCTTCGAGAGGAACTCCAGGCGCCCTGTCGCGCGTGAAGTCCTCCGCCACCGGCGACCTCCTGCCGCTCCCGCGAGTCCCGAGCCCCTCTCAGACTCGCAACATCACAACTCTGCCAGCCGGCCCGGTCGCCAGCTCGGCGATCGTCGCCTTCCGCCGCGCCGAGGGCGCCATCACGATCGTCGGCGCGCGCGAGCACTAACCTGAAGAACCTGACGGTGCGGTTCCCGCTCGGACGCTCGACCGCCGTTTCGGGCGTCTCGGGATCGGGAAAGTCCACGCTCGTGCGCGGACATCCTCTACAACTCCTACGCGCGCCGGATCAAGGGTCTCGTGCCGCTCGACGTCGGCGCGCACGACCGGATCGAAGGGCTCGGAGAACGTCGGCGACGTGCCTGCTCGTGGACCAGAGTCCCGCCTCGGCCGCTCCGCGCGCTCCAACCCGGTGACCGTACGTCAAGGCGTGGGACGAGATCCAGCTGCTTCGCCCGCACGGCGCGCGGCGGTCTCCGCGCGGCATCACGGCGCGGGATTTCTCCTTCAACTCGCCCGGAGGCCGCTGCGAAGTGTGCCGCGGCACGGGCTGGCAGACCATCGACATGCAGTTCCTCGCCGACGTGACCGTCGCGCTGCGACGCCTGCGCGACGGCCGGCGCTTTCAGAACCGCGTGCTGGCCGTCGCGCTACCGGGGCAAGAACATCGGCGACGTCCTGCGACATGACCGGTCTCGACGCCTCGGCGTTCTTCGCCGGAGCAGCGCGAGATCGTCCAGCGCCTGCAGCCGCTCCAGGAAACGGGCCTGGGCTACGTGACGCTCGGCCAGCCGACGGCCACGCTCTCGGGCGGCGAGGCGCAGCGGCTCGAAGCTCGCGTCCTTCCTCGACGCCCGGCAGCCGCCGGGCACGGCGACGCTCTTCCTGTTCGACGAGCCGACGACCGGCTCCACGCCTCCGACGTCGAGCGGCTGCTGAAAACGCTGCGGCGCCTGATCCTGCTCGGCCATTCCGTCCTCGCCATCGAGCACAACCTGCAGTTCCTTTCGGCGTCCGGACTGGATCGTCGTTCGATCTGGGCCCCGGCGGGGAGCACCGCGGCGGCCGGCTCGTGGCCGGAGGGCCGCCGAGGAGATCCGCCGGGTCCCCGCGAGCGCGACCGGGCGCTTTCTCGCACTTCAAGCCCTCGCCCGGGCGGTCTGGAGCCGTCGGCGAGCGACACGACCGAGGCGTTTCTAGCCTCAAATCCGCTGGAGCTCACCAGTCGTCGGGCGTCTTCCATTCTTGTAGGCGCGGACCACGATCCGAACAAGCACGTAATCCCGGTTGACCAGGGAGGCGATCTCGGAATCGTCAGCCTCGTGCCAGAGGTGCGCTCGCGCGCCGGCGGCAATCCAGTCGCTGACGAGCCTCGGCCGGGTGGTCGCGCCTGAGCCGAACGCGCCCGGATCGTGGGAGCGATCTCGGCCCCGCCTCGATTGAGACCCCGGTCATCGGGCGATTCAGCCATGTGTCCGTACGAGAACTCCATTTGAGAGTTTCCCATGGCGGTCACCGCGGCCTGCAAGGCGCCGATCGAAGACGCACGTCTCGCGACGCTCGCATCGACGTTCAAACTTCTGGCGGAGACGCCAGGCGCCGGCATGTCACATGATGTCTCTTGCGGAAGAGCTTCCCGAGGATGTCGCCTGTACCCCCGGGATGCGGCGAGAAGACAAGCGCCTAGCACGGCGCCGCGAGGAATGCGTCCTGCGGCGCGCGACCGATCCTCCGGACGCGAGCCGCGACCGGTCTTGCCTGCCCGGCCCCTGGCCCGTCGGTATCGCGCCGATACTCGCGCCCCGGCCGTCCGCGTCCCGCGCCGCGCGAGCGTCAGCCGACCGCGCCAGGCGGCTCTGGGTCGACCTGCCGGTCGATCCGGCCGCCAGACCCTCCCGGCCTCGGCGGGCATGCGAGTCTCGACGCGCAGCGCCGGCGCATCATGGATCCGAGTCGTCGACGACCGACGCCGGCCAGGATCGGTCCCGGAAGCGGGCTCGTCAGGAAGAGGAGGTCGGACTCCCAGGGCGTGGCACCGGACGCGCTTGGTGAGCATCCCAGCGAGGACCAGGCTTGCGCAGGCGCCGCGACAGGCGCGCGCGCGGCTCGAGCGCGACGCCGGTCTCCGCCCGAGACCCAGCCAGTGCGTCCTGCCGGCGTCGGCAGCCCGCAACGCGTCAGCGATGCGCACCAGTGAAGGCGCCCCCGGACGAGGCGCGAATAGAACCCGTCCGGCGCCTTGCCGGCCACGCTGAGCCGGTCGGGGCCGGGGCGCAGGATCGCCCGGGTCAGGCGAGCAGCGTCGTCTTACCGGCGATCGCCGTTCAGTCGAGAATAGCAGAGGACTGACGGCTCACGCGTTTAGCGGGAATATATGTTAGATTCTGGCGCTTTTTACGCCGCTGACGCATGATCGAGTTCAAGAGCCTCACTAAACGATACGCGACGCCAGGCCGCCGTGTCTCGGACGTCACCTTTTCCGTTGCCCGCAGGGGAGATCGTCGGGCTTCCTCGGCCCAACGGGCGCGGCAAGACGACGACGATGCGCGTCCTGACCGGCTTCCTGCCGCCGACGTCGGAGGACCGGCGCGCGTCGCGGGCTACGACATCGTGACGCAGTCCGCGCCAGGCGCGGCGCGAGCCTCGGCTACCTGCCGGAATCCGCCGCCCTCTATCCCGAGATGCGCGTGCGCGAGTACCTGCGTTACCGGCGCGCGCCTGGAGGGCTCTGACCGGCGCGCGACGTGCGCGCGTCGCGTCGACGCCATCGTCGGACAGTGCCTGCTCGACGAGGTCGCCGACCGGCAAGGTCGAGAACCTCGTCCGCGGGCTACCGGCAGCGGACGGCGCTCGCCGGCGCGCTCGTCCACCGAGCCGCCGGTCCTGATCCTCGACGAGCCGACGATCGGGCTCGATCCGGCGCAGATCATCAAGATCCGCGAGATGATCCGGTCGCTCGGCCGCGAGCGCGGCCGTGCTGCTCTCGACCCACATCCTGCCGGAGGTGGACGCGGTCTGCGACCGCGTGCTGATCATCGACCGGGGACGGATCGTGGCCGAGGGAACGCCGCAGGACCTGCGCCGTGGCTGGCCGGACGCCCGGTCGGTCGCGCCGCGTTCCGGGGCAGCGTGTCGCCCGCGAAGCCGGTCGGGGCTGCCCGGCGTCGTCGCGGTCGAGGAGACCGGGACGACGGCGAGACGCGCGTGCGTGTCGAGTGCGCGCGAGGGCGCCGACCTGTCCGAGGAGATCTTTCACATGCGCCGGTCTCGAGCGGATGGGTCGCTGCGGGAGCTGACGCGCGAGTCGCTGCTCGCTCGAGGACGTCTTCGTGCCTGACGCGGCACGACGACTCGAGCCGGCGCAGTCCGCCGAGGAGGAGCGCGTCCCGCCGGCCGGGACGGCGGCGCCGGCCCCGCAGCGGCGGGATCCGCGGCCCAGGCGAGATCATGAGGAGGTTCTTCGCGATCGTCGGCCGGGAGTGGCGGGCGTACTTCCTGTCCGCCGCTCGCCTACGTGATCCTGGCGGCGTTCCTCGTCATGAACGGCTTGATCTTCTACGTCATCGTCTCGTTCCTGAACGCGCCGAACGCGCCGAAGGGACAGGCGCTGCCGTACCTCTTCACGAACACGTACTTCTGGATCTTCAACCTCTTCATCGTGCCGATCATCGCGATGCGGCTCTTCGCCGAGGAGCGCAAGAGCGGAACGATCGAGATCCTTCTGACCTCGCCCGTGACCGGAGACCGAGGTCGTGCTCGGCAAGTTCACTCGGCGCGCTCGGCTTCTTCCTGACGCTCTGGGCCCCGACGCTCGTCTACGTCTGGATCCTGCGCTCGCCAGACGCCGATCGATCCCGGGCCGGTCGGCCTCGGGCTACCTCGCGATCCTGCTGCTCGGCGGCGTACTTCCTGTCGGTCGGGACGTTCGCCTCGACGCTGACCAAGAACCAGATCATCGCGGCGATCCTGCGCGTTCGGGATGCTGATCCCGATCTTCTCCGTCGGGCCTCCTCGAGCTCCTGAGCGACCTGCGGCAAGCGGCGACCTGGTCGGGCTACTTCAACCTCTGGGACCACATGGACGAGTTCGCGCGCGGCATCGTGGACACGCCGCCGGATCGTCTACTACGTCTCCGCCACGGCCTTCTTCCTGTTCCTCGCGGTCGCCTCCGCTGACCGCGAAGAAGGAGACGGCCGTGAACCGCGCCGGCCGCCTGCGGGCCGGCACGAGCGCGGCGGCCGTCGCGCTCGTCTTCGCCCTCGTCGTCGGGCGTCAGCTACCTCTCGGCCGCGCCACTGGCGGCGGGGCGACTGGACGAAGACGAAGATCTACTCGCTCTCGCAGACGACGCCGCAAGGTCGCTGGCGGGGCTCACAGAAGCCGGTCCGCGTCACCGTCTTCATGACGCGCAACTCGCGCCTCTACCAGCCGGTCTCGCGAGCTCCTGAACCGCTACCAGACGGCGTCGCCGAAGATCGAGGTCGAGTTCCTGGACCCGGAGCGCAACCCGATGCGGGCGCAGGCAGCTCGTCAAGCAGTTCGGCCATCCGCCAGAGCACGGTCGTCTTCCGGTCCGGCGACCGGAAGAAATACGTCGAGGAAGACAAGCTGGCGGACTTCGACTACACCGGCGCGCAGACAGGGCGGCGCGCCGGCGGTCAAGGCGTTCAAGGGAGAGGAGGCCTTCACCTCGGCCATCCTGGACGTCACCGAGAAGACCGTGTCGAAGATCTACTTCTCCAGCGGGCACGGCGAGGCCAAGCTCGACTCCGCGGAGCGCGGGCGGGGCTTCGGGCAATTGAAGCAGCTGCTCGAGCGGGCGAACCTGACCGTCGGCGACTGGAGACTCGCTCGGCAGGGACACCTTCCCGCCGACGCCGAGCGTCATCGTCGTCGCGGGTCCCGAGGCGGCCTTCCTGCCGCCGGAGCGTCGGGCGCTGCAGAAGTACGCGCAGGACGGAGGGCGCATCCTCCTGATGCTCGATCCGGTCCTCCCCGAGCCCGGGCTGCGCCGGCCGATCTCGGCTTCGGCGGATTCCTCTCGACCTACGGCCTGACGCTCGGCAACGACATCGTGATCGATCCGGCCAACGCGCGTGCCGATGGTGGGCCCGGAGACTGTTCATCGCGAACCGTTACGGCGCCCACCCGATCGTGCGGTCGCTCGCGGAGGAAGCGCTGCCGGTGGTCTTCCCGCTCGCCCGCTCGGTCACCAAGCCCGCGAAGCCGCCGGACGGCGTACGTCGAGACGATGCTCGTGGAGACGAGCAAGGACGGCTGGGGCGAGACGTCACCTCGACGCAGCTCGAGGCCGGTCAAGAAGGACCCGGACGACACGCCAGGGCCCGTGACGATCGCGCGTCGCGGTCGAGTCCGGAGAACGACAAAGACAAGGACGCGGACAAGGCTCCGAAGGCGCCGGCCAAACCCTTCCGCCTCGTCGTCGTCGGCAACTCGCGCTTCGCCGGCCAACGGGACGATCGGCAACGGCGGCAACGCCAACCTTCGTCGCTGAACGCGATCAGCTGGCTGGCCGGGCAGGACCGCCTCGTCGGGATCGCGCCGAAGACGCCGGAGCAGGCGTCCCTCGCGCTGACCGCGCGCGCAGGTCAATCGGATCGGGCTCTTCGTGATCGCCGGGCTGCCCGCCTTCGCCATCGTTCTCGGCGTCTGGGTCTGGTACCGGCGCCGGGACTGACCGGTCGTCCGATGTCTCACCGAAAGCTCATCGTCCTGACGGCGCTCGTCGTCGCGCTCTTCGCCTTCGTCTACCTGTTCGAGCGCAAGATGCCGACGACGGCAGGAGCGCGCTCAGAAAGGGGACCTCGTCTGGGAGCTGCCAGAGGACCACATCGAGGCGATCCGGCTGGACCGGCCGGGCGGCGTCACGGTCGAGCTCGCGCGCGCCGGGCCGACCTCCTGGAGGCTCATCAAGCCGGACGCCTATCCGGCCGACAGCGCCGCCGTCGTCGGACCTCGCTGTCGCAGCTGGCACGGCTGCGGCGCGCGCGGGAGGACTCCTCGGAAGCGAAACCGGACGACTACGGCCTGAAGTCGCCGTCGGCGCAAGGCCACGATCACGTGGAAGGACGACGCGAAACCGGGCAAGAAGTTCTCGCGCACGCTGGAATTCGGCATCGAGATCCCCGGCACCGACGCCACGGCGGCGCGCCTCGCGGGCTCAAACGCCGTGCTCTTCGTGCCCACGACCGTCGCCGTCGGCCGTTCGGAAAGCGGCCGACGAGCTCAAGACCCGGGAGGTCTTTCCTCCCGCTGCTGGAGGCGGCGCGCCTGGACGTGGAACGCGGGCGCGGGCGTCTCTCGCTTCGCGAAGAAGGACGGCGTGCTGGTGGCTCCGCCAGCCGCTCTCCGACCTCGCCGAGAGCGGCGCGGTGGACGAAGGTGATCGGGTCCCTGACCGGCGCTGAAGGCGCTCGAGTTCCTCCCCGCGCCGCCAGGGCTCGGGGCTCGGCCTCGTTCGGTCTCGCCCGCCGTTCATCCACGTCGTCCTCGCCGACGCGAAGGGGCCGGGGACGTCCGTGGATTTCGGCGCGACCCGTTCGGACGGCAACGCGGTCTACGCGCGGCGCGAGAGCCAGGTCTTCACGGTGGCGGGCTCGATCGTCGAGGACCTGTCCCGCGAAGCCGAGGCCTTCCGCGAGCCGCGCCTCGTCCGTTTCGACCGCAGCGCCGTCGACGCAGCTGGACGGAGCGTTCGGGAGCGGCAGCTTCTCCCTCGCTCGAAAGGACGGTGGCTGGAACCTGGCTGGCCGGCCGCTGCTCGCGCCGCTTCCGTGGACGACCTTCTCACCGCGATTCTCGACATCAAGAGCAAGGCGTTCGCCGACGACGCGACTGGCAAGGCCGCTCGCGTCCCGCCAGCCCGCGGCGACCGTGACGGTCAAGCTCTCCGCCGGGCGACCCCTGGACCGGTCAAGCTCTATCCCGGCGGAACGGAAGCCCGGGCGACGGTCAGCGGCCGGCCCGGCGCCTTCCTCGTCGCGGGCGAGCCCGTCGCCCCGCTCGAAGCCGCCTTCCAGAAAGCCGCCGCCCCGGCGCCGCCGCCCTCGCCGACGGCAGCCATCTCGCCGACGATCCGTCCTCCGCGCTCCCGAAGAAGTAGCGGCGGCGTCGGCTCAGTCTAAGGTCTAAGGTCCGCAGCCAGGGTCCGGCGTCTCGAGCCTTGCGACTTCCAGACGCTTAGATCCTTAGACCGCGCAGACCGGCGGCGCGTCAGCGCGCGGCCTGTGCGGTGCGGCGGCTTCTGGTCGGCCTCGGCTTCGAGGCCGCGATCCGCTTCTCGCGCTGCGCTCCTGTCTGACGTCCAGCCGCCTTCGTCTGCCTTCTGCTTGGCCTTGAGGAACATCGTCGAGAGCGAGAACAGCAGCCCCATGCCCGCCGGAGCCTTCGGCGCGGCGGGCCGTCGCTCCCCAGACCTTCGTCCTCTTGAACTTCGCCTCCGGAGAAGTCGGCGTTGGCGAGGTCGGCGCTCGCCAGCGTCGCGCGCGCGTGAAGTCGGCGCCGATCGCGCGCGCGAACCGCAGGTCCGCATCCTCGAGCGATCGCGTCGGTGAAGTTCGCGCCCACGAGCAGGGTCCCCGAGAGGTCCGCGTCGAGCGGCGCGGCACTCGGAGAGGTTGGCGCGCTTCAGGTTCGCCAGCCGGAAGTTGGCGAGCGAGAGGTCGGCCCGGGAGAAGTTGACTTCCTGGGCCTGGGACTTCCGAGGCGTCGCAGTTGGCGAACTTCGCGCCGACGAAGGAGTACGGCTTCAAGTTCGTGCGCGACAGGATCGCCCTGGTGAGGTCCGGCGTCCTGCAGGTTGGCGCTCTCGAAGCGGGCCGTTCGCAGGTCCACCTCGAGGAGCTTCGACGTCCGCGAAGCTGACGCTCCTCGCCGGTCGCGTCGAGAAAGCTCGCGCGCTTCAGGTCCATCTTCTGCAGCTTCGCGCGGTCGAAGTTAGCTCCCGAGAAGTCCGTCTCGACCGCCGAGGAGAGCTCCAGGTCCGCCTCCGTGAAGTCGGCGCCCTCGCAGTTGGCGGCGTTCAAGGCGCACTGGCGCAGGTTCGCGCTGGATGAACCTCGCCCGCCGCGAGGTCGGCGCCGGTCAGGTCCGTCGGCCTTCAGGTTCGCCCCCTCGAAGTTCGCGTTCGGGAAGGACACGCCGGTCAGGCATCACGCCTTCGAACAAGGCGCGTGAGAGGTCCGCGCCGTCGAAGTGGGCGCCGGCGGTCTTGACGCCGCGGAAGCTCGAGTCGCTGACGTTCGCGCCGGCGAGATTCGCTTCCGCCATGTTGGAGCCGTCGAAGCGGATCCGGGAGACGTCGGCGCCGGCGAAGTTCGCGCCGCACGAGCGCGCAGTTCTGCAGCGACGCCGACCGCGAAGCGCGCGCCCGCCAGGAAGGCGCTGGACAAATCGAGGAAGTCGAGCAGGCGTGTTCTCGAAGATGGCCCCCGGGGCCGAAACGCCGGCGAGCCGGGCCTCGATCAGACGTCGCCCGCGAGAGATCGGCCGCCGCCAGGTTGGCTCCCGTCAGGTCCGCGCGGGAGAGGTCCGCCCGCTTCAGGTCCTTGCCGGAAAGGTCCTGGCCCGCGCAGCTCCGCGAGGTCAGGTCCGGCGTCGACGTTGACGTTCCGGCGCGCCAGGCGTTCCACTCGGCGGACAGCAGGAGCGCGAGGTGCTCGGGATTCGCCATCGAGAGCGATTCTACGGGAAGTCCGGAACGCAGCCCCGGGGCAAGACGGGTACAATTGGTGCGATGAGCGCTCTTCGCGCCCGCTACGTCGACGGCGCCTCGCCAAGGCGACCGACCGGATCCGCCGCGCCCTGCTCGGCGGCCACCCGATCATCTACGTGCAGACGTGGGAGGAATCGCGCGTCGAGCGGCTGACGCAGCACCTCGCCAAGACCTTCTTCGGCGCGCCGGTGCCGTGCGGCATCTGGTCGGTCGTGGACGGCCTCGTCGTGGACGGCGTCCCGTGTCCCGAGACGCGGGACCCGCTGCGCGTGCTCGAGGCGATCCTCGCAGGCGCACGGGAAGGGCTTCTACCTGCTCAAGGACTTCCCGACGGCGCCCGACGGGCGTCCGGAGATCGTGCGCGGCTGCGCGACCTCTACCGCGGGCTCAAGGACCGGGGGCGCCACGTGCTGCTCGTCTCGCCGCTGCTCGACCTCTCCGAGGAGGCGAAGAAGGAGATCTACGTCGTCGAGTACGAGCTGCCCGACGACGCCGAGATCACGCGGATCATCGAGGGCTTCATGCGCCGCCGCGCCGGCGCGCCGCTCGAGGACATCGCGACGCGGCGGCTGTCGCTCGCCATGCGCGGGCTGACGGCCGACGAGATCGGGCACCTGCTCTCCAAGGTCTTCGCGCAGCGCCAGACCTTCGACGAGGAGGCGTTTCTCGAGGTGCTCGCCGAGAAGGAGCAGATGTCCAAGAAGGAGGGGGTGCTCGAGTTCGTCCCTCCGCGCTTCTCGATCGAGGACATCGGCGGCTACGACACGCTGAAGACGTGGCTGAAGAAAGCGCAGGACGCTCTTTTCCAAGGAGGCGCTCGACGCCGGCATTCCCGATCCCGAGGGGCGTTCTCCTGATGGGGATCTCGGGCTGCGGCAGAGCCTCGTGCGTCAAGACGATCTCGACGCTCTGGAACCTCCCGCTCTTCCGCCTCGACATGAACGCGGTCTTCGGCACGCCCAACCCCGAGGCGACGTTCCTGAAGGCGCTGCGGTCGGTCGAGATCGGTCTCGCCGGCGGTGCTCTGGATCGACGAGATCGAGATGGGCGTGGGCGGCTACCGCGAGGGGCGGACGCCTCGATGTCGCGCATCTTCTCCGGGTTCCTGACGTGGATGCAGGAGAAGAGCGCGCTCGTCTTCGTCGCGGCGACGGCCAACCGGATCCAGCTCCTGCCGGCCGAGGTCATCCGCAAGGGGCGCTTCGACCAGGTCTTCTTCGTGGACCTTCCCAACGAAGAGGAACGCAAGCAGATCTTCGCGATCCACCTGAAGAAGAACCGGTGCGATCCGGCGAAGTTCGACCTCGTGTTCCTGGCCAAGGCGACCAAGGGGTGGAACGGCGCGGAGATCGAACAGATCGTCGTCTCGTCCGTCGTGGACGCCTACTCCGAGAGCCGGCGCCTGACCGAGGACGACCTGCACCGCGTCATCTCGTCGACCGTGCCCGCTCTCGCGTCACGATGGAAGACCAGATCAAGGCCGATCAAGAGCTGGGCGCACGACCGCGCTTGAACGCGTCGCGTCCCTGAAGGACGCTGCGCGAGTCAAGGTCCAAGGTCGAGGTCTAAGTCTGGGGCAGGTCGGCCTCGAACTTAGACTTCAGACTCTAGACTGTAGACCTCAGACCTTAGACTAATTCTTGGTCAGCGTCCATCTCGACCGGGCGGAAGGGCGCCAGGAACTGGATCCGGCGCTGCCATTCCAGCATGCGGCCGACGAGCGTGCCGAAGCGGGACGACGAGCGAATCGGTCTCGAGGAGGGCCTGCAGCTCCTCCGGCGTGTAGCCGCAGGCGCAGGGCCATCTCCGAGGCGAGCCGCTCGGGAGAGCGGGCCCTCGGGGACCGGCGGCAGGTCGAGCGGCGCGCGGACCTTCTCGAAGACGGAGAGCGCCATGCCGCGAGACGCGCGCCTCCTCCTCCGGACTCCGACGGGATCGACGGCGATCTCCTTCGACGCTCGCTGTGCCGGTAGGTGTCGCGGCTGGCCTCCTCGCGGACGATGCGGTAGCGGAACTGGCCCTCGCAGACAGGATGTTGTACCGGCCGTCCTCGAGCTGCTCGGACTCGACGATCTCGCCGGCCCCGCCGATCGCGGTGGATGGCCGGGTTGTCCTCGCGCCATCTCCCCATCCGGCCTTCAACATCGCCATGCCGATCAGTCCGGCTGCCGTCGAGCGCGTCGGCGACCATCGGCCCGGTAGCGCGGCTCGAAGATGTGGAGCGGGAGCAAGCGTCCCGGGCAGCAGGACGACCCCCGGCAGCGGGAAGAGCGGAATGCCGCCGGCTCATCGTTTCGCGCGCCCTCCGTCTTGCGGCGCGACAGCTCCGGACGTAGGCCACCGTCTGGCGGATCTCCTCGTCGGTCAGCTTACCTTCGAACTTCGGCATCGGGTCGTGGCCCTCGGCGGATCTGCCGCTCGATCGCCTCGGGCGCTGCCGTCGGACCGCCAGACGCCGTCGACGAGGTTGGCGTACGAAACCGGCTCGCGGTGACCGTCTTGCCGTCGCCGTTGGTGTTGTAGACAGGAGGCGCACTTGCGCTCGAAGATCCTCTGTCCGGCGGCCAGATCGCGCGTCGCGCGCGTCGGCCTCGGGAGCGGCCGCTCGCGGCAGACGCCGACGGCGAGCCAGGGCCGCGACAGAACGAGGACGAGCGCGAGTCACGGGCGCGAGTTTAATGGGATCTCCCGGGAGCGCGTGAGCGCCTAATCTGCGACTAACCGATCGCCTCCGGTCCCGTCACCCGCCACCGGCGACCTTCGACCTTTCTGATACCGTCTCTTCCGTGGCCGATCCCCGCGACAGGCTCCCGGAGAACGCCGCAGGCAAGTACTACGTCGACACGCAGTGCATCGACTGCGATGTCTGCCGCGTCACCGCTCCGGAGAACTTCCGGCGGGACGAGGAGAAGGCCTTCTCCTACGTCTTCCGTCAGCCCGCCACACCCGGCGAGGAAGCGCAGTGTCAGGAAGCGATGGACTCCTGCCCCGTCGAGGCCATCGGGGACAATGGGAATCCTGTAGGCCCCGCCTCCTGTCATCCTGAGCGAAGCGAAGGATCTGTGTTCGTCCCTGGAGCCTCGCCTCCAGGGATTCTTCGTCGCTGCGCTCCTCAGAATGACGGGCGAAAAGGGGGCTCAGGATGACAACGGGGCGGATGCTGACGCTGATTGGGAATACGTTCAGGAGGACGGGGCTTCGAGCTTGCGGAAATAGTCGATCGTCCGCGAGAGCCCTTCTTCCAGTTTCACTTTCGGCTCCCATCCCAGGATCGCCCGCGCCCGGGTGATGTCCGGCTGACGAATCTTCGGGTCGTCCACAGGAAGCGGCTTGAAGACGATCTGCGGACGAGGTGCCGGTCAGCCTCTGGATCGTGCGCGCGAACTCGAGCACCGACAACTCGCTCGGGTTGCCGATGTTGACCGGGTCGGGCTCGTCGGACAGGAGCAGCCGGTAGATCCCGTCGATCAGGTCCGACACGTAGCAGAAGGAGCGCGTCTGCGAGCCGTCGCCGAAGACCGTCATCGGCTCGCCGCGAGCGCCTGGCCGATCAGCGCCGGCGACCACCCGGCCGTCGTCGCGGGCGCATCCGCTGCCCGTAGGTGTTGAAGATGCGCACGATGCGCGTGTCGACGCCGTGGCGCCGGCGGTAGGCCATGGTCATCGCCTCGGCGAAGCGCTTGGCCTCGTCGTAGACGCCGCGCGGGCCGATCGGGTTCACGTTGCCCCAGTAGGTCTCCGGGCTGGGGATGCACGAGCGGGTCGCCGTAGACCTCCGAGGTCGAGGCGAGGAAGCAGGCGCGCCGACTTCGCCATGGCGAGGCCGAGCGCGTTGTGCGTGCCGAGCGCGCCGACCTTGAGCGTCTGGATCGGGAGCTCGCAGGTAATCGATCGGAGAGGCGGGCGACGCGAAGTGGAGCACGGCGTCGAGCGGCCCGTCGACCGCGATGAACTGCGTGACGTCGTGGTTCGGACGAACCGGAAACGGGTCTCCCCGGACAGGTGCGCGATGTTGCGCAGGTTGCCGGTCAGCAGGTTGTCCATCGCGATGACTTCGTGCCCCTCGGCCAGCAGCCGATCGCAGAGGTGGCTCCCGAGGAAACCGGCGCCGCCGGTGACCAGGACGCGCATCAGCGATGGCCTCGGCATCCGGAGACGGAGACGGAAGACGGAAGACGACGGATCCGCGTGCCCGATCGCTCCGGTCTCACGTTCACGCGCTGACCGCACGTCATCATCGTCCGACTCCCGTGTAGTTCCACCCGGCCGCTCGAAGCTCCTTCGGGTCGTAGACGTTTCTCAGGTCGATCATGGTCCGGGACCGGACGGCGTCCGCCGAGCTGTTCGAGGTCGAGCGCCCGGAATTCGTTCCACTCCGTCGCGAGGACGACGAAGTCCGCGCCCGGGCGCAGTCGTAGGCGTCCCTGGCGTAGTCGGAGCTGCGGGAAGACTGCTGCGTGTTCTCCACGGCCGCGGGATCGAACGCGCGGACGCGGACGCCCGATCCGCAGAGAGGCCCTCGACGACCGCGAGCGCCGGGCGACTCCCGGATGTCGTCGGTCTCGGGCTTGAAGGACAGTCCGAGGACGGCCGCCGTCTTCCCGGCGAGCGGGCCCGCCGCGCCTCCGGATCTTGTCGAGCATGCGCGCCTTGGTCCGGTCGTTGGCCGCGGATCGTCGCCTCGATCAGCTCGAACGACGTCCCGAGGCTGCGCGCGATGTCGGCCGCCGCCGCCGTGTCCTTGGGGAAGCAGGAGCCGCCGAAGCCCGGGCCCGGCAGAAGGAAGCGCGGGCCGATGCGGGAATCGAGCCCCATGCCCGTCGCGACCGTCCTGGACGTCGGCGCCCATCAGCTCGCAGAGGTGCGCGATCTCGTTGATGAAGCGAGATCTTGACGCGCCAGGAAGCCGTTCGAGGCGTACTTGATGAGCTCGGCCGAGGCGACGTCGGTGATGACGAACGGCGTCTCCCGGATGGAAGAGCGGGCTTGTAGACTCTCCTTCATGATCTCGATCGCGCGGGCGTCGGAGCGCCGATCACGATGCGGTCGGGATGGAGGAAGTCGTTGATGGCCGAGCCCTCGCGCAGGAACTCCGGGTTCGAGACGATCGAGAACTCGAACCGCCCGTTGCCCGCGGCCGATGATGTCGGCGATCATCTTCCCGGTGCCGATCGGGACCGTGGACTTCGTCACGACGACCTTGTAGCCGTTCATGTGCTCGGCCACCGCCTCGGCGACCTGGCGCACGAAGGTCAGGTCGGGCGAGCCGTCCGCCTGCGGCGGCGTGCCCACGGCGATGAAGATGACGCAGCGCGCTCTCGATGGCGGCCTTCAGGTTCGTCGTGAAGCGCAGCCGCCCTTGCGCTCGTTGCGGGCGACGAGCTCCTCGAGGCCCGGCTCGTAGATCGGGATGACGCCCCTCGACAGCGCGGCGATCTTCGCCTCGTCCTTGTCGACGCAGATCACGTTCATGCCGAGGTCGGCGAGGGCAGGCCCCCGTCACGAGGCCGACGTACCCGGTTCCCGACCATGCAGACGTTCATGGCGCTCGGCCGGCCGCGGCGGGCCTGGCGCTCGCGGCGGTCCGAGGTCCTCATCGGTTCGACCGCGCTCAACTCGGTGCCGCGTTGGTTGAAGCGTTGGGGCCGGGCTGACGCGCGAGACCAGCGGCTCGTCCGGCACGGGCGAGGGTCCCCCTTCCGTCTTGTAGGTCTTCTTGATGCCGGATTTCTGGCGGTCGCGGATGAGCCAGCGCAGCATCGCGGACTCGTCGATGCCCGATGATCGACGTGGTTGGCGGCGTCGAAGATCGCCGGATCGTTGATGAGCTTGCCCGCCGTCCCGTGGCCGGTGTCGAGCTTGCTGGCCGATCGAGTCGAGGCTCTTGGAGAAGCTGCGCAGGTTGCCCGTGAACTCCTTGCCGAACTTCTCGTCGCGCAGGAGGATCGGCAGCGGTGCCGTTGCCCTTCTCGAGCTGCTGGATGACGTTGCCGCGAGCGAGCTCGCCGCGGTCGAGAGGTTGTCCACGAAGCGCGTAGACCTTCTTCTTCCCTCCGGGATCCGCGAGCAGCGCCGGCAGCGCCCCGGTGTTGGTCTTCAAGCTCGTTTCGATCGGTCCGAAGACTGTCTGGATGCGAGTGGACGCGCGGCCTGGAGGGAGTCCCCGGTCTCCTTGCCGTACTTCTCGTCGATCAGGAGCTTGCCGACGAGGCCCTGGCCCGCTGTCGACTTGCTTGCAGGATCGATGTTGAGCGACGCAGCGTCGCGGTCGAGGTTGTTCCCGAGCTTGCGTGCTCTCCTCGCTGTCGAGTCGTCAGGGCGCCGAGGAAGCCCTTGCCCTCCTCGGTGCGGCGCGAGGATGTTCTTCAGCGACCGCGCGATGCCCGAGAGGTCCGCCGAGGAGGTCGCCGCCGCCTTCGAGCAGCTTCTCGATCCCCGCCCCGGCGCCGCCGGGATCATGCCGCCGATCTCGACCTCGGGCCTCCTCGGCCGTGCCCCCTCGAGCTCGATGTACTTGTCGCCGAGGAGGCCGATCGTCTTGATCGACGCGCCGCGTTCCCGTGCGCAGGCGCGGCGCGGCCCGGCGGTCCACGTCGTAGACGACGCGCACGGTGCGGTCGCGCCGGGTCGGGCGAGAGGATGACCTCGAGCACGTTGCCGACGGTCACGCCGTTCAACCGCACCGGGTTGCCGGCCACGAGGCCCGACGCCGAGTCGAAGCGCGTCTCGTACGGGAACTTCTTGCTGAAGAGGTTCGCCCGCTGCCCGACCATGAAGATGCCGATCATGACCGCGAAGAGCGCGATCAGGACGACGATGCCGACCCGGAAGCGCCTGCCGACCTGGAACTCGGCGACCATGCAGCTTTCTCCTGGCCTGTGGACCGCGGGAGCGTGCCCGTCCCGGCAGGGAAATCCCATCGAGCGGAAGTACTCCATCAGGACCGGATGCCCGCCGCGCGCGGCCTCGTCGAAGCGTGCCGATGAACTGGAACCGCCCCTGGTGGAGGAAGCGCGATCCGGTCGGCGACCGTCGCGCGCCATGACGATGTCGTGCGTGACGACGACCGAGGTCGTGTGGATGCGGTGGTTGATGTCCACGATGAGCTGCGCGATCTTCTCGGACGTCAGCGGGTCGAGGCCCGTCGTCGGCTCGTCGTACAGGATGATCTCGGGCTCGAGCGCGATCGAGCGGGCGAGCGCGACGCGCTTGCGCATGCCGCCGGAGAGCTCCGACGGCATCTTGCTGCTGCGTGCCGGGCAGGCCCACCATCGCGAGCTTCTCGGCGACGGTCTCGGCGATCTCCTGCGGCGTCTTGCTCCGTGTGCTCCTCAGCGGGAAAGCCGACGTTCTGCTCGACGTTCATCGAGTCGAAGAGCGCGCCCCCTGGAAGAGCATCGCGAGGCGCCGGCGGATCGGCGAGAGCTGCTCCTCCGTCAGCGGACTGACCGACTCGCCGAAGACGCGGACGTCGCCCTCGTCGGGCTTCGTCAGCCCGTTGATGTGGCGCAGCGTCACGCTCTTGCCGGTTCCGGACGGGCCCGAGGATGCAGAGGATCTCGCCGCGGCGGATCTTCAGGTTGCACGCCCGCCAGGATTTCCTGCGCGCCGTAGCGCTTCCAGACGTTCTCGAACTCGACGATCGTCGTCTCCGGCGCGCCGGGGCGGCGTTCGGCGTCGGGATGGGTTTCGGTAGCGCTCATGTCGCTTCGTCCGCTCACAGCGCCAGGAAGAGCTTCGTCAGGAAGAAGTCGGAGATGAGCACGCAGATCGAGGCGAGAACGACGGTGCGCGTCGTCGGCCTCGCCGACGGACGCCGCGCCCCCTTCGACCTTCAGGCCCGTTGTAGCAGCCGATGAGCGCGATCTCGAACCCGAAGAAGAACGTCTTGCACGAGGCCGCTCATGATGTCGGAGATCGCGAGCTGCTGCCAGATGCTCGCCCAGGTAGTCCTGCGCCGTCATCTGCAGCTCGACGACCGCGATCAGAAGGCCCGCCGAGGATGCCGAGCACGTCGGCGAGGCGCGGTCAGGACCGGCAGCATGAGGACCGTCGCGAGGACCCGCGGGCACGACGAGGCGCCGGATCGGGCGAGATCGCCATCGCGCGCAGGGCGTCCACCTGCTCGGTCACCGTCATCGAGCCGAGCTCGGCCGTGATGCCCGAGCCGACGCGCCCGCCGACCATGAGCGCCGTCAGGACCGGCCCGAGCTCCCGGACGAGCGAGAGCGACGACGACGCGCCCGACGAACATCTTTCCGCCGAAGGCCGCGAGCGAGTAGGCGGTCTGGAGCGCCAGCACCATGCCCGTCGAAGAGGGCCGTGATCCCGGTGATCGAGACCGACTTGACGCCGATCTCGTCCATCTGGGCGAGGAGCTCGCGTGCGAGTAGAACGGGCCGGGTGAACAGGCCGACGACGCGTCTGCCCGGCCAGCTCGGCCGAGGCCGCCCAGGTACATCGACGACGCCCTGGCCCTTGCGCCCGAAGCGGTCGACGAACCGCAGCCATCCGGATGTTCCGGTAGAAGATGGCCGTCGCCGACGGCTGCGGGCCGGTGAACTGGGGCTGTGGCGGCGCTCATGCGAGTTGCGCCGATTGTATGTTCACTTTGCGTTTCGTGTAAATCGTCGGAGGCGGTGGAGACTTGACGCGCTTGCGGGCTGCGCTGCCGTTCGACGCGGCCGTCTGGATCGTGATCATCCGTCTCCACGGTCGCTGCTTCGGCCTGCCCGCGATCCTCGCGGCGCTTCGTTCCGCCGCGCGGCGACTGGTTCCTGCGCTTCGCGCGCGGGCTGGGCGCGGACGATCCTCGCGTTCGCCGGGATCCCGGTCACGCGTCCTCCATCCCGAGACGGCTGGCGCGCGCGGCAGCGGCTTCGTCGTCGTCGCCAACCACGAGAGCTTCAGCGACATCCTGCGTCCTCCTGGCGAGCCTTCCGCTGCCGGTGCGCTTCCTGGCGAAGCGGAGCGTCTTCCGCGTGCCGGTTCTCGGCTGGTCCATCGCGGCGGCGGGCTTCGTGCCGGTGGACCGCGGAGACCGCGCGCCGCAGCGCCGCGACGCGTCGAGGCGGCGCTCGCAGCGTCTCGACGGCGCGGCCGGTCGCTCGTGATCTTCCCGGAGGAGACCCGCGACGCGCACGGGCGAGCTCCTCCCGTTCAAGCCGGGAGCGGCGCTGCCTCGCGCTCCGGTCCGGGCTTCCCGCTCCTGCCGGTCGGGCATCGCGGGGACGCGCCGCGTCCTGCCGCGGGGCACGCTGCGCCATCTCGCCCGGGCCGCGTCGTGGTCGCTCGGTCGGGGACGCCCGATCGACGTCGCCGGCGCGCTCCGCGCGAGCGATCGACGCTGACCGCCACGCTGGCAGCCATCGGCAGAGCTGCGCAGCGAGGCCGACGATCGCTGTCGTCCTGCGGGAAGCAGCGTCGCGTCGCTCGCGCTGAATCGACAGGCAGAGGTGATATTTGTCGCGGAGGCGCCATGTCCGCCACCGCGGAGCTGACCGGAAGAAGAAGGTCCTCGAGGTCCTGAAGACGGTCCGGTTCCCGGCCTCTCGCGGGACATCGTTTCGTTCGGCTTCGTGAAGGACCTCGCGGTCGGCGGCGGCAACGTCTCGTTCCGCCTCGAGATCATGACCGAGTCGCCGCGCGCCGCCGAGGAGATCCGGCGGGACGCGACCGAGAAGCTGCGCGTGCGCTGCCGGCGTGTCAACGCCGTCACGATCCGGCTGGACGTCCAGCAGCCCGGCCCGCCGCCGCCGCGCGGCGCCGCCGGCGTGCCGCCGCCGCAGCGCGAACATCCTGCCAGGAGGTCCGCTTCAAGGTCGCGGTCGCCTCGGGCAAGGGAGGCGTCGGCAAGTCCACCGTCGCCGCGAACCTCGCCCTCGCGCTCGCGCGCGTCGGGCACCAGCGTCGGCCTGATGGACTCGGACATCTACGGCCCCTCGCAGCAGATGATGATGGGGATCGCCGAGAAGCCCTTCATCAACGAGGCGAACCAGATCGTGCCGATCGAGCGCTACGGCGTGAAGGTCATGTCGCTCGGGTTCCTGATGGACGTGGACCAGCCGGTCATCTGGCGCGGGCCGATGGTGATGAAGGCCGTCGAGCAGTTCCTCCAGGACGTCGCGCTGGGGCAAGCTCGACTTCCTCGTCATCGACCTGCCGCCCGGGCACGGGCGACGCGCAGCTGACGCTGACGCAGAAGATCCACCTCTCCGGCGCGGTCATCGTGACGACGCCCGCAGGACGTCTCGCTGATCGACGCGCGCAAGGGCCTCGCGATGTTCCAGAAGGTCAACGTGCCGGTCCTCGGGATCGTCGAGAACATGTCGTACTACATCTGCCCGAAGTGCGGCCACCGCGAGGAGATCTTCAAGCACGGCGGCGGGCGGCGGACGGCGGAGCAGCTGAAGGTCCCGTTCCTGGGCGAGATCCCGCTCGACCCGAAGGTCGCCATCGGCGGCGACGCCGGGCGTGCCGATCGTCGCGGCGGAGCCGCAGTCCGGCGTGACCGAGGCCTACCTGCGGATCGCCGAGGAGATCGCGACAGCTCAGGCTCGGCGCCTACGATGCGTCGAGCCGTGACGCCATGCCTGCCTCGATCGAGCTCGCCGAGGGCGACATCACCGCGCTCGACGTGGACGCGATCGTCAACGCGGCCAACGAGCAGCTGCAGCTGGGCGCCGGGGTCGCGGGCGCGATCCGCCGGAAGGGCGGGCCCGTCGATCCAGGAGGAGTGCGATCGAATCGGGCACTGCGCCGACCGGGCGAGCGGTCGTCACGGGCGGGGAGACCTGCCGGCGCGCGTGGGTGATCCACGCGGTCGGGCCGGTCTGGCGGGGCGGCGGAGCGGGAGAGGAGATGCTGCTCGCGTCCGCGGTGCCGCGCCGCTCTGAAGCGCGCCGGAGGAGGTCGGCGCGAGGTCCGTCGCGCTTCCCGGCGATCTCGACCGGGCGTCTTCGGCTTTCCCGCTCGAGCGGGCCGCCGAGATTTCGATCGGGCGGCGCGCCGCTTTCGCCGCCGAAGCGCGCGGTCGTCAGAGCGCATCGTCTTCTGTCTCTTCGACGACTCGCGCGCTCGGCCGCCTTCGAGGAGGCGCTTCGACGACGTGACAGCGGCCTCGGCATCTCGCTATCATCGCGCGCGGCATGCCGGCGCCCTCTTGCGCTCCTCTGTCCGATGCGTTCCTCCGTGCCGCTGCCGCTCGTCCGCGGCGCCATCGCCGCGCGGACGTCTCGCCCGCCTCGAGGCCGGCGAGGAACGTGGGCCTCGCGGCGCTCGAGGAGGGCAGACTCGGGCGAGGCGCGGCAGCGGTTCGAGGCAGGTCCGGCGGCTCGCGCCGGCCGAGCCGCTCGGCTGGGCGGACGGCGCGGTCGCCGCGATGCGCGCCAAGGACCTCGCGACCGGGCGCGGAAGCTCCTGGCCGAGGCCATCAGCCTCGCGCCGGCGGACGCGCGCGTCGCTCGCGCTCGAGGGACGCTGCGCCGAGAGCTCGCCGGAGACGCCGCGGGCGCCGTCGAGCGTCTACGAGAAGGCGGCGCGCGCGCGACCCGAAGGACCTCGCGTCGCGCTGGAGCGCGGCGCGGCTCCTGGCGGAAGACCCGGCGGCGCGCCGCGAGCGATCCGGCGAGATCGGAGGCGGCCCTCGAGCGCGCGCCGGCCAACGTCTTCCTGCTCGCCCGCCTGTGCGGAGCTCTCCGCGCGGCGACGGCAGACCGCGCCGGCGGCGCTCGGCGCGCGACCGGATGGGCCGCGCGATCGAGGCGGGAGTCGCCGACGCCGAAGCTCAGAAGCTATCTCGCCGAGGCCGAGGCGCTCGAGTCGGGCGACGCCGACGGCGGCGTCGCCTCGAAGTACGCGTGTCGTCGAGAACCTCCTGCGGTCGACCGCCGCGCTATCAGCAGGCGCGTCACGACGTCGAGCCCGGGCGTGACTCGGCATCCCGTTCGAGGACTGGTCGCCGGCCGCTCGCCGCGAAAGCGAGCGCGCGCCGGCGGCCATTGCCGGTCAGGTTCGTCTCCGAAGCCCGATCCGCGGATTGTCGGCTGCGATCGGGCTCGCCGCCGTGCGCGGCGGCGGGAAAGGACGGCGCGGGATCTCGTCTTCGCCGGCGCGGCAGGGCTCGTGGTCGGCGCGCGCTCGAGACGGTTCGCGCACGGAACTCCGGTCCGCGCTCGGCCGCGCCGCGGCATCCTCGAGGTCGCCGACGTCGACGAACTCCGGCGAGCTCGACCTGGTGACGCCGGGCGCGCTCTGGCGTCGGACCAGGAGGGCTGGCGCAAGACGCGAGCTGCCCGGCAGGCGAGCGCGTCCTGCCGCTCGACTACGACTCGGACGGCGACCTCGATCTGTACGTCTCGGCGCCGGCCGGCGACCGCCTGCTGCGCAACAACCTCGACGGAACGCTGGACCGACGTGACGGCGGCGCGGGCTTGCCGGCCGGGCGCTCGCCTCGCCGCGCCGCGGCGGTCGCCGACTTCGACCGCGACGGCGATCCCGGACCTCGTGCTCGCGCGAGCCGGCGGCGGCCTCCTGCTGCTCGACAACCTGCGCGGCGGCCGGTTCGCGGCGAAGCCGGCGGGTCTGCCGGCGGAGCCGGAGCTGTCCGCGGCGTCGCGGCCGGCGACCTCGAACGCGCGACGGGCGGCTCGACCTCGTCTGACGTCGGACGCGCACGCGACGTTCGGTGGCCCTGAACCGCGGCGACGGAACGTTCGCTCCGGCCCGGAGCTCTGCCGGCCGGCGGCGTCGCCGCTCCTCTTCGACTTCGACAACGACGGCGCTCCTCGACCTGCTTCGCTCGCCGACGCCGAGAGGCTCGACGCTCTCTGGCGCGGCGACGGCGCGGGCGGCTTCTCGCCGGGTCGAGTGCGGACGCTTCCCGGCGGCGCTCGACGCCGAGGCGGTCGACTTCGACGGCGACGGAGACCTCGATCTCGTGCTCGTGACCGCCGAGCGGGCGGGCGGCGCTCCTGCGAGAACCGCGGCGGCAATGCCAACGGCTGGATCGGACGTCGCGCTGCGAGGGTCTGCCCGACCGGCTCGGCGCAAGGTCAACCGCTTCGGCTACGGCTCGGAGGTCGAGGTCAAGGCGCCAGGAGCTCTACGTCTACCGCGTCGCCGCAGCGGCCGGTGACGCACCTCGGGCTCGGCGCGCGGCGCAAGGCCGACGTCCTGCGCATCGTCTGGACCAACGGCATCCCGCAGAACGCGCTCCACCCGCCGGCCCGCACGGTCGTCAAGGAGGTCCAGCAGCTGAAGGGCTCCTGCCCGTTCCTCTACGCGCTTCGACGGCGAGCGGCTGGCGCTTCGTGACCGACGCGCTCGGCAACGAGCCCCATCCGGTCTCCTCTACGACGGCGTCCACCAGGCTCGCGGCGGACACGCGCGAGTGGCTGGTCGTTCGCGGGCGCGCAGCTCGCTGCCTCCGACGGGAAGCTCCGCCTCGACTTCACCGAGGAGCTCTGGGAGACGGCGTACTTCGACCATGGCGGAGCTTGCGCGCGGTGGACCATCCGCGCGGGCGTCGCGATCGTGCCGAACGAGCAGATGGTGCCGCCGCCGTTTCCGGAGAAGCGCGCTCGTTCACGGTCGCGCGCGCCCTGAAGCGCCCCGCGCGACCGACGAGCGCGGGCGCGACCGAACGGCGGAGATCGCGCGCGGAGGACGGCGTCTACCTCGCCGGGCTTCGATCGCCGACGCGCTACCAGGGGATCGTCGCGCCGCACGACGCTCGTGCTCGAGCTGCCCGAAGGCGCGAGCCGGCGCGGCGCGGTCATGCTGTACCTGACCGGCTGGATCTTCTACAGCCGACACGTCGATCAACGTTTCCCTGTCGCAGCGGGACGGCGACGCTCGGCCTGCCGGCCCCGTGCTCGAGGTGCCCGACGGCCGGGGCGGGTGGAAGGCGGCGATGCCTGGCGATGGGCTATCCCGGCGGGCAAGACCAAGACGATGCCGCGTCGACCTCTCCGGACGTCCTCGACCGGCGCCGACCCGCGCGTCCGGATCCGGACGAACCTCGCGATCTACTGGGACCGCATCGCCTACACCGTGGACGAGGACGCCGGCGCCGCCCGTCGTGTCACGCGGCGCCGCTGTCGCGGCCGCGCCTCTTCTTCCGCGGCTTCTCGCGCCGATGACGCGCGAGACGCCGGACGGACCCCATGTCTTCGTCCACGACGACGTCGAGACCGCGGCCGCGCTGGGCCGACATGGCCGGCCTGCTACACGCGGCTTCGGCGACGTGCGCGAGCTCCTGACTTCGGCCGACGACCGCTTCGTCGTCATGAAGGGCGGCGACTGCGTGCGCCTCGAGTTCGACGCCGCCGGGCTGCCGCCGCTGCCTCGCCGGCTGGACACGCGACTGGGTCGTCGTCCTCGACGGCTGGGACAAGGACGCCGACAAGAACACGGTGGCCGGATCAGACGGTCGAGCCTCTGCCGCTCCACGGGATGGACGACGCGCGCTACGGCGAGCCTGCGCAGGTCTCCGGACGACGCCGGCGCACCGCGGCTTCGGCCGAGACGTACCTGACGCGGCCGGGGGCCCGAGGAGTTCCGCGACGCGATCCGGCGAAGGCGTCCGCCGCCGCGGGCATGAGGGCGCGGACCGCTGAGCCGCGCTACTCGCTGGCGCGTGGCCTCGGCGGCCGCGCGGTGTGGCATCTGCCGCGCGGTCTCGCCGTCGCCGGAGCCGGCGTCTTCCGCGACGTCACGAAGTCACTCGGGGATCGCATTTCCGGATCGCGATCGGACCTGCGCCGCGCTGAAGATGATCGCGACGATGATCGGCGGTTGCGCGTTCGGCGACTACGACGGCGACGGCCGGCCCGACCTCTACGTGACCAACTCCGATCCCGCACTGGGGCAAGCCGAACACGAAGAGACTGCGGGCGGCTCTACCACAACCTCGGGGCGGCGGCCGCTTCGAGGACGTCACGGAGGCGTCCGGCATCCGCGCGTGCGGGCTCGGGATGGGCGCTTTCTGGGCGGACCTCGACGGCGACGGGCGCCTCGACCTCTACCTGACGAACGTCGGGCCCAACGCCGTCTGGTGGAACCGCGGCGACGGCACCTTCGAGGAGGGGAAGGACACCGGGCCTCGAGGATCCGCTCTTCTCGGTCGGCGCGGCGTTTCTCGGACGACGACGGCGACGGCGAGCGTCGACGTCGTCGTCGCCAACTACCTCGACTCGACGCCGGAGTGGGAGGCCGCCCAGCCGCAGCTCGAGCTGCGCGTGCCCGAGGACTACGTCGGGCAGCCGTCGCACCTCTTCCGAAACGAAGGGGGCGGCACTTTCACGACGTGACGCAGCGAGGCCGGGCCTCGCGATCGATCCGCGGCGAGACCAAGACGCTCGGCGTCGCGGTCGCTCGACTACGACGGCGACGGCCGTCCGACCTCTACTTCGTCAACGACCGCGTCGGCGAACCGGCTCTTTCCGCAACCGCGGCGACGGGCACCTTCGAGGAGACGACGGCCGGAGACCGGCGCCGGGGTTCTCGGGGACCAGGCGCGCGCCGGGATGGGCGTCGCGGTCGGGGACCCGTTGCGGCCGTGGGCCGCCGAGCCTCTTCGTGACGAACTTCGGCGGCGAGCCCAACAGCCTCTATCGCAACGTCGAGGGGGCGCTCTTCGAGGACGCGGGGAGCGCTCGGCGCCGGCCGGACTCCGGCAGCGTTCGTCCGCTGGGGCACGCACTTCGCCGACTTCGACAACGACGGACTGGCCCGACCTCTACGCCGTCGGCGGGCACCTGGCGCCGCGTATCGCCCGCGCCGTCGGCCACTACAAGAGCGGCGAAGGCGAAGTACGTCGAGGCGGGAGACCCGTGCCTACGCTCCAGCCGGACCGTCGCTCCTGCACAACGCCGGGCAGCGGAGCGCTCGAGGCGTGGAAGGCAGACGGGGATCTGGCGCCGGCCTGCGGATGGCGGGCCGGGGCAGCGCCGTGGCCGACATCGACAACGACGGCGACCTCGACCTCTTCGTCGGTGGACCTCGTCCGGCCCTCGCGCCTGTTCGAGAACGTCGTGGAAGTCGGGAGGGCTGATTCGCATGGAGCCGCGTGAGCCGGCCGGGCCGTCCTCGGGACGAAGGTCCGCGTGACGGCGGGCGGCCGCTCGCAGGTCAAGGAGTTCTTCGTCTCTCTCGTACGCCCGGGACATTGACGGACCTTCACTGGCCTCGCAGCCGAAAGCGGGAACTGGTCGAAGTGACGTGGCCCGGCGGCCAGCTGCAGAAGTTCCTCCAGGACGATCGCCGCGAGAAGCTGATCTACCGGATTCGCCGCGGGAGAAGACCCTCGAGCCGTTCGACCCGCAAGACCCCGGCCTCCTGACTAATCCGGGATCTCGGCCGGCGGCGGCGGGAGCGACGCGGGTCCGCGGAGGACTTCGCCGGTCGGGCCGGGAAGCGGGAGCCGTGGCAGGGGCAGTCCCACGTCTTTTGCCTCGCCGTTCCAGTCCACGTCGCAACCCATGTGCGTGCGAGACGCCGCCGACGGCATGGAAGCGTTCCCTGCGCGTCCCGCGACAGGGCGACCTGCTGGTCGTAGAGGACTTTCCCTTCACCGTTGCCGAGGTCGTGTCGTGGCTCGTGGACATGCTGCTCCTCCTGTCAGTTCCTGTCCGCGGCTGCCAAAGGGCGGGCCGCGCCCTGGGCGATTACGGCCGGCGTGCCGCCCGGCAGGCGATCGCGATAGTTCTCGACCGTTCCGTCCGGCCAGCGGATCCTCGAGCGTGTCGATCTTCGCCGCGCCGCCGAGGCCGAAGGTCAGCGTCTTCTCGGGCGCGGAGAGGTAGGACTGGCCGCCGGAGACCTGCTGCGTGAGGCGTCCGTCCGCCCGACGCGTCGCCGTGACGCGCGCGCCGATCGGCGTCGCGGTTGGACTTCGCCGGTCCCGACGAGGCGGACGCCGGACGCTCTGCTGCGGCGCGGTCGGTCCGGTTGAGGAAGACGCGCGCCGGCCCGCCGTTCTCGACCACGACGACGTCGAGGTCTCCGTCGCCGTCCAGGTCCGCGTAAGGCGGCGCCGCGCGCCGACGAGCGGCTCGCGCGAGGTCCCTCGAGCGGTCGCCAGCGCGCGAAGCTGCCGTCTCCCGCGATTCCGAGTACAGGATCGGCGCCTGCCTGGTAGGCCACGTCCTTCTGCACCTCCTGGACCGTCGGCTCGACGTGGCCGTTGGCGAGGAAGAGGTCCATGCGCCCGTCGAGATCCGCGTCGAAGAAGAAGAGGCCGAAGGTCAGCGAGAGAAGCGAGGTCGGCCCGACGCCGCTCCGCGGCGACTCGTCGAGGAAGACCTCGCCCGTCTCGGTCCAGTAGAGCGACTTCAGCTCGTTGGAGAAGTTCCCGATCGCGAGCGTCGCTCCCTGCCGTTCTTCGTGTCGCCCCAGGCCGACTCCCATCGCGCCGCGCGCGCGCCCGGCCTCGTCCACGGCGACGCCGGCCTCGACCGCCGACGTCCTCGAACGTCCCGTCGCCCTTGTTGCGGTAGAGGTTGTTCGGGGCGGTGTCGTTGGCGACGAGGAAGTCGATCCCGTCCGTCGCCGTCGAAGTCGTAGGGCGCGACGCCGAGCGCCTTCTGGTTCGTGTTCGCAGACGCCCGGCCTTCTTCGTCACGTCCTCGAACCGGCCGTCGCCCAGGTTGCGGTAGAGGTGGGAGGAGGTGCCCGGGTAGCGCTCGGGCGTGCAGTAGGACTTCGTCTTCCCGTCGAGCGTGCAGAAGAGGTCCTTCTTCGGGGTCCAGTCCACGTAGCGGCAGACGAAGAGGTCGAGCAGCCCGTCGCCGTCGTAGTCGAACCAGGCGGCGGACGTTCCCCAGCCCGAGTCGGCGACGCCGGCGCTTGCCGCGACCTCCTCGAAGCGGCCGCCGCGTGTTGTGGAAGAGGTAGTTGCCGCCGAGCGCGGTGACGTAGACGTCGTCGCGGCCGTCGTTGTCGAAATCGCCGACGGCGGCGCCCATGCCGTAGAAGACCCTCTCGAGGCCGGCCTCGCGCGTGACGTTCGCGAAAGCGCGGGAGTCCGTCGCGACCGTTGCCCTCGTTGCGGTAGAGCGCGAGCGAGGACTTCTGCGTCCTGCGCGCGCGGATCGCCCGGCCAGAAGGCGCCCGACACGAACAGGAGGTCGGGCCTGCCGTCGCCGTCGTAGTCGAGGACCGCGACGCCGCCGCCCATCGTCTCCGGCATCCACTTCTCGCCGCGGGCGCCGTTGACGTGGGTGAAGTCGAATCCCCATCGCCGCGGCCTTCTCCTCGAAGCGCGACGCCGGAGACGGGGTCGGCGCGGGAGGTCGCGGCGCGGGCTTCGCAGCCTCGGCTGCGCGGCGGCAGCGGCAGCGGCGAGGACGCAAGGACGAGCGACGACCGCGACGCGGGCGTGCCGTCAGGCTACCCTCCCGCCAGAGGAGCAGGCGGAGTCGTCTCGCGTCGATGCGTGTTCGATCTACGGCGCGGAGTAGGGCTTCGCGCGGACGTGGGCGGCCGCCGGCTTTCGTCAGTCGGCGGCGTCGCGGCGCCTCGCGGATGATCGGAGGATGCGTCGCGCGTCAGGTATCCCATGTCGGTCTGGTACCCCTTCGGCCCGATCGAGGCGACCCAGGACGGGGCGGCCGCGGGCGGAGGCTGCGCCTCGGCGTGGACGTGGATCGGGAGCGACTCCCGGTTGTCCCAGGAGTTGTCGGCGGCGGTAGTCCGCCGCCACGGCGCGGGCGGTCTCGTCGTCCTTGTACCGGCGGTATGCCGCCTCGTGGAAGGCCGCCTTCGCGCGGTCGCCCATCGCGCGGTAGACGCGCATCAGGTTGTAGTGCGCGTTCAAGTCCTCGGAGTCGATCGCCAGCGTCTTCTCGTACGCCTCGATCGCCTCGCGGGTAGCGGCCGGCGAGCCAGTCGATCGAGCCCGAGGTTGTTCCAGGCGACGCGGTCGAGCGGGAACTTCGCGAGGACGAACTTCAGGTCGCGCTCGGCGTCGTCCAGCCGCCCCTCGTCCTTGGCGACGATCGAGCGGAAGAACGCCGTCTTCCCCCAGCCGGGCCGGCGCTTCTCGGCCTCCACGAGCGAGCGCTTGGCGTCCGCGAGGCCGCCCTTCGGCGATCTCGGCGCGCGCGCGCGGTTCAACGGGCCGTCCGGCTTGTCGGGCGCGAGCTCGGCCACGCTGCGTCCAGGCGCCGCGCCGCGCCCTTGCAGATCGCCCTGGAGGAAGAGGCCGATGCCGTAGTCGTTCCAGCGCAGCCACGGCGGGTCGGCGTTGCCGCGTTCGCGGTCGTCGCGGACTGCGGGCCTGCGAGACTCGGGACTGCGGGCTGCGTGAGCGGGAGGACGACGGTGTCGCTGCGGCGAGCGTCGTGACGGGCAGCGACGGCGACGACGGCGCCGAGCGAGAAGGTCGTGTAGTCGCGCGAGAACTTCCGGTAGTGAACGCCGGCCGTGAGCGCGATCGAGCCCGACGCGTCCTGCGGGCACCTGGACGCGGTAGTGGACGACGCGCGCGGCGCCCGGGCCGATCCCGTTGTTGTAGAGCGGGACGTGGATGTCCTGCGGCTGGCGGCGGTCCATGTGCCGGCCGTCGTGGTCGATGACGGAGAGGTCGAGAGCGTGTCGGCCGCGGGATCGAGCCGGCCGGCCGCGTCGAGCGACGCCGCTCGCGAAGAAACTGCCGTCCTCCGCCGGCGCCCTCGAGCGAGACCCAGGTCTCGTTGGAGTCGGCCGTGCCGTTGGTGTAGGGGTGCCCGACGCCGCGCGTGCGCACGACGACCTCGAGGTCGAGCGTCTCGCCGGGCTTGACGGCGGGAGGTTCGTCTCCCAGAGCGACGACCTCGTCGCCGCGCTTGATCGCGAAGATGTCGACCGTCAGAACCTTGTTCTGCGAGGAACTCGCTGGATGCGCTCCTCCGTCTCCCGGTCCCTGCGGATGAAGCGGCAGCGCCGTGTTCGCCGCCGGAAAGAGGTGGTCGTGGAGCTGCCCTTCTGGTTGCCGAACTCGTCGGAGCGGTAGGGAGGCAGGTGGCAGTCGCGGCAGGCCTTGGCCTGCGGCGGGTCGTAGAAGGAGCGCACGGCGCGGCCCGAGACGCCCGAGTCGTACCAGGTGTCGTAGTGGTTCTGCCCGCGCATCCAGCGGTAGCTCGTTGAGCGCCGGGATCAGCGCGACCTTGTGGCACGTCGAGCAGAACTCGGGCGTCGCGATGGAAGCGGCTTCAGGAACGTCTTCCGGTGGAGCGGACGGCTCCATGCGGATCAGGAGCCGGTTGACCGCCCGCGAGCGTCTTGTTCTTCGAGAACGCGAACGGGTACTGCTTCGGACTCCTCGATGACGTAGGAGCCGTTGCCGCGGATGTCCTTGACCTCGGCGATCGAGTGGCAGGACATGCAGGTCAAGCCCTGCTGCGCCTCCCACGAGTCGTAGGAGAACTTCGCCTGCGTCGCCGCGCCCATCTGTCCGGTGAAGAGGACGACCGGATCGTGGCAGCCGGAGCACCACTTCGGTGCGCTCGCGGCCGACCCGGTCCGCCATGAGCTCGACGCTCTTCCGGTAGAACGGGTTGTTGAACGAGGAGAAGCGGTGCGCGGAGCGCTCCCACTGGTGGAACGAGTCGGGATGGCAGGACTGGCAGTAGTCGTTGGCCGCGAGCTTCTTCGCGTCGAGCGAGCCCCTGGTCGAAGGTCTCCGAGTAGGAGGGGAAGAAGACCGTGTCGCCGTTGACGTTGACGATCCGCTTGCGGCGGTTTCTCGAGGCTGGGCGACGACGGCCATCGCCCCGAGGAACACGGCGACCGCGCCGCCCCAGGCGAAGAGGCGGCGGAACTGGAGCTTGTGCGTGTGGGCGCGCCGGTGAAGGATGAAGGCGATCGAGCGCCAGGGGGACCGACAGCGACGTGAGCGAGCCAGACGCCACTGGTTGTTGAGCGTCGCTCGCCTTGAAGATCATGAAGATCCCGGAGGCGACGCAGACGACGGCGAGCGTGAAGATCCCGAGCCCGGCGATCTTCGCCCGCTTGTTCCACATCCGGATCATCCGTTTCGCGTGCGTCACGGCGAACGCGAAGAAGGGGATCGCGATGAGAACGCCGAGCACCAGGTGCAGGAGGAGCATCACGTAGAAGAACGACGTGTCCCGCGTGAAGGCGAAGAGGTAGATCGCGTTGGCCGCGATCAGGCCGAGCGGGATGAGCAACAGGCGGTAGAGCGCCTCTGCCACGGACGCAGGACGCCGGCGGGTTTCGACGGGGATGCGGAGGAGGCCGCCATCGCGGGCGAATTTTACAGGGAAACAGGATCGGGGTCGCGGGCTACGGCGCCCCGGCCGGTCTGTAGAGCCAGGCCTGCGCGGTCAAGTTGCTGTGATAACCGTAGCCGCCGGCCAGCAGCACCGAGCCGCCGGCGAGCGCGGTCGCCGTCATGAAGAGCCGGCCGTCGCCCGGGTTGCCTTCCACCTCGCGGAAGCTCCCGCTCACGGCGTCGTACACCTCGACGACCTTCTCCTCCTCCGGCAACGAGGACCTCGCCGCCGGGGAGCATCGCCACGGCGTCCTGGAGCTTGTAGCGCGCCTCGCTCATGACCGCCGAGGAGAAACGCGTTCGACTCGGGGTCGAAGATCTCCGTCGAGGCGTAGCGGCCGAGGTCGTCTCTCGCGTCCGAGCCCCCGAGGACGAGGACGCGCCCGCCCGGCAGCGTCTCCGCGGCATGCTTGTATCGCGGCACTGGCCAGCGCGCCGGCCGGCTGGAAGGACTCCGTGACGGGGTCCCAGGCCTCGGCGCTCGAGAGGACGCTGCCACGCGCGCTGCTGCCGCCCGTGATCAGGACGCGGCCGTCCGGCAGCCGGTTGGCGATGTGGGCCCGGCGGGGCGTGATCAGGCGGTTCGTCGCCCGGAAATCACCCGCCGCGGGGTCGTAGATCTCGGCGCTCGAAAGGAAGGGACGGTCGTAACCCGCGGCGACGCCGGCAGCCATCAGGACGCGCCCGTCCGACAGGAGCGTGGCGGTGTGCTCCGCGCGCGGCGTCGTCATGCGCGGGCCCGGAAAGAACCGGTTCGCGGCCGGATCGTAGAGCTTCCGTCGAGGCCAGCGCCTGGCCGTCGCGCCATCCCCGGCGACGAGCACCCGGCCATCCGGCAGCAGGGTGGCGCTGTGGCTCCCGGCGCGGACCTCGAGCAGGGGCGGACCTTCCGGAGAAGGACATCGTGGCGGGGTCGTACACCTCGCTCGATGCCGCCGCCGCCCAATCCGCCGGTGACGAGCACCCGGCCGTCGTCCAGGCGGGTTGCCGTGTGCGCGGCCCGCGCCACCGTCATCCCGCCCGTCGCGACGATCCGTTCCGGGACCGCCCCGGAACGGGACGCGGGCCGGCGGCCGCCGATGGACTCGCGGCGCGGATGCGGTCTGCCCGCCGAGGCCGAGAACAGGCAGTGCCGCGACCGGGATCGCCGCGGCCAGAAGAGCGGGTCTCTTCATCGCCTGGCCCTCCGCGGGACCGATTTTACCCGGCGATCACGAAGATCGCGTCGCCGGATCTCGCTACGGGTGCGGATTCACTGCGCGGGGGACTCGCGGGGCCGAGGCGGTCCTCTTCGAGATGGACTGTCTCTGCAGGAGGCCGATGGCCGTCACGGCGAAGGCCTTGATCTTTCCGGTCGTTCCCGTCACGAGATCCCTCGACCTTCAGGGTCCACGTGCCGTTGGCCGTCTTCCCGGCGAAGGCGGCGAGCGACTGCGCCGTCGGGTCGGTCTTGCCGTAGATCGCGTTGATCGGGTGCTCGTCCTGTCCGGTCTGGTTCCGCAGGACAACCGAAGTCCCGTCCGGTCCGATGAGCGTCAGCCGCAGCTGCTGGGGCGAGGGATGGTTGATCGCGACCCAGGCCTGGATATTCGCGAGGGGGCGCGTGAATCCCAGAATGGTCGCCGTCGCGGTGGCGGAGCCCGAGCCGTCGGGGATATCCACGGCGGTTGAAGAGGAGACGGCGAAACTCGTCGACGGGAACCGCACCGCCGCCAGCGTGTCGATGCGGGGAGTCCCGACCCGTTGCGCGGATCGGCGATGGGCGTACCGGAGGAGCGGAGAAGCCCGGCCAATCCGACCGGCGAAAGGTCGGGACGCGCCTGCCGCAGGAGCAGGACGGCGCCGGACACGGCCGCCGTCGCCGGCGACGGTGCCGCTGAAGCTGTCCGGCCCGCCGCCCTTCGCGACGACGTTCCAGAGGTGCGCCCGGCGCGAGCAGAGAGAGGTTGGTCGTGGAGTTGGAAAAGCAGACGATCCCGTCGGGGCTCGCCGGCTGGTCCGTGCAGAGGATGCCGCCGGACCCGTCGGACCAGCTGACGCGGGACCGGGTCTCCGGATAAACCGCTCCGACGGAGACGGCCGAGGAGACGCAGGCGGGGGACCGAGATCTGGTTGGTCAGACCGTCGTTTCCCGACGCGACGACGACGACCATCCCGGCAGCCGTCGCGGCTTCGATCGCGACCGTGGAACCCGGTTCGTCGGCGTCGCAGTAACCGTGGTCGAGCGAGTCGTCGAACGCGCCGCCCAGGCTGATGTTGATCGCCGTGATTCCGAAGGTCGCCCTGTTGGTGATCGCGTAGTTGATCCCGGCGATGATGTGTCGGAGAAGGACGCGGTGTCATCGCAGTCGCGTTGGTCGCGTTCGTCGAGGAGAAGACCTCTGATCGCGACGATCTTCGCGTCCGGCGCGATGCCCTGCGGCCCGGCGGCCACGGCCGCGATCGACGTGCCGTGGCCCTCGCAGTCCATCGGGTCGTTGTCCTTGTCGGCGATGTCGATGCCGCCGATCACCTTCGCGTTGGGGAAGGCGGCGCCGCCCAGATCCGCGACCATGTAATCCACGCCCGTGTCGATGACCGCGATCGCCTGGCCCGCGCCCCGGTAGCCGAGAGCGTTGGCTTGATCGCTGTGGACGAGGACCTGCGAGCTCTGCGGCGCGGTCTGGAGGAGTCGCGCCCGGCGATCGAGCGCGACCCACGCGACGTCGGGCCGGCCGGCGAGCGCGATCGCGGACTCGCGGGTGGCCGTGCCGGCGAGGACCGAGAAGTTCTCGTAGTAGTGCCTCACGGCCAGCTGGCGGGGGAGTCAATTCCCCGCCAGGCTTTGCTGAGCGGCCAGCCGGATCAGGCGGCGCTCAGGCTCGCCCGCGGGATCGGGGGTCGCGCGATGCGCGTGGGCCGACGTGTGTGCCGTCCTTGACGCCGATCAGGATCGGGATCTCCTCGGCTCCCCGGGCGAGCTCCCGGAGCAGGCTCGGCGTGTGGCGTTGAGGCGCGTCGGACGGCGAAGCGGCGCTCGCCGCCCACGCGGGCGCGGCGAGGAAAAGGCACGGCAAGGCGGCGAAAAGGAGTTTTTGCGGTGCATAGGGCCCTCGGAAAACCCGGCCATGAGTCTAGGACAGTGAAACACGAGCGGCCGGCGACAATTCCCTCGCCGAACGACGATTTTCGTTATCTTTGGGCCGATGCGGGCTGTTTTTGCGGACTGCCACGTCGGGCGGCGCCCCGACGACGACGGCCCTTTCTGGAGGCCGCTGGACGAGGCGAGCCCGGCGGGGCGCGAAGGAGATCTCTCGCTGCTGGGAGACGTCTTCCATTTCTTCATCGCCCATCCCAAGTTCGAGACCCCGTCGATTGCGCGGTTTCTCCGGGCCTCGCAGGACCTGGCCGCCCGTGGCGTGTCCATCACCTACATCGAGGGGAACCGGGAGTTCTTCCTGCGGGGCTCTACGCCGAATCCCACTTTCACGAAGTCTGACGACACGCAGACCTTCGAGCAGGGGAGCGTCGCTTCTTCCTGACGCACGGCGACCGCTTGAACGAGAAGGACCTCCCGTTCCGTTTCTGGCGGTTTCTCTCGAAGAACCCGATCTCCCGGGCGGCCTCGCCGTGGTTCCGAAGAAAGCCGGAAACCGTTTCGTCTGGAAAGTGGAGGCCCGCCTCTACCGGTCCAACTTCAAGCACAAAACCCGCTTGCCGGTGGAGATGATCCGGGCCTACGCCGAGCAGCGCTTCCGCGAAGGCGTGGATGTCCTTCTCCTCGGCCACTTCCACAGGTCCTGGACGGAGAAGGTCGGCACGGGAACGGTCGAGATCCTCCCTCGCCTTCGTCGAGGAGAAGAAGTGGATGGAGATCGCCGACGACGGCACCACGCGCCTCGTTTCCCTCGGCGCCTGAACGTTTTACGGCTTGGCGATGAGCGACTACCTCGCGTTTCCTCCGGCAAGAGGAGTCAGCGGCACCGTCGCCGCCCCGCCGTCGAAGAGCGCGACGAATCGCGCGCTCGTGCTCGCGGCGCTGTCGGATTCGGCCGTCGCCATCGTCAATCCCCTGGAGTCGGAGGACACGCGGGCGCTTCTCCGCTGCCTCGCCGCGATGGGGGCGAGGTTCGAGACCGTGCCCGCGGGATTGCGTGTCGGCGGGCCCCTCGCCGGCCCGCGTGACCGCGAGATAACGCTCGACGCGGGGGAGTCGGGCACGGCGGCGCGCTTCCTCGCGGCCGTGGCCTCCGCCACACCAGGACGGTTTCTTCTCGACGGGGCGGGACGGCTGCGCGAGCGACCGGTCGGCGAGCTCGTCGAATCCCTGCGGTCGGCCGGCGCCGCGATTGAATACGCCGGCGCGCCGGGGCATCTTCCGCTGAGGATTTCCGGCGGGCCGCTCCGCTCGGGCCGGATCGCCGTGGACGCCTCGCGCTCGAGCCAATTCCTGTCGGCCCCTCCTCCTCGCCGCTCCCGCGGTTCCGGGCGGGCTCGCGGTGGTTTCCGCCGCCGGCGTGGCCTCGGCTCCCTACGTCGAAACGACGCTCGAGTGCCTCCGAGCCTTCGGCCACGAGGTTTCGGGCAGTCTGGCGGCGGCGGAGGGGATTCGCGTGAGGCGTGGGGAGGACATTTCACGGCGCTATGAGGTCCCGGGGATTACTCCTCCGCGCTGCCGCTGCTCGCGGCGGCGGGAGCCGCGGGCGGCGAGGTGACGGTGACCGGGCTCGTGGCGCCGAGCGCCGATGCGGATGCCCGGGCGCTTCCGGTGCTCGAGCGCATGGGCGTGAAGCTCGCGTGGGGATGGGAGCGGTCACCGCCCGCGCGCGCCGCGGCGCGCTCTCGCCGGTCACGGCCGTCGCCACGGATTTTCCCGACGCCGTGCCGGCTCTGCGCGGCCCTGGCCGCTGGCCCCAGGAGAGAGCCGGTTCCAGGGGATCGCGCACCTGCGCTTGAAGGAGAGCGATCGGATCGCCGCGCTCGCCGCGCTGTTGATCGCCGCCGGAGCCAGGGCGAGCGCCCGCGAAGAGTCGCTCGTCGTCGAGGGCCCCGTCGGACCGCGCGCGGGCGGCGCCGTCAGGCTCCCGACCTTCGGCGATCACCGCATCGCGATGGCCGGCGGTCTTCTCTCCCCTCGCCCTCCCGGGCCTCCTGATCGAGAGTCCCGACTGCGTCTCGAAGTCCTATCCCTCTTTCTTCAAGGATCTCGCGACAATCAGGTATTAGTCATGCCGGTCCGCGAGGACTCGAGACGGGTGGAGCGTTTCTCCGTTTCGGGCGAGAAGGAACGCTGGCTGGAGTTCCTTTCGCTGGAGCACGCGACCCTCGCGCCGCCTCTGGACTTCTCGCGGGAGAACGAGGCGTTTCTCGTGGCCCGCGCCCCGATTCGCGGACGCCGCATCCGGGACGGGCGCATCCCGACGGGCTGCGGGGCGCCTCTCTTCCTGCAGGCCTGCGCCGCGGCGCTCCTTCCTCCAGGCGTCGGGCCTGTGGCTGGACGAGGAAGACCTGTGCGAGGCGGTGTGGGACATGCTGGAGGGAACGCCGCGGCTCTGGCTCACGAGAAGCCCGGCGTCGCTCTCCCGGGCGGTCCGGGCCCCGCGGCGCGCGCCGGTGCTGGCCGGTTTCCCTCGACCGGCTCTTCTCCCGGAGGCGGCGCATCGAGCATCCCGCCGCGCGCGCGGGCTGTTCGATCGCCTCCTCGCGACTGGATGCGGCGTACCGCCGCGCGGAGTTCTGGCTCTCGAGCGCGTTCCGCGACTTTCCAGAGCTCGCCTCGCGGGACGCGGCCGGCGCGCGCGGCGCGCACGCTCGGATCCGGAGGCGGATACTTTCGGACGCCGGACCGGCGCGCGAGGGCCGAGAAGGCCCGCGCCCTGCTCGGAAACCGTGCTCCTCGCATCTTTGCGGCGCCGGACTCCTTCACGCCCCGGAGGCGCCCTCGGATTGGAGCAGCCGGTCAACGCCGCCCGGGCCGCGCGGGCGCTTCGGGAGCGGCACGGCACGGAATCCCGGGGGCGGCGCGCGGTCTGGATCGCGGTCGACACCGAGCGGTGGGACGCGCTCTCCCGCCGGGCCTTCGAGACCGCCGCGGCCGCGCTCGGCGAAGAGGTCGAGACCGTCCCTGTCCCTGCGGCAACGCCGCCGCCGCTGATGCCCGACGAATGGCGCCGCGAGATCTTCGTCCCCTGCGGGACCCTGAACGGGTCGCTGCGCTTCTACGACGAGCTCGCGAACCTCGCGCGGGAAGATCCGTCGCGAGCCCGGGACCTCGCCGAAACAGCCGTTCGATCCGTCGATTGGGCGGCGTTCGCCGGCGACCCGACGGGAGATGCGCCGCTGCCGGCGATGCGGCATCCGGCTCCGGCTGCGGCCATCGCGCTCTCTCGATCGCGGCGGCCCGGAAACCGCCAGCGGGCCGGGGCGCGGGCCAGACGGTCCCGGGCGGCGCATCGAGCTGCTGATCGCCGCCGGTCGCACGCGGGAAGCCCTGCTCGAGGCGCAGAGCTGGATCGAGACTTCTCCGCGCGGCCCGGCCGAGCCATGGTTCGGGTTGTCGGCACGGCTCGCCTCCGTCGCCGGCGGGAGGCTTCCCGCCTGGCTCGAGGCGCTCGAGGCGGAGCGGGAGATCGCGGGCGGACGGCTGGAGGAGCCGAGAAGAGGCTCGCCCGCGTGGCCGAGGCCGTACCGGCTCCGGAAGACGAGCGGCGGCGAGCGAAACTGCGTCTGGCCGAGGTGTGCGCCCTGCGGGGCCGGATGAAGGAGGCCGGACAGGCGGCGGCCGCCTGGCGCGGCGCCTTCGCGGACGCCCCGGCGGAAGAAATCGTCCGAGCCCTGCTGCTGGCGGCGAAGATGCGGGACCGCGAGGGCGAGCACGCGGCCGCCCTTGTCCTGCTCGATCGGGCCGACGGCGTCGGGTCGGGCCTTTCGACGGCCGAGCGTCTCGAAGCCGCGCTCGTCCGCGCCTCTCGTCTATTCGCACGCGGGACGGTTTCGCGAAGAGAAGGAGACGCTATGACCAATGGCGTCCCGCCGTTCTCGAGACCCGCGACGATCTCCTGACCGCGCGCCTCCTTCCCACGAGGCCCTGGGGCTGTCGGACCGGCGCGAGTTCGCTCAGGCTGTAGCGCGGCTGGAGGAGGCGCTGGCGGTAACGCAGGACGACGCCAGTCGAACGGGCGCGCGTCTCGATCTGACTCGCGGCGACGCTCTCATCACGCGGGGCGCGAGAGCCGCTGCCGGGAGCTGCTCGAGGAGGCCATCCGCCTGGCCGGAGTGTCGGGGCACGAAGAGCTGGCGCGCGTGGCCCGAACTAACAGGCTGGAGCTCTTGATCAACGCGAGGGAGTGGACGGCCGCGGCGAGCGAGACCGAGGCCCTCCTCGTCCAGGCGCGGGCGGACGGCGACGACCGGAAGCTCCTCGTGGCCCTGCGTTACCGCAGCCGGCTGGCGCTGCGCCGAGGGCTCCTGCGCGAGGCGGCGCGCGATCAACGCGGAGGCCCGCCGGCTCGCCGAAAAGATCTCCGACCGGCTCGAACCCGGCGAGCTCTGGCTCGAGGAGGGTGATCGCCTGCTCTACGAGGGAGACACCGGCGCCGCAGCCGCGCGTACGAGGTCGCCGCGGCCGACCCTCCCGACCGGTGCGACAGCGCCGAGCGGGCGCGCGGGCGTCTGGCGGAGCTTGCCTGGCCGGCCGGCGAAGGGCCTCACGCGACGCCCTGGCCGGGCTCGAGGCTCTCTTCCGGAGCGATGACTACGCGGCCGCGGAGACGCTGGCGCGCTGGCATAGTCCGGTTCCGTCGGGCGGGCTCTGCTTCCGGAGGACCTGCCCCGCCGGGCGGACCGGATTCTGCGGGCGCGGGGCGGCTCGGCGCTGGCGGATGCCGTGTTCGGCGCGTTCCCGGCCGCGGCGCGCCGGTCTCCGGCCGCCCCGACGCGGAAGCGCTCCGCCGGTTGCGCGCGGCCGTCGCGGGCGCGCTGGCGGGCGACGATCGCGAAGCGCCCCTGGCGGCGCTCGGGCTGACCGGTCTCGCCATCCGGAACGGCGACGGTCGCGATGTCGTGGCCTTCGGATCCGTGGGCGAAGACGCCGCCCATCGAAACTCGAGGCCGGAGTGGCCGAGTACGAGCTCGCCCTCTCGCCCGCCAGACCCGAGGAGACCGCCGCGCTCGTGCTCCTCCCGGAGACGCTCCTCTTCCGGCTCACGGCCCCCGCGCCCCCTCCGGATTTCGCGGCCGGATGGCGGCGCTTGAACGTCGACGGCCGGGGACCCGTCGATGGACGAGCCGTACCGCCGGCTGGTGCGGTTCGCGCCGCAGCCGGTCACGGTGCTCGTTCTCGGAGAATCGGGCTCCGGCAAGGAAGCCGTTGCCGCGCGCCGTGCACGCGCTGTCTTCGCGCGCGGCCGGGCCGTTCGTGGCCGTCAACGTGCCCGCGATCCCGCAGGCGCTCCTGGAGAGCGAGCTCTTCGGCCACGCGCGCGGGCGCGTTCACCGGGGCGGACCGGGACCGCAAAGGGCTGCTCGAAGAGGCCGAGCGCGGCACGATCTTCTTCGACGAGATCGGAGACCTGACGCTCCCGCTGCAGGCCAAGCTCCTGCGCGCCCTGCAGGAGCGCGAGGTCCGCCGGGTCGGCGAGAACCGGCCGCGCCGCCTGGATGTCCGCGTCGTGTCCGGCGACTTCGCGAAACCTCGAGCGCGAGGTGGAAGCCGGCCGCTTTCGGGAGGACCTCTTCTACCGCCTCCACGTGGCGGTCATCGCGCTGCCGCCGCTGCGGGAACGGGGCCGCGACACCCAGCTCCTGGCGCGCCATTTCCTCTCCCGTTACGGGCGCGAATTCGGACGCGGAGACCTCGCGTTCGCTCCGGAGACGATCGCCGCACTCGCGTCGCATTCCTGGCCCGGCAACGTGCGCGAGCTCCAGAACGTCGTCGCGCAGGCCGCGGCGCTGGCGGATTCCGGAGGCGTCGTCGGGCCGGCCCTCCTCCCGGAGGCCCTGCGCGCGCGGCAAGCGCGCGGCCTGAACGGAACCGAGAACTATCGGACGCGCGTGGACGAGCACCGTCGCGGCCTGATCGCGGAAGCCCTCGAGCGCGCGGGCGGCAACCGCAGCCGCGCGGCCCGTGAGCTGGGCCTGTCCCGGCAGGCATTGCTGTATTTGATCAAGCAGCTCGGCGTCTCTTCCCGGCGCGCGCGGGAGGCTCGGGACCGGCGCCGGTCGCTGCCGGTCGAATGTCGAACGTCGGAGGTCGAAGGTCGGGAAGGGCCGCGGGCTTCGCCGCTCCGACAGTTCGAGCATTGACCTTCGATCAACAGATACTCTTCGGCGCCATGGGGAGCGCCCGGACGAGGCTTCCGAGAAGCCAGGCGGCGGTTCTCCTGCCTTGCCTGCGTTCTCACGTATGCGAATGCCGTCGGCGGCGGCTTCACTTACGACGACAAGGCCATCGTGCGGGACAACCCCGGATCCAGACGCCGGCAAATTTCCCGAAAATCTTCACGACCACGTATTTCGGCGGGCCGCGCGGAAGCGGCACCGCCTACCGGCCGATGCTCCTCGTTTCCTACGCCGTCCAATGGTGGATTCACGGCCGGCAGGCGGCCGCGTTCCATGCCGTCAACATCCTGCTGCACGCCTGCGCGACGCGCTGCTCTTCGCCTCGCTCCTGCTCAGGATCCGGATCGCGCCCGCGGCCGCGTTCGCCGCCGCGCTCCTGTTCGCCGTGCACCCCCTCGAGGTCGAAGCCGTGGCGAGCCTCGTCAGGCGCGGGAAGTCCTGGCGTCGGTCTTCGCGCTCCTTTACCTCCGCCTCGCGCTCTCCGTTTTCGAGAGCCGGCCCGCGCGCCATCGTCTCCCTTGCCGCGGCGCTCGGCTGTTTCGCGCTTTCGGTGCTGACCAAGGAGAGCGGCTCCTCGGCTCCCGCGCTCGCGTTCCTCCTCTTCGTGCTACGTCGCGGAGGGGAGCCTGTCGGGACGCCTCCGGGCGCGTTGCGTCCGCGAGGCTGCCGGTCCTGGCCGGCTCCGCGGCCACCCTCGTGGGCGTTCTCTTCGTCCGTCGATGGGCCGTCGGAGGCTTCTTGAAGCCCTCGGGTTACGGGATCTTCGAGGTGGAGAACGCGCTGGCGACGCTCGGACCCGGGACGCGCGCCGTCCAACGCCTGCGTGGATCCTCTTCCGTTATCTGGGGCGATTCGTCCTTCCGCTGCATCTGTCCGGAACGAGTCGGCGCGTGGTCCATCCAGGTCGCCGCGCCGGGATCTCCGGTCGCGATCGCGGCCGATCCTGCTGCTCGCGGCGCTCGCGGTCGCGGCTCTCCGGCAGGCTGTCCTCGCGCTCGCCGCTCGCGCTCGGGTTCCTGTTCTTCTGCCTCGCGCTGCTTCCGGCCTCGAATCTCCTTTTCTTCACCGGAACGATCTTCGCCGAGCGGATCGCGTACCTGCCGAGCGCCGGGTCTGTGCCTGGCGGCCGGCGCGCTGCTGGCGGGAACGGCCCCGACGCTATCCGCGCTCGCGCCCTCCGGCGCAAGCTCTTGCGGCCGTGGCGCGCTGCTTCTGGCCGCGCGCCGGTGGTGCGAAACGCGCCGTTTGGTGGAGCGATGAGGGTCTCTTCCTTGAACCTCGTCCGCACGGCTCCCGACAGCGCCAAGGCGCACTACGACATCGCTTACATCTGGGCCGGGGAACGCCAGTACGCGCGGGCTCGGGGCGAGTACGCGACGGCCACGGCGATCTACGACGGCTGTACTGGGACGCGTGGGCCGGCAAGGGGAGAATGGAACTCGATCTCCGCCTCTACGACGCGGCCGAAAAGTCGTACCGGAAGGCGATCGACGCCAACGACTGACTACGAGAACGGCTACTTCGGCCTCGGATTGGTGCGGGAGGCGCGGGGCAACCTCGCCCGGAGCCGAGGAGATCTATCGGGAGGGCCTGGCCCGGAAGGCGGATTCCCTGCCGCTCGCGTACCGGCTCGCGCTCATGCGGTCGAGGGCTCGGCTGGCCCGCGGCCGTGCCCGACTGGAGAGCGCGCGCTCGCGCTCGGGCCCGAGACGCCCGCGGTCCATGCCGACTACGCGAAGTGGCTCACCCGGATGGGCCGGTGGGAGGAAGCGGCGAAAGAAGCCCGGGAGCACTCTGCGCCTCGAGCCTCGCGATCAGAATTCCCTCGCGCCTCCCTGGCGGAGCGCGACAGGTTGTCCGGCTTCCGGTTCGCCAGGCCCTCGCGCGCGAGAAGGTCTACCGCCTCTCTCACTCGGCGGAAGACTGGAAGCTCCTGCTCGCCGCCGCGCAGGCGAGCGAGGCTTACGGGAGGCGGCTGGCGGGCCTCGAAGAGATTCGCTGCGGGCGCTCGGCGAGTCCCCGAGCCAGGGCCCGGGTCCTAAGTGAGGCGGACAGGGCGGCTCCTCGGAGGCGCGCTCCGCCGAGGATGTTGTTGCGCGCGCAGCGTGCCCGTGTTGCGGCGCTGGGCGGCTCGAATGGCGACCCGGGGGATGGCGGCGGTGATAGATCCGGAAGGATCGCGAGGAAGAAGTACACGTAGGCCGCCAGCCCGATGGCGACCGCGATGACGGTCGTGCCGACGAGGAACGAGAGCAGACGCGGCGCGAAGGCCGGCGCCCTTGAAGGCGTGCCAGAAGTCGCTGTGGAGCAGCCGGTCCCAGGCCAGCCGCGGCACGCTCCTGCGGTCGTAGTCCAGGATCCATCGGCCGAGCCGGTAACCGAACGCGTAGACGGCGGGAAGCGTCCACGGATTCCCCGCGAACTGGCCGAGCGCGGCGTCGATCTTGTTCAGGCGAAAAACGAAGGCGAGGCCGAGCGCGATCCAGATGTGGAAACCGATGAACGGCGAAAACCCGACGGCGATCCCCATGGCGATCGCCGCCGCGACGCGCTCGGGAGACTCTTCGCGGCCGAGCAGGTCGAGCACGATGTACCTTCCACCGGCGTTTCCAGGTCAGCGGATGAAAACGGCGGCGGGCGAGAAGCCCGGGGAGACTGAAGAACGTCTTCACGCGGGCCCAGCAAGTGGTCGTGTCCCAGGCCCGAGATGTCGCGGTCGCCGTCGGCCCGCGCAGGACCGCGCCATACGACCGGGTTCGAGGTGACCGATGCGGGTCACCGGGACTTCCCAGCCTCGCGAGCGCCTCGACCGCCGGGCGCGCGCTCGCGGGGAGCGGCGAAGAGCAGCTCGTAGTCGTCGCCTCCCGACGAGGATTCCATCGAGCGGGTCTGTGCCCTCGCTCTCCGAAAACGCCAGCAGCGCGGGTGACAGGGGCAGCCGCGCCGTCTCGATCACTGGCGCGCAGGCCGGAGGCGCGGGCGAGGCGCCCGGCGTCCATCCCCAGGCCGTCGGACGCGTCGATCGCCGCGCTCCAGAGCTGCCAGCGCGAAGCTCAGGACGCCGAGCGCGGAGGCGCGGCTCGGGGTCCCGGTAGGCGTGCGCAGCAGCTCCCGGGCGTATTCCGGCGCGAGGCGCGCCGGTCCCTGGCCTTCCGGGCCGCGGCGCGCAGGTGGAGTCCCGCCGCGGCGCGTCCGGGAAACCCGGACAGGAACAGCGAGTCTCCGGGCGAGCCGCCCGAGCGCAGCGCCGTTCGAGGCTCCGTTCTCCCCAGAGAGCAATCGATACGATCGTCTGCGGAGAGCGGGAAGGTCGCCCCGACGAGGGCGACCGCCAGGAGCCCCGCGCGGGAGAGGGCTCCGCGCGCGACGGCCAGCGGGTAGTCCTCGCCCTTCTCCGGCGGGAACCCGATCGAAAGCAGGAAGAACGCGGGCTCGGCACCCATGGCCGCGAGGTCGGAGAGGTTGACGGCGAGCGCGCGCCGGCCGAGCCTCTGCGGATCTTCGTCCGGCAGGAAGTCCACGCCCTCCACCTGCATGTCCGTCGTCACGGCGAGCACGCCGCCCGGCTCGCTGCACGAGGGCGGCGTCGTCGCCCGGCCCGACCAAAACGCGAGGATCCTCCGCCAGCAGCTCCCGCAGCCTCGCGACGAAGCGCGGTCTTCCGGCGTCACGCGGAGGATTATTGATCAGCTGTTGAGAGTTGAGGGTTGAGGGTTGGGGGTTGAGAGCTGAGAGCTGAGCTCAGGCGCGGGGACCGGACGCTTGGCTCGGGACTCCCGACTCTTGACTGTCGACTGGGGCCGGCGTTCGGGCGGGGGCGAGACCGGGATCTCCCGGCCGGCGGGCTCGGGCGTCGGTTCTTCCGCAGGCGCGATCGGCGGCGCGGGTTCGGGACCGCGCTCGGGCGATCGCAGCAACGCGACCGCGAGCACTTCGTCCACAGTCTCGACGTATTCGAACGTCATGTCGTGGAGGATCCGGGCGTTGATCTGCTCGACGTCGCGGCGATTCAAGCGCGGGAGGATCACCGTCGAGATCTTCGCCTGGCGCGCCGCCGGGACCTTCTCCTTGCACACCGCCGATCGGCAGGACCTCGCCGCGCAGCGTGATCTCGCCGGTCATCGCGACGTCCCGGCGGACCTGGCGCCGCGTGAAGGCGGAGATCATCGCGGTCGCCATCGTGATTCCGGCCGAGGGGCCGTCCTTGGGGATCGCGCCCTCCGGCACGTGGACGTGGACGTCGTGCGTCTCGAAGTAGTCGTCGGCGATCTCGAGCTCCGCGGCGTGCGCGCGGGCGTACGACATGCGCGGCCTGGGCCGACTCCTTCATGACGTCGCCGAGCTGCCCGTCAGGCGCAGCCGCCCTTGCCGCGGACGGCGAGCGCCTCGACGAAGAGGATGTCGCCGCCCGACGGAGGTCCAGGCGAGCCCGGTGCGCCACGCCGACCTGGTCTTTCTTGAGCAGCTCGTCGGCGGAAGTGCTTCGACCGGGCCCGAGCATCTTCTCGACGCGACGGCGCCGGTGATCCGGTAGCGGCGCGTCTTGCCCTTCGCGACCGAGACGGCGACCTTGCGGCAGATCGCGCCGATCTCGCGCTCCGAGGTTGCGCAGGCCCGGCCTCGCGCGTGTAGGCCTCGATGATCTTCTCGATGCCGGAGTCGGTGAACTCGACGTTCGGCTCCGGTGACGCCGTTCTCCTCCATCTGCTTCGGGATGAGGTGGCGGCGGGCGATCGCCTTCTTCTCCTCCGAGCGTGTAGCCGGAGAGGCGGATGACCTCCATGCGGTCGAGGAACGCCGGCTGGATCGGGTCGAGGACGTTGGCCGTCGCGATGAAGAGGACCTGCGAGAGGTCGTAGGGCACGCCGAGGTAGTGGTCGCGGAAGGAGAAGTTCTGCTCCGGATCGAGCACCTCGAGCAGCGCCGAGGACGGGTCGCCGCGGTAGTCGGCGCCGATCTTGTCGATCTCGTCGAGCATGAACACCGGGGTTGCGAGGTGCCGGCCTGGTGGATGCCCTGGATGATGCGGCCCGGCATCGCGCCGACGTAGGTCGCGGCGGTGGCCCCGGATCTCCGCCTCGTCGCGCACGCCGCCGAGCGGACAGCCGGACGAACTTGCGGTCGAGCGCGCGCGCGATCGAGCGGCCGAGCGAGGTCTTGCCGACGCCGGGCGGCCCGACGAAGCAGAGGATCGGGCCCTTCAGGCTCTGCTTCAGGGCGTGGACGGCCAGGTACTCGAGGATGCGCTCCTTGACCTTCTCGATGTCGTAGTGGTCCTCGTCCAGGATCTTGCGGGCGCGCTCGATGTCGTCGCGAGTCGTCGGAGACGTTGCCCCACGGCAGGCCGGTCATCCAGTCGAGGTAGGTGCGGATGATCGCCGTCTCGGCGGAGTCGGGGTGGCTCGCGCTCGAGCCGCTTGATCTGCTTTCTCGATCTCGGTCGCGGCCTCCGCGGGGATCTGCTTCTCGGCGATCGATCTTGCGGTACGCGTCGAGCTCCTCGGAGATCTCCTCGCCCTCGCCGAGCTCGTGCTGGATCGCCCGCGAGCTGCTGGCGCAGGTAGTACTCGCGCTGCGACTTGTCCATCTCGCCGCGCGCCTGGGAGGAGATCTCCTGCTGCATCGTCAGGACGGTGATCTCCTTGGCGAGGCTGTCGTTGACCAGCCGCAGCCGCTCGATCAGGTCGGTGGACTCGAGGATCTTCTGCGCGTCCTCGAGCTTCAGGTCCAGGTTCGACGCGGCGAGGTCCGAGAGCCGGCGCAGGATCGTCCAGGTTCGCCGCGATGACCATGACTTCCGGGGAGATGTTCTTGCCGAGGGAGACGGACTTCTCGAGGTTCTGCTTGACGCTGCGCAGGAGGGCCTCGTGCTCGGGCGGCAGCTCCTCGGTCGAGCGCGGCTCCTCGAGCCGCGTGATCTTGGCCTTGCAGGTACGGCTCGTCGGCGAGGAAGAGTCGATGCGGGCGCGCGCGAGGCCCTGGACGAGCAGGCGGATGCGCCCATCGGGGAGCTTCAGCATCCGCATGGCGGCGACGGTGCCGACGGCGAAGAGCTCGTCGGAGCGCGGCGTCTGTTCTGCGCGTCCTTCTGCGCGAGCGAGCAAAGCAATACGTAACTGAACGAAGTGCCATCA